>Ga0224501_10000811_pt1 | contig 24213 bp, 18 predicted proteins | sample SF_Oct11_sed_USG_4_FD_169105 | JGI IMG/M metagenome (GOLD analysis project Ga0224501, IMG submission 169105) | Sediment microbial communities from San Francisco Bay, California, United States - SF_Oct11_sed_USGS_8_1 | ecosystem: Environmental > Aquatic > Marine > Sediment | place: USA... | reverse complement strand
ATACCGGCCCGACTTCGAGGAACCTTGGCTGTTCGGTACGATGGCCCGTTTCGACGTAGCGAGTCGCGCCGTGGACACGGTGGGGAGGTACCCCCACGCGCGCCGTCCTGACCCGGGCGCCTCCAACCCGTTCTCCGCCACCGGCGTGATAGCCGGTGCCGGAGGCGGCTTTGTGAACGCCAAGACCGACGAGGCGCAGGTTGCGTGGAGTAGGGCGGACGGCGCGATGACGCAGATCGCCCGGTGGAAGCAGGCTCCGACCTATCCCACGGCCACTACTTGGACACGATTCGAGAACTCCCTCCGGGCGAACCTGCGTAGGATGAACCCCCAACTGAGCGGCGAGGATCTCGAGCGATTCGTGGACCAACAGGTGTCTCGGTACGAAGTCGATGCCTCCATTCCCCTCCCTCTCTTCGGGCAGATCCATGGAGCGGCGGACGGCGCAGTGCGGCTGTCGACGTTTTCTCCTGGAAACACCTGGCCGATGCGGTATCGAGTGATGTCGTCGTCGGGAGAGTTCTTGGGGTCCATGTCCTTTCCCCGCCCCTTCCATGTTCTCGACGTTGTGGATGATCTCGTGTTGGGGATGGTCCTCGACGACTTCGACGTTCAGGCCGTCGCCTTGTACCGGTACCGCTTCGGGCCGTAGTCGAAGTCGTCATCCGGTGCATCGTTGCAGGAGAGGAGAGGGGAGTGTGCCGGGCACCGGCAGGAGAGGGATCGCCTGGATACCTCGAGTCTCCGACCACGGCGCGAGCCGACGGCCGTGGTAGCCCGCGTCACAAGGAGCCCCGGGCAACTCGACCAGGGACTGCCGCTGCCGGGAACGAGGAAGTAGCGCACGGAATGCGTGCGATGTATCCATGTAGCCGATGGGGCAGACCCGGAAGCCTCTGGATCGTACTCGATGCCACCTGACCTCCGCGTTGCCCTGCTCGTGGGCCGAGGCGCGAGGAAGAGCCGAAGATCATGACGTTCATGGACTGGTACAACTCGCTCGCGAAGCCCGCGTGGACGCCCGAGCCCGCATTCATCGGGCTCATGTGGCAGATCATCTACCCGATCATCATTCTGACTTTCGGGTTCGTGTTCGTCCAAGCGGCGCGGAGGAGGATCCCACGCGCGGTCGTGATCCCGTTTCTCATCAACCTCGTAGCCAACGTCGTCTTCACTCCGATCCAGTTCGGACTGAGAAATCTCACGCTCGCATCGATCGACATCCTGGTGGTGTGGGGTAGCATCGTCTGGCTGGTGATGGCCATCTGGAAGCATCATCGGTGGGTAGCCGTGGCACAGGCTCCGTACTTTTCGTGGGTCTCGATCGCGACGGTGCTCCAACTATCCATTACCTGGATGAACTGGTGACTCGCGGAGCGGAGTCGAGCCGGTGTGGCCTGGTACTACGACCCGAGGCGCGTATGACACATAGGTATCTGATGCTCCTGGGTCTAGCCGCCCTGGGCACTGCAAACGTCTCGGCGCAGGTCTGCGACGTACCGGACGCGATACGGTCAGCCGTGCCGACCGACCCTGTGCCGGAGATGCCGTACGTGACCCAGTGGGTCACGGGGTCGGACGAGGCTTCTTTCCCCTTGGGCGTCGGCCACCTGCATTACTCGTACGAGAACCAGGCCGTAGAGCTTCCACCTGCGGCGACGAACTGGCTCAGGTGGGTGGTCTTGCCGATTTCATCCACTGCGGGTTCCCCTCCAACCGTCTGGATCGTGGACGGTTGGGTGCTACGGGAAGGGGCCGCCCCGAGGCCGTGGGGCCAGGAGGCGCTCGTGGAGACCGGGTACGAGGAGGTGTCGCTCGTCGTTCTCGATGCGCGCGCCGACGGGTGGCTCCGGATTCGATATGACGTCGGCGCGGGAAGTGAGGGAACGGGATGGACGCCGTCGTGTGCGCTCAGCGCCGGATCGGCCGTTCTGACCTTTTCCCGCTGGAGTGAGTGGCTGGTCAACGAACAGATCAACGGGAGGATCTCGCCGCTGTTCTTTCGCAGCGGAATCCCTGGGCCGTTGTACAGGGGGCCATCCGCAGGAGACCAACGTCTCGAGGACATCGACCCCGACTACATCCTGTATCCCGTCGAGGTTCGAGGAGACTGGATGCGGGTGAAGGTGGCGGAGCCGGCCGACTACTGCGAGCTCGACGTCATGTCGAACATCCGAGAGGGTTGGGTACGGTGGTACAGGCCGGAATCCGGACCGGCCGTGTGGTATTTCACTCGGGGCTGCTAGGCACGGTGGCGACAGCGTTCGCGCTGGATCTCGTGTGGCCGATCCTGCTGTTGCTGGGGGTCGAGACGGTGCGCGTCAGCCCGGGAGACACTGCGTTCACGCATCTCGCGTTCGACGCGTACCCCTGGAGCCACAGTCTCTTGACCGTGGCCGGATGGTCGGTGCTTGCCGGAATCCTGGGAAGGACGTTGTTCGACTCGAGGCGCGCGGGGGTCGTGCTGGGCGGGTTGGTGCTGAGCCATTGGGGGCTGGACTTCGTGACGCACAGGCCGGACCTGCCCCTATGGCCCGGGGGATACCTGGTTGGACTGGGACTCTGGAATTCGATCCCCGGTACGATTCTCGTGGAGGCGGGTCTCCTGGTGGCGGGGATCGCAGCGTATCGCAGCGCTACGTCCGCGCGAGATCGGATGGGGACGGCGGCGCTGATCGGATTGGTTGCCGTCACCGTGGCGATATGGATTTCGCAACCGGGGGTACCGCTACCCCAGTCGGTGCGGGCCGTGGCCGTCGGAGCGTCGGCCCTGTGGCTGCTGCCGGCCTGGGCGACGTGGATCGAGCGCCATCGCAGGGTGCGAGAAGGAGCCGAGTAGAGTGGGCTTCCACCCCATCAATCTCGGGTTCCGTTTCCTGTTGGAGTTGGCCGCGCTGGTGTCGATGGCGGTGTGGGGCTGGCGCACCGGTGAAGGATGGCATCGTATCCTTCTTGCCGCCGCGGTGCCGGCCGCCGCTGCCTTGCTGTGGGGTGTCTTCGCCGTACCCGACGACCCGAGTCGCTCCGGCGGCGCGCCCGTCGTGGTGCCTGGGTTTGTCCGACTGATCATCGAAGCGGTGATCTTCGGTTTCGGACTCTGGGCCCTCAGAGAGTCCGGGTTCGTGCGGATGAGTGCGGTGCTCGGACTTCTCGTCATGATCCACTATGCCCTGTCTCATGATCGGATCACGTGGCTGTTGCGGCGGTAGGCCGGCAGGGAGCACCACCGCGAATAGGGTGTAGGATGGCCTGCTGGGGGAGCGGCGAGGATCGGGCCTCGTCGAAGCCGGGATGGGCCGGCCCGCGAGTCGGGGGTCCGACCTCGAGACGGACCGTTCCCGGTAACGTTCACAGCATCACCGGAGTCGTTCGGACGATGAACTTCGCGACGCGTGTCTATTTGATTGCCGGGGTCTACGGCACGGTTGTTGTTGCTCCTCTGTATTTTCTCGAGTCCACGATCAATCGCGGATTTCCCCCACCCGTCAGTCATCCGGAGTACTTCTATGGCTTCGTGGGTGTGGCCCTCTGCTGGCAGGTGCTGTTCCTCGTCCTTGCCCGGGACCCCATCCGCTATCGACCGATGATGATTCCCGCAGTCCTCGAAAAGCTCTCGTTCGGTGGAGCCAGCCTGGTGCTCTTTCTCCAGGGTCGCCTCGCATCGGTCCAGCTGGGACCCGCCTTCATCGACCTCGTATTCGCCGTTCTCTTCGGTATGGCCTACCGGAGCACGGGGAGCGTCGCAGCGACTACCGACGGGAACGCCAGAGGAGGTGCCTGATGTGGAGGACGCTACTCGTCACGATCGTCACGTGGACCACGACGATGAGTGGTCTCGGTGCTCAGTTCGGCAACCCGGGCGCGCACTTCGGTGCTCGTTCGATTCCGACCGATGGAACCGCCGCATACTTCGGTGTGACCCTGAACCGGTTCACACCGAACGGGAAGCCCACCGATCCCGGCATCTACAACGGGATCGATCGAACCATAGGGTTGAACTTCCTCGCCTACTCCGTGGCATCGAGGTCCGAGCGTTGGCCGAGTCTCACATACCGGACGACGCTTCAGCTCGGCTGGGGTCACGACCAACCCACGGAGTGGATTCAGAACAGCCTCCATCTGCTCGCGAACAAGCTCCCGGTCGCGAGCGTGAACCCTCGTAACAACGTCCTGGACGCGGCGCTCGACTTCGAGTTGGTGCAGTGGAAGCCTCTCGGGCGGAGCGCGGAACGATTCGCGGGCGGTGGGATCTCGGTCGGAACTCCCTACACCGAGGCCTGGATCGAGATCGGAGTCGCATCCCGGTTCGGGGGAGGGTGGCCGGAGTTTGCGGGTATGATAAGACTCGGATCTCCGCTTCGCGGAGGTGTGTTTCCGGACTCGACGATCACCCGGGGCTACGGGATCATCGAGGGCCTGGTGGAGTTTCCTTTGGCTACGTGGATGAAGATGGACCGGATTCCCACCTTCTTCATCTCGTTTCAGCATCATACGGGACTCTTCGTGGACCTGGCCGGCGAGGCGATCGCCGAGCGTCAGGGATCGTTCGGATTCATTGGCCGTGACGATGCGTGGCGGTTCGAGGCGTGGAACGAGTACTTCGGAGGACGATTCGTGGACAAGGGTCCGACGGGGGGCGGGCGCATCACCGTTCAGGTGCCGAGGCTCGGCGTTCTCGCCTCGCTGTTCTGACTTTCGTTACCGGAGGGGACTCTTGCCGATCCATCGAGCTTGGAAAAGGACCGGAATCGTCGTGGTCACGTTCCTGACCAGCTTCGTGTCACTCGAGTTGGTTCGGATGATTCCGGGTTACATCGCATTCTTTCGCGATCTTCCCGAAGTGTACTGGTGGGTGGAGAACGCGATCAGGCCGCTCTTGCCCGTCGGTGTGGGGATGCGCGTGCTGTATGGTCCTCGTCCGAGAGCGTGGGCCGGAGCGATCGGTCTGGATCGGCCTGTGATTCCCGCGCTCGTTCTGGCGTCGATTCTCACTCTACCACTCACACTCGGTCCTGCGCTTCTCGGAGTGGCCCCGAATCCACGCATGGGTCTGGTGGATGAGGTCTTCGGAGCAGGGATCTGGCCGTTGGCCGAGGAGATCAACTTCAGGGGGTTCGCGTTCGGGCAGATCTACACTCAGTCGGGACTGGGGTTCTGGCCCGCCGGCGTGTTCACCAGCGTGTTGTTCGGGATCGCCCACATGGCGAACGCCGCGGCCGCCGGCCTGGACCTGGCCGGACAGTGGGCGAATGCCGGGATCGTGGGATCATCCGCCCTTGGACTCGCTTGGGTGTATCATCGATGGGACAGAAATCTCTGGTTGGTCTTCTTCCTTCACGGACTCGGCAATCTCGCCGCCGCCATGTACATGACGGGGGAGGTGGCCGCGGGGGACTCCGTGTTCACGACACTTCTCGCGGTGACGTTGGTCGTTGCGGTCTGCGTGACCCTGATGAAAGACCGATGGTCGTGGTCGGCACGGGTGCAGGGTGAATTCCAGGGCTCGCCGGTGATGGCCCCGACCGACGCCGTACGAGCGGGGACCACCGAAGAGGACTCCGGGAGGTGACGACCTGCGCTCCGAGGGGTGGCATATGGATGACCGCGAGTCTCCTGCTCCTTGGCGGGGGTATGCCGCGTTCCGTGGCCGGGCAGCGCGCTCCGGGCGGTGGTGCGCAGGACATCCCTCTCCTCCATCTCACCGAGTTGGCGCGGATCGGGGGCTACGACGAACGTCCGGCGTACACGTTTTCTCGCGTGTCGGCCGCGTCGATCGTGGGCGAATCCGAGATCGCCCTCGTCGACGGGCATAGTGAAGAGGTGAGGATATTCGGCATCGATGGGATCCACCGACGTACGTTCGGAGGACGAGGCGAGGGCCCCGGGGAGTTCCAGAGCGTACGAGCGGTATCGGTCCTTCCCGGGAGCCGACTCCTCGTGTGGGACCAGGTCCCGGGTCGCGCGTCGGTCTACCACCTCGACGGCACACACGTTTCCACGGCCGCCTTCGCCCGGAGTGGGATCGCCCTTGCCTGGGCCCGCTTCGTCGGGGCGTTTCCCGATGGGTCGGTGGTCCTGCGACACGATCCCAGTGTGTACATGTTCCGAAACGAGCCGGCGGGCTACCGGTCGGAACCGGTGGCTTTCGTCCACTACTCCCCGCAGGGCGAACTCCTGGACACGTTGGAAGTCGTGCATGGCCCCGAGCAGTACCTCTATCACCAGGGAAAGAGTTGGGGATTCGACGAGCGAATATTCGAGCGTGAGGTCAGGGGTGCCGTAGTCGGCGGCGTTCTGGTTGCGGGAAGTACGGGGGCGCCTGTTCTGACTCGAACGGCGGAGAGCGGTATCAAGCTACCTTCGCTCGCCCTTCCCCTTGTCGGTCACCCGGTGACCGACATGGAGATCGAAGCCGAGCGGTCCCGTCGGATCAGGGAGGTCAGGCAAGAGGGATCCGCGCGGGTCGGCCGGGTCATCGAAGATCTGGGATTCGCCTTGAACTTCACGGAACTCATCCTGGATCGCCTCGAGAGGATGGATGCCTACGATGGCCTTCCTCCCTTTCGTACGGTATTCGCCGCGACGGACGGGACGTTATGGGTGGAGGACTATCCCTCGCCTCTGGCCCGGACGACGAGTTGGATCCTGATCAGGGATCGAGCCATTGTGGGCCGAGTGGAATCCGGCAAGGATAGAAAAGTGATCGCGGCTGGACATGGTGTCGTCCTGGCGCTGACCGAGGACGAGTTCGGTGTGCAGACGGCCATTGTCCTGAAGATCGACCCATTCGACTCGTGAAGCGGCGATTTCTGCTGAGATCGGTGTGCGCGGTGGCGCGTCGGCGTGTCACGCGTCGGGGCTCGGAACCTCCCCAGGTCCGGTGTGGCGGGGATCGTGATTCGTCGGCGGACGGGAGGACGAGATGCAGGCGCACGGAACGATGCGAATGGTGACATTGTGGGGCACCGCATCCGCGGCGTGTGCGATGGGGTCCGCACGGCAGAATGCAAGCCGCTGGAGGATACTTCTTGTGCCCGAATATCGTGAGGATCATGTGAGCGAGTCGGAGATGGCCGGTGTGGTCGCCGAAGTGGTGGAGCTGTCGGAAGAGGATCTTCCGGCCATCGTGGATCTCTTCCGTGACGCCTTCCGCGACTACCCGGTGATGCGGTACGTGCTGGGGGAGGGCGGGGGAGAGTACGAGGGTCGCCTGAAGACGCTGATCCACTTCTTCGTGTCGGCTCGCGCCCTGCGAAACGAGACCATGCTGGGAATCCGGCACGGAGGGACCCTGGTGGCTGCCGCCACCACGTCGAACCCGGACGGGCCGGCGAGCCCGCCCCGCCTGGCGACCGTGCGCGAGGAGTGCTGGGCCGCGTTGGGAGCCGACTGCCGGGATCGGTACGAGCGGTGTGGAGCCGTGTGGAGCGGGCTCGGAGTGAGCGCCCCCCACCTGCATCTCAACATGATCGGGGTGCGCCGCGGTGTGCAGGGACGCGGGCTCGGACGGATGTTGCTGGAGCGGGTCCACGAGATGGGTGAGGCGTTGCCCGGCTCCGCGGGAGTCACCCTGACCACCGAAGATCCCGCGAACGTGGCGATCTATGAGCGCATGGGATACGAAGTGGTGGGTCGGGCGCCCATCGCGGCGGGGATCGAAACCTGGTCCTTCTTTCGTCCCGCCCGCCGTTCGGAGATTCAGGGTGTGCTGGCCTTCCTGCGGGAAGCGGAGCGCTTGAAGGACGTCACCCGGACGGCGTTCACTTCCCAGGGTCGTCCCGAAAGCGTGGCGGCGCACTCGTGGCGACTCTCCCTCATGTGTCTCCTCCTGGCGGACCACTTTCCCGGGTTGGACTTCGCCCGCCTGGTGAAGATCTGCATCGTGCACGACCTGGGGGAAGCCATCGGAGGCGACGTGCCCGCCATCGCCCAGGACCCGGACGACGGGAAGGCGGAGAGGGAGCGCAGGGACCTGGATACCATCGCGCGACCCCTGTCGGGAAGGCTGCGCCGTGAGATCCTTTCCCTCTGGGACGAGTACGAGGCGGCGGCCACGCCGGAGGCGGTCGTGGCCAAGGCCCTGGACAAGCTCGAGACCATCCTCCAGCACAACCAGGGAGCGAACCCGGAGGACTTCGACTACCGCTTCAATCTGGAATACGGGAAGCGATACACGACGGGGAACGCTGTGATCGAGATCATCCGGGAGATCCTGGACACGGAGACCGAAGCCCGCGCTCGTGACGCGGAGAGTTGACGGCGCGCGCTACCGTCCGGGTGCGGGAACCACCGCCAGGGGGATGTCCCCCAACCCCGCCATCTGCGGATTCTGCCTACCCTCGGTGGCCTCGCGCACCTGGGACGACACGTAGCCGTACAACTCCGTGAAGGTCACGATTCCGTCGGCGTCGGCGTCTCCTTCGCCGTGCAGGCCACGAAGGAGGAAGTGGGTGAACACCCCGTGCCCTCCCCAGCGGGCGTCTTCCAGAGACGCTTCGTTGGTGTCCGCGGCCGTGATCATGAGGCGTCGCGAGGGCGCGGAGAGCTCGGCGAAGCTGCCCGCGATGGGGTTGGCGGGTCCGCCCGCGCGCGCCGCTCCATCGGCGGTGCCCGCGCTATGGCACGCATCGGCGATGACCAGGACCCGTTCCGCCGCGATCTGGCGGCGGAGCGCCGTCTTCACGTCCCACATGGGGAAGGCCGTGGACGCCAGGGCGTCGGGATCGGTATCGGAGGGGAGAAGGTACAGGTTGTCCGGACGGTTGGGGTCCGGAGCCCCGTGCCCGGCGAAGTAGACGACCACGAGATCGTCCCAATCGGCCTGCTGGAGGAAGACGAAGAGCGCTTCGCGCATGGCGCCGGCGCCGGCGTCCGCGTCCACCAGGTAGAGGACGTCGTCGAAGGGGCCGGCGGCGTCGCTCAGGAGGAAGTCGCGCATGGCTTCGGCGTCCGCGCGAGCATACCGGAGATCGGGGATGTCGGGGGAGGCGTATTCGCCCACTCCGATGACCACGGCCCACCTCCGGTCGATACGCGGCGCGGCCACCACCTCCGCCACGGGCCCACGGGAAGAACTCGCCACGATGTGGACGGAGTCCTGGCTCACCGGGAGATCGAGGGTGCGTACGAACCGCCGTGCGGACACGCCGGAAAGACCGAAGGCGGCACGGTCCTGATCGGAGAGCGGCTCCAGGATGGCTTCGTGCCCGTCCACGGTGACGGAGCGGGCCTCGCCGGAAAGCACCCCCTCGAGCCGAACCGTGTTCCGAACGGCCGAGGGGTCTCCGCCACCCTTTCGCACCACGCCGATCCCCCGGGTGGACGCACCCGTGTCGGGGAGGACGTCGGTGCGGAGCACGGTGAGGTGGGCCGGGGCCTCGCCGAGCGCGGCACCGCCGGGGAGCGCGCCGGGGTCCGGCTTCCAGTAGCCGACCTCGCTCCAGGGGCGTGCGTCCCAGTCGTTGAGGAGCGCGCCCAGGAACGACGACGTGGTCAGCATCTCCTGGGTGGCCTTCCGCACAGCGAGGGTGCGGGCAGCCTGCTCGGTCGCCTCGACCACGCGGGCGTCCGCCGATCCCCTGGCGACCACTTCACCGACATCGAGCCGAAGCGCGCGCACCGAGACCTCCGTGGTGGCGGTCACCAGGCTCCCGTCCACGGGGTCCGGGCGGGCACCCCAGGCCGCGGTGCCGAGAATCAGGAGCTGTGCTCCGAAGTCCCGGCCCAGCTCCGTGGCTGCGCTCTCGTCTCCGTCCAGCGCCGCCCGCACCAGCTCACCGTGGACCGCGCGGCGTGCGAAGGCGGGATCGATCACGGGGAATCCCGCCTCTTCGAGGAAGGCGGTGAACTCGCCCGCGGCCACCGACCCCGTGCCGTCCTCCTGGATGAACACGAGGGTTCGAGGGAGATCCGCGGTGAAAGCGATCTCCTGCGCGGCGGTCCGGACGTCTGCACCCGACGCGGCGACGAGGACCGCGAGGATGATCCACGGACGCATCAGAGACCGCCTCCGGGGCGGAGTCTTCGCAGCGCGGCCCGGGCATCGCGATGTCCCGGATGGATCTCCAGCGCGGCCTCGTAGTGGTTGATCGCATCCTCGATCTGTCCGCGGTCCTCGAGGTCCACCGCCCGGGAGAACTCGATGGTGGCGCGCACCGGGATCGGCTCCGGAGCGGGGCGGGCGGACGGCGGGGTGAGGGAGAGAGCCTCGGCGAATTCGTCGGCCACCGCGACGATGACGGCCAGGAGTTCGCTCGTCCCGTCCATCTTCTTCATCACGGAGACGACTTCGGACGTCTCGACGTCCACGGCCCGGATATCGAGTCGCAGCCGGTCCGCGATGTTCGTGACCTGTCCGTGGAGGACGTACTGGGCTCCCAGCATCTGCCCCACCTCCACCGCACTTCCCTCGGCGATGCGACCCGAGAGGGCGAGCTTCTGCTCGGTGAGGAGGTCCTGGAGGCGGGCGCGCTCGATCACGCGCATTCCAGGCCGCTCGGAGAACTCCGTGATGAGCATGGCGCTGACGGCCTTGCCCAGGTTCACGGAGTTGCCCGCCTCACCCATCATGAACCCGGTGAAATCCAGCACGGCCACCGTGGGGACGTCTTCCGGCGCTTGCGCCGACACGGCCCGCGGGCCGGCGGCGGAAAGGGCCAGGACGGCCAGGATCGGAGGGGTGAGGGAGCGGAACACGCGTTCTCCATTCGGGACGATTCGGATGACGTACTCGCGAGCGGCGCGGTAAATGCTTTGCCCGGTCGGGGGTCCAACCCTAAATTTACCCACCGTTCCGGGGGGATGCGAGGAGAAACTTCCGCTCCGAGGCGGATCCGTCTCCCGGCGTCCGACCACCGGAGCGAGTCCTCATACCCCGCGCGCTCATGATCTTCCCTACCCGGAACAAGCCCATGCGGGTCCTCGCGGCCGCTCTCGGCACGCTGGGCGCGGTGGGGTGTGCGACGGGCGCGCCGCGGGTGGGCCCCGCCGACATCCCCGCTCTGGAGGAGGCGGTTTCGTCCCGTCCCCAGGATGCCGAGGCCCGTGTCGGGCTGGGGGTCGCGCTCTATCGGGCGGATCGATACGTCGACGCCGTGCGGGTGCTGGACGGCGCCGTGGAGCGCGGTATCCGCACGGGAGCGGCGTATCTCCATCTCGGGCTTTCCTACGAGGCGCTGGAGCTCTGGGCCCAGGCACGGGCCGCGTACGGGATGTACCTGGAGGTCGGACGCTCGGACCCCCTGAAGGACGAGTTGCGCCACCGCATGGACCTCATGGCGCGGCGGGAACTCCGTGCGCGGGCGCGGGAAGCGGTGGCCGGGGAGCGGGATGCCGGAGCGGCACCCCCCACGCCTCGGTCGCTGGCGGTGTTCCCCTTCGGGTTCCACTCGGATCGGGAGGACCTCGAGCCCCTGGTGTACGCCCTGGCGGATATGATGACCACCGACTTCGGCCTTTCCGGCGCGGTCACGGTGCTCGAGCGGGCCCGGCTCCAGAGTCTCCTCGACGAGATGTCGCTCACCGAAGCGGGGTATGCGGATCCACGGTCGGGGGCACGGGCGGGGCGCATGATGCGCGCGGAGCACGTGGTGCAGGGTCTCATCACCGATCTCGGGGTGGAGCACCTGCGTCTCGACAGCGACGTGCGGAGCGTGCCGGCGGAGACGTCGGTGGGAACGCTCACGGCGGAGGACGAACTGGCCAACCTCTTCGATATGGAGAAGGACCTGGTGGTGCGAACGCTCCGCGACGTCCTGCGGGTCGAGTTGACTCCGCAGGAGGAGCAGGCCATTCGCGAGAATCGTACGGACGACCTCATGGCGTTCCTGGCGTACGGCCGAGGTCTGCGGGAGATGGATCGGGGTGACTTCGCCGCCGCCGGGGCCTCCTTCGGTGCGGCGCTGGAGCTGGATCCGGGCTACCAGGCGGCGCAATTGGCGGCGGCGGAAGCGATTTCGCTTCTTTCCGCGTCGTCCACCGGCGTCGACGACATCGTCGAGATGGCGGAAGAATCGGGTGAAGGTGACGACCTCGGGGAGCGTGCCCTGGACAGGTTCGGTGCCATGGACGGAGAGGGCCGTCCCCGTGGAGCGCTTCGTGGGGCCCTCCTGAGGTCGGGCAACGACGTGGTGAACCCCACTCCGGGAGCCGCCGTGGTGGGGCCGGGTCCGGACACGAGGAACCCCGTGCTCGAAGCCTTCGGGCTGGACGACATCACCCGAGTGGGGACGGGGACGATCCGCATCCTCATTCTCAATCCCGTGGGAGACTGACGGTGAGCCCTGTCCGAACGTTCGTGGTGCCGGCGCTGGCGGTGGGCGGGCTCTGTGCCTCCTGGTCGCCCGCGGCGGCCCAGGGCCGGGTCGGCGTCGGGGCGGAGTTCACCGGGTATTCGGTGGATGCGGGGTTGGGAGTCGAGGCGGTTCAGCTCTTCAGTGTTCCCCTGGCGGTCAGCTTCACCGCGGGAGACCGGACGACGGTGGATCTCTACTCTTCCTGGGCCCAGGGCGAAGTGGAACGTGAGGGGGTGCGCTATGTCCTTTCCGGATTGGTGGACACGCACGTCCGTGCGAGCGTCGAAGCGGCTCCGTGGGCTCTCCTGAGCTTCGCCGTGGGAGTCCCCACGGGGAAGTCGGAGCAGTCGGCGGAGGAGGCGGTGGTCTCCACCGTGCTTTCCACCGACCTCCTGGCGTTTCCCCAGGCCGCCTGGGGGACGGGCCTCTCCCTCACGTCGGCCGTGACCATGGCCCGGGAGATGGGCGCCGTCGCGGTGGGGGTGTCCGCGAGCTACGCTGCGCGCAGCGAGTTCGAGCCGCGCAGTGATCTCGACCTGATGTACAGACCGGGAAACGAGGCAAGGTTCCGTCTGGGGCTGGACGGCCACGTGGGCGAGTCGGGAACCGTCAGCGGGAGCGTGCACTACGCCCGATACGAGGCCGACCAGGGGAATGGCCGCAATCTCTTTCAGCCAGGGTCCCGCGTGGGATTCGACGCGCGCTGGGTGTTCCGGGCGAATGCGGGGGTATGGACGCTCTACGCGGGAAGTCTGGCGCGGGAGCATGGAGACCTCTCCCTGGGCGTGCTGGATACCTCTTCCGGTGTGCTGGTGGGAGACTCGGTGTTCACCACGGCCTCACAGAGGCTGTGGTCCGCGGGCGTGGTGGGCGCGGTGGGGATCGGACGGTCCCACGTCCTGCATCCCCAGGTCGACCTGAAGCTCCAGGACCGGAAGGATCCCGACGGGATCACGGCGGGCTCCGGGTGGATGTTGTCGGTGGGCGGGGATCTCCCGCTACGGATGGGGAGCGCACAGGATCTGATCCCGCGGATTCGACTTCTCGTGGGCGCGATCCAGGATGATGCGGGAGAGTCGGTGGGCGTGAAGGGGGTGGAGATCTCCGGGACCCTCCGCTTCGATTTCTGATCCGGCGTGGCCTCCACGGTCGTCGGCCGGACCCACTCAACGCAGGACGCACACCATGACCTCTCCCATTCGTAGCATCGCGGTGAACACGGGCGGCGGAGACGCACCCGGTCTCAACGCCGTCATCAGAGCCGTGGTCCTCGCCGCTCAAACCCGGGGGATCGACGTCTACGGGATCCGGCGCGGGTACGAGGGACTCTTCATGGACGACGGGGTGGTGCACCTGAATCGGGACGCGGTGCGGGGGATCACACACCTGGGCGGTACCATCCTGGGGACCACCAATCGGGGAAATCCTCTGGAGTGGCCGGTGGAGCGTCCGGACGGGACGGTGGAGGTGGTGGATCGGTCGGACGAGGTGGTGGCCGAGCTCCGCAAGCGTCGCCTCGACGCCCTCATCGCCATCGGCGGAGACGGCTCCCTGCGCATCGCCCACGCGTTGGCGGAGAAGGGATTTCCCGTGGTGGGCGTCCCCAAGACCATCGACAACGACCTGGAGGCGACGCAGCTCACCTTCGGATTCGTGACCGCCGTCGAGACGGCGACGGACGCCATCGACCGCCTTCATTCCACCGCCGAGTCGCACCGCCGGGTGATGGTGGTGGAGCTCATGGGGCGCCACGCCGGGTGGATCAGCCTCTTCGCGGGGGTGGCCGGTTCCGCGGACGTGATCCTCATCCCCGAGATCCCCTACGATATCGAGAAGGTGTGCGCGAGCATCCAGGCGCGATACGCCACGGGTCGTGAGTTCGCCATCGTCGTGGTGGCGGAGGGCGCACGGCCGTTGGGGGGTGGGCAGGTGTTGGTGGAGGAGGCGAAGGCCGGCCGGGCCGCGCGCCTGGGAGGTGTCGCCGAGCAGGTCGGGGCGGCCATCGAGGCGCGCACGGGACGGGAGACGCGCACACTCGTGCTGGGCCACCTCCAGCGTGGCGGGAGTCCCACCGCGTACGATCGCCTGCTGGCGCTTCGATTCGGGGCTGCCGCCGTGGAGATGGCGGCGGCGGGCCGCTTCGACGTCATGGTGGCGCTCGACCCGCCGCACGTGCACGCGGTACCGCTCGCCGAAGCCGTATCGCGCCTGAAGACCGTGCCCCTCGATGGAGAGGTGGTGCGGACGGCGCGGGATCTGGGAACGTGTCTGGGGGATTGAATCTTCTCATGGAGAACGTCATGCGGTGGAACCTTCTTCGACCGGGCGCGATCCTGGTCGCGAGCTTCGTCCTTTCCACTCCCTGCGATGGTGTCGCGCAGAGCACCGCGGACTGGACTCCGCCGGGCGCGCCGGAGACGGAGTTCTCGTTCACCATCCGGAACATCATGCGCGGACCGGAGCATATCGGCGAGGCACCCTCCCAGGTGCGGTGGACCGACGACTCCAGGTGGGTCTACTTCACGTGGAAGCCCGGAGGTCAGGAGTGGCAGGCCGACCGGTCGCTCTATCGGGTTTCGGCTCGGGGTGGCTCCCCCGAGCTCCTGGATGACGAGGCTGCCCGGGAGGTCGAGCCCCTCATCGCTTCGGGAGACATCTCGCGGGACGGGAGGTGGCGCGTGTCCTCCGTCGAGGGGGATCTGTACCTGGTCGCCCGTGGCGACATGACTCTGCGCCGACTCACACAGACGGCGGACTCCGAGGGCGACCCCCTCTTCTCCGACGACGGGGAGCGCGTACTGTTCCGGAGGGGGAACGATCTGTACCGGATCCACCTGGAGACCGGCGCGCTGGAGCAGCTCACGCGCATCGTCGCCGGCTCCCCTCCCGCCGAGGAAGCCGAGGCCGAGGGACAGCGGGGATTCCTGGAGACACAGCAGCTCGAGCTGTTCGAGCACGTGAGGATCGCCCGGGAGGAGGAGGCCCTCCGGGAGCGCAGGCGTGAGGCGAGGGAGGCGGGGGTCGCCGCGACGGTGTACATCCGCCCGAACGAGCGGGTCCGGGCGCTGGAGGCCACCCGGGACGGGAAGTACGCGTTGTTGAGCGTGTCCGCTCCGCCGCAGGGAGCCGAGCAGACCGTGGTTCCGGAGTGGGTCACCGAGGACGGCTACACCCGCGACCTGACGGTGCGCACGAAGGTAGGGGATGCCCAGGGCGAGTCGCGGGTCGGGGTGATCACCGTCGCCACGGGAGCGGTGGCGTGGCTGGAGGTGGAGCCCGAGGGGTACGAAGCCGACCATCCCGCCGGGGTGTCCGGATCGGGGTGGAACGACGCGGGAACGCGGGGATGGATCACCTCGGTTTCGTACGACAACAAGGACCGGTGGCTGTGGAGCCTCGACCCCGCCACGGGTGAGATCACGCTTCTCGACCATCTGCACGACGACGCCTGGGTGGCGGGGCCGTGCTCGTTCGGATGCACCGGATTCCTTCCCGGTACGGACCGCGTCTACTTCGCCAGCGAAGAGTCGGGATACGCCCACCTGTACGCCGTGAACTCCGACGGGTCGGGAAAGCGTGCGCTCACCAGCGGGAACTGGGAGGTTCTGGGGGCCACGATCCCCCGGGGTGCGGGGCGCTTTCTCCTGTCCACGAACGAGGGCTCCCCGTTCAACGAGCACGTCTGGTGGATGGACTTCGACGGCGCGCGCCGTGAGGCCGTGACCCGCGGGGAAGGGAGGTACGACGTCACCATCTCTCCCGACCGCCGCCGCTTCGCGGTGGTCCACGACGTGGCCAACCACCCGCCCGAGTTGTATCTGGCCGCGGCCGACGACGTGGCGGGCATGACGCGCGTCACCACGACTCCCACGGCAGAGTGGAGCACGTTCCCGTGGCGGAAGCCCGAGATCGTCCACTTCACCGCGGAGGACGGGACCCGGGTACCCGCTCGGATCTACCGTCCCGCCGAGACCGGCGCGGCGTCCAACGGGGCCGCGGTGATATTCGTGCATGGAGCGGGCTATCTGCACAACGTCCACGACTACTGGTCGTCGTATTCCCGGGAGTACATGTTCAACCACTTCCTGGCGGCCAGCGGGTACACGGTGCTCGACGTGGACTACCGGGGGTCGGCGGGGTACGGGAGGGACTGGCGCACGGCGATCTACCGTTGGATGGGCGGGAAGGACCTGAGCGACCAGGTGGACGGCGCCCGGTATCTGGTGGAGCACGAGGGGGTCGACGCCGGCCGTATCGGGCTCTACGGGGGATCGTACGGCGGGTTCATCACCCTCATGGGACTCTTCACCGCGGGAGAGACCTTCCGTTCGGGAGCGGCGCTCCGCTCGGTGACCGACTGGGCCCACTACAACCACGGGTACACGAGCCGCATCCTGAACCTCCCCCACGAGGACGAGGAAGCGTATCGGAAGTCGTCGCCGATCTACTTCGCCGAGAACTTCCGTGAAGATCAGAACCTCCTGATCCTCCATGGGATGGTGGACACCAACGTGCACTTCTCGGATGTGGTACGTCTGGCCCAGCGTCTCATCGAGTTGGGGAAGGAGAACTGGGAATTCGCCGTGTACCCGGTGGAGAACCACGGCTTCGTGGAGCCTGCTTCGTGGACGGACGAGTACAGGCGGATCTTCGAGCTCTTCGAGCGTACGCTCAGGGAGCCGGGGTGCACCCAGGATGGTGGCCTGTGTGATCTGAGGCGGGCCGGAGGGTAGCGACCCGCCGATCCGTCGCGGAAATGAAAGTGGGGGTGCCGGGCACATGGCCCGGCACCCCCCTTTTCCATCCCGGGGACGCCGATGCGGGCGCGTCCCACCGTCGGGATCAGCCGCCCCGTGCGAGCTGCTCCGCTTCGGGTATGGGGAACATGGCGTTCACCTGGTGGCTCGGGACCGCCAGAGGCAAGTCTCCGAGCTTGCCGTAGCGACGCATGTCGATCCAGCGATGACCACCCTCGAAGAGGAGCGAGTAGCGCTTCTGCGTGAGGAGCTCGTCGAGGATGTTCGTGGCATCGAGTCCGGCCCGCGGGGCCAGGCCACCCGAGTTCTCACGGATGAAGTTGATGTCCACGATGGCCGGCGCGATGTTGCCGGCGCCGATGTTCGCTTCCGCCCGCAGAAGGATGAGCTCCTCGTTGCGGATGTACGGAATGGGTGTGTTGGAGCTCCCGTAGATCGTGAAGGCCACGTCGGTGGTCACACCCTGCTGGGTCTGACCCGCCACGCTACGGATCTTGCGACCCACGCGCTCGTCGACGGCTCCCCCGGGCTGGAGTTCGGCGTCCGCCACGATGGACGGATGAGCCAGGATGTCCGGTCCCGCACCGGGATCGTACAGGCTGTTGCGTGTGTCACCCGCGCCGGTACCGAACACGTGGTACACACCCATGTCGAGGCTGGCTCCGGTGTCGATGAACGACTCGGAGAGCGCGGTCAGCGCGGTCGCCCAATCCCCCTGGTATACCGCGACCCGCGCCCTCAACGCCCGGTTGAACTGAGCGAACGACGCCGGATCGTCGAAGCCGTCGAACCCGCTGGTGAGCAGGAACGAGAAGCTCGATCCGCCCGCCGCGAGATTCCCCTCGGCCTCGTCGAGGAGCCCGGCGATGTAGTCCATGGCCGCGTCCTTGGAGACGATGGGCGCCGGATCGGCATCCACCGGACGGTCCGTGTCGATGACCGCGCCGTTGGCGTCACGGGTGTTGACGACCAGGAGGAGGTCCAGGGCCTGGATGGTCTTCGCGAATCCGCGGATCGCCTCGAGCTCCTGGGCGCTCATCCCCTGCACCGCGTCCAGGGCGTTCAGGAGGATGTTGGCGTTGCGGATGTTCTGGTACCGCTGGTTCCAGAGGTTCGCCCCGAAGGCGGGGCTACCCGGGTCCAGGTCACCGTCGAGCATCTCGGTGATGAACCGCGGGTCGGAACCGTCGAAGTTGTAGGACTCGCGCCCCAGGATTCCCAGGAGGGAGACGTATCCGTTCCGGGATGCCATCTGGGAGCGGGTACCGATGAGCAGCCCCTGCGCCGCGGTGTTCACCAGAGTCGGCGTGGGATTGCTCACCAACTCTTCGAGGCTGGGGTTGTTGTAGTCGGGGATGGCCAGATCCACTTCACACCCACCCAGGGTGAGCGCGCCGAGGAGGGCCGTCACGGCAATGGAGTTTCGCATATGATGGATCCTCATCAGAAGCTCACGTTCACGGACAGCCAGAAGCTCCGCGACGGTGGGAAGGGTGCGACATCGATGTTCCGGGCCACGGCCTGGTTTCCGAAGTTGCTCACCTCGGGATCCAGTCCGGAATAGTCCGTGAACGTCAGGAGATTCCGTCCACTGAAGTTGATCTGGAGCGACTCCACCCGGTTCCCCATGAGCGACTCGACCACGGAGGCGGGCACCGCGTACGAAAGCGAAAGCTCACGGAGCTTCACGTACGAAGCGTCTTCGAAATAGCCGCGGCTGTCTCCGCTGAGCCAGCGGCCCAGGCGGACCTCGCCGGTCGTTCCGGAGATGAGGGTCCCGTCGCCCATGTCGAAGTCCGGCGTGGGCTCGTCGTGGTCGGCGTAGTTCTGACCGAAGTCGTAGAGGAGCTTCGTGAGGTTCACGATGGTCCCGCCCTTCTGCCAGTCGAGGAGACCGAAGAGGCTGAAGGCGCCCCACTGCACCTCGTTGCTGAAGGCCATCTTGAAATCGGGATTGGCGTCGCCGATGGCGCCGACGATCACGTTGCCGCCGGCGTCGAGACCCAGGTTCGTGACGATCTGCGTGACCGACGCGCCCTCCTCGATCTCGTACGACCCCAGCGACGTACCGAACCCTCCCACGCGGAAGGACGGCACCGGGATCGAGTTCACCCTGCTCCGGTCGAGGAAGAACGTGGCCCGGCTGATCCAGGTCGTCGTTTCGGTGTTCACCGGCGTGGCCGCGGCGGCCAGCTCCAGACCGCGCACGCGGAGCTCGCCCCCGTTGAAGATCTGCGACGTGAACCCGGTGGACGGGGCCAGGGTGCGCGACAGGATCATGTTGGAGATGTTCTTCTGGTAGACCGTCGTCTCCAGGGTGGCCCGTCCACCGAAGAGCGTGAGGTCCACACCGGCCTCGATCTCGCTCTGACGCTCGGGCTCGAGATCCGCGCTTCCGGTCACTCCCCCGACACTGACGCCGGGGATTCCCTCGATGTTGTTGATGGCCGTGAGGGGCGTGAACTTCTGGCCGAAGAGCGGACGGTTACCGCTCTGTCCCCAGGCCATGCGTACCTTCATTTCGTCGATGCTTCCGCTCAACTCGGGGAACCGATAGGAGGCGGCGGCCTTCGGGTACACGAAGTACGCGCCCGTGTCGCCGTTGGCGCTGCTCCGGTCACCGCGGATTCCCGCGGAGAGGAGGAGGCGCTCCTCCAGGAGGAGGAGTTCTTCCTGGGCGTAGACGCCGAAGTCCCGCACGCGGTTGCGCAGCTCGTTCACTCCGACCACGGTGCCGGCGTTCACGTTGGACTGGCCGGCGATGAGGTTCTGGCTGGTGATCCGGGCGATGTTGAGATCCGCGTCCTCGAACTGGACACCGGCCGACGTCATGGCGGAATACGAGCCACTGGTGGGCGTGTACGAATGCACCAGGTTCGCCCCGATGTTCACGTTCAGGTTGGAGCTGTTGCTCAGGAGCGACGTCCCGAGGAGGCCGTCGTTGGGCTCGAACTGCACCTCGGGCGGAGCGAAGAGCTCGTTCACCTGCTGGAAGTAGTCGACGCCGCCCGTGGCCTTGAGGTCGAGACGGCTGGTGGCGGAACTCATGAGGCGGAGGTCCAGGCTACCCGAAGTGATGAAGCGCCAGACGTCCTCGTCGTTGGTGACCATCTCGGCGGTCTGGAGAGGGTTGCTCCGCTCGAAGGGGTTGGCCGGGTAGATCCCGTCCGCGTCGGGGTTCAGGTCCACGAAGTTGGGCGTGAACGGGAACACCATGTAGTAGCTGGTGCCGCTGTTGTCGTTGTTCGTGATTCCGCGCTGCGCGAGCGTGTGCGTGACGGCGGAGTTCAGGGAGAGGGTGGCGCCCTCTCCGACCTGCTGCGTGAGGTTCAGCCGCATCGCCTCCTTCTCGAAGCCGGTGTTGGCGATGATCCCCTCGTCGTTCTTCAGCAGGGCCGATGCGTAGAATCGCGTCGACTCCGTGCCGCCGCTGGCGTCGAACACCGTCTCGGTGGAGAGGTCGTTCCGACCGGCGAGGATCTCCTCGTAGTCGTATCCCGTGCCGGAGTACACGCCACGGGCGCCCTCTCCGAAGGCGGCCACGGCCTCGTCCACCGTTTCGAAGGCGCGGAAGCCGATCTTGTTGGAGAGATCGAACACTCCGAAGCGCTGGGTGAGATTGAACCGCGTCTCACCGGGACGCCCCCGCTTCGTCGTGATGACCACCACGCCGTTGGCGGCCTTGGAGCCGTAGATGGCGGCGGCGGAAGCACCCTTCAGGATCTCGATCCGCTCGATGTCGTTGGGGTTGAGATCCGCGATACGGTTGACCACGGCGTCCTGGGAGAGCGAGGGGTTCGATCCTCCGCTGGCGGCCGTGATGGCGTTCTGGTTGGAGGGGATCCCCACGTTGCTGACGATGACCCCGTCGACCACGTAGAGGGGCTCGGAGGCGCCGTTGATGGTGGACACGCCGCGTAGTCTCACCTGGATACCACCACCGGGAGCGCCCGAGTTGGTCTCGATGAGAGCGCCGGAAACCCGGCCCACGATCTGCTTCTCCACGGATTCGGCCGGAGTGCGGTCCATGTCCGAAGCCACCACCGTCGCGACCGCGTTGGCCAGGTTTCGTCTCTGGACCGAAGTGGCGCGGCCCGTCACGACCACGCCGGTGATGTTGAGCACGTCCTGGTCCATGAGGATCTGGACATCACTCTGGGACGCGCCCACCACGACCTCGGTGGTGGTGTACCCGAGGAGCGATACACGGAGGCGGACTTCGCCGCTGGGCGCGCGGATGACGAAGCTGCCCGTCCGGTCCGACACGGCCTGGTACTGCGCGCCGACCACGTCCACGAGGGCGTCGGCCAGCCCGGCTCCCGACGGCGCTCCGGTGACTCGGCCCCGGATCTCGCGCTCCTGCGCGGAGAGGGTCGAGGCGGTCAGGACGCCCGCCAGGACAGTTAGGACAAAGGTTCTTCTCATCAGGTGTGTCCTTTCGATGAGGGGGTGGAAGATGCTACCGGCCGGAGGTCGGCCGACAGGCACATATAGTCCTTTCTGGATACGTGTCGCAAGGATCTTATTTGCATGGCGAGAGAGGTCCGGTCAGCCCCCCGGCACGAACGCCACGATCCTGAGCGGGCCTCCGCTTCCCCCTTTGATCTTCATGGGAAGCGCCACCACGAAGGATCCTGATTCCGGGAGGAGGTCGAGATTCGCCACGTTCTCGAATCCGGAGAGGTTCTCGGAGTAGAGGATCACGTGGGACCGGAAGTCCGCCGATTGCCCGTAGTCGATGCTCGGGGTGTCGATCCCCACGGCCACGATTCCGCGCTCGGCCACCAGCCACTCGGCCGCTTCCGGCGCCAGCCCGGGGAAGTGGAGGGCGGCGACGGCGTCCGGGCCGGTGAGGTCGGTACCGAGATAGGCCGCGCGATCATCCCAGCGATCACCCCACCCCGTGCGCAGGAGGAGGATGCCGCCGTCGGGAAGGGGGCCGTGGGCCGCCTCCCACCCGGTGAGGTCCGCCACGCCGACCCGATAGTCCGGGTGCACGTGGTCGGTCACGTCCACCACGGCCGCGGGACCCATGAGCCCGGAAAGGGGGATGGCGTCGTTGGTGAGACGCCCTTCCGCGAAGTGGATGGGTGCGTCCAGGTGGGTCCCTCCGTGCTCCGCGGAGGCGAATGCGTAGGAGGAGTAGAACCATCCCCCTTCGGTGGAACCATACGCCAACTCCTGGAGCTGGAACCCCGCCGTGTCGGTGGGCCAGTAGATCGTGGATTCCGAGAAGGCGTGGGTGAGGTCCACCCAGTGACCGGCGCTGCCGTCGAAGACGCCGCCATGGTCGGGGGCCGCGGGACGGCAGCCCGCGAGGGAGAGCGAAGCGACGACGCAGGTTGTGACGATCCGCATGGGAGCCTCCTGTAGCGGGTGATGACGTGGTGGGACAATAGATAAGGGACGGAGGCCGCCCGGGCGACGCCGGCGGAGGGCGAGGGCCGAAAATGGCCGTCGGAGGGTAGGCTGCGTACATTGGGCCCGGAGGTGTGTGACGCACCTCTCGCCCCCCCGCCGACCCATCGTGCCATGAGACCCACAGCCCTCGCGTTCGCCCTCGGGTTCGCCGCCCTGGGGACGTCCTCCTCCGCACCCCTGGAAGTCTTCCGGGTCTCTCCCGCGACCCCGGCCGATCCGACGGCGCCCGTCGTCGTGACCTTCGATCGACCCGTCGCGGGGGACCTGGAGGTCGCCGTCGACCCGGAGGGACTCGTCACGATCTCGCCCGCCACGGTGGGCCGGACGTACTGGCGCGATCCGGTGTCGCTCGTCTTCGAGCCGGAGACTCCGTGGCGGTACGGAGTGGAGTATGGGGTGACGGTGCATGCCGGGCTGGAGGCGATGGACGGTACCCGCCTGGGGAGGGACCACGTGCATCGCTTCCGGGTTCGCCAGGCCCGGGTGTTGGAGGGATATCCGGTGGGGACGAGGGGCAACGCCCGGCACCAGCCTCAGCGCCCCGTCTTCGAGGTCGTGGTGGAGGCGTCCGTGGCCCCCGAGGAGTTGGCGCGCCTGGCTTCCGTGCGGCTGTCGGCGGCATGCGGCGGAGGGGAGGTGGCGCTGGTCGGGAAGGGGTCGCGCAGAGTGAGCGGCAACGATCCCTGGCAGATTCGCTCGGCTCGCCGAGACCGTTCGTTCGACCTCGGAGAGGGCGATCCCCGCCGCGTGATCGCCCTCGAACCCCAGGCGGATCTTCCCCGGGGTTGCGACGCGACGCTCCTGGTTCCCGAGTGGCTCGAGGATGGCGTACCGTCGCAGAGGTGGTCCTTCTCCACGCTGGGGGACCTGACCCTCGAGACCGTCGACTGCGGCCGGGGAGAGTACTGTCCGGCGGGTCCGGTCCACGTGGTCTTCAGCAATCCGGTGAGCGGCGCCGAGGTGATGCGGAACGTACGCATCCTCCCGCAGGCGTCCTTCACGGTGTCCGATACGCTGAACGAGGCGACGGAGTGGTACCTCAACGCCGAACTCCTTCCGGAGAAGGGATGGCAGGTGGTGGTGGGGCTGGGGCTGAAGGACGCCTCCGGACAGAGCATCACGGGACGCCGGTCGGCGCCTTTCTCCACCACGGGGTTCGCGCCTTCGGTCAGTCACGAATACGGACACCTCCTGGTGGAGGGCGACGGGTTTCGCACCCTCCCGGTCCAGCACGTGAACGTGGACTCCCTCTGGGTCGCGACGATCCCGGTACCCGATTCGCTGGAGAATCTCCTTCTGGGAAGCTCGTGGGGGTGGGACGGGCCGTGGTCCCGCATGGTGGGGCTGGCCCAGGAGCGTGCCATCGCAATGAAGGGGGAGTCCAACGTTCCGTCGGTCACCGGTGTGCCGGTGGCGGGGTGGTCCCGGACCGACCGTGTCGGGACGCTCAAGATGATGCGCGTGAGCATGGCTCCGCCCTCGTCGCTGGCCGCTCGCCGTTGGATGACCACCAGCATCGTCCAGGTCACCGACCTGGGAATCCACACCAAGACGGGTGTGGACGACCTGGCCGTGTGGGTGACGGGAGTGGGGGACGGCGTGTCCCGTCCCGGCGTGACCGTCCGTCTGCACGATCGGTCCGGCGCGGTCCTCCACACGGCCACCACCGACGGCGACGGCATGGTTCACTTCCGGGACCGGGATGGAGCCTGCCGGGGAGACTGTTCCGCCGGGTACGTTTC
>Ga0224501_10000810_pt1 | contig 24222 bp, 25 predicted proteins | sample SF_Oct11_sed_USG_4_FD_169105 | JGI IMG/M metagenome (GOLD analysis project Ga0224501, IMG submission 169105) | Sediment microbial communities from San Francisco Bay, California, United States - SF_Oct11_sed_USGS_8_1 | ecosystem: Environmental > Aquatic > Marine > Sediment | place: USA... | reverse complement strand
AGGAAAACAGGTACTCATCATTGGAGCTGGCCCCAGCGGACTGTCGGCAGCCTACCATTTGTCTCGGATGGGCCATGCCGTCACGATCTATGAGGCGGGGCCAAAGCTGGGAGGCATGATGCGATTCGGAATTCCGCAGTACCGCCTGCCTCGAAACATCGTGGATGCCGAAATTGCCAGAATTGAAGACATGGGCGTGTCCATCCAGTTGAATAAAAAAGTCGATAATTTGGAGATGGCCATGAAAGAGGGACCATTCGATGCCGTGTTTCTGGCGATTGGGGCTCATTTGAGTAAACGCGTCGACATTCCTGGCCCAGACACGGGCCGAATGATTGATGCTTTAGGCTTGTTAAAAGGGATGGAGGGAGAAGAGGTTCCCAAAATTGGTCGACGGGTGGTGGTCTATGGAGGAGGGGATACGGCTATTGATGCGGCGCGAACAGCCAAACGGTTGGGTGCAGAGGAAACCCTGCTCATCTATCGGCGTGATCGTGAACATATGCCCGCCCATGATTTTGAGGTGGAAGAGGCATTAGAAGAGGGAGTGCTGACACGATGGCTGAGCATGATTCGGCAGATGGATGGAAACGCGATCACCGTTGAGGAAATGAAATTGGATGAGAGCGGGTTCCCCCAACCCACAGGCCGAATGGAAACCTTGGAAGCGGACACGGTGATTCTGGCTCTGGGGCAGGAAGTGGACACCGGATTTTTGCAGGATGTGCCCGGATTAGAAATTTCACCGGATGGCGTCATTCAAGTGGACGACAGAATGATGACCGGACGCCTGGGCGTTTTTGCTGGAGGCGATATGGTTCCCGCAGAACGCTCGGTGACCGTGGCCACTGGCCATGGGAAAAAAGCCGCGAGACATATCGATGCCTATCTGCAGGGATTTCATTATGCAAAGCCACCATCTCATTTTGTCGCCACATTTGATCGATTGAATACCTGGTACTACACGGATGCCGACACGAGCCACCAGCCGTATTTGAATGTTGCCCGAAGACGATCAACCTTTGAAGAAGTGGTTGGTGGATTAGATGTGGCGACAGCCTTACTCGAAGCCAGGCGCTGCCTTTCCTGCGGAAATTGTTTTGAATGTGACACCTGCTATGGCGTGTGTCCTGATAACGCTATAATTAAGCTCGATCCAGGGAAACGGTATAAAATCAATCTTGAGTATTGCAAGGGCTGTGGCATCTGCGTGGAAGAATGTCCGTCCGGTGCCATCGATATGATAAAGGAAATTAGGTAGGGATAAGTAAAAAAGGAAAAAAAGGAATATTATGAAGGGAGACAAACAATGAAATACCTGTTAGCTGTTGATGGATCAGACCAATCGTTGGATGCCACACGTGTGTTTGAAGCCTTAACCCCAGCTGAGAGTTTGAAGGTGTTGCATGTGGTCAGTGTGCCAGGGATTCCTTATCCGGCCATGGGAGCCGATGTGGCGAAAGATTTAGCCATGACCGTGGAAAAGGCCATGAAGGAAGAAGGGGAGCGAGTACTGAATCAAGCGGAATCTCTCCTGCCTCTTCACCCAGGTGCTGTTTCAAAGCAACTGGAAATGGGCAGCCCAGCTGAATCCATCCTCAAAGTGGCGCAAGAAGAGAAAGTCGATTTGGTGGTCATGGGTGCCCGTGGGTTGGGACGCATCCGAGAACAGATCTTTGGGAGTGTCTCGCATCGAGTGATGACACATGCTCCTTGCTCGACCCTTCTGGTCAAACAACCGATCAGAAAAATCAAGAATCTTCTCATTCCTATTGAGAGCCAGGAAGACGCTGAGGCCATCCTCACATTTTTCAAAAAAAAGCCTTTTCGAGAACCCTGTGCCATGACCGTGCTTCATGTCCTTCCCATGGTTGATCCAGTGTGGCCCGTGGGAGCGATGATCCCACAAGATTTTCGCAAAGAGATGATCAGTTATGCAGAGAAGTTTACGCAGGTCTTGTGTGTAGAGCTGGAACGCTTAGGGCATCAAGCTAAAGGGCAGGCCATCGAAGGAGCGCCGTCATTCACGATTGTCGATGTGGTCAAAAACACGAAGCCCGATCTGTTGGTGTTGCGACCGCAGAGTCGTTCAGCCGTGGGCCGATTTTTTCTGGGGAGTGTCTCTCATTCGGTCGTGCATAACACAGACTGTTCGCTTTTATTCGTCCGCGATTAAGTTGGCAGGAATCATGAGGACCAGATCAATTGAGTAAATAAAATCGATATCGTTCGCCGTAATTTGTTATTGGGTTGCCGTGCAGGTTTCCCCTTTGTCACAGAGGGATAGGGGGATTTTCAAATAATGTTTCTTCAAAAATACCCGTCATGTTCTACGAGGGTGGGATTTCTCCCTCCATTGAAGGCCTTGTTCAGGAGAGGAATGAACGGCGGGGAGGGAAGTGGGAAAGGTCTGGTCGTCTGATGAACGCGAAATGGTATCTCTTTGGAGCAATTGTTCTTGGAGTTCTGGTTTTTCTCTATCTCTTCCTGTGGTGTGCCGACCCCTGTCATTAAAAGGCCCAGTCATCGGGCTCCATCCCTATCGGTATCATTCCTGTTTGCAATCTCCCTATATTGACAATTGGTTCTAGAAATCCAATCGATAACTGTTCATAATGACAATCGAAAGCGGCCATTGACGACAAAATGGTCAACGAGTCAATTTTTAAACAAATCTCAGTCTGGAATAGTTATGGACATTGATGCATCAAAACGACAAGAAGCTATCGACCTCGCCACCTCAATAATCAAGGGTACTCTGCATCCATTAGAAGGCTGCCATCGACTGGCGAGGATCGCTCACTCTATTGGATTGGATGCGGATAAAAGCATTCAACAAATTCTCGCGACTTCAAGTGAGATGGATCACTTGCCGTTTGGTTCTCTTAAAGAACAGTGTAGTGTATCCTATTTGGAGAGAATCGAACGTGAAGAGCGAGAATACCTAGAGTCAGCCCTTGATGATATTGTGCGAGACTGTAAAGCAATTATTGAAAAATTGAGTACACAGGAAGGTTGACAATCAAGTCTTCGAATCGTTGTCTTTTGCAAGGTTTAAGCTTTGGCGGATGACCTCTGACGGCCATCAGAAGAGGGGGGGTACGGCGATCCGCATAAGAACCCGTGAAACATGGTAGCCCAGTTGCAACTCATTGAAACGGCACAAATTATGGCGTATTGTTCACGAACCATAGTGGCGTTTTTTACGGACAGAAAATGGCCGATCCGGCTCTTATGTGGATCGGCCAAAACATTGTTATAAGGCATAGAACCTTGGAAGCATACGAATTAGAAAAGCCAATCTGGACTGAAGATGATTTTAAGGTTATGGGTTGGCACGATGCGAAAGTATGGGGGTTTTTAGCGAAACCTAAAGCGTGGGAATACCTCATTGACTTAGATTACATATTTAAGTGGGTGCACCCTAAAGAGGGCGAAGAATATTTTAAATTCTGGGTAGCTCCAGTCACAATGGTTTTTGAAAACGCATTTGATATTAATATTGATATAGAGTCACAACAAGGGGAAATTGAAGTAGCGGATCTGCACATGGAAAATCCACGTAATGCAAAAAACGGAAAATTCACAGAGTACACATTCCGCTTTGAATGCCAGGAAGGCGAAATTGCCTTGAGTGCAACGGGTTTTAAAATGTATGTTCAAAAAATACCAGTACTGCAACAAGGTCAAAGTCTTGAGTTAATAGAGCGCGGCGGTGTTAATTTTTGGCGAGAGTTAAATGCCCTATAACAAGCCGTTCAAATCGTCGCCAAAAAACGGTGCGGTTTAATTCAAGCGTTAGACGGCAAAAGGGATTTACCATGATTCAATGTCCGCTGTAATGCTTTGAGTAATGGAGGCCGGGCTGACCCAGCACTGACGTATTTTTTTCGCTACCTACAGTTCATCCTCCTGTACAATGAAGCCTGAAGATTGCGTTTGATCGATAAACTTTTCCTCATCTTCCAGGAGCGCGGCACTGAGCTTCTGCCCCTCCGGTGAACTCATAGCTTCCATAAGATCCTCTTCCGATTCGAACCATACCTCGGCGATACCGTCATATTCTGGCAATATGCCTCTCGAAGTCCTATGCCCTTCGTTTAAGGGGGTATCGAGAGTCAACGATTGGACATATTTTTTGGCTCTCATCGTGGCGGCATTTTCATGAAGAAGGGGCCATGGTTGTTTTGCCAATACGCTTGAAATTCCGCGCGAGTCATATCAGTGCGCCGGCGTCAACACATCATGAATTTGATCATGTGGCCTTCCTCCTTTGATAGACTGAATTTTCTAAAATGGGTCGATTGAAAAAAGCCGCCAGCGGCGTTCTCGCCCATTTTCAGTGCTCACCTACTGAAGGTATGCTCCGCCCTCAAAATGGTCTGCGGTCTTGCTGGACAGACTTTTTTGAACCGACCCCTCCTGCTAGATGGCTAGTAACTCCCTGGAGAAATATAGCTTCGATATTCTCATTGTTCAACATTTAAAGGCGCTATTGACATATAGCCATACATAAAATATGGTAAACCATATGAAGACCACGCTCAACATTGATGATTCGGTTATGGCCCAACTCAAACAGGAATCGGCTCGACAAAATCGAACCATGTCGGAGTTGGTTGAGACGGCCCTACGTGCCCTATTCCGTTCCCGAAAAAGCCGTGTGTCCCTTCCCCCCCTACCTTCCTTTCAGAGTGGAGGCCATCTGGTCGAGATAGAGAATCGTGATGCCCTCTATCAGGTCATGGACGGACGATAGTGTTCGTCGTCGATACCAATATCCTCATCTATGCGGCTGACGCCGATGGGGTGGGTCATGGCCCTTGCCGGAAAGCCTTAGAGGAGTGGCGACGCCAACAAGGGGCCTGGTATATCACCTGGGGGATCGTGTATGAATTTCTCCGTGTCACGACCCATGCGAAGGTCTTACGAAATCCTTGGACAGCCCAGCAAGCCTGGAAATTTATTCAGGCCCTTCTCCAATCCCCAGGGTTAGATATCTTACTTGAAACAGAGCGACATGGGGTCATCTTTGAGCAAGTGTGCCAAGAGGTTCCCTACCTGTCCGGAAACCTGATTCACGATGCTCATACTGCGGTGCTGATGCGTGAGCATGGAATTCGTCGAGTCTATACGCGGGATACAGATTTTCACCGATTCCCCTTCCTTGAAGTTGTTGACCCTTTGCAAAAATAAGACTTGACGAGTGTCGGGGCAAATCTGCGGAATTGACTCCTGTGCCATTGTTTATTTTCTGGAGAGTGGGACATGCCGGTTCCTGTCGTATGCAGTTTTGAAATCACGGCATAAGGATTTGAAAATTTCTCTTGCCCCCTTTTTCTAAGGGGGAAACTTCACCAGTTTGCTCACCGTTTGGTAAAGAACCTCTTCGTTTCCGTTGTCATCTCTGCGGGTTGGTGAACTTGCCTCTGTGGTTATTGGCAGGGATTTCTCGAAGTTATTTGCAGCGAGATTCCCGCCAGAACCATTTGGGAAAGATAGCCTGAGATAGATCCCCGACAACAACTGTCGGGAATGACGAGGAAGAACGATTCCGTTTCCCAGAATAGATAGCGGAAGGACCTTCCTTTTCTCTCTTTACCCTGTCCACCTCTATTAGGAGCTTGTTCAATGTTAACAAATTCTTGGGAGTTGTTCTCCGGAAAGCAGGTCGAGGATTCGATGCGTGCCATATCTAGTTTGAAGAGTGACGAGGGTTTGGTTTGGGGTTGATGGGGTCACTCCAATTTCTCCGATGACTGCGGCTTCTTGTGAGACGGCATGTTGATGCAGAAGGGAAAGGGCCTTGTCTACGTCTTCTGGGGGAAGAAACATCACGAACCGTCCTTCGTTGGCGACATAGAGCGGATCGAGCCCAAGAATTTCACAGGCTCCACGGACCGGCTCACCTATTGGAATGCGAGACTCTTCAATCGTCATGGTACGTGGCCCGGCGGTGGCGAGTTCGTTCAACGCGCTGGCCAACCCACCACGAGTCAAATCTCGAAGACAATGGATGGTAATGTGGTGATTGAGTAAATCAGCAATGACCGTATGGAGTGGGGCGGAATCGCTGCGCAGGTTTCCCGAAAACTCCAAGCCTTGGCGCTGGCTTAACACGGCCATGCCATGTGCGCCCAAGTCTCCGCTGACGATGATCCGATCCCCTGGAGTCAGGCGATGTGGGCCGATATCGACTGATTGAGGAATCACACCCAGACCTGTGGTATTAATAAAAATCTGATCGCCTTTCCCCCGATCCACCACTTTTGTGTCGCCACAGACAATCTGAACTCCACAGTCCTGTGCCGTCTTCGCCATAGACGAAACGACCTGCTTGAGCGTGGTAATCGGTAATCCCTCTTCCAGAATAAATCCGGCACTCAGATAACGCGGGTTCCCACCCATCATAGCCAGGTCATTGATCGTGCCATGCACCGCCAGGCTGCCAATGTCACCCCCTGGGAAAAAGAGTGGTTGAACCACATAGGAATCGGTGGTCATGGCCAAGCGACCATCCTGGGCAGGGAGGACAGCACTGTCTTGTAATGTGTTCAAATATGAATTGGAAAAAGCCTCGAGGAAAATCTCTTGAATGAGTTGTTGCATCAGGCGCCCTCCGCCGCCATGCGCGAGGCGAATGGTGTCATCTGATGTGAGGGGTAAGGGACATTGCGGATCGAATGAAGATGGTTGAGGCATGATTTATATCTTGGCTATGGATTCCGGACGGTACCGATAATAAGCTGCGCAGGCTCCTTCACTCGACACCATAGGAGCACCAAGGGGATGGTCCGGTGTACACCGGGTACCAAATGCGGAGCAGTCTGAAGGTTTCATGAGGCCCTGAAGAATTCGACCGCTTTCACATTGGGATGAAGGAGAAGTTGTGGCTTCAGTCAGGTGAATGCGATCGTGAAAGTGTTGGAGGGCATCAAATCGGGCAAAGGCCGGTCGAAGTTTCAGCCCGCTGTTGGGAATACTTCCAATTCCTCGCCAGTTGCGCGATGCGGGTTCAAAGACGTCATCAATAATTCTCTGCGCTTCCACGTTTCCACAGCGGTGAACTGATCGGGCGTATTGGTTTTCGACGATAGCACACCCTTCCTCCAATTGATGAACGACCATTTTCACCCCTTCCAGAATGTCGACTGGCTCGAATCCTGTCACCACAAGGGGGACGTGGTATTTCTGAGTGATGGGTTCATACATCTCATAGCCCATGATTGTGCACACATGTCCAGCGGCAAGAAATCCTTGTATGCGATTTTCAGGCGAAGAAAGCAACGCTTCCATCGCTGGAGGGACTAACACATGAGCCACAAGGACGAAAAAGTTTTGCAACTTCAGCCGTTGCGCCTGGATAATGGCCATGGCCTGAGCCGGGGCTGTGGTTTCAAAGCCCACAGCAAAGATGACGATCTGGCTTGAGGGATTCGCTTGGGCGATGGCAACGGCATCAAGAGGCGAATAGATGATGCGAACATCTCCTCCTTGGGCTTTAACCCGTAGTAAATCCTCATGGGTTCCTGGAACGCGGAGCATGTCTCCGAAAGAACAAAGAATGACCTCGGGAAGCTTAGCGAGTTCGCAAGCCGTATCAATCAATTCAATGGGAGTGACACAAACTGGACATCCAGGACCATGAATCAGAGTGACCTCGGGGGGCAACAGCCGATCCAGCCCATACTTGACGATGGAATGGGTTTGTCCGCCGCAAACTTCCATAATGGTCCAGGGATGGCGAGTGATGTGATGGATTTCTTTGGAAAGCGTTTCCACCGCTTTCGGGTCTCGATATTCATCCACGTATTTCATGAGGAAGGACTCTCATCGGTTTGGCCAGAACTCAGTTGTTCAATCAACAAGATCGATTCTTTAGCCGCTTGCTCATCCACTTTACTAATGGCAAAGCCCACATGGACGATCACGTAATCCCCAACTAAAGCCTCGGGAACCAACGCCAAGCACACCTCTTTTGTCACGCCAGCAAACGAAACGGTTCCCGTGCGGAGTTCATCATCTGCAATGCGTTGAATTTGTCCTGGAATGGCTAAGCACATATCCAAAAACCTTTAGGCGAATCCCCTTGCAGATGAATGTTGCTGGAAGGACATGGGGGGCTCGAATGTAAGAATCTTTTAGGTTTAGCCTGGGTACAGAGAGTTTGCATTGTTTTCGAATTTTCCCCTCCTTTGTAAGGAGGGGCGAGGGGAGGTAGAAGCGTGGGACGATGTGATTTTTTCAATGTTCATGTGCGCATGCATAATCTGATAATTCTCCCCCACCTAAATTCTCCCTTCCAAGGGGAGGAAGTTTGACGAATGGCGCCTTGGGAAAAGTGAAAATTATATGGCGGTGATGAATACACGAATTATTCATTTCTACAGTCCAAATTGATTTCTTGCAATGACAGCCTGCCCCAAGGATAAGCCCCCATCATTGGGGCCAAATAGATGCGGCGTAAAGACGGTGAACCCCCGTTTCGTGAGTTCGCCTTCAGAAAATTTGAGGAGTAGGGCATTTTGGAAGACGCCACCGGAGAGAACGATCTGAGGGCACTGAATGCGTTCGGCCACATCCGCAATCAGCATGGCGAGGGCGTGATGAAATCCGAGTGCAATTGTTGATGGGCTTTTGTGTTCGAAGATGTCTTGGACGATGGCAGCGAGCAATGGTCGCCAATCGGCCACCCAAGGTCCTTGCGACTCTGACTGCGGCTCTATGGGAATGCGATAGGGTTGAAGATGAGTGTGCTCTATTTCGCTGTCTGCTAAAAATTCAAGGGCCATGGCCGCTTCGCCTTCAAAGCTCGCGATTTGTGAGAGGCCTAACAACGCACTCACCCCATCAAAAAGCCGACCGACACTGGACGTGATTGGACAATGGACATCTTTCTCCAATAACGCCACTAAAGATCGAGACAGAGGTGATCCTAGGGATTGCAGTGGCGGAAGGTCCCATTCAAGCACGTCCTTGCCGAAGACCTCATTCAATAAGGCCAGCGCGACGCGACGTGGTTCCCGCATGCAGACCTCTCCACCTGGAAGACCGAACGGTCTTACATGAAACATGCGTCTGAACCCGGCATCTTCACACAGAAAAAACTCTCCGCCCCATATCGTTTCGTCTGATCCATATCCGGCTCCATCCCACGCCACGCCAAGGACTGGGCCTTGTAAGCCATGCTCAGCCTGGCATGCGGCGATGTGGGCATGGTGATGTTGGATGGGAAGTACGGGAATGTGATGGCGCTGCCCGAACTGATGAGCCAATCTTGATGAGCGATAATCTGGATGGCTATCACATGCAATGGCTTGAGGTGTGACAGCAAACAAGGTCAGCATATCAGCAATCGTTTGTTCAAATTGAGTGGAAGCTTCAGGAGTCGAAAGATCTCCGATGTGTTGACTGACGATAATCTGATCGGCAGTGGTCACGGCAACCGTATTTTTAAGGTGACCGCCGACAGCCAGAATAGGAAGCAATTCTCGAGCAGCGGCAAGACCTAGTTCCACGGATAGGGGCGTGGGCACATACCCGCGGGCGCGACGACGCATCTGACATTTCTCGTTAACGACTTGAACGATTGAATCATCAACCGGTCTGACGATGGGACGATTATGCACGAGAAAGGCATCGGCTATTCTGTGAAGACGATGGACCGCATCCTGTTCATCAATGACCAGAGGTTCCCCAGAACGATTCCCACTCGTGGCGATGACTGGCATGAGGAGCTCATTCGCCAAAAGATGGTGGAGCGGTGTATGGGGAAGCATGGCCCCCACATAGGAATTATTGGGTGAAACGTTGTGTGCCAAGGTTGAGGTCGCCCTTTTTCTGACTAACACGATTGGGGCAGCAGGGGAGGTCAACAGCGCTGTTTCGTCTGGGGACACCAAGCAATGTTGATCGAGGGATGCCAAGGAATGAAAAAGTACCGCCATGGGTTTGGTTGGCCGAAGCTTGCGTTGGCGTAATCGTTGGATGGCTTCCGATGAGTCAGCCTTCACCCAGAGTTGAAATCCTCCTAACCCTTTCACGGCCAATATGCTTCCGTGTCTGATAATCTCTGCCGCCGCCTGAAGGCCCTCTTCTTGTTGAGCCAGGAGTTTCCCATCGTGATCCCATAATTCAACCTGAGGGCCGCATGAGGGACAGGCGATCGTTTCCGCATGAAACCGGCGGTCAGAGGGATCATCATATTCGCATTGGCACTCTTCGCAAATAACAAACTGATCCATTGTCGTGTTGAGACGATCGTATGGCAGGCGAAGCGCAATACTGAATCGGGGTCCGCATTGGGCACAGGTGGTGAACGGATAGCGATATCGGCGAGACTTCGGGCTCTTGATATCTTGAAGACAATCTTCACAAGTGGCGAGGTCAGGCGAAATAACTGAATGTGCCTGATCATCCCCTTGGCTGGGATGAATACAAAAAGACCGCTGGCCAATGACGGGAATATGGGTTGATGTCATGGCCTGGATGTTTCCGGTCAGAGGAAGCTCGGCCGTGATCCGTTTCTGGAAAGTTTGAAGATTTTTTGGAGTCCCTTCCAATTCAAGCAACGTTCCCTGCGGGGTATTGGCGATCCACCCGCCGAGCGATAAGTCTTGAGCCAAACGAAATGCAAATGGGCGAAAACCAATGCCTTGAACCGTTCCACGAATTGTCAGTTGAATCCGCTCGCGCTGGTCGGATCTGATAGGTGCCTGAACGGATGAGGTCATGGTTCGCGCTCCACAAATTCAATGTCGGTAATGATCAGTTCAGGGTGGTCTTCCCATGCAATATCTCCTGAGAAACAGTGAGGACAGCCGTAGGTCTCGGGAGCACGATCAAAGACCGCTTCGCAGGATTGGCATGTCCCGGTCGAAACCCGAACATGAATATCCAAATTGGCAGAATCGACGGGAGTGCCCTGAGCTGCGAAATGAAAGGTGGCTTGTAATTCTTCCGGGGTATGACTGGCCAAATGGGAGTGGCTGTCAATTTCCAGTCGAATGCGTGACAGGCTGTTTCCCGGCTGAGTCTGACACCGTTCCTCGACTTGCCTCACGACCTCTTTCAGTAATTGCAGCTCATGCATGGGACAGGCTCAATTCTTCGACGATAATTCTTTTCGTCAGATTAGTCATCGCCTGGGATACTTCTGGGGAGAGGACGTGTCCTGTTTGGATTTGTTCCAATTCAATGCCAAAGAGGACAACGTATGCTGGCAAGACCTCCAGCGTATGCGCAAGAGTCAACGCTTCAGCCAAACCAAAGGCATGGCTGGAAGAAGTCGATGCCCCCCAAGCCAGCTTTCCAATCTTCTCAAGATCTTGTGGGAGGGTGAAGCGAACAATCGTCCCGGCTTTGGCGTAACTATGAACCGCATCAATAAGAATGAGCGTATCAGTTTCTTCCATATCATGAAGTAGGCTGAGCCCGGATAATCCACCCTCGAGAATGGAAATGCCAGCAGAAGCATACGGCTGAAGCTGACGGGCCACTAACACGCCAACCGCATCATCGCCCATAAAAGGGTTCCCCAACCCAATAATTTTTATCTTCGTCATCCGTTCCTGATATCTTGGATCTTAATCCCCCTTTGGTAAAGGGGGTTAGGGGGATTTTTGGGATTGGGGGTAAAGCCTCAAAAATCACCTCTACTACAGCATCGAGTTCCTGTAGCACTTATAGATTGTTGAATCGTAAAACCCGCAAGCCTTGTTTCTCTAACTCAGTCGATCGCCTTTCATCCCTTTTGATTTTGTCAGAAGTGAAATGTTGGGATCCGTCAACCTCCACCACCAATTTGGCTTTGGGTGCGTAAAAGTCCACAATGACGTTCCCAATAGGTTTTTGTCGATAAAATTGGATCTCCTTTAATTGCTTTCCTCTTAACCTCGCCCAGAGAGCCTGTTCGCTGTCTGTCATATTGGTGCGCAGGGCTCGGGCAATTGTTTTGAGATCCTTGCGATATGGAATCAAGAAAACCCCCCTCTGTCCCCCTTTTCAAAAGGGGGAATCAGATTAGAAATAAAGCATGAAATATATCATGAAGATTGATTGTATTGTCCCCCCTTTCGCAAAGGGGGCTGGGGGGATTTTCTGCCTCCTAACATCATTAGAGAATAATGCCCATGTTTATATTTGCGGCGATGTTGGCAATTCTTCCTTCGTGAATTTCAGAAAGTGGGTGGCGCATGAGATACATGGGTCATAACTGCGGATATGTCGCTCGCACTTGCTGGCGGTTTCCGCATCGCTCAGATGCAACAAGCCTGGAAGCATATTGCGCAAATCGTCTTCGATGCGCCGCTGATTTTGAGAGGTCGGCGGGACGATTTTTGCCAATTGAATGGTTTCATCTTCGTTGACCTGAAATCGGTGATACAGGACCCCACGCGGTGCTTCGGTGGCGGCAACCCCGGTGCCAGCTTTGATGATCACAGGTACCGATGGGGATGGGGGTGGGTCGTATTCTTCAATGATGCGAAGGGCTTCATCAAGGGCATAGAGCACTTCCACCGATCTGGCAACGATGCCCATCGACGCACGCTTGAAAGGAAGAGAAAGCCCAGTCTCCGCAAAGATTTTTTTGGTAAATGGCGAAAGTTGATCATGGTTAAGAGCAAGGCGGGCCAAGGGACCCGTCAAATAGGATTGTCCCTGAAATGTACAATGCAGGGCTGTGGAATACGGCACTTGTTCTTCATGGAAGTGATCTTCAAATTCTGACACATTCAGGTGATGGCTTTTGTTGGTGACAAGGGAGCCGGTATTCATGGGGTATTCTGCAGGGTCGCGAAGCGCCAAGAATGTATAGTCCTGCTCCGGGTCTTCAAAGGCAAAGCCGCTCACCCATTGAAGGGTTTTCACCGCTGCATCTCTCGCCCAACGCAAGTCATCTTTCAGTCCATGCAACTGATCCTTTGTGGGTACCTGAGAAAATCCGCCGATCATCACAGAAACGGGATGAACGGAACGCCCGCCCAGCAAGGTCAGTAACTGATTGCCGGCTTTCTTGAGCCGTAGCCCTTGTTTCACAAGATCAGGATGAACGCGCGCCATGTCGAGCCCGCTGGCAAATCCCATAAAATCAGGGGCCTGAAGCATGTAGATGTGCAGAACATGACTTTCGATCCATTCCCCGCAATAGAGCAATCGACGAAGATGGCGAATGGCTGGTGGGATCTCTACGCCGAAAATCCGTTCCAACGCATGGACGGCGCTCATCTGATAGGCCACAGGGCAGATGCCGCAAATACGCGCAACAATATCGGGGACCTCGTTGACGTGGCGTCCTTGGAGAAAGGCTTCAAAAAATCGTGGCGGTTCAAAAATACGAAGCTGCACATCCTGAACCTGTCCATCTTTGACGGTCACGTTGAGTGCCCCTTCCCCTTCTACGCGGGCCATCATGTCGATCTTGATGGTTCTGGTATTACTTTGATTCCCAGGCATCGCTTTCCTTACTAAAGGACTGCACCGATCCTGTAATCCCTCGAAATCGGCGAACCATTTCGACGGGGATGAGTTGCAAGCGTTGATGGAACTGTTGAGCCAGAGATTCGGTATTGGGAGGCACGCCAGGTGGCTGGTCAGAGTCATGTTCTGCCGGTCCAAAACATCCATAACAGTCTCGGCCCATGCTCGGACAAATAGCGCCGCAGCCCATGCGGGTGACGGGTCCAAGACAGGGAAGGCCTTTCGCCACCAGCACGCAAATATGGCCCTCTCGTTTACAGTCAAAACACACACTGTGCGTGGCAAGACGAGGCTTCACTCCTTGCAGTAAATCGGTGACCACTCGAAGGAGTTGCTGCTTATCAATGGGACAGCCCCAGAGTTCATAGTCCACAGGGACATGTTCGGAAATAGGAGTAGACGTACTCAAGCTCTGGATATATTCGGGATTGGGGTACACCGCTCGTTTGAAGGCTTCGATGTCCGACCAATTCCGCAAGGCTTGGATACCGCCAGATGTCGCACAGGCGCCAATGGTAATCAAGGTCGTCGTCTGTTGGCGCAATTCAAGGATGCGGGGCAAATCTTCCGGACAAGTAATCGAGCCTTCCACAAAGGCAATGTCATAGGGTCCTGCTTGCATATCGCTGGAGGCTTCAGGGAAATAGGCGATATCGATGGCGGCTCCCAATTCCAGGAGATCGTCCTCCAAATTCAAAATACTCAGTTGGCAGCCATCGCAGGACGCAAATTTCACCACGGCCACTCGTGGACGTTTTCTGCTAGGAGAAATGTGTGTTTCAAGCATGTTAAATATCCAGAGTAGGTTCCCCCTTTACAAAAGGGGGCTAGGGGGATTTACCTCTGTCATTTATCTCGTCATTCACGACAGTATTTATCGGGAATCCATCTTTTTTCGTCCCCCTCCTTTGTAAGCAAAGGTCGCGCCCTGTGGGACGCAGCATACAAATTTTAGGGCAGGTAGAAATTGGGCTTGTCTCAGACCCCCACCTTCCCCATAAAAGGCATCACCCGGTCTAACCGCATTACCGGCCCATCCTTGCATAGGAAAAATGGCCCAAGCTGACAATGCCCACACAACCCGATTCCACATTCCATATGTCGTTCTAGGGAGACATGCATCGAATCAGGACGCAGACCTTTATGCGTCAACATATTGCACGCCACTCGCATCATGATCTCGGGCCCACACATCATGACCAGGGTTTTGTCGGGTTCTAATTGAAGGTCGTCAAAGAGTTCTGTGACGACGCCCACATGACTATGCCATGTTTTCCCAGGTTCGTCGCTGGTGAGCAGGACCTTGGTATTTGGTTGGTGTCGCCAGGCATCCCATCGCTCGCGATACAGCAAGTCATGTGGGGTTTTCACGCCATGGAGGATGGTCAGGTTTCCGTACTCCTCTCGCCTCCTGAAAATATATTCGATCGCCCCAACTACCGGTGCGCAGCCTAATCCACCAGTCACGACTAAGATATCTTTGCCTTTGCCTTCGGCCATCGGCCATCCCTTTCCGAAGGGACCACGAATGCCCAGGGTTTCGCCGATCTGCATGTTGCCTAATACTTGAGTCACCCGCCCCACAATCCGAATCGTGTGGTCTAAAAATTCAGGTTCATCTGGATCAGACACAATAGAAATTGCCACTTCACCCACACCAAACACATACACCATATTGAATTGCCCCGCCTCAAACTGAAACGCCATTCGGTGCGCAGGATCGGTAAGCTGAAGCCGAAACGTCACAATATCGGTGGACTCTTGCTTCCGATCCACGATCGTGGCCGGATGAATAAGGTAAGGATTGTGGGGCATAAGTTTGTAAGTCTCGCGCAGATTCCCTCAGGGTCCCCCATTGAGAAAAAGGGGGCTAGGGGAATTTATGAAGCCTCCTTGTTCCTTGATTCTTAGATTCTGAGACAGTTTATAAAAAATGAGTGTAGCGTTTTTCCTCAAAAAGCCAAAATTCATGGGTCCTCCTTACCGTATCAGCAATTTTAAGCCCAAAGTTTCATGAAAATTTTTACCCTTGTGCGCAGACTCACTTGAAGGTGCTATTAATCGGGGATTTTCCACCACCGTTTGAATCCTAGGATTAGAAGGCTATAATTCGCTTCTTGAGCTAGACAGTCGAGCTTGGTCTGGAAAAAACTGAAGACTCATAATTAAGTAGATTTCGTAAACGAACCATTTCGGAGCCCTATTCAGGAGCGGGGCAAATTTTTGGCGCAAAAATTTTTCTGATAAAGATTGAGGGGCGTGACAGATATGAGTGTTCAGCGACTGGGAACTCTTCTGTTAGCCCTGTTGGTAAATGGCTCTTCAGGTGTATTGGCTGATTCGCCGCCTTCTCTGCCAGCTACTAATGAAATACGCAGCCCTAATCAAACGATCATGGTTACGTCAAGTCTGGATAAAGGTACCCAAATTGTAGATTCAGTCTCTAAGCAAGAGCTTCGGTCTCGACCAGATTGGTTCCGTTCCCTGTTTGTTTCGAACGATGGAGACTACCTGGTAACCGGGTCTGAAGGCATGAATTTGAGTCCTTTGGATTATACGGATGATCGTATTTCGCTCACATTCTGGAAGCGAGGGAGTACTCTGAGAACGGTGACTTTGAAAGAAACCATACCAGACCCGTCTATTCTTATTTGCACGGGGTTTCATTACCAATGGGGCCACATCGGCGGGATCAACGAACACGGAGAGCTAGTTGTTGACCGGGCTGATGCGGAAGTCTTGTATTTTGACCTTTCCCCAGGTTGGAGGAAATGAAGCCGAGTCTTGTATGGTGGGCGGCGATAGTAATTTCAGGAATGATGACATTGGGAGCGAGAATAGTGCAAGAAAACACCAATCTCTTACCGATAGTAATTTCGGAAGAATACCAAGTGCGAAATGTTACTAGAGAGGGCATTGCTAGCCAGATTCCTGAGCAGAAGCCCGCCACGCAACTTTCTATGGTACTCACACGACACGAGAAGGAAGCCCATCTATTCTTTTGGGAGGGGTTTCCCTTGAGAGACTTAGGGCCAATGCAGGAACAAGAGTCGTGGGAAACGACGTTTTTAGAAGGGAATGCCCACGTCATCAGAACGACGATGTTCATGGGACAACAAGAAGAGGTGCTTGTTCTCCATTATCAAGTTGCTGAGAAAGCACGATTGATGATCTATTCTAAAGATATGAGCAAAGAGGAATTTCACGAGATGCTTAATTCCATGCAGAGAAAATCCAACTAATATTGCCGAGAGAAAATGACGAGCAATGTCCTAGCGCAGAAATTTCCTCTTGTCAAATCGAATGAGGTGCATAGTTGGGCGCCAATTCAGGTCACATAGGTATTTGGGGGAAGATGCAAACCGATGGTTATCCAAAAAATGATGACAAGTTTCGCACTCCTTACTCTCTTTATGGCAATGCCTTTGAAAACTGAGGGTTTCAGTCCTTTCGAAGGGCCCACCCCAGTTGGGGTGTATATTCAAACCAATCCCTGGGCGAAGCGCATTGGCCTCGATAACCCACGCTTTGTATTGTATGAGAACAGAATGGTCATTTTTCTTAAACAAGACTCTGAGGGTGAAATGTTGTACTCCACCTTGCTGGATCGTTCTGCGTTCGACGAATTGCGCTCGCGTCTGGAGTTGGTCGCGAATGTTTCGGGCTTGAAAGGGTATTACGATATGGCCCCTCATATCACGGATCAACCAAAATCACTGTTTTACTTCAAAATTGAAAGCGGGTATGTGACTTCCAGGGTTTACGGAATGAGGATGCCCGCCAATAAGGTGCCTTCTGGGGCCGAATCTTTCGGTCTCATGCAGCCTCGTGTCCCACCAGCGGAATTGCTCAACCTCCATCAATTTCTTGAGCAGTTCGATGTTCCAGGTGCTTCCGAATGGGAGCCGGTGTATATCGAAGTCTTAATTTGGCCCTATGAGTATGCTCCTGAAGCGTCCATTCATTGGCCCAATGATTGGCCCGGTCTGAATTCGGAAATGGCCTTTCCGTATGGCGATTCCTATTCTATATTTTTAGAAAGGGAGAAGCTCCCGGCGCTTCAGGAATTTCTGGCGACTCGAAAAGAAAGAGGCGCGGTGGAGATCGAGAACAAAAAGTGGGCTGCCTGGTGGAGGCCTGTGTTTCCGAGTGAGCCGATCTGGAGAGGTGCCTTGACAGCGAAGGGCCAACCCCAAGGAAATTCCAAAAGGGATTCAGATCTCCAGTGAGCAAATACGATGAAATGCTTGACCAGGAATATCCCCATTATCTCTGGGTATTTTTGATTGTAAGGTAAGGCACCGTTTATCCTGTTTTTGGGTTTTTATGGATCTCAGGTTCTGAAGAATTAGGAAAGAGAGCATGGACGAAAGCTGGACCCACTATTCAGAATCCGACAAGCCGTCAGATAATTCAAGGACTATTGGGATGGGCATTCTTGGTTTGGGGGTGCTGCTGGCTGGATGGGTGGTAACTATTATCTACCGACTTCTTGCCGGGGATGGAACCCAGGAAATTATCTTCAATCTCATTCCTATGGAATCCATTGAAGTGACGATTAAGACCTCTTCGGACATCCTGATAGCGCCGGATTCGTTCTTTTACATGGTGGGATTGTTTTTCTGTGTCCTCTTGTTGGCCATCTGCGGAAGTATTGCCAAAGTCTTGATTGCCAATGGCGTCAAAATGATCCAGCCGGATTTTGAAGAAGCCATGGCAAAGTTCCGAAAAGATCTTATGGAACAAAAGAACAGACGACGATAGATCACTTAGGCAGTTATTGAAGGAGTGGAACATCAATGTTTTTAATCGAGTCTTGTATCTGACCCCTACGATTATCAAAAAAGACGTTAAGGTTGTGAGAGGGCGTCGGCTTCTTCGGTGAGGTCGATGCCCACGGGGCACCAGGTGATGCAGCGGCCGCAGCCGACACAGCCGGATGCGCCGAACTGATCGATCCATGAGGCAAGCTTATGTGTCAGCCACATGCGGTAGCGGTCTTTGGTTGTTGGACGGAAATTCTTTCCGTGGATATAACCATGATCGGGTGTAAAACAGGAATCCCACACACGGGTATGCTCGGATTGTTGGAAGTCTAGGGAAGGGGTTTCTTCGACACCATGGCAGAAGCACGTTGGGCAGACCATCGTACAGTTCGTACAAGATAAACAGCGGGCCGCCACTTGATCCCAACGCGGATGATCGTGTGCTTCATACAAGGCATCAGGCAGCTTCGCTTTGGGCAGACTACGAGTCTGGCTTGCCGCGCATGCGCCAATCAGTTCCTCATCTTGTTTGATTCGTTCTTCTGGCGCTAAAGAGCAGGGTAGTTGCTCTAAGACTTGTAGCCCCTTCGAGCTTCCCGCTTCAACCAAGAAATCTTCATCAGCCTCCGTTAAGCAAAGATCGAACCCTTGTCGAGCTTTTGGGCCTGTTTCCATGGATGCGCAAAAGCAGGTTGTATGGGCTCTGGTGCAATTGACCGCGATCAGAAACAAGTTTTCCCGTCGTTGTTGATAGTAGGGATCGGCATAGGTGCCATGCAGGAAAATTTGATCTTGGATGCCGAGACCGGCGAGGTCGCAGGCCCGCACACCCAAAACAGCGGTTGGTGTGGTCTCAGGCTGAATGTCTTTTGCCGTAAACGTGTGGTCTTGACGATCGAGAACCAGCAACCTTTCTCGCGGAGCAAAGGTCAGGGGCTTGAGTGATTCGGGCCCATGGACAATATTGAAATAACGAGGGCTGACGTCTGGCTCAAGGCGATAGCGTCCGGGTTCTTGGTGATCCTTCCACCCAATGGGAAAATCTTCGGGTGCGGTGATCGCTTTCCATTGAATGGCTCCTTGAGATACGACAGGCCCTAAAATTTGATAGCCCAACTGCTTGAGTGTGTGTAGCAGCTGAGCAAAATCATCCCGCAGAAATAATTGGGGCGGTGGCGCTTGAACAGAGCCAGGAGGCATTGTCTGAATTATTCCTCTAACCCGATGTGTGCTCTGAGAATAGAATAATCATAGGCTCGTTGTCCCGTGCGTTGGAGGCCTAAATCATTTCGCTCCATTTGATCGATCAATTCGGCGACCTTTTTCGTGTCATGGTGCTCTCGGCAATATTGGCGTGGCGTCTTCCCCTTGAGCGAGGGAGACGGTTGCTCAGCCCAATCGAGGTAGATCTTCTCTAGCAACGTGGATAAGAGTGTGTTTTCTTCTTTGACGGTCACCGTAACGGGGGGAGCGACATAGGTATCAGCAAGTAAATCCACATATGGTAACGAATGTGGTGGTGTGTCTAATGTCTCACCTTTGAAATGGAGAGAGAATCCGAATGTGGCGGCCAGTTGGTGTTTGATGGCATCCAGCCGGTCGGCTGTATCCGCTTCGACGGTGAGTTGGGTCGAGGTGAGGGTGAAGCGGGCAGCGGCGTATAGCGGAGATTGCTCGTCTTGCGTATGTTGAACCCAGGCCTTCCTTTGGAGTGTTTCGCCATCTGGGGAAGTCGGTTGAAGGCTCATGTGGTCCCATTCATCCAGGCCTCTGGCTAATGTTTGGAATTCGTGATGTTCATAGAAGGCGATGGCATACAAAAAGGGTTCACCCGTTTCATTCCAATACTTCACCTGAGCATCTGCGGTGGCTATCGCACCTCCTCGAAGTTTTGCCATTCCCCAAATCAAAAGATACCCATATTCATTAGTAAATTCTGGCCATTCGGCAAGGGCGAAATTGCCCGTGCTAAATTCAATTCCCCGACGCAGATCATGTGTGAACGCCAACAGAGTTTGCCCAATGGCTAATGAGAGAACGAGTGGGGGACCAGGCAAGTAGGCGCCTGAGCTTCCCCGTATCAGACGGGTTAACAGCACGCGGTCTTTTTGTACGGGGGTCTCTTCCAGATACGGTACATTGAAGCGTTGCTGGTCTCCCATGGATTGAAGGTGGAGGCAGGGAGGGTGTGTCTCCTGATCGATGGCCATGATCTGAAGAAGGTCCATATACGAATGTCGCACGGGATCAAGCCACGTGCGTTCTTCCTCCGGAATATGCTCGGTGATGGTGTCTCGGACCTGTTCAATGAGTGAAGGATGCCCATCCGTGGGAAAGAAGTCGGCATAGAGATACCATTCCGCCAACGCGATTTCTTCTGGTAACGGGGCCAAATATTGTGCGGTGATCGGATCCAGATAGGGTTTTAAAACCAGACTGAACGCCATCTCGCGTTGCCCCTGAAAGTCCATATGCAGCGATTGGGCCTTTAAGCGGGCAAGGAGGTTGCGGATGCCCTCTTGGTCACTTGAAACAGTTGATGTCTTTTGGTCAGTCATGCGTCTGAGTGGTTTCCTGTTGTGGCAGAAGCCGAAGGCTGTTCACTTTGAGTGGCTGGGTGATGCCCTCCTTCGAATTTTGGACTTTTCACGGTCAGGATGGGGTAAGGACTGAGTTGAAGGATCTTGGCTGTTGTGCTGCCTAAGAGTAGGCGAGACAGGCCTTTTCGACCATGCGTGCCCATGACGACTAAATCGGCTTGTTGCGTGGCACTGGTTTCCATGATCGCTTCCACCGAAGGTTTCTCTACTAACTCGTAATGTGCCGATAACCCTTCATCGACGAGGAGTTTGGTTAATTCCTCTAATCGTTGGACAACTTTTTTTCGGTTGGCTTTGTCTTCTAGGGGATGTGTCAGGGAAAAATCTAAGCTGTAGGACAACGGTTCAATCGCACACACCAAGGTCAACGGGGCATCAAACCATTTGGCCACTTCCACCGCGTATTCATAGGCATCCATTGAGCAGTCAGAGAAATCGATTGGCAACACGATTTGCCGTGGTTGTATCGTGAGGGCATGCATACCCGCAGTTTCTTCGGGGCTTCGGTCTGGAATGGAGAGGACCGGGCATGGCGCCCGCTGAATGACGCGTTCAGCAATGCTGCCAAAGACGACACGATTAAAGCCGGTCCATCCATGCGTCCCTGTGATAATTAAGTCGGCCTTGCACTCTCGAGCCACATCGCAAATTTGGGCAGAGGCGAGACCGGTTCGCATCTCTTTGGCTGTCTTCGGAACCTGTTGGCGAGCTTCGGCGAGGAGTTGATTTAAGTGTTCTTCGCCCACCTTGCGTTGTTCATCCAAATAGCGCTGGGCAATACCGGCGTCGATATCCAATCCAGGTTGGAGGGAGAGCCCATGAAACAAGGTTAATTGGGCGTCAAAGACTTTGGCCCATTCCACGGCATACCGAAAGGCCGGAACCGAGCAGGGAGAAAAATCCGTGGCGAAGAGAATATTCGTTACAATGTTAACCATGAGTTTCCCCCGCGTTTTTTAGAAAGAAGGTGAAAAGTAAGGAGTAAGTAGTGAGGAGTACAGTGTTGAAAGCAAAATCATTTTTTAACCCCTAACTGTTAACTCCTGACTCATTATTGTCGCATGTGCTTGCTAGACCGCATCAACCGTGAGGAGCAATATTTCGCCTTTCATGTCCTGATGAATGGAACATTCAAATTGAAAGCGTCCAGATTGATTGAGCGTCAATCGGAACGAGGCTTCCTGTCCAGGGTCTAAGTAGGCACCTTCCACGCCTTTCCCATAGGTGACGACCCCATTGCTTTCGACATGCGTGAGTGTATTCAGAAACATCTGTGATCCGAAATCATGCCGCACATTATCCAAGTTTTTCACTCGAATAATGGTATCGGTATGGAGTTGAAGGGGCGTTTGTGTTGTCAGGAATGTATACCCTTCAATGGTCACATTCACTTCCTGTTGTGATTGGGCACTGGAAAGCAGGGTTCCCCCAAGCAACAGTATTCCGAACGTGGCCATTCCTATTCTTTGAATCCCTCGTTGCCAATCGTCGCGCATAAATCCATCCTCCCTTTCTCTCATACCTGTGGTGGTGGTCTTCGACATCATGAATTGATAAAGCAATGGATATGCCAAGAACAGAATGTGGAGGTCACGAAAGACGTTGGCCAAAAATCTTCAGGAAAACATCTGGTTCGCAGGCTTTTGAATATGGACTGCTGCCTATGAAGACCTTTGAGCTGTGGCAGATCTCCGCAGTGGCATAAAAAGTAAGGAGTGAGTCGTAAGGTGAAGGGCGGAAAATAGAGACAACTTTTGAGATTCCCCCCCTTTGGGAAAGGGGGTAGGGGGGGCTGGGATCTAGCGCACAATAAGCACGGGGCAGTCGGCCTGATGGAGGACAGAATTGGACACGCTTCCGATTAAAAATCTGGCTAGTCCTCCCCGGCCATGCGTGCCCATGAGGATCATGTCGGCTTCAGAGGCTTTGGCTTGTTCGAGAATGGCGAAAGCCGGGTCGCCCATTCCGACTTTCGTCTGAGAAGAATAGTTCATCCGTGTGAGTCGGTCAGTCACCGATGTCATGCGATCTTGAGCAGCTTCAATCGCCTTCATTTCCAGGAGTTTGGTTTGTCCTAAGGTGATGGGCCAGGCAAGTTGAGGTTGAGGCCAAACCGCGATGACATCAATATCTACAGGTTCTCGGAAAGGTTGTCGGGCTAAAAATTGTAAGGCAATGGCAATGTCTTCTTCCCCCTCGACCGGGAGGAGGATTTTTTTTAAGCGGGGGACGGGTTCTTTGATGACCATGGTCGAACAGGGTGCATGCATAAGCACGCGATGCGAGGTACTTCCCAATACCAGTTCTTTAAAGGCGCCAAGGCCTCTGGCTCCCAGAATAATGAGGTGCGACTTGGACGAACGAGCCGTTTCTAGAATGACATCCACCGGATGACCAATTTGATGAATTTTTTGGACCTGAGGAAAATCAGAAGGGAGCTTTTCCCTTGCTTGCGAAAGAATACCTTCCCCTTCCTTGCGTAATTTGGCCTCCATTTCGGCCTGAATTTCCGTGCGAAGGTCTGGCGAAATCATGGCGTAATTGAAATCGGGAATCGCGATGGCGTGGACGAGAACGAATTCTTCAGGAGGCGCGAGATGTGCAAGAGCTTGAAGGGCATGCCTGGAAGAGGGTGAGCCATCAATAGCGACAATGATTTTCATGAATCTATTCCTTCTCAGTTAAAGATGACTCGACATAATCGTTTTTATTCAGCAAGAGAAGTGCCATGGCAAGACCCATGCAATGTTTGTGGCTTCCCTGTGGACAAGAACATCCGGAAATCCATGTATCTGTCATGAAAGGGAAATTTTCGCGAGATGGAATATGAGTATTTGGTTTAGTCCAAATCTGAATGAAAGCAGGCTAGCATCGGTTCTCTGAAATGGTGCAAAATGCTACAGATGGGAATTTGGTGTTTGGCGCAAAATTCTACAGATGGATAGAAAGAGAAAATATGGCGCGGTATTTCTCAAGAAAATGGGAGGAGCATAAGGATGATTACCGGTTCAACGAGGCTTCACTCCATTATCCTCTGGCGAAAAGGTTTGTGATCGAATATCCCGAATTGGCACGATTTATCCCAGCAAAATAAGGAAATTTTCTATGACACAAGACTCTTTTCCCATCTTAGTGGTCGATGATGAACCAGAAATGCGGCAATTGTTACAGGACACGTTAGAAGAAGAACATTATCGAGTCGTCGTGGCCTCAGATGGGCAGGAGGCGCTGACTCATATGGAATCTGAAAAATTTCTGGTGATTCTCACGGATTTACGGATGAAAGGAATGGATGGCCTCGGATTATTGGAACAAGTCGTACAAAAGTACCCGGAGTCGAATTTAATCATGATGACCGCCTTTGGCACGGTAGAGTC
>Ga0224501_10000808_pt1 | contig 24232 bp, 7 predicted proteins | sample SF_Oct11_sed_USG_4_FD_169105 | JGI IMG/M metagenome (GOLD analysis project Ga0224501, IMG submission 169105) | Sediment microbial communities from San Francisco Bay, California, United States - SF_Oct11_sed_USGS_8_1 | ecosystem: Environmental > Aquatic > Marine > Sediment | place: USA... | reverse complement strand
AAGCCGGGTACTCTCAAAGACCTCTACATTTCAAAATGGTTGTTGTGGTTACTTTGGTCACATTTACCTGTATAGTGCGCAGTAGATATTTATACACTTACAGTGACCCTTACAATCAAAAGGTTACAAGACACCTACTGTAAATAATTATTGTGACATTCTTTATCTCTCTGTAAAACTTTCAGCCAAAAACTGGCTCAAGCATTCCAATTAGGTGTTCAAGTGAGAGAGACAAATTTTCTTCTGTTTCTCCGTATCTCCATGACCAAACCGCTGTCAGTAGTAGTGCAGAAATTGGCCTACGGAGTCTTTGACTCGGTGTTTCCCAGGGCACATTACTAGTAGTCTTTCTGCTTGCACCTGCGTACCACATTTAGAGCAAGTGCCTCAATGGGTTGACCTTCTTAATTTAACATCAGGAGCCAACCAACAACAACGCTGCGGAAAAATTTTTTTAGTCCAAACTGAGAGTTGAACCTAGGAGCACCAATTCTAGCTAGACCTGGTATGCTCCCCGCAACGATATCGACTGTCCCCAGACGAATAAAATTCAGTGAAAACCCTTTACTCAAGCTTCATTCCTTTAGTTTTGCTTGTTGCATTGAAGATAAGTCAGTCTAGTCTGGCCATTCCCAGTCTTGGCCATGGTGCGCTCAGATTAATTAATCATTGTAGATCAACTGGCTTGATATAAATGTCAGCTGACTTATATCAATGGCTTGGCTAGCCACAATCAGCTGATCATTGTTGCTGGCCAAACATGTGAATGTGTTCATGCGTGTAATCTGTGCAGCTGTGTTCAATCAGCTCTCTGTATTTAATCTATAGGTGTATAGTACCTTTAGCGCATTGCCTAGAATTCTCAGCTCCTTCGATGATGCTCTGGTTTGATGGCCATTTATATCGCTGGGTAGATGAAGTGATGACATTCTCGTTAACATCTAAGTTAAATTGAGGCCCTGGAAGGTCCCTTAGGTGAAGAACAAAATCCTTTTCATGTTTTACAGATTTCCAAAGCACTCTTTGGTCAAAGGAGTTGGCCTAATCTAAATTTGGCTTTCCTTTGCTAGCTGAACCAATCATAATTATCTACTTACCTAGACCCCATAGATTAAAACTCTACATCGGTTCTCATTGCATTTGCTCAAGAGTAGGCAACTCCTTTTCTCTGGTAACTAATTATTTAGTCAGGTGCGCTAGCTCTGCGGCGTGTGGTGGGTAGCGGGGCAAGAAGGACCAAGTAGTCGGTCCCTCTCGCCCCTCTACCCGCCAGGTCATATGGCTACTAATTATTGGTAGCCAGGTGACCTGGCTTTTGGACATGTAGCTGGTGGTGAATGAATGCTGCTTCTACTACCTTACTCACCCAACACATGCCGAGGAGCCAGATCACCTAGGTTCGCTTGGCCAACCAGGTTTTCCGGCGTCTGGTGGGGAGTGACACAAACCATGTACATAAGAATTAGCTGATTGATGTATCTTATTGATGTGTCAAGGTGTCACACTGCACATACGGCTTCCTTTTCAGTGATAGACAGTTTTATCAGGATGAGATGACTCCAAATAATAAACCGTTTCACAATGGAGTTGTGTTCACATGCTCAAGAGCCTTCACTTTGTGTGCTCACGGTGACAGCTCGTGTAAGTCATGTGACTCACAGAATTTTTTTCCACAATTCTCTTCATTCATATTCCGACTAACCTCGGAGATATACAGAAACTGGTTTACTGACTTCTTGACTCAGCATTCCCATGCAGAGTGTGCAATAGGTACACTTGCGTGCTCGGGTTTTACACAACCGAAATGGATTTCGGTTGCAAAATCCGCTAAATTGCTCAAGAGCATCTTTCACTTTTGGTCACGATCTGCGACCGAAAGCACGCGAACAGAATTCCGCGACCGAAGAGGCTTGATTACTGCATTGAGATAACGAATCGCGAACGATCGCTTGGCTCTAACCGATGAGTTAAAGTTGGGAGAGGACAACTCTGATCCGATCAATGTCCATCCTGAACTCCACAGCGTTTCCTCACCGCGACCGCGTGTTCACGACCGAAATTTTTCCAAAGATTTCGGCGAGCACGCGAGTCTGCCTAATGAGGGGACTTTCTGCTTGCACCCATGCACCCCATAGAGAAGGTTACTCCATCGGTTCCCAAAACTGAAGCACGATAGGACCAGTAAAATTCATTTCACAAATATAGTATCACAGCTATGCTAATAAAAATATTTGAGAAAAGCAGCAGTGATATCCAAAAGTTTAGACTGAAAGGTGTAGTGTTCAGTTCACTGTTGTAAATGACTTTGCATGATCAAAGGGTCATTTACCATCTTCAAACACTATATGGCAATACAACTTCAAACTATTCTTAAGTGGTTTGATAACAGCCTTTTGTTCTTTTTCATTTGAAGAGATAAATAGCCATGCTTTCATTTACAGAAACTTTCAAATAGAAGCGTTTGATTTGGACCCATCCGATGATAATTTCTTTCAGTCTGAGGGTTCCCCGACCAGATTAAAGGTTTATGTAAGGCTAAGACAACATAAATAGTCTTTGTAGGAGATATATTTGATCCCACCTAAGGTGATTGAGCCACAATCACGTATGGTTGAGGGTTTGGACTTTAATAATTGCTATTGTTTGGTTTTGAATAAGATCTGGGATAAGCTATACAATGACCTTTCTGGCAGTGTCACCGCATCTTAGTGTTCTAGCTACTCATCTTAGTGTTCTAGCTACACATCTTAGTGTTCTAGCTACGACTGTTGCATCTGGTAACTTTTGCTTGTGGTGGCTGGCGGGCGAGTGAAGTGAAGTGGAACAAGTGTTACGGTTTCGTTCATCTGGGTAGACACTACTCTATAGATAACAATAACCAAAATGATCTAATCTGTTGTGTTCTTGGTTTCTGTGGCTCCAGAATCTTTACATTCATCTGAGAGTGAGAAAATGGTCGATAAGAATTTTCTCTTATGCTCATCGGATACGTATCACAACGTTCAATAAAGGAGAACCATGCACCCATAAAGTACCAACTCTATGGAGCAAATCATCCTGAAGACTACCCACTGACTCAGTGATGCCATCCGTGTAAAATAAAGTGATCTTATCTTGTCTAACTCTTTTTTAGGTGATAGAAGGTCTGTATATTAGTAACTTCTCGGATTCGCGAAACCCGGCGCAGTTACGACATCACGGCATTACTCACATTCTATCAATACATAACAATGCACAACCAAAAGTCGCTGGCTTCAAATACCTCTGCGTACATGCGGATGACTCTCCACATCAGAAGATAGCTCACTTCTTTGGCGAATGTATTGAGTTTATACATCGCGCAAGAGCAAACTCGGGTAAGTATTTTCCCAGAGTGTGACGCACTGAACTGCAAATCTAAGTATCTATGTAGGGAGAAGGGGGCAGCACAGTCGACTTTTTACCAAGGTTTGATTCCAAATTAGTGCTGTGCTGTGCTTTTTCCCTCGTCAGCTTTAGATAATAATGTTAAATAACGGAAGCCCATCTGTAGATTAACAACGCTATGGACCATGCATGGACCATCATACGAACAAGCCACAGAATATTGATACCATCCATGTTAAAGAGGGTAAGCTAATGGGTTACTTTGTGCTTACTCAGATTCAGATAATGACATTTATGTCATCAATAGAGTACCAACTCCATGAGGCAAATCCTGGACTATTTTGAGAGCACGCCATTGGCCAGTGATACCAACTATGTAAGAAAAGCTCGATAATCGTTGGCACTGGAGTTACAGGGTGATATAGCTAGCACTAGGAAACGGGTGGTAGTAAAGGCAAAACAAGGCATCTTGGTTTTACATGTATATCATCATACTGGGCCAATGGTTGTTTCCAAATGGCTCAATCTCCCCTCAATGGCATCACACAACCTGTGGAAATCGAAGAGAAAGGCCAAAATCTAACCGGACAGACAGTGGTTGAGGTAAAAAAAGTTATGGGGTTTTCGTGGGGTTGACTTGTTAGGCCATTTACCCAGCCCAGCAATATGTCATTGCCCAGCCCCTCGTTTTGCTTTCTGGTTCATTGGGATTTGCCCAGGCAGGATTATACAGCAGTGTAAGAGTTTTACTTACCTGTGTACGTAAATTACTTTTCATATTTTTAGGAAGGGTTTTGGTGCATTGCGTTGCTGGCGTGTCACGCAGTGTGACTATCGTCACAGCCTATTTGTTAGCTGTGACCCAACAGGATCTCACCACATGTCTAAATGCAGTCAGATGCGTACGGAAAGGTGCCAATCCTAACTATGGCTTCCATGTAAGTGTATACATAGATATAACAAAATTAATTGTTCTTTTGTTCGTGTCCTAACCAATGTTAGGAGTTTGCAGAAACTAGCCTACCGAGTCTTGGGTTCAGAGTTTCGCAGAGAATTTAGAGGATGACGAAAGATGAGAAAAAAAACTAGTTCAGTCACACAAAACAAGACAACTCCAATGCACCTAATATCATTGTGAGCTTATTTTAGTATTACGCATACATGGGGATCATGTGTGGCCAACCCTAATATTTATAACTTACAGAAACAGCTGAAGGAATGGAATAAGTCTGAGAAGAGAAAATGGAAGGAAATGATGAAAAGATGGCCGTCTATTGAGTTTGATGATCACAAGAAGTGTACAGCATTGGTGAGTTCAAGTTGGTAAAAGATGGTGGCATCCGCGTAGTGACAACAGCTGCTACTGTACATGTAGGAGACTGAGAAGCCATCAAAGGCATCGGTTTGGATAAGAGGCATAGTGTCAGTGGCTGTATACCTATTGCTATGGTTCTGCCTACCCTTGAATCAAATGAACACATTGGAAGTCACAATGAGGGGCTATACAACACACTTCCATATACATTGTCAGAGTCGTGTTGAAGGCATCGGGCCCACTATTTTGCATAGCTTTCTGCCATCTAAATCCTCTTAAAATGTTAAAATACCGAAATCGGATTTTCTATTATGTATCTCGAAAAATAACGAAATGGCTTGACTAGTGCATATGCTAATTGCTGCATAGTAGCTTGACACTAAAACCATAGCTCAGAATGTTTTGTTAGCTTCCAGGAAATAACCGCCATTGCTTGTGGCATCGAGTTTTTCTTTTCGCTATGACTAAAAGGTATTCTATTCATGGAGAAATTGATTTCCAGTGTGTTTTCTACTACTAAAGTCGGCTAGTTTGACACGCTAAGACTCTTGACTGGGATTTAGCCATGACAGAAGCCAGTATATGAATATTTATTCAGCTAATCATGTAATACCACACTTGAAACAATGTAAAGCACCCAACTGGACACACGTTTGAGTGTAACAATAGTGAATATAGTGGCCCAGTCGTAGGTAGCACTATAACAGTGTAACCATGCCGGTTAGGTTCAAATTACCAACTGTAAGTATGTAGCATCTACGCAGTGCTTCATTTATCTCTAGCTACATGTAGGTAAGCCGTGCTGACAAGATATTCCAAGGAATGTGTACATGCATAGTAAATTTTAAAAATCCTCGAATATCAGCCCAGGGTTAGTTGGAACCATACTCCGTATATATGGGTAACAATTAGTGGTTCAGCTTATCTTTTCACCTTCACCAGATTTGAATAACTAATTCCAATAGAGAGGGTTTACTGATGGAGTAGCCTTCACTATATGGGGCATGAGTCTGGCGATGAGCCATATAGGTTATCCTTGTAAACCAACCATGATGTGCTCATACCTTCTAATGGTCGGTTCAAACCAGGAACGTTCTTTGTCAGCGGTCCAAGAACGGTCTTTCAGAGCGAATCGTTCTTCCCGCCTAATGATGTAGCTCTGCATGTTATTGTTGTTGCTAATCATGTGATCGCTGTTGGTTACTCATGTGGTCGCTGTTGCCAGCCACTTAAAAGAAATATGGCGATCTGGCTGGAAAAAGCTCGCGCGGGCGATATCGTGATCTCTTTGCAGTTGTTGGGGGCTTTTTGAAACAGTGTCTGAAGCTTTATTGTTCTCAATGTTTGAAGAACCACCCAAGAGAATGTTCTTTAGCATTCTTTTGCGATTACTGCAGTTCCTACCTGCAATAATTGCAAAAGATCGCTCTTGCTAGTCGCCTTTGATGTTAGCTGGTGCTTTGCCCGGAGAATGATCGAGCGTACAAAGAATGTTCCTGGTTTGAACTGACCCTAAGTTTCACTTGAAATCCGACTAGTTTTACCTGAGGAGACTTGGCGCACAGACACACTATACATGTAGTCACATCTACGGACTCACGTGAACAATGTATTTATTTCCATACAATCTGCTCTGAACATTGTTGGCTAGTTGTTATGAATAGCTCTGAGAACTCGTGACATCCAAAAGGCTGAATAATACTACATTTCCATAAATAAGGACATATCATTATCTACAATTTGCATGCGCGTGCATCCTTCTAACCATACGTCACATACAGTTCATGTATTATGGAACAGTAGTTGATTTATTCTCGGAGTGCCATCTAGAAGGTGTGTATGTAAGTAAATAACGAGTTATTTGAGCTTCTACGGTCATCCTAATTTGAGAATATTATGCCGTTAATGCGCTAATGTTATTGGGCTTGCATAATGCATCAGTCTTTGGTCACTGGGTATGTAGGTTTAAGGATAGTGGGATAGTATATGATACCTTAGTGATATAGCGCTGGTCTAGCAACTGTGAGAGCCTTGAGTTCAAATCCTGATCATTTGGAGGGGGCGTTGTGAGTATGCACTCCCCAAATTAATCATTGCTATAATAAAACAAATATCAGTATGAGATGGACCCATGATAGTATAGTGTGTCATACGTGAAAAACCTTAGGTTTAACCCACAAATATACATAATAATTCATATACACATATTCGGCAATGGTTTTATATTGCCTGTAGGGAAATGCACTATGGAACCACAATTGCACGAATTTAGCTTGCTTGTGAGCAGATGGCTGCAGCCTATAATAATAAAAAACTTGTGCAAACTTGTATATGCTTTAATACTAAATCAGCACGCAGGAGACAGGGCAGATAAAGATAACTAACTACACGCCGCTCTGCATCAACTGCCTACAAACAGAATAATGTTTCTTACTAGCAGGCTGGTAATATTACAATCAATATACCACAAGAGCGGGCATAACAATACTATGTTACACAAGTTAACAAGGATTTTAGAACTTTAAAACCTAGAATTTTTTTAATAACACGCGTATCAATTCATGCGTGTAATTTATCAATGCTACTAAACAGTCATTAGCATCGGTAATTTAACACCATTATATGTTTGAATGCATTGTTTCAATACATAAGCTTATTTAGAAACTGGGATAGCATAGTCGCCGGGCATAACCTTTACGACGGTAGTTTCTTTTGCATCATCTCAGGTAGGTTTCATCATGCCAACTACTCAAAAGAAGCATAGTTAAGCTTGAAAGTAGGCTCGAAAAGCATACATGCATCCTATTCTATAAAAATCATGCAAGCTGCTTTGACTTCTTGTCATATGGGCTAATTCGCCTAGCTGCCAGATTCGAATTGTGATGTTAGATAAAGGAGGTCCATCCATGGAGTTACCGTACCTTTGCTACAGCGTCAGGAGCCATAACAGACAGGTGATTGCCCAAGTATTGCTACATGTGTGCAAAGTAAATTATGTTACCTTTATGTTGGTTTTTGTATGACATCCCAACTGTTATATGGTGGAACTATAGAGTTAGATCCTTATTTGTTGTACTAGTTACGGCTTAGCATGGAGCACCACTAGCACTAGTTGGCATCAATTCTCCACCTCATATCTACTTTAAGCTTGGTTTGAGCTAACATTGGGAAGTGAGGAGCTCATATATTCACAACGGGAGTCCTACGTGGCCGGGATTCAAACTTAGCTTCTCTTGATTTCCAGCCCAGCGCATTACCACTGAGCTATCCTACATGTACATGGGGCAAGAAATGTGGGTCATCCAGCTCATATAGCTACTGTTTGAAATTGGGTCGGATAATTGCTAGACACACAGCTAAACTTTGGCTAATAGCAGGAAACCCAACAATGAAGTGTGTTTTTCATTGGGATTGGCTCTGTTAAGCTAATAAGGGGTAGATGGTTCAGCTTAGCATTCTGGGCTTGTCTAAAAACCTAATAATGCATGTCATCAATATGTGTGTGGGATGGGGGCTTTGTGCTATTCAGTGAATACCATCTACTAGTTTTTATTTGGTCGAAGATGCTTACTTGGCAATCGGAAGTTCTAAGCTTCTCGATACCTATTCATCTAAGTTGCAATAAACCCCGCATGAAATTCATGAAGGCTTGGTGCCATAGTACAGTTTTACTTTCACACGCTGGATAATTTCTCATTTGAACTAAAGAGAAATTTTTGAGTAAAATCTGAAATGGTAGATCTTTAATCGTTAATACCCGACACTTGCCTTCTAAGCCTGAGACTTGTTGGATGTGATAGGAGCTGGGAGGCATATAAATAGCTCACAATCATAATCATTTTCACCCAGGTTCTCGCGATTGCAGTCTCAATACAACTGTAGCCTGCACACTCATGGGCAAGAATGTTAAGAATAATTTGTCAAACCAAATTCATTAACATGGCTACCATCTTTTAATGTGACATCAATCAAATGACCTTCACCACGAGGCAGCTGTTACCATGGTAACAGATGTATTGAAGAAGCTGCAAAATGTGTCATGCGATCAAAAGGCAATCTTGTAGTCATTCTACATGAATAATTGTCGGCTAATCATTCCTCCGATATAACTCGCACACGGATATAACTACCACACGCTTTGTATGGTATTAATTGGCAGATGGCTGATGCCATTGGTGATGAATCCTTGTGACCCTTTTTCTTGTATGACATTTTGACCATTCACTGATGAAGCTGTCGGGTTGCGTATTTGTTTTTTCCTGTTATGGGTTAGCGTGGAGCAGCATGAGGGTGTCAGCATTGATCTCCCACCTGGTGGCGAGGGTTGCTCTTGTGTTGAGCTAAGATTAAAGTTGGGAGCTCATACCCACAAATTATGAGAGCCCGCCATGACCGGGATTCAAGCTCAGAGTCTCACAGTTATTGCAAGCCATGAGCTATCACGGGTGCACGAGTTATCACATGTTGTATAATAGCCTGATACTTTGTGTCGCTGCCTGATAGAAAGCAAATGCCTAGATTGGAATATTAAATGGCCACGTTGACCATTTTGTCAGTTCCATGTTTGCATATACATGATCGAATTGTGACGGAAGACACTTTGCTGTTAACTTGAGGTGAACCCATGCCCTTTTTGACTATACTGCCTCCCACAGCAAGGAATGTGAAGCTGTTATCATCCCAATTTGTTCATTTGTCACTCGATGCGCCTCCTTTTGCCATCCTCTCCACTTCTTGGTGTTATCAACCAACACCGCTCTTGTTCTTCTTCTTCTGCCCATGTCTTCAACTTTTCCGTAGACCATTATTTTTGTAAACAAGGATTTGCCTTATTAGGTGCATGCCCGTGTCCGCGATTGAAATTATTGAAAAAAATTTGGTCGCGAGCGCATGATCACCCGGTCGCGGTGAGGAAACACTGTTGAATTCAGGATGGAGTTTGATCGGATCAGAGTTGTCCGCTCCCAACGTTAACTCATCGGTTAGAGCCAAACGATCGTTCGCGATTTGTTATCGCAATGTAGTAATCAAGCCTCTTTGCGGTAACTTTGACATTGGCCTAAACTACTACTTTCAGTTGCGGAATTCTGTTTGCCTGCTTTCGGTCGCGGATTGCGACTGAAAGGGAAAGATGCTTTTTTGGATCGCACTTTTCGGTTGTGCTCTTGCACAATTTAGCAGATTTTGCAACCGAAATCCGTTTCGGTCGCGAAAAACCCTAATAATGTCATTCACATAAAAAACTTTAACCCAACCTAACTTAAGCTTACCCCCTCAATAGATAGAAGCATCCCTACACTGTGATAGGGGGATGAATGCTTCGTAACATTTACATGACAGCCATCTATATCACTTTAGTAAAAGAAGAACTCGAAAGTCTATCTGAGTTGCATCATTGCTGCAATTCAGTATGACGATCCTACTCAACAAAGGACTCTGCCTAATTTACGCGTTCCCCTCATCTTTCACTCTTGGACAATACAGTTCATTCATTCAACTCATTAGCCCTTCAGATTAGCTCAGCTTAATGGTTCACACCATTCGGTATCTAATCTATTGCGCAGTCATAGGTTAATCACTCGCACGAAGCGGATACCGTAAAGCGCTGAATGCATAATAGGAGCAGGCGCGATCTGCCATGCGTTATTTGAGCAGTAGACTTCAAGCGCGTATCAGTCGAGATAGGTTCTGTGAGGTTTACCATCTGATAAGTCACCTTTGGATCACGTACCGGGTATCACTGAAAGTGATGACACTAGTCTTGACTAGAGGCGATATGGAACCCGAACTACTGGATTTTACAGAAGTGCTTCCGCGAAATGAGGTATGGCATGCAAAAGATTAGGTTCACCGATCATATTGAGCTATGCGTTTAGGTTTTTCGTATATCCTGTTCAAAGTGTTTTGCCTTTTATACTACGAAGACAGACGTTTTCATATATCCCAAGTAAGACAAACATCTCGCGCGATACTGAATATACTTGGGTATTAGGCAGTTATACCTGGGGTTGGGTATACTTAGGTATTGCACAGTTATACCTGGGGTTGGGTATTACACAGTCATACCTGGGGTTAGGGATTAGCCAGTTATACCTGGGGTTAGGTATTAGACAGTTATACCTGGGGTTAGGTAATAGACAGTTATACATGGGATTATGTAATAGACAGTTATACCTGGGGTTGGATAGGCTTTTTATATTCTCATATATTTGTACAACTCAAAGCATGCAACAATCATCAAATAATCTCGCATTTGTCACCCGTAGTCTGATTCTGCTGTTTTTCATTTAGAGGACCAGCTGCTAGCTTTTCTGCATGAATTCCTTAGTCATTCCTTTCTACATGCTCCACATACCCATAGTTTCACTATATCTATCTAAGTTCCATAACTTATCTCTGTTCCCAAACAGAAGATTGAAATACAGCAGCTAATCCGCGATTTTACAGTTAACCTAAAAGAAATTTGGTGTGAGTATCGTTTTTCTAAGACAGCGAATTAAGAGTTCATCCATACAAAAACTCAAATTATATAGAGTAGTTCTAATTCCTAATACAGTTAAAATTTGAATACAGGCGTGCTTATCATAGTATAATTGAGCCGGGATACAATATTAACTGTACGAGTTGCGTTAGCATTAGACTCAATCATTCGTGGGAGTATAGCCTGGCTGATGCTTATCCTTCTGTATAGGGGACAGTATTTGTCTGCTGAAGTTAGTGTTGTGCGGGAAACTTTATTCTGATACTACTAATGCTCCAGATTCCTACAGCAACAGAAGGTTTGATTTCATGCGCAATGAATGATCCACTGTTCTACTTATACTTGGTATAAGTATATGACATGAAAACAAAGTATACTCTGTGACAAACTGCTAATGGTCAGTTCAAACCAGGAGCATTCTATGTCAGCGGTCAAAGAACGATCTTTCGGGGCTAATCGTTCTTCCCGCCTAATGACATAGCTCAGCATGATATTGCGGTTGGTAAGCACGTGATCACTGTTGCCAGCGCCACCTAAAAGAAATATGGCAACGTGACCGGAAATATCTTGCACGGGCGATATGGTCATCTCTTTGCAGTTGCTTGTGTCTCTTTGAAACAGCGTCCAAAGCTTTATTATTTTTAGTGTTTAAAGAATGATCCTAAAGAATGCTCTTGCTAGTCGCCTTTGATGTTAGCTCGTGCTTTGCCCGGAGAATGATCGAGCTTACAAAGAAAGTTCCTGGTTTGAACCAACCATTAGTCCAAAATAGAAGGGAGATAAAGGTAGATAGCGTCTATGTTTCGAAAAAGTCTGTCTATCACTGCTGATTAGTTTATGGGACCCGCTTTTCTTGTTACACCAACACCTAGTGGATCATTTTGTTGTCCTACACTGCATAATTGATGGCTCAGTAATTTGATCCCTATGGTATAACATCTTATCTGTGTACATTCCCAGCTGTGCACATGGACAGACGCATAATACCTGGATACGTTATCATGGGTTCGTAGGTCGATGATAGCGTATCCGCAATTGGCTATGCCATACGCTAATTTCTCCTGGTATCTGTTATGATGAAACTACCCTTGTTTTTTAACCCATGATGGCTTAGCATGGAGCACCCTGAGTGGTTTATTATCAATGTATCAACTCATAGTTAGGCTTGTTTCAGCTAGGATTAAAGTGGGGAGTTCACACTCACAGTTGGAACCCGCCGTGACTGGAATTCTAACCCAGGTTCTAATGATTGTGGGCCCAACACTCTATCACTGGGCTCTCCCGCTATCATGTAGGTTGAAGATTGTGCATCGGCAAATGGCTATGAATATGCTAGTTATACTCCCAACTGTGCACTAAAGAATTACAGGAATGACTAACTAATCTTTCCAATTACGCGAAGGGCCAGGGTTTTGATGACAATCTTTTAATCTTTTGTGTAATTTCTATCCAGTCATGGCGTCATTGGAATCTTAATTGATGAGAAAACTAATCTTGTCTCAAAACGCTGTAAAAGGAAGCATTATCCTCTATAAATTCTCACCTAGAAATGAAATTAGATTTCTCATTTTATCAAACTCATTTAGCATAATAACCCTTTGCAACTGCGCATGATAGAAGTTGGCAAAGCATCGCTAACAAACACTACCATGATCCACCATAGTGTAATAGTCTAACTAAGACAAGACCATTACACGTTACTACAATCATATAGCATCACTAAGCCAATGGGGTGTCTCCCGGATGGCCCCTAGTGGGTCCCCAGTATAAGGTTACTCTGCGAGTGTGCCTATCTACTCCATTTACTGTTGGAATCCAAATGGGGATGAAAGTCAAAATAGCCCCTTCTCCACATTGGGAATCTAACCAGCGACCTCCAACGCTCGCCGCATAATTCCTGAGGTCACAGGGTAAAACTGCTATATAGAAGGGGCATGGCACTGACAAAGAATATAGTGATTCTCAAGTTAAGCACACTTGTAATATTTTAGAGTTTTGTTAGTTTCAGGGTGATAATGATTGCCACATTATGTAGGGGCGATCATGACACTGGCCCCAAGTGGTCTCCTGGGAGCCTTCCGATCTAACTCAATCACCATTCATCGAAAGGTTTTCCCAGTCCGTGGGCATTTTTACCACTAATCAATGATAAACCCATAGAACAGTTAAGGTTTCTCCCATCTGCCCATATCATGGGAGCGGGTGCTGTAGGTATGTGTTCAATGTGGACAGCATAGTCTTGCTATAGATTTTTGGTGGCCTGTTCTTCGCTGCCATGGTTTTGTGCAAGCCTGGTCATGTTGCGAGTGATCTAGTGTTGGACGCTGGGTCTATTCCTCTTGCCAAATGCAGATCTGTCCCATCTCATTGCATTTGGCTCAGCTGCAAAGTGCATAAAGGATACTTCGTTTCAATGCCATGGCCATCAGAGTTTTAAATTTACATGTACATTCAGTCTTGTGATGGAAGGCTCTGAGCCGCATTCTCTGTCTTCCAGCAGATATTCAATTTGTATTCAAATTTGTTGAGAACATCTGCGAGTTGACACCCGACAAATCAAATGCAACCTCGATCTGACTGACATAGTAGGTAATGCAATTCAGATTTGTCATCATCCCAAAGAGTGCCAATGCGAAAAATGTGCTGGTAGCTGTGTTAATGGGTCACCAAGAGGTAAGAGAGCTTATAATAGTCTTCTCATCTAAGAGTAGCCGGGTTCTCGGGTGGAAGGTGTGTTACACTTGGCTTCGGTGGACCGACCCTCCCCACAACCTCCTACAAACCAGAGAAAGACAGCCCTCCAATCACCTTCTGAAGCTAAGGGAGTCCATGGGAAACTGCTTTGGTACCATCCCACGACAGATGACACTACGGTGATGATACAACATGAGGGCCGGCATAGCTCTTTATCATCAGTCATAGTTTGAAGGCTCGATTCTCTCAATGGAAGCATACTTGTTATGATCAAATCTCAGCGCGTTGTTTACCAACATTCTTTCGGCCATCATTTACAATGTGTTCAGGTCGATCTCATAGTTTAGTGATTATTGACAAGCATTGAGCACCCTATGGAGGAGTGTATTGTTTTGTTCAGTCCCTCGACACACACAGTCAAAGGTTCTACAATCTACAACTTTTAGTTCGACAAATACGCAGTGTGCAAACACTAGACTGTGATAATTGAACGCGCGTGAGTGACTCAGATATTTAAACACATCATCTATGACAACACATAGCCATCTGTCTCATAACGGCTAATCTAGCTAACACTAAGGCACATTTCAAAGCTTTCAAGGGATAAAATACCTGTCGCTGTAGGCGTGCTGTCATTTAACAGTGTATAGTAAAATCTGGATTCAATTTAATTAACCAATATTCTCCTTTCATATCCTGGTCGGTGTCAGGGGTTTGTAAAAATTGACCTACTGAGTCATTAACTCAGAGTTTCCCCAGTGTGCTTCACTAAAGGACTTTCTGTTTGCACCTGCATGCCCATATGGAAGGCTACTACATAGGTGGACCTCCTTCATGTAACGTTGGGATCCGAGGCCCGCAGATGGTGTTGAGAAGAAAAATCAGTTGGTGCCCAGGGATAGCATGGCGCATGCACTGCTTTTGTGCGATTGTAGTGGAAAGCTCTAGGCTTCTTTTTGAACACGATCAAACTGTTATGCAATTCATGTCTTCCCTTTAAGATCAGGCCTCTTGTGTTGGATAACAGAATTGTGTTTTGTACACAATGAACAGATAGCGATGATAATGCTTTAACAAACCAATGACATGACTGACTCCCGGTTAACATTGATAGCGGGCCTTTGAGAGAATGAACTTAATTTATTCAGTTTCTCATACGGTCCCACGACAAACTTGAGTTTTCTCTCCTATGCTGTTTGCAATGATTTGATTGTTTCGTGTAAGTGTCGGAATTGTCTGCGGAGATATGAATTGGCAATTGAGACTTGAAAATATAGGCATCCGTGGTCTTCCACCCCAAGTCAGACAATTGACAATCTCATTTTTTTAATGAAAATATAGCCATTGCAATCTTATTCTAAGCTCGTTGGTTTTCTTGTTTGCTTGAGAAGTTCAGGAATACAAATGGAACAAACACAGTGAAGCATTTCTCGTCTCTGCGGCCATTGTCTTTTGTCACAGGTTTTCAGACTCATGCTAGATAATCAGATGAAACTCTCACAACATGAGCAAGTGAAACGCTACTAGAAAATTGTATCTTTTGTGTTCTAAGTGGTAATCAAATACTAGCAACTCTCATCGGAAACATGTATATATGCGAGAAACTTGACTTCTCATTCATAGCTTAATCTTAGAACTAACACTGAAGCATGTAGGCTCCTACATGTTGAAGACTAAGCTTATCTCAGTATCATCATGTCCGTCCATCATCATTGAAGAAGACTAATTTCATTGTGAGTTTTATCTGGTTCAGACTTCGTCGATACGCGCTCAGGGGGCTGAACAGTTCAATCTGGGCTCTAAACCCATGCATGATTGCAGATCTGGCAATAGTTCCAATAGAAGCCGGTTTGATAAGCATTTCCTCTACAATCTTAGCACATGTTGTGATCAGTATTATAGTATATAAGCTTGTGTTTCCTCATCATACTGCTATGCCTGCCCTATCTGACATAATTACTTGAGGGTATGTTTTGTTCAACAGTAATTTAATGGTGCAGTCTCTAGTAAAATTGCAAGGCGTTGACGTGATTGACAGAATGCAATCTGACTATGCCAAAAGCCACCGCTTTTTTTACCAAAGCACCCGCTGACTCACTGTGCTACATTGGTCTGAGTGAGTAATCCCATAGTCATAACGCTGTCACATATGGAGCTTTCGCATTGTTTCTACTCATGCGTTAGATAACCAAATGCACTGTTATGAACAGTAAATGAGTATCCTTATGTAGGTCTCATTTCACTCTATCCTTATTAATCAAACTGGAATAAAAAAAGCATTACTATACAAATGCATTCACTCCAAGCACTTCAGTTGTTGTCCATCCTTGGGGATATTGATTATAATGGAAATTTGCCATTAAGTTGCAGCTGTAATGAATTGATTCACTGTTACAACATTTCATTTGTATAATGGATTGCTGAAGTTTCTGCCTATTATATTGTTGTTGGCCAAAGCAGCGGTCTTACTTGTTGTATTTCATTGCACCCCAGCACATAGCCTTGGTGGCTTAGTATACATATACACCTCATGCGTAGCTTCGAATGAACCCTTTCTGATTGAAATCTATCAATAAATAATCAATAATAGCATGTACAGTATGTTATGGTTTCCTGACGCAGATTCCACAGAATAATGCCAGCTTTCTGTGTCTATCAAGAAAACGAGATCAACCAAATAGTGTCGTATCAACCATGGTAAAACAATAGATTACATCTATGAGATATGTGCGTGCATAACTATGCTGCTATTTTCCATGGACAGAGAATGATTACTATGGTAATGTACGGCTTACACCAGGCCATGACTCATCATCGAACTTCATGATTTGTGTAGGAACAGTGGCAATCCCCTTTGTGAATGCGTAATTATGATGAAACTTTTTTGGCACTACAAACAAACACACCATATTATATGTATATATTGTCTCAAGTGCAGACAATAAATACATGAATTCGTAACCCGTGAATTTACATTGAACCCAAACCTGTGGAGAAAAAGAACCTATGTTTGTAAGCTGTGAGCTTATGAGTCTCTTGATAAGTTTACTAACATGCCAATTACACCACTACTGCATAACACTATGCACAGCAGCGTAACGTAATGCCAGGACTATACCACTTACATTGTAGTACACAGATCTTACAACTTTATGTTAAGATTAGAGGTCAATTAGGCAGGCACCTATCCACTCATTCATACAGCTATCTACCAAACATAGCAAAGCCGATGCTATACTGGATGCACAGGCTGTGAGAAATCAGTCTCTTATTGGGTCACTCAAAGATAATGAAGGCCACTTTGGATTTCTATGTATGCTATGTTTGGTATTGCCATGTACCATGACCATCTACTGAACATGCACCACGCAACAAACGCATACAATGCAGCAAACTGTACCATCTACGTGTGTTTCCGATATTTTCTAAAGCAGAAAATCCCTAATAGTACCCTTTTATTCCGAATGGTTGAAGGATGCGTACCATACTATGTCACAAAACAGCCAACCTGTACACAATGCTAGTGAAGTGAACTGCTTGTATATGACCGTTCCAAAAACCGGCAACACAATAACACTTGGAGGCTAATTTCTTGGTGACAAATAACATTTGCCCACTCCTAACCGAACTCACTTCACCTTAAACCCACAGTGGTTTCAGGTCATAGGAAATCAACGAGGATACTATCACTATGACAGGCTAATTTAGTATATTGTGAGGTCGATCTTGTATTTACTCAGTTCCTATACTCACCTCTTGACAATATAATTTTATTGCCACCGCAACTAAAGCGTTACATTCTTATCTCTAAGTCAGTCAACTGGTTCAGTTCATTGTTAAATCAATTAGAAACAATTGTCATTCACTCAAAGATTGAAGATGATCACACAGGTTTTTGTAATTATCACATCTCCTATTGTAGTAGCTGGACAGTGATAAAAACTGCCATTGTTCTGTTCGGTTATTTGGGGTAGCCTATCTTGCACCTTTGTCGCAGTCGTTAAGGGCAAGTGGGAGGCTAACGAGACAAAAACTGGAAAACGAAGATCTTTCTCTTGTCCAGAACTTTCCCATACATTCAACAAACTTTACCCATTAATAGGATTTATGCAGGATACTGCATGGGATTGAAAGTTTAAAAGCAAATATGATCAAGATTAAATTAACTGATTCAACTGTTTAGCTGGGACTTTTCTTACCCCTTTAAGTGTGCAGGCATAATTATAATCTAGACAATGGGCGGGATACCTGTGATGGGGTCTTCAGCACCCCAGAAACCTAGATCACACTACTCATGTGTATGTTATAGTTTGAGGAGTTGTCTTCTCTTGGATTGAAGGTACACAAGGCTAAACTATCACGCTTTAAACTTTGTTCTTTCCTTAGCACAGTCAGGCCATTTAAAAGTATTTAGTATAGCTTATGTGCTCAAATTTCAAGAGGAATACATGGGTGGTCTGTAATACCAGACTAGTTATCGTATCTATATACATAGACTTACTTTTTTGGCAGCCTAACAGAGAAATGAGGCATTTCTTACCAGTGAGTGGCATTTCAATAACATAAACCAAAATCCTTAACCAGCTAATACACAGATGATACTATGTGAGCTGCAGTACAGTGGTAGTCAATGTAAATGTATGTGTCTCCGAGTTTCTGATCTACTCTACCTTTCATCTCTAATGAGCGCCTGGCTGTGATATTAATAATATATACATATATTATAATATATTATAAAGATATTACATTAGCTCGCTAATGGTCACAAGTTATTTAGCTACTACAAAGTGTATTTTTGTCATTATTTCTGCTAAAACTCCTGCACTGACAAACTGAGGCACTTGTAGTTTAGATCTATCTCAGTAATACCAGTTCAAGGTCATTGTTTCCTCATCAAAGCAGCGGCTCGAACCCTTACACGATTTTAAAGCTACCAATGTAAATGGCCTCTGCGCTCCCAACTGTATTCATCACAACTGCTGTGAGAGGCAAAATTCTTGCCTGAACGAGAAATCGAACCATTGACTCCCTGCTCCCCTGGCCAACACGAGAAAACTAAACCATTGCCTCACTCCACTCACCACTTCTGTGGTATTCACAGCATAGGGTCTTTACTCCCTCTACATAGCTCACTTGTCACGACTGATTGAGTACACAGATATATGGGGTGCTAACTGTACTAGCAATGAGGTCATCAGGTGCCATTAACCCTTACTGCGCACAGTCTGCATGAATTACTACAGTTAGGTTATAACATCAGTGGATCACAACCACACAGTCACTGCATGCATCAGTGATAGATGTGATCAATAAAGGTAAGTTAATAAATTCTATAAGATAAGATCATGTTGTTTTTACATGGATAACATCATCAAGCCAATGGCTCGTTTTCAGGAGATCCATGTTTTCTCCATGACATTGGTGCTCTATGGGTGGGTCTCTTTTATATAGCATCATAGTCCGACTAAGGTAAAACCGTAAAGTGACACACTATGTTGAAATGAAACCCTGGTCACCTTATGCACGCCTGAATGCATTACCCATCAAGTTACCACTGTTCCTTATATAGTAAACATATAGACCCTGTACAATGGCTTATGTCTATGTATACCTCTTCAGGTAGTCAGTTGAATTGATCCATCATGGTTTTGCGCACAAACTTCAAAGACATTATAAGGTTTGTCTGACACGGGATATTTCAGTTCATACTTCCCAGTATGATATGATAACAACTTGGTCTCACAGTGTGTAAATTGTTGACACATCATCATCTTTCCAAGCTGTCAGCTCATTTGTACCAATTATAGCTATATCCTATAACTGCCAAACCCAGATTCATACGGCTCATTGATGCCCAATCTAACAACTTTTATTAACCCGGATTACAAACATACACTATTCACCTGGGTCCGCCTTCTGCTTCTGCTAGTAAATATATAGCTTAATGAGTATTCAAAGTCTCATAGGTACATGCAGTGTAATGTATACACCTATACAATGTTGCAAACTGAAACTTAATGGGCAGTATTACATTAGCTAGATGATCTAGTTTAGGTCAATGCTATGAACCGAGCATCAAAGAATAGCTATAAATTGGTTTTTCATATAAGCTTTTATGCAATGCAGCGTTGAGATGTTTCTGACGCGTAATGATGAGTACAAGTCTGATCACAGACACAAAACTTTATGGGTAAAATCTGCCCATAAACACACATTATGCCAATGATTTTGCTACACACACGATGGAATTGTGGGCATAACAGGAGCGGGGCCATTGGCACTGCACTACATGTCACTGCACGGTCAGTGAGTGCGCCTTTTATTCTACATGTATGCCCATCACAAATACAGGAAGAGGCAGACACCCTGAATAGAGACCGTAAATTTATTCATAGAGTTAAATGAAGACAACCAGAACCTCAAACATTGCCAACGTTAGTGGGTCACATATATAATACTCTACCCCAGCTTTCAACAGACATTTTGGGATAACGGGATAGCTCTGTGGTAGAGTGCTGGGTTGGCAATTGTGAGGACCTTGGGTCGACACCCAGCCATGGTACACTGTGGAATGAGTGTAAGCTCCTCGCATTAGTCAAAGCTCAAAACAAAAATGAGCCTCACTATGAGGGGGAACGATGAAACTGATCCACTCATGGCGTTCCATCCTATACGCCATAACTGGTGAACAGACAAGTATCTAGTCCAATAGCTTCATTTCAATAATGAGGACATCATATGAGAACAAAAGATTGAGTTGGGAATTTCTACAGGGGATATGGCCCATCAGTTTTTTGTTGATGTCCATCCACTGCTGAACTGTACGATCGATCATACAATATGTCACAGGGATCAGCGCTAATCTGCTTACCATAGTCTTTCAATCTAGCTTATAGAGATTTGGCCATCCAATTCTTGCTAGTTCACTACAAGGCTGTGCAGTTTTGCTTTGACATTTTCGAGAGTTTAGACATAAACCAATACAGATTGAGCCAGGCCAGCCACCACCCCCACATATCCTACAGGGTTTCAGCCATTTTAACTTGCCAAACTATCGCTATTTACAATTCTTTGCATCCTGTTTTCCTTCATTTGTTATTCACCAATTTAACCCAGCTGCTCATTAAAATACAACTAATGTCGAAAGACTAGACCTCGCCGATTGAGTCTCTTTGGCTTGTTCAGGAGCAGTTTCACCTCACCGCGTAGTTAAAAACCGTTTGATATATGCCTGCGCAGTTCATTAACAAAAGCCGCTGAGCAAAAAGCATAAAGAAGTCAGGTAAGATAAAAGATCTTCACTCGCCTTTGACCAGTCAACTGTAGATGAGTGGCAGTAATGTTGAACCTATTACCGATCTACCTGTACCTTTCATACATAAAATACAGTTATCCACATCAGACGCTGAGTGATTAGACCGCACGCCACTCAATGTCCCGGGTACAAGATAGTTTGTATGGGGGAATTTACTCTCTCTGTTCATTCTACAGGAATGAGTACCCGGGTTGCTTCAAAGCTGGCGAAGGTGGAAGCAATGAGGATGAGGAGCGACCCCTCGCCTCAGTTACACCGTTGCCAGCACAATTTGGCTTTCCTACACGGCCATTTACTAAGGAGCTTGCTTTAACTTTTTATCACTGAAGTAGGCCTACTGTATCTATCATATACATTATAAACTATTCCGCTATCAGGGGTACAGGTGATCAGTCCTATAGTTAATGGAGTGAATCCTTGTAGCGTAATAGCTCGAATGTTAGGCATTCATGCTCCAATCTGTATAGGAGTTGGCAAGGTTGTCACGCCACTATTTTGGAAAGTTCTTGATGTTTACTCTAGGTTATTTCTCCATTAACCTCTGATCTCATGCATACCATAACATGGGAACTTATAAGGAAGGTCAACCCCACTTAGTATATAATGTGGAGTCCACCTGTAATGCAGTCCAGTGGTTGCACATTAAGTCATTTGGCCATTGTATTAACAATGACATAAAGCTCGGTGCTACAGGTTTTCGCGGAAGAACTTCTTGTGACTAAGTTGCAGACAGTAAGGCGAGCCAACCCCACTTGACTCGAACTAGTCTAAGTGTTGAAGCTGTGTGGGTTGAAGGGCCATTTCCTGGTTGACTGTTTGAGTGTGATATGCCACACTGTGCAGGATTTTTACCTTATGTATGTATACCTTTGTTGTGTCCATTATTAAACCATATTACCGGTCACGCGTGTCGGTATAGCCTAGTGTTATAGCACTGGGCTAGCAACCGTGAGGACCTGGGTTCAAACCTCAGTGACGACGGGCTCATGTTTTGACTATGACTCCTCCTAATCCTATAGTTCAAAAGCAGAAATAAATCCCATAATGAGCCGAAACATTGATGCTAACTTATTTACAGCACTCCATACTAAGCATACTAAAGCATACTAAACATAAGGCATACGAGAACAAACCTGTCTTCCTAATAGTTCTGGACAGAATTTTTATATTCCTCTGCTATGACTCTGGTCTCTAATCATATTCCATTAGTTTTGAGAAACAGATGATTGATTAGCTCATTAACATGCCATAGAGTTGCTGCTAACTGCCCTGTGCCAACCCAAATTTTTATCCTAGATGCAATAACATTCATGGTCATGGTCATGGTCATGGTCATAGAGTTATCTTCTAACTCTATGTTCAGGGTACACCTACTGCTGTCATACTAAGTATACATGATCGGCCTAGCTTGGGGGAAAACTGTGGGTTTGTTACGCTATAAACATACTTGCCGTAATCGTGTCAATTTGATGTTGATTCAGAGTTCATCAACACACCATTCAATTCAAAGAACAGATCGGTTGCTCTTTGAATTTAGGAGTTCGCTGTAGTACGCTTTATAATGTGTTGGGCCCATTGGTCAATAATCACGAGTTGAGCATTTGGTCGCAGGCTTCTATTGACTCAATCGTCACTCCCTTTGGTTTTGTTGCCCAAGTCTCACTCTTTGTACATGTACCATGATTCATAGTGTGCTTGGCCCAATCTTCAATAGTAATGGGTTCAGACCTCTGTAGCTCTAAAACAAATCTGACCCATAAGAGGTCAGTCAGAGCAGGCCTAAGCTAGGCAGGGCATTTGTCTTTGGACCAGGTGACCCTTGGCTCATTTCCATGTTTGAGGTTCACTTTGTGCTGTCCCCCGCGTCGATTCGATTGATCGTAATGTTACAAAGGGAGGTCCTCACTCTATGTGGACCATCCAGAAAACAATTCCTTAGCTTACTAGTGCCATCCACGTAATACAAGGTCACTTAATCTCATCTTACCCTAAAGAGATGCAGTGTGATAGAGTTGTCTCCACATTGTAGGCGGAAGCGTATAAGGAATGGCAGGACAGTAATGAGGAGATACATGAGAACCCGGTGGATAATCCAGATACACCACATATAGAGACGAGTGTGGAAGAAACTCTCACCAAACCTACAGACTCTGACAAATCCGGTTCTGGTAGGTTATGTTTGGTGGCATAGTGGATAGAGTAGTAATCCAGGTTACCCGGGTTCAATTCCATGTTTCTGTGCCACTTTGCACTATCTCCATTGTCAATGCTGGATCATAATGTTAAATAAAGAAGACCGATCCATACAGTACCAACTCTATGGGGCATACCTTAGACTATCCTGAAAACTAGCCATTGGCTGAGTGATGCCATCCATATAGAACAAGATGGTCTTACATTATAATGCAATAGATTCTTTGGGTGCTCAGTCATCAGTAGGATTATGAGTCACTAATAACCTATCATCCAGGCATGAAGTCACGATATTTAGACTTAGGGCTGTCCCTTCCCCTATACCTTCATACCGAGCAATGGTAGGTTGCGAGCTAGCAACTGCCCGGTTGCATTATACATACACAACTGTGGGCTGGGTGGGTGGTGAAATGTGCACATTGGCATGAGGTAAAGGTTGTCTTTTAGCCAATGGCAGTGTTACAGAGCCGACTTGTACTGGCACCGGTGGGCGGGTTGCCGCTTCTCTTCCCCCTAGCCTTCACCTTCTCCACCTCTGAAGAGAGTCAGATACCCAGTCCCTGCTAGGTAGACGGATAGCTCTGACACCTGACCTGCGTCGAACCAGGCCTTCAGTGCCAGTGACAACTGCTCTGCTAAACACAGACAATGATATAGCACCATAGGCGTGGAAGTTATTATATTCTTGTGTTGTAACGGCGGTATGCATTTTGTCAGTAACATGTCACCGATTGTAGCCGGAATCATCACCCCATGCTTAGGGTAGCTTGAACGGTGGAAAATCATGCTGCGCATACATTCGATTGCATGTACCTCAAGAAGTTACAAATTAGAATTCTCCAAGGAAAGTCAGATCAGATATTCACTT
>Ga0224501_10000807_pt1 | contig 24265 bp, 22 predicted proteins | sample SF_Oct11_sed_USG_4_FD_169105 | JGI IMG/M metagenome (GOLD analysis project Ga0224501, IMG submission 169105) | Sediment microbial communities from San Francisco Bay, California, United States - SF_Oct11_sed_USGS_8_1 | ecosystem: Environmental > Aquatic > Marine > Sediment | place: USA... | reverse complement strand
AAGTATGCACTGGTGGGCCACTCTGAGCGCCGCACCCTCTATGGTGAGGATGATGCGGTTGTGGCAAAGAAGTATGCCGTGGCTCGTGCCGCTGGCCTCAGACCGGTGCTCTGCATCGGTGAGACACTGGATGAGCGTGAGTCGGGTGTGACCGAGCAGGTCTGTGCCCGTCAGATCCAGGCGGTGATCGACCTGGAGGGTGTTGCCGCCCTGGCCGATGGCGTGATCGCCTATGAGCCGGTCTGGGCTATCGGCACCGGCAAGACTGCCAGTCCCGAGCAGGCGCAGGAGGTACACGCCTTTATCCGCAAGACCCTCGCTGCTCAGGATGCGGGCGTTGCCGAGAAGATACAGATCCTTTACGGCGGCAGTATGAATGCCGCTAATGCTGCCGAGCTGCTGGCACAGCCAGACATCGATGGCGGCCTTATTGGCGGTGCATCGCTTAAGGCTGAGGACTTCCTCACCATCTGCCGCGCCGCCGGTTAATTGACTTTTACGATTTTTGAGAGAGATGGAAACCATTATTCTTATTGTCCACGTCCTCGCCGCCGTTGGTGTCGTGGCACTGGTGTTGATACAGCAGGGAAAAGGGGCCGATATGGGGGCTGCCTTTGGCAGCGGGGCATCCTCTACCGTCTTCGGTAGCCAGGGCTCCTCCTCCTTTATCACCCGAGCTACCGCTATTCTGGCGACCACCTTCTTTATCACCAGTATGGGTCTGGCTATGATCTCCAGCCAGGGTGTTGAAGATACCAGTGTGGTTGAAGCCGTGACGTCTCAGGAGGTTGACTCCGGAGCACCGGTTGCGGAAGATATGCCGTCCGCGCCAGAGGCCCCCGCGATGGAGTCGGCAGCCAGTGACATGCCTGCTGCCCCGGCCGCAGATATGCCCGAAGCTCCGCAAGCGCCCGTCGCGGAAGGCGAGACAAAGTAGTCCACACGCAGTACACGCCGAAGTGGTGAAATTGGTAGACACGCTATCTTGAGGGGGTAGTGGGGCAACCCGTGCCGGTTCGAGTCCGGCCTTCGGCACCAATTCAGAGAACCCGTATCAATTCATTTTGATGCGGGTTTTCTTTTTTAACACCCATTTTTCCATTAATACCAAGTGCTGCAACGCATAATTAATCTGCTCTTTAGGCCTATTTGAATTTTTTCTGCAATTACCCTTTTATCGTGCTGTAAATGGGTGGCGATTCGAAACTCCCTCATGCAAAATGGCTAACCATTGCAGTGTCCGTGATGCGATACGGATATATCTGCGTGCATATAATTAACTTGATGAAATATAAACAATCTTGGGTGCAGGGTTTCTTGACAGTGCTTCGACGCGCTGCCTAAACTCGGGCCTTCATGAATAACGGATAAATCTCAGTGTGGCACTCCAGAATTGCCACACCTTCAAGGGGGATGGCTGCGACATGCTTGAAAATTATCTACCCATCCTGATCTTTATCGGTGTTGGCCTGGTGGTCGGTACCGGAATGATCGTGGCGGGCTTTCTGCTGGGACCAAATAAACCCGATAGCGAAAAACTCTCCCCCTATGAGTGCGGTTTTGAGGCCTTTGAAGATGCCCGTATGAAGTTCGATGTGCGCTTCTATCTGGTCGCCATTCTCTTCATCATCTTCGATCTTGAGATCGCTTTCCTCTTCCCGTGGGCGGTGGTGCTGCGCGATATCGGCATGTTTGGTTTCCTCGCCATGGTATTGTTCCTCGGCATTCTGGTGATCGGCTTTATCTATGAGTGGAAGAAGGGGGCGTTGCAGTGGGAATAATTGAAGGGCGGCTCGAGCAGGGGTTCGTCACCACCAACCTCGACGGTCTGATCAACTGGGCGCGTACCGGTTCCATGTGGCCGATGACCTTCGGCCTCGCCTGTTGTGCGGTGGAGATGATGCATGCCGGTGCCGCGCGTTACGACCTGGATCGCTTCGGCATCATCTTCCGTCCCTCGCCACGTCAATCTGATGTGATGATCGTCGCCGGTACCCTCTGCAACAAGATGGCGCCGGCGCTGCGCCGGGTTTACGATCAGATGGCAGAGCCGCGCTGGGTGATCTCGATGGGCTCCTGCGCCAACGGCGGCGGCTACTATCACTACTCCTATTCGGTGGTGCGCGGTTGTGACCGCATCGTACCGGTCGACGTCTATATACCGGGCTGCCCGCCCACCGCTGAGGCGCTGCTCTACGGTATTCTGCAGCTACAGAATAAGGTACGTCGTACCAGTACCATTGCCCGCCTGCCGACAGCTGAAAAAGCGAGCTGAAGACGATGTCCAATTACTATCAGCAACTGGCCGAAAGGGTGCAGCAACGCTTTAGCACTCAGATTAGTGCCACCCATGTGGAGTTTTCCGAACTGACCGTTGAACTGCCGCGTGAGCATCTGCTCTCGGTCTGCAGCGCGCTGCGTGACGAGGCCGATTTTGCCTTTGAACAGCTGATTGATGTGTGCGGTGTCGATTATCTCGATTACGGCAATGGCCGCTGGAGTGGCCCACGTTTTGCTGTGGTCTACCACCTGCTGTCAATTAAGAATAACCACCGTATACGCCTGCGCACCTTTGCCAACAACGACCTGCCGGTGGTCGATTCGGTGATCAACGTCTGGAACTCCGCCGACTGGTTTGAGCGTGAGGCGTTCGATCTCTTCGGCATTATTTTTGACGGTCATCCGGACCTGCGCCGCATCCTTACCGATTACGGTTTTATCGGTCACCCCTTCCGCAAGGATTTCCCACTCAGCGGCAATGTGGAGATGGTCTATGACGAGGAACAGAAGCGAGTGGTCTATCGCCCGGTGACGGTGGAGCCACGCACCCTGGTGCCGCGTGTGATCCGTGACGACCATCGTTATCAACACCTGAATGCCGAGGGGGGAGAGTAAGCGATGTCCGAGATTCGTAACTACACCCTCAACTTTGGTCCGCAGCATCCGGCGGCCCACGGCGTACTGCGCCTGGTGCTGGAGATGGACGGTGAGATCATTGAACGTGCAGACCCGCACATCGGTCTGCTGCATCGTGCCACCGAGAAACTGGCCGAATCAAAACACTATATTCAGAACCTGCCCTACATGGATCGACTCGATTATGTCTCGATGATGTGTAATGAGCACGCCTACTGTATGGCGATCGAGAAGATGCTGGGACTCGAAGTGCCGCTGCGAGCACAGTATATCCGCGTGATGTTCGACGAGATCACCCGCATCCTCAACCACCTGATGTGGTTGGGGGCACACGCGCTGGACGTGGGCGCGATGACCGTCTTCCTCTATGCCTTCCGCGAGCGCGAGGACCTGATGGATTGCTATGAGGCGGTCTCCGGTGCGCGCATGCACGCCGCCTACTATCGCCCCGGCGGGGTCTACCGTGACCTGCCGGCGAAGATGCCGCGCTTCAAGGGGGCGAGCAAGTGGCATGACGAGTCGGAGATCGCCGCACTGAACGATAATCGCCAGGGATCGCTACTCGATTTTATTGAGGACTTTACCAACCGTTTTCCCGGCTATATCGATGAGTATGAGACGCTGCTTACCGACAATCGGATCTGGAAGCAACGCCTGGTCAATATCGGCATTATGACGCCCGAACGGGCGATGCAGATGGGCCTTACCGGTCCGATGTTACGCGGCTCCGGGATTGCGTGGGATTTGCGCAAGAAACAGCCCTATGAGGTCTATGACAAACTCGATTTTGATATTCCGATAGGTACCAACGGTGACAGTTATGACCGCTATCTGGTGCGCATCGAGGAGATGCGTCAGTCCAACCGTATTATCAAGCAGTGCGTCGCGTGGCTACGCAGCAATAGTGGCGCGGTGATCGCCACTGACCACAAGGTGACGCCGCCCGCCCGTACCGAGATGAAGAAGGGGATGGAGTCGCTGATCCATCACTTCAAGCTTGCCACTGAAGGATTCAGCCTGCCCGAAGGTGAGGCCTACGCCGCTGTAGAGCACCCCAAAGGTGAGTTCGGGATCTACCTGATCTCTGATGGTGCAAATAAACCCTACCGTATGAAGATCCGTGCGCCGGGCTTTGCCCACCTCGCCTCGCTGGATGAGATGGTTCGCGGTCATATGCTGGCCGATGTGGTCGCCGTGATCGGCACCCAGGATATTGTATTTGGGGAGATCGATCGCTGATGTCCGAGAAGTTAATCGAATTGTTAAGTAAGGAGTCGCGCGCCGACATCGACCGCTGGGTTGCCAAATATCCACCGGAGCAGAAACAGTCGGCGGTGATGGCCGGTCTGCGCATCGCCCAGGAGCAGAACGGTGGCTGGCTCACCGATGATCTGATCCAGGCGGTGGCCGCCTATCTGGAGATGGACGCTATTGCTGCCTATGAGGTGGCGACCTTCTACTCTATGTATGAGCGCTCTCCCGTTGGTAAACACAAGATCTGTATCTGCACCAACATCTCCTGCATGCTCCGGGGCTCTGATGAGGTGGTGGCCCATCTGGAGAAGCGACTGGGCATCAAGCTGGGTGAGAGTACCGAGGATGGTCGCTTTACCCTCAAGGAGGTGGAGTGTCTGGGGGCCTGTGTCAACGCGCCAATGTTTGAGCTGAACAAGAGCTATTTCGAGAATCTGACGCCGGAGAAGATCGACGCCATTCTCGATGGTCTCGATTAAGGGGAGAGGAGCGAGTGGATAACCAAGTCTGTTTCCGTACCCTGGGTGTCGACAACTCCTGGACCCTTGAGGCCTATCGCGCCAATGGCGGTTATGAAGTGCTCGAGAAGATCCTCAAGGAGAAGATCACGCCCGATGAGATTATTGAGGAGATGAAGGCATCGGCGCTGCGTGGCCGTGGTGGTGCCGGTTTCCCCACCGGCCTTAAGTGGTCCTTCATGCCGCGTAACGTGGAGGGGCAGAAGTACATCATCTGCAACTCCGATGAGGGTGAACCGGGTACCTGCAAGGATCGCGACATCCTGCGCTACAACCCGCATCAGCTGATCGAGGGGATGATCATCGCCGGTTATACCATCGGTGCCAGCGTTGGCTACAACTACATCCGCGGTGAGTTCTGGGAGCCCTACGAGCGCTTCGATGCCGCGCTGGAGGAGGCGCGTGCCGCCGGCCTGCTTGGTAACAACATCCTTGGTAGCGGTTTTGATTTTGACGCCCACGCCCACCTTGGTGCCGGGGCCTATATCTGCGGCGAAGAGACCGCGCTCATCGAATCGATTGAGGGCAAGAAGGGACAGCCTCGCTTCAAGCCGCCGTTCCCCGCCGGTTTTGGTCTCTATGGACGTCCAACTACTATCAACAACACCGAGTCACTCGCCTCGGTGCCGATGATTTTGAAAAATGGTGGCAAGTGGTTCCTCGAATTGGGCAAACCCAACAACGGCGGCAACAAGATCTTTTGTGTCTCCGGCCACGTGAACAAACCCGGTAACTATGAGATCCCGATGGGGACGCCGTTTGCAAAGTTGCTGGAGATGGCGGGTGGGGTGCGCGATGGTCATCAGCTCAAGGCGGTGATCCCCGGTGGAAGTTCTACCCCGGTTCTGACTGCCGAGAAGGCGATGGGAATGGATATGGATTACGACTCTATCGCCAAGGCTGGCTCCATGCTCGGTGCCGGTTCGGTGATCGTGATGGACGAGACCACCTGTATGGTTAAGGTGCTGGCGCGCCTCTCCCACTTCTACTACGAAGAGAGCTGCGGTCAGTGCACCCCGTGTCGTGAGGGTACCGGCTGGCTGGCGCGTGTGCTGCACCGTATCGAACACGGTGAGGGGCGTCAGGAGGATCTGGATCAGCTGATGGGTGTGGCGGACCGTATTACCGGCAACACCATCTGTGCCCTCGGCGATGCCGCGGCGATGCCGGTACAGAGTTTCCTGACCCACTTCCGTGACGAGTTTCAGTACCACATTGATCACAAGAAGTGTCTGGTAGGCGGCTGAGCCGTCAACAGCGTTATAAATAGAAAAGTCGAGACTGCCGAATGGTAAACATCGAGATCAACGGAAAAACGATTCAGGCCCGCGAAGGGCAGATGCTGCTTGAGGCAGCAGACGAGGCGGGCATTACCATTCCGCGCTTCTGCTACCACAGCAAACTCTCCATCGCGGCGAGCTGCCGCATGTGCCTGGTCGAGGTGGAGAAGGCGCCCAAACCGATGCCCGCCTGTGCTACCCCGGTCAACGAGGGTCTAAAGGCCTTTACCCGTTCGCCACGTGCGATCGCCGCGCAGCGTAGCGTGATGGAGTTTCTGTTGATCAATCATCCGCTCGACTGCCCGATCTGTGATCAGGGTGGAGAGTGCGAACTGCAGGAGATGGCCATCGGTTATGGTAATGATGTGGCACGCTATGCCGAGGCAAAGCGGGTGGTTGGCAATCCGGACCTGGGCTCACTGATCGCCACCGACATGAGCCGCTGCATCCACTGCACTCGTTGTGTCCGTTTCGGTAAGGAGATCGGCGGGGTGATGGAGCTGGGAGCGCCGGGCCGTGGCGAGCACATGCACATCGCCACCTACATGGAGCAGAGCGTTGACTCAGAACTCTCAGGCAACGCCATCGACCTCTGCCCGGTGGGTGCCCTTACCTCTAAACCCTATCGTTACTCGGCACGTCCCTGGGAGCTGCAGGAACACGAGAGCGTTTCACCTCACGACTGTGTCGGTGCCAATCTGCGCATCGATAGTCGCTCCGGTCAGGTGATGCGTGTGGTGGCACGAGAAAACGAAGCGGTGAACGAGTGCTGGATCAGTGATCGTGATCGTTACAGCTATACCGCACTCAATCATGAAGAGCGTCTCACCAGACCACAAATTAAAAAGGATGGCGAGTGGCAGGAGTGCGACTGGGATAGTGCCCTTACCACAGCGGTCGAGGGGCTGAAAAAGATCGGCGCCGACAGGCTCGGTGCCCTGGCATCCAGCACCGCCACCAGCGAAGAGCACTACCTGCTGCAGAAGCTGATGCGTGCCATCGGCTCGAACAATATCGATCACCGTCTGCGCCAGCACGACTTCCGCGACCAGAACGAGCAGGGCGCTTTCCCGGCACTGGGTCAATCCATCGTCTCGCTGGAGAGTAACGATGCGGTACTGTTGGTTGGTTCCAATATCCGTAAAGAGGTGCCGCTGCTGGCACAACGCCTGCGCAAGACGGCCCGTAAAGGTGCCAGCATCATGGCGATCAACGCTGTCGACTACGACATGGCGTTCAGGCTTGCCGAAAAATCTATCGCCGTTGATCTGGTCGCTGAATTGCTGGCGGTTGCCTCGGCCCTTGCCAAACTGACCAATGGTAGCGTTCCGCCGTCTCTGGCATCCGCGATCAGTGGTGCCAGTGTAAACGAGACCCATCGCGCGATGGCGAAGTCCCTGAGCGAGGCGAAGCAGGGGAGTGTGATCATCGGCCAGGCGGTGCAGAGCCACCCGGCGGGTGCCGAGCTGCGCGCCGTTGCCAATCTCATCGCCTCACTGGCTGGTTGCCACGTCGGCACCCTTGCCGAGGGTAACGGTGCCGGTGCCGCGTTGGCCGGGTGCCTGCCGCACCGTATTGCTGGTGGTAAAGCGGCGGATAACGCCGGACTCGACTGGAAAGGGATGTTTGAAAATGGCATGCAGGGTTACCTGCTGCTTGGTGTGGAGCCGGAGCTCGACTGCATCGATTCCGCCGTCGCGACGAATGCCATGCAATCGGCCGAGTTCGTCGTGGCGATCAGCAGTTTTGCCTCTGAGGCACTGCGCGATTATGCCGATGTGCTATTACCCGCCGCCACCTTTGCCGAGAGCGCCGGCACCTTCGTCAATACCGAGGGCAAATGGCAGAGCTTTAACGGCGCCGTTGCGGCACCAGGTGAGGCGCGTCCTGCCTGGAAGGTGCTGCGCGTATTGGGCAACCTGTTTGACGTACCCGGCTTTGAGTTCACCTCTGCGGAGGAGGTACGTGAGGAACTCATGGCCGCCTGTGGTGAACCCGCAAGCGCGGCTGGCGCCTGGACGCCGAATGAGATAAGCAAGGTCGCAAGCGGTTTGGTACGCATCGCCGAGGTGCCGATCTATGCAGTCGACCCACTGGTACGCCGCGCCGCGCCGCTGCAGGCTACCGCCGATGCTGACCTGTGGCAGATCCGCGTTAACACAGCAACCGCGCAGAAGGCGGGGTTGAGTAATGCGGTTGAGGCAAAACTGGTACAGGGTGAGGGTGAGGTGGTGCTACCGCTGCTGATCGATGAGCGCCTGCCCGACAACGCGGTCTACCTGCCGGCTGGCATCAGCGCCACCGCCGGGTTGGGTGGGGGCTTTGTCTCCGTGCAACTGGGCAACGCATAACGACAACTGGATAAGAGCGCATGTTCGAGATAGTTGAAAACTTTCTGTTGGGATTTGGTCTCTGGCCCTGGCTGGTGACCCTGCTCACCACGCTGCTGGGCATTGTCGTCATTATGGTGCCGTTGCTGCTCTCTGTTGCCTACTTCACCTACGCCGAGCGCAAGGTGATCGGCTATATGCAGATCCGCATCGGGCCGAACCGCGTCGGCTTCTTCGGTCATCAACTGTGGGGCCTCGGCCAGCCGATCGCCGATGCGGTCAAGCTGATGTTCAAGGAGATCATCATCCCGAACGGCTCCGACAAGTTCCTCTTCCTCATCGCGCCGATCCTCTCGATGGCCCCGGCGCTGGCCGCCTGGGCGGTGGTTCCCTTTGGTAGTGAGATGGTGCTGGCCGATATCGATGCCAGCCTGCTCTACGTGCTGGCGATCACCTCCATCGGCGTCTACGGGGTGATCATCGCCGGTTGGGCATCCAACTCCAAGTACGCCTTCCTCGGGGCGATGCGTTCGGCGGCGCAGATCGTCTCCTACGAGATCGCCATGGGCTTTGCACTGGTTGGGGTGTTGATGGCGGCGGGGAGTATCAACCTCGGCGATATCGTGCGCGGTCAGGGCGGTGAATATGGGATCCTTAACTGGTACTTCATTCCCCTCTTCCCGCTCTTTGTGATCTACTTCATCTCCGGTGTGGCAGAGACTAATCGCGCCCCCTTCGACGTGGCCGAGGGTGAATCGGAGATCGTTGCCGGTTTCCACGTCGAGTACTCGGGGATGACCTTCGCGGTCTTCTTCCTCGCCGAGTACGCAAACATGATTCTGGTCTCGATGCTGGCGGCGCTGATGTTCCTCGGTGGCTGGCTCAGCCCGATCCCGGCAGACTTTATTCCCGATGCGGTGGTGATCTCCCAACTGATGGGTGACGGCATCCACTGGCTGCTGGCGAAGACCGCGATCTTTATGTTCTTCTACCTCTGGTTCCGTGCCACCTTCCCGCGTTATCGCTATGACCAGATCATGCGCCTCGGCTGGAAGGTCTTTATCCCGCTGACCATCATCTGGCTGCTGGTGGTGGGGGCCATGATCATGGCCGGCTGGCTTTGATACGGCGTAACGACGAGATCGGATATTGATATGAGTATTCTTCAAACACTGAAAAGTCTGACGCTAAAGGAGCTGCGTGGTGGCCTTGGGCTGACCGGGCGTTACTTCTTCCGCAAGAAGTTTACCGTGCAGTATCCGGAGGAGCGGGCGCCGATGTCGCCTCGCTTCCGCGGTCTGCATGCACAGCGCCGCTATCCAAACGGCGAGGAGCGTTGCATCGCCTGCAAGCTGTGCGAGGTGGTCTGTCCGGCGATGGCCATCACAATCGAATCGGCACAGCGTGAGGACGGTACCCGTCGTACCACCCGCTACGACATCGATCTTACCAAGTGTATCTTCTGCGGCTTTTGTGAAGAGGCCTGCCCGGTCGATGCGATTGTTGAGACTCGCATCTACGAGTATCACGGAGAGTGCCGCGATGACCTGCTGATGACCAAGGAAAAACTGCTGGCGGTAGGTGATAAGTATGAGGTGCAGATCGCCGCCGACCGTGCCGAAGATGCACCCTACCGATAGGCGAATGACAGCATGAGTTTTGAGCAAATACTTTTCTACCTCTTCTCCACCATCCTGGTGCTCGGTGCTACGGCGGTGGTCACCGTGCGCAACCCGGTGCATGCGGCGATGTTTCTGGTGCTCTGTTTTGTTACCACATCTGCACTGTGGCTGCTGCTGGAGGCGGAGTTCCTCGCCATCACCCTGGTGCTGGTCTATGTCGGTGCGGTGATGGTGCTGTTCCTCTTCGTGGTGATGATGCTCGATATCAACATCGCAAGGATGCGCGATGGCTTCGCCCGTTACCTGCCGGTAGGCATTGTCGTTGCCGGCGTTGCCATTGGTACCATCGTTATGGCGATCTGGCAGACCAATTTTGGCCATAGTGACCCCGTCGCCAGGGGGGCCGACTACAGCAATACCCGTGAGCTGGGTGAGCAGCTCTACACCACCTATGTCTATCCCTTCGAGCTGGCATCCGTTGTCTTGCTGGTGGCCATTGTTGCCGCCATCGCGCTGACCCTGCGTTCGCGTGCCGGTACCCGTTACCAGAAGATCGAGGAGCAGGTGGTGGTGAAGAAGGCCGATCGCCTACGCATCGTCCAGGTCGAGGCGGAGGAGCGTAAATAATGAACCGCATAACCAGAACAACTAGCGAGGCAGAGGCATGATCCCGTTGTCCTATTACCTCACAGTGGGGGCGATCCTCTTCGGCATCAGCATGGCCGGGATCTTCATCAACCGCAAAAACATCATCATCCTGCTGATGTGTATCGAGCTGATGCTGCTGGCGGTGAACATCAACTTTATCGCCTTCTCCCACTACATGGGTGATATCGCCGGCCAGGTCTTTGTCTTCTTCATCCTCACCGTCGCTGCCGCGGAGGCGGCGATCGGTCTGGCCATCCTGGTGGTGCTGTTCCGTAACAAACGCACCATTAACGTCGACGACCTCGACACGCTGAAGGGGTAGGGGAGATGGAGCAGATCTATAACTACAGCCTGATCATCGTCCTCGCCCCGCTTATCGGTGCGATCATCGCCGGCCTGTTCGGCGGTAGCATCGGCCGCAAGGGGGCGCACAGCGTCACCATCGTGGGCGTTGCCATCGCCTTTATACTCTCTGCCATCGTCTTCAAGGGAGTTGTCATCGACAAGGTCGGCACCCTCAACCAGACCGTCTATACCTGGCTGGTCTCCGAGGGGATCCGCTTCGAGGTCGGCTTCCTCATCGACGAGCTGACCGCGATGATGATGGTGGTGGTCACTTTCGTCTCACTGATGGTACACCTCTACACCATCGGCTACATGAGCCACGATGAGGAGAACTGGCCTGCCGGTTCGAAGGCCGGCAGCAACAGCTACCAGCGTTTCTTCAGCTATATCTCGCTCTTCACCTTCTCCATGCTGATGCTGGTGATGGCCAACAACTTCATGCAGCTCTTCTTCGGCTGGGAGGCAGTGGGCCTGGTCTCCTATCTGCTGATCGGTTTCTGGTCGGTGCGCGAGTCGGCGGTCTACGCCAACCTTAAGGCATTCCTGGTCAACCGTGTTGGTGACTTCGGCTTCCTGCTCGGTATTGCCGCCGTATTGATGACCTTTAACAGCCTCGATTATGCCGATGTCTTCGGTGCCGCCACCCTGCACAAGGACGCCACGATTAGCATCTTCCCCGGCAGTGAGTGGAGCCTGATGACGGTGATCGGCATCCTGCTCTTTATCGGTGCTATGGGTAAGTCGGCCCAGGTACCGCTGCACGTGTGGCTACCCGATTCGATGGAGGGCCCGACCCCGATCTCCGCGCTGATTCACGCCGCCACCATGGTGACCGCCGGTATCTTCATGGTGGCGCGCATGTCGCCGCTTTATGAGCTCTCCGAGACCGCACTCAGCTTTATCCTGGTGATCGGTGCGATTACCGCCCTGTTCATGGGCTTCCTCGGTCTGATCCAGCACGACATCAAACGCGTGGTCGCCTATTCCACCCTGTCACAGCTCGGTTATATGACCGTGGCCCTCGGCGCCTCGGCCTACGCCGCCGGTGTCTTCCATCTGATGACCCACGCCTTCTTCAAGGCGCTGCTGTTCCTCGGCGCGGGTTCGGTAATCATCGCGATGCACCACAAACAGGATATGCGCGAGATGGGTGGGCTGCGCAAGTACATGCCGATCACCTGGATCACCTCGCTGATCGGATCGCTGGCGTTGATCGGTACCCCGTTCTTCGCCGGTTTCTACTCCAAGGACTCCATCATCATGGCGGTTGGTGCCTCATCTAATCCCGCTGCAGGTTTTGCCTACGCCGCGGTGGTGGCCGGTGTCTTCATCACCGCCCTCTATAGCTTCCGCATGTACTTTATGGTGTTCCACGGCGAGGAGCGGATGGATCACCACACTAAAGAACATCTGCATGAGACCCCGTGGGTCGTCACCGTGCCGCTGGTATTGCTGGCGATCCCCTCGGTAGTGATTGGCGCTATCTATGTTATGGATATGCCGTTCGGTGACTTCTTCGGCTCCGCCATCTATGTTGCCGCTGAACACGATGTACTGGCCGAGGTGGGCAAAGGTGTCCACGGCTGGTTTGGTATGGCACTGCACGGCTTTATGACCCTGCCGTTCTGGCTCGCCGCCGGTGGCGTATTCACCGCCTGGATGTTGCACAGAAAGGGGCTGGATATTGCGGTGGTGATGCAGCAGCGTCTCGGCTTTATCTACAAAATTCTCGATAACAAATACTGGGCCGATGAGGTGTATGCCAACATCTTCGCTGCCGGTGGTCGCGGGATCGGTAGCGGCTTGTGGAAGGTGGGGGATGTGGCCCTGATAGATGGCGTGATGGTCAACGGCTCTGCCCGCGTGGTGGGCATGCTCTCCGGTCTGATCCGTCAGGTACAGAATGGCCTCCTCTATCGCTACGCCTTTGCCATGGTGTTTGGCCTGTTGCTGTTGTTTGGCCTGTTCCTCTTTAGGTAACAAAAATAAATTAAAGGGTAGGGTGCATGTTTGCTGATTTGCCACTGCTGAGTCTGCTTATCTGGGTACCGGTTATCGGTGGCCTGCTGGTGCTGTTGACCGGGAGCAGGAGTTCCGGCCTGGAGGCCAGGGTGTTGTCGTTGCTGGTGGCTCTGCTCACCTTTGTACTTTCGATCCCGCTCTATACCGGTTTTGATACCGCGAGTCACGCGATGCAGTTTATCAATTTTGCCGATGCCCCCGTTGTCTGGATCGAGGCGTTTAACATTAACTACCATCTGGGGGTCGACGGTATCTCGATGCCGCTGATCCTGCTCACCACCTTCACCACGGTCCTGGTAGTGATCGCCGGGTGGGAGGTGATTAAGTACAAGCCGGCGCAGTACATGGCCGCCTTCCTGATTATGGAAGGTCTGATGATCGGCGTCTTCGCCTCGCTTGATGCGATGCTCTTCTATGTCTTCTGGGAGGCGATGCTGATCCCGATGTTTATCGTTATCGGTGTCTGGGGCGGTGACAACCGGGTCTATGCCACCATCAAGTTCTTCCTCTACACCTTCCTTGGGTCGGTCTTCATGCTGGTGGCGCTGATCTACCTCTACTTCCAGAGTGGCAGCTTCTCGATCCTCGATATGCACATGCAGCCGCTGGGACTGACCGCGCAGATCTGGATCTTCCTCGCCTTCCTCATCGCCTTCGCGGTGAAGGTGCCGATGTGGCCGGTACACACATGGTTGCCCGACGCCCACGTGCAGGCCCCCACCGGTGGTTCGGTGATCCTGGCGGCGATCATGCTGAAGCTGGGGGCCTATGGCTTCCTGCGTTTCTCCCTGCCGATCGTGCCGGATGCCAGCCACACCCTCGACTGGCTGATGATCGGCCTGTCGCTCATTGCGGTGGCCTATATCGGCTTCGTCGCCCTGGTGCAGCAGGATATGAAGAAGCTCATCGCCTACTCCTCGATCTCGCACATGGGTTTTGTCACCCTCGGCTTCTTCATCGCCTGGACCATCGCCGAGGCGAATAACGGAAGTATGGTTGGTGCGGCGATGGGGATGGAGGGCGGTGCGGTGCAGATGATCTCCCACGGCTTCGTCTCCGGCGCGATGTTCCTCTGTGTTGGTGTCATGTATGACCGCATGCACTCGCGTCAGATCGCCGACTACGGCGGGGTGGTCCATGTGATGCCCAAGTTCACCGGTTTTATGGTGCTGTTTGCGATGGCCAATGCGGGTCTGCCCGGCACCGCCGGTTTTGTCGGTGAGTTTATGGTGATCCTTAGCGCCTTTAAGGCCAACTTCTGGATCGCCTTTGTCGCCGCCACCACCCTGATTCTGGGCGCCGGTTATACCCTGTGGATGGTTAAGCGGGTGTTGTTTGGTGAGATCACCAACGACAGTGTGGCCGCCCTTGAGGACATCAACAAACGGGAGTTTCTGGTGCTCGCCACTCTGGCAGTGATGGTGCTCTTCTTTGGTCTCTATCCGGCACCTCTGCTGGAGGTGATGGACGCCACGGTGCGCCATCTGATTGAACATATTGCAGTGAGCAAGCTACCGGCCAGCGCTTTTGCCGGTGCCATGTAACGGGGTTTCACGATGACTTTCGATATGCCTAACTTTGTACCGGCCATGCCCGAAATCTTCGTCCTCGGTATGGTCTGTCTCATTCTCATTCTGGACCTGTTTCTTAGTGACCGCAGTCGGGTGGTGACCTATCTGTTGAGTCAGGCGACCTTGGTCGGCGCTTTCCTGCTCAGCTTTGGACTATACAGCGGAGAGCAGGTGCTGACCTTTAGTGACAGCTTTATCCTCGACCCGATGGCCTCGGTGCTAAAGATGGTGGTCTATGCCGCCGTCTTTATGGTTCTCCTCTACTCTCGCGACTACCTGCGCCAGCGTGGCATGTTCCGCGGTGAATATTTTGTCCTTGCCCTGTGCGGGGTACTGGGGATGATGGTGATGATCTCCGCTCACTCCATGCTTACCCTCTACATGGGGCTGGAGCTGCTCTCCCTTTCGATGTACGCGATGGTGGCGCTGCAGCGTGACTCCGCCGTGGCGGCCGAGGCGGCGATGAAGTACTTCATCCTCGGGGCGATGGCCTCGGCAATGCTGCTCTACGGGATGTCTATGATCTACGGTGTCACCGGTACCCTGGACCTGTCTGAGGTAAGCAACAGCGTCGCCGGGCAGGAGCGTCAGCTGATCCTGATCTTCGGTCTGGTCTTCCTGATGGTCGGCGTCGCCTTTAAACTCGGCGCGGTGCCCTTCCACATGTGGGTACCCGATGTTTATCACGGCTCCCCCACCGCGGTGACCATCTATATCAGTACCGCCCCCAAACTGGCCGCCTTCGCTATGCTGATGCGCCTGCTGGTCGATGGGCTCGGCTCACTGCATGCGCAGTGGCACGATATCCTGGTACTGCTCTCGGTGCTCTCGCTGGCTATCGGTAACATCGTCGCCATCGCCCAGACCAATATCAAACGCATGCTCGCCTACTCGGGGATCTCCCATATTGGCTTCCTGTTACTGGGGGTATTGACTGGCGCGCAGGAGGGGTACGCTGCCGCCATGTTCTACGCCATCGTCTATGTGATCATGGGGTTGGGTGGTTTCGGTATGGTGATCCTGATGAGCCGTGCGGGGTTTGAGGCCGATCAGCTGGATGACTATAAGGGGCTCAATCAGCGCAGTCCCTGGTTTGCCCTGATGATGATGTTCCTGATGTTCTCGATGGCCGGGGTGCCGCCGTTCCTCGGTTTCTGGGCCAAACTCTCGGTGCTGCAGGCGGTGGTCGATGCCAACATGGTGTGGCTTGCCGCGGTGGCGGTGATCTTCTCGGTAATCGGTGCCTTCTACTACCTGCGCATCGTCAAGCTGCTCTATTTCGACAAGCCGGTGATTGATGAGCCGTTCAAGCCCTCCTTCGACCTTGCTGCGATCTTCAGTGCCAATGCCCTGGCGGTGATCCTGATCGGTCTGGCCCCCTCCAGCCTGATGACGATCTGTAAGCAGACGCTGGGACTCTAGACAGCAGCCCACCACCTATGTTCTATTCAACGCCCCGGCCCGACCGGGGCGTTTTGTTTCAGGAGTTTAGTATGAGTGCAGCACAATCGAGCTGGATCCTAATCATCATTGCCTTCATCGCTGCCAACCTCCCCTGGCTGAGTGAGCGGGTGCTGCTGGTGCTGGAGCCGAAGGGTGGGGTGAAGGGTCCTCTATGGCGCTGGCTGGAGTGGTTGCTGCTCTTCTTCATTATCGGTGGTGTGGCGATGGGGATGGAGCAGAAATTGAATGGTGAAATCTATCCTCAGGACTGGGAGTTTTATACCGTGGCGCTCTGTCTCTTTCTGGTCTTTGCCTTGCCAGGATTCATCTATCGTTATGAATTACGAGAGATGCTTAAAAAGCGCTGATTTTAAAAATTTTTTCTTTTATCGGGTTGCTATCGCCAGGGCTCCTATGTAGAATGCGCAGCCTAACGATAGCGGGGTGGAGCAGCCCGGTAGCTCGTCGGGCTCATAACCCGAAGGTCGTTGGTTCGAATCCAGCCCCCGCTACCAAATCGATAGAAGCCCCACTTGTGGGGCTTTTTGTTAGCGGCAATATAGCGTGGCAGATGTTGATGGATAGCGCTATAATCCCGCCACTGATTCGTTGTATGTGATGGGCCTTGGGCCCTTTTTTTGTTTCCGGGGTAGTGGATGGCGCAGGCCAGTGAAAAATTGGTGGCGATTATCGAACCGGCGGTGAGTGCGCTCGGTTTTGAACTGCTCGGTGTTGAGTATGTGCCGCAGGGTCGTCACTCACTGCTGCGGATCTATATCGATCACGAGGATGGCATTACCGTGGATGATTGCGGTGATGTGAGTCATCAGGTGAGTGCAGTGCTCGATGTGGAAGACCCGATCCGTGGTGAGTACACCCTTGAGGTCTCCTCGCCGGGACTGGATCGGCCACTCTTCACCCTGGCGCACTATGAGCGTTTTAACGGTCACCTGGCCGAGGTGAAGGTGCATGCACCGGTCAATGGGCGCCGTAAGTATAAGGGGCGCATCCTTGGCGTAGAAGGCGACGAGGTGGTTCTGGAAGTTGATGGTGATGAGTACCGTCTGGCGATAGCGAATATCGATAAGGCGAACCTGATCCATGAATGGTAGTGACCGAGCTGTCGGTCAAAGATATGGTTGCGACCGCTTGCTCGGTCGATGTTTGATTATTGGTCCCCAATACCGGGGAACTGGCTGGAGACACATAGAGGCTGTGTTATGAGCAAAGAGATCCTACTGGTAATAGATGCCGTTTCAAATGAAAAGGGCGTAGCCAAAGAGATTATCTTTGAGGCGATGGAGATTGCACTGGCGACCGCGACCAAGAAGAAGCACGGTGGTGATGTCGATATCCGTGTCAGCATCGATCCCGCGAGCGGTGATTACGATACCTTCCGTCGTTGGGAGGTTATTGATGATGCAGAGACCCAGATCCTCGAGAACCCGGAGCGTGAGATCACCCTCAGTGCCGCACGCATGGATGAGCCTGAAATTCAGCCCGGCGACTTTGTCGAAGAGCAGATTGAATCGGTAGAGTTTGGCCGCATCGCCGCGCAGACCGCCAAACAGGTGATCGTGCAGAAGGTACGTGAGGCCGAACGCGCCCAGGTGGTTGATGCCTATCAGGATCGCACCGGTGAGCTGATTAACGGCGTGGTCAAGCGGATGGACCGTGGCAGCGTGATCCTCGACATGGGCAATAACGTCGAGGCACTTATTCCCCGTGAGCATCTGATCCCCCGTGAGCCGGTACGCCCCGGTGACCGCCTGCGTGGTTATCTCTATGATGTGCGCTCCGAGCCGCGCGGCCCACAGCTCTTTGTCAGCCGTACCATGCCTGAATTTATCGTCGAGTTGTTCAAACTTGAGGTCCCCGAGGTCGGTGAAGGTCTGATCGATATCAAGGGTGCCGCCCGCGACCCTGGTCTGCGTGCCAAGATTGCGGTGCGCTCCAACGACCCGCGCATCGACCCTGTCGGTGCCTGTGTCGGTATGCGGGGCTCACGGGTGCAGACCGTGACCAACGAAATGGGTGGTGAGCGTGTCGACATCGTCCTCTGGAACGACAATCCCGCACAGTATGTAATTAATGCGATGGCCCCCGCCGAGGTGATCTCCATTGTGGTGGATGAGGACTCCCACAGCATGGATATCGCGGTGGATGAGGAGCAGCTCTCCCAGGCGATTGGTCGCGGCGGCCAGAACGTGCGCCTCGCCAGTGAACTGACCGGTTGGGAGCTCAACGTGATGACCGAGGCGCAGGCCGAGGAGAAGAACGAGGCCGAGGCAGGTAAGCTGGTAGAGATGTTCAAGGAGAACCTCAATGTGGATGAGGAGGTCTCTATCATTCTGGTGCAGGAGGGCTTCTCCAGTCTTGAGGAGGTGGCCTATGTGCCGGTCCACGAGATGCTTGAGATCGAGGAGTTCGACGAGGATATCGTCGAGGAGCTGCGTGCCCGCGCCAAAGATATTCTGGTGACCCGTGAGATCAGCAGCGAGGAGCATGGCGGTGCCGAGCCCGAGCAGGATCTGCTGGAGATGGAAGGGATGGATGCCACACTGGCTGAGGCGCTGGCTGCCATGGGGATCACCACCATGGATGATCTGGCCGAACTTGCGATAGATGAGCTGATGGAGATCGAAGGCATGGATGAAGAGCGTGCCGGACAGCTGATTATGACTGCACGGGCACCCTGGTTTGCAGAAGAGCAGGAAGGTTAAGGGCAGGAGAGAAGAGTAGATGTCTGAGGTTACCGTCAAAGAGTTTGCGGAGACGATCGGCGTACCTGTCGATCGCCTGGTGGGTCAGTTAAAGGACGCGGGAGTTTCTGCCGAGGCGGCAGACGCAATCATCGGCGATGAGGATAAGGTGAAGCTACTCGACTACCTGCGCCAGAAACACGGTACAGAAAAGAGTGAGGTTGCCGAAGAGAGTGGTCCGAAAAAGATCACCCTCAAGCGTCGCACCACCAGTGAGTTGAAGGTGGGGGGCAGCACCAACGCCCGCGGCAAGACCGTTACCGTTGAGGTACGCAAGAAGCGCACCTATGTCAAACGCAGCACCATCGAATCCGATGAAGAGCAGACAAGCAACGACGAGGTAGTCGAACGTCTGGAGAAAAGGCTGGCTGAAGAGGCCGAGCTGCGGACGAGCTCGGCCGATGAGGCGGGAAATGATCAGGCTCAGGCTGAAGATAACGCGCGCCTGCAGGCTGAACAGGAGGTGCGTGCTCAGGCCGAAGAGGAGGCCAAACAGCAGGCCGAGGAGCAGGCACGTCGCATCGCAGAAGAGGAGGCCGCTAAGGCGGTTGCTGAGGCGGCCAAAGTGGCGAAGTCTGCCAAGACTGCCAAACCAGGCAAATCGGCTGCTAACTCGCCGGCACCCGCCGCCCCGGCACCCGATGCCAATAAGCCAGACACCAAACATAGCAAAGATAAGAAGAAGAAGGGACGTAAGGGCTACGGGCAGGATGAGGATGAACTGCATATCTCCGCCGACAAGTCGGGCCGCCGCAAGAAGAAGGGTGGCAAGGCTGGCCGTATTGCCGTTACTACCAGTACCAAGCACGGCTTTGAGAAGCCGGTTGCCCCGGTAACCCATGAGGTCTCTATCCCCGAAACCATCACCGTTGGTGAACTGGCACAGAAGATGTCTGTAAAGGCCGGTGAGGTGATCAAGGAGATGATGAAGATGGGCTCCATGGTCACCATTAATCAGGTGCTGGATCAGGAAACTGCAGCGATTCTGGTTGAGGAGATGGGCCACAAGCCGGTAATGATGAAAGAGAACGCCCTTGAGGAGGAGGTGATCAGCCAGGCCTCTGGTGAGGGTGAAGAGCTGCCTCGTGCACCGGTGGTCACCATCATGGGTCACGTTGACCACGGTAAGACATCACTGCTCGACTATATTCGCGCCAGCCGTGTCGCATCGGGCGAGGCGGGTGGTATTACCCAGCACATCGGTGCCTATCACGTCGAGACCGAGAAGGGGATGATCTCCTTCCTCGACACCCCCGGCCACGCCGCCTTTACCGCAATGCGTGCTCGTGGTGCCACCGTTACCGATATTGTGGTGCTGGTGGTGGCCGCCGATGACGGCGTGATGCCACAGACCAAAGAGGCGATTCAGCATGCCCGTGCCGCTGGGGTGCCACTGATCATTGCCGTAAATAAAATTGATAAGGAAGAGGCAGACCCGGATCGGGTGAAGAACGAACTCGCCCAGATGGATGTCATCCCCGAGGATTGGGGTGGCGATACCCAGTTTGTTCATGTCTCTGCCAAGACCGGTGAAAATGTAGATACCCTGCTCGACGCGATCCTGCTTCAGGCCGAGGTGCTTGAGCTGACCGCCGTGGCGGAGGGTCCGGCCAGCGGTATCGTGATTGAATCGCGGCTCGACAAGGGGCGCGGTGCCGTCGCCTCGATTCTGGTACAGCGTGGTAGCCTGAAGAAGGGCGATATCGTCCTCGCCGGGCACGAATACGGCCGTGTGCGTGCGATGCTCGATGAGAACGGTTCGCCGATTGAGGTGGCCGGTCCTTCTATCCCGGTGGAGATCCTCGGCCTCTCGGGTGTACCCACGGCGGGTGAGCCGGCGGTTGTTGTTGCCGACGAGCGCAAGGCGCGCGAGGTGGCGATGTTCCGCCAGGGCAAGTTCCGCGATGTGAAATTTGCCAAGCAGCAGCAGGCCAAACTGGATGAGATGTTCAGCCAGATGGAGGAGGGTGAGGTCAATACTGTCAACATCCTCCTCAAGGCCGACGTGCAGGGCTCGGTAGAGGCGATCTCCGACGCGCTGGTTAAACTCTCCACCGATGAGGTGAAGGTGAAGATCGTCGCCAGCGGTGTGGGGGGGATCAACGAGTCCGACGCCCACCTGGCGGTCGCCTCCAACGCCATCGTCTTCGGCTTCAACGTACGTGCCGATGCCGGCGCCAAGCGTGTCATCGATGAGCAGGGGATCGACCTGCACTACTACAGCGTTATCTACGAACTCATCGACGAGGTGAAGAGTGCGATGAGTGGTATGCTCGCCCCCGAGTTCAAGGAGGAGATCATCGGTCTGGCCGAGGTGCGTGACGTCTTCCGCTCACCCAAGTTCGGCGCCATCGCCGGTTGTATGGTCATCGACGGTACCGTCAAGCGCAACAACCCGATCCGCGTGCTGCGCGACAACGTTGTTATCTACGAAGGTGAACTCGAATCGCTGCGTCGCTTCAAGGATGACGTGGCCGAGGTCAAGTCGGGCACCGAGTGTGGTATCGGTGTAAAGAACTACAACGACGTCAAGCCCGGTGACCAGATCGAGGTCTACGAACGTACCCAGGTCAAGCGAACCATCTAGGGGCCGAAACAGCGCGTGGCAAAAGAGTTTAGTCGCAGCCGCCGGGTCGGCGAGCAGATCCAGCGTGAGCTGGCCGAGTTGGTGCAGCGCGAGTTGAAAGACCCGCGCCTCGGCATGATCACCATCTCAGCGGTAGAGGTGAGCCGCGACATGAGTGTGGCGAAGGTCTTCTTTACCGTCCTGGGTGATGAGAACCATGACGAGAAGCAGAGCCTGGAAGGGCTGGCGAATGCCGCAGGTTTTCTGCGTCGTGAACTGGGGCACCGCATGCGCCTGCGTAGCGTGCCCGAACTGAGATTCCATTACGACCACTCGATTGAGAAGGGAAGCCGTCTTAGCGCCCTGATCAACCAGGCGGTCGCCAGTGACAAAGAACATAGCGAGAAGTAACCCCGTGGCACGTCATCGTAAACCCAAAGGCCGTAAGGTCAACGGTATTCTGCTGCTGGACAAGCCGGTGGGGATCTCCTCCAATGCCGCGTTGCAGGAGGCCAAACACCTGTTTAAGGCGGCCAAGGCGGGCCACACCGGTAACCTCGACCCGCTGGCGAGTGGTCTGCTGCCGCTCTGCTTTGGTGAGGCGACCAAGATGTCGGCCTACCTGCTCGATGCCGACAAGGTCTATGTCGGTACCTGCAAGCTTGGGGTACGCACTACCAGTGCCGATGCCGAGGGTGAGGTGATCGAGGTCCGTGAGGTACCACCACTGGATGAGGCGAAGGTGGAGACGGTGCTGGAGCAGTTCCGTGGTGAGATTGAACAGATCCCACCGATGCACTCGGCCCTCAAACAGAATGGCCAGCCGCTCTACAAGCTGGCGCGCCAGGGGATCGAGGTGGAGCGTAAACCGCGCAAGGTCTCTATATACAAGCTGGAGCTGCAGGAGATGAGTGGTGATGAGCTCAGGCTCTACGTCCACTGCTCCAAGGGGACCTACATTCGCACGCTGGTGGAGGATATTGGTGAGCAACTGGGCTGCGGGGCCCACCTCAGCCAGCTGCGCCGCACCAAGGTGGGACCATTTACCGAGGAGGGGATGATCACCCTCGACGATTTACACCAGCAGGCGCAGGAGCAGGGGATTGAGAGTCTCGACCGCCACCTGCTGCCACTGGATAGCGCTCTGGGTGACTACCCGGAGATAAAACTGACCGAGAACAGCCTGTTCTACGTAAAGCAGGGACAGGCGGTTCAGGTACCACAGGCCCCCACCAGCGGGTGGGTGCGTCTGTGTAACAGCGACGGTGAGTTCATCGGCGTTGGGGCTGTACTTGATGACGGCCGCATCGGCCCCAAGCGTCTGATCAATTCAGATAGCTAGGGTCGAATAGGGTGTGTTTTGCCTTGTTCCCTCGTGGGAACCGCGGTTAAAATGCGCGTTTATATATCGACTACCTATGTAGGAGTAGTAATTCAATGTCTCTGAGCAACGAGCAAAAAGTCGAAATCATCAAGGAATTTGGCAAGGGCGAGAACGATAGTGGTTCTGCCGAGGTCCAGATTGCCTTGTTGTCTGCCAACATCGAAGGGCTGCAGGGCCACTTCAAAGAGCACATCCATGACCACCACTCACGTCGTGGTCTGCTGCGCATGGTAAGCCAGCGCCGCAAGCTGCTCGACTATCTGAAGAAGAAGGATATCGAGCGCTACCGCTCCATCATCTCTCGCCTGGGTCTGCGTAAGTAAGCCCTGGCACTTCTGTCAAAACGAAAAAAGGAAACAGCTGTGACGCCAGTCAAGAAAGAGTTCCAATATGGGGAGCACACGGTCAGATTAGAGACGGGCGAGATCGCCCGTCAGGCCACTGGTGCTGTAATGGCCAGCATGGGGGATACCACGGTGCTGGTCACCGTGGTCGCCTCCAAGTCAGCCGTTGAGGGTCGGGATTTCTTCCCTCTCACCGTCGACTATCAGGAGAAGACCTACGCCGCGGGCAAGATCCCCGGCGGGTTCTTCCGCCGTGAGGGTCGTCCCGGTGAGCACGAGACCCTCACCTCGCGTCTGATCGACCGCCCCATCCGCCCGCTCTTTCCCGATGGTTTCACCAATGAAGTACAGGTGATCGCCACCGTTGTCTCTCTGGACCCCGAAATCGCCGCCGATGTGGTTGCGATGATCGGCACCTCGGCCGCACTGGCCGTCTCCGGCGTACCGTTCAACGGTCCGCTGGGGGCTGCCCGTGTCGGTTTTATTGATGGCAACTATGTTCTCTGCCCCACCAGGAAACAGCTGGCCGAGTCGAAACTCGACCTGGTTGTCGCCGGTACCGAAAACGCGGTACTGATGGTGGAGTCCGAGGCTGACTGCCTCACCGAGGAGCAGATGCTCGGTTCCGTTATTTTCGGCCACGATGCGATGCAGTCCGTGATCAAAGCGATCAGGGAGTTTGCCGCTGAGGCCGGTACCGTAGCCTGGGATTGGACAGCACCCGCCAGAGACACCAGCATCGCCGATGCGGTTGCCGCGGAATCTGCTGCCGCCTTTACCGAGGCCTACCAGATTACTGAAAAGATGGCCCGTTATGATCGCCTGAGCGCGATCCGCTCCGCCGTTATCGAAAAGCTCTGTGCTGGCGATGACGCTCTGGACGAAGGTAAGGTTCGTGAGGCCATCGAGTCGCTGGAGAAGAAGACCGTACGTGGTCGCATTATCTCCGGTGAGCCGCGCATTGACGGTCGCGACACCCGCACCGTGCGCCCCATCACTATCCGCACCGGCGTTCTGCCGCGCACCCACGGCTCCGCCCTCTTCACCCGTGGTGAGACCCAGGCCCTGGTGATCACCACTCTGGGCACCGCACGCGATGCGCAGATCATCGATGCCCTGGACGGCGAGCGTAAGGAGCAGTTCATGCTCCACTACAACTTCCCTCCCTTCAGCGTGGGTGAGACCGGTCGTGTCGGTTCTCCCAAGCGCCGCGAGATCGGCCACGGTCGTCTGGCCAAACGCGGTGTTGCCGCCGTGGTA
>Ga0224501_10000806_pt1 | contig 24283 bp, 21 predicted proteins | sample SF_Oct11_sed_USG_4_FD_169105 | JGI IMG/M metagenome (GOLD analysis project Ga0224501, IMG submission 169105) | Sediment microbial communities from San Francisco Bay, California, United States - SF_Oct11_sed_USGS_8_1 | ecosystem: Environmental > Aquatic > Marine > Sediment | place: USA... | reverse complement strand
TGTATTGCTAAGCGTGCTAGGGCATGGTTGAAGACAGCGATTGTGGTTTAGTAATGGTAAGCCCGATCAGTTGCTTATTTGGTTGATTATTGCTCCCCAAGTAGGAGCTTGTAGTGTATAGATTATGGGCAAGTTTAGCAATACATAGCTTTTAAACCTACCATTTTATGATGACCATACAATCTCGAACAGTATCCCCTCGATTATTGCGAGTGCTGGACTGCAATGAGAAATGATCAATTATCTCATGAGCCAAATGTTGTGGTCATTGTGTAGTTGGTCTTGCTACAATTTGCCATAGAGAGATAGAGTGCTGTTAGAGTGCTGGACTTGCAATCGCTGGAACCCAGATTTTAGGCCCGTTCGTGACAGGGTCTCATGAAGAGTGGATTCCTTATATTAATCCTAGCTCAAGCCTCAGAAACAAAGACAACCCTCCCTATAAGAGGTGGAGCATTGCGGAGTCGCAGAGAGGATATGTGGGATATGTGGCTAAAATACAATTCCCGCCTTTCAAGCAATTGAGCTATAATCTCATAGTGCTGTCTAAAAAGAAGGCATGTGCCAAGCTTAAAAAACCCAAAACAACCGAGGAGGCAATCGGCATTAGTGCAGGACTGCCTGCTCGGTCACATTCAATAAAATTACCTTTGGTGCATACGGGGGAGGATTCATCTTCTCTCTACTGATCCGTGCTACTGTAATAAAAATGGTTAATAGAATTGAATCATTGAATACTACAGAGGGTAACATTTGTTACCCGTTGCCCTGTGGCTAATCAGATGCACAATCAGCCTGCTACACCGGCTGCTCAATTGAGTAATTCACTCAAATGTGTTAGAGAGGACTTGGGGCAAATAGTGCTTAGTGGGGAATTTGAATTTTCACATTTGCACTTTTCGGTCTGTTCGACTAACACGTGGGAGTCACCCGAATCTGCGACATATGGCACTGCCCAAATTGTAGTAGAGAAAGAGCCCATGTTTACTGAACAGTCTCGAGTGAAGGTTAGTTGAGGTCGCAAGGCTCTCAATGGTTCGCAGCAAGTTGGGGTTGCGACCTCCTGCGAATTTTTGCCACTGCGATGCTGGGGTTTCTATTCTCCACTGCGAACCTCCCTTGTTGCGGAGGTAGGGAAAGTGGGCACTACTAGTACCTACCAGCATTTCTAGAGGATTCCGTGATTGTTTTCTTTTTCTCTGACAATTTATCAAAGATTTCCGACCATGCCCCTGCTATCAAGAACCGTGTAAAACTAATTTCACTCATATCGATGTCGATATTCCTTAGGCATAGTTGAAATGCGTCTTCGGATAGTTTTAAGGCACTTGGTCACCATTTCCCGAGAACCAGAGGTTCTTTCAGCAATGACTCTTGTTGCATTGTTTTTAATTGACGTATTTTTAATTTCTGGGCGACTACTGTCATATATTACTTGAAACTCTCGCATCATCTCCATAAACCTTCCTTCATGTATGGCCTTAGACCCACCACCCATTAATCTTTGTCTCCGACTGCCATTTTTGCATGTCACACTTTGCTACCTCTCGCATAGAAGAGTGAGACCAAAACTGTACTTGCAAAACAAAGGAGCATTGCGAACCTTTTTTTGTCTCCATACCTCGCAACAACCCCGAGAATTTCGTGGGTGTTCACAAAAGATAAACATGGGTGACTTGATTGGGAATTTCGCAGACCTTCCTAGAACTTCACAGAGCGAGTCCCAACCATGTTTCCATATCAATACGCATCACAGACGCAAGCCTATTGTGGAGCTAGCGAGCCTTGCGACCGGCTATGGAAACTAATTTTAGCAGGTCCGGACTCTGTTGTCCATAGATGCTTAATACCGTTAGCCGAGGGGTGCAACCGAAATATGATGATGAAAGCATTTTGGGTTACTCTTTGTCTGTTCATAGTTGGATGTAGGCCTCCCTCTCAATGTCCACCAGCTGTGTGGTGCTATTGGTGGAAGAGGGCTCAGCAGGACAGGTTGGCCGAGTGTAATTAGCCCAGAAACAAATCCATTGAAATACTTTGCCGCAGCCAGAAGTTGACCCAGGGCCACAGAAATATTTATTCTTTCACTGAGCTATCATGGCTTGGGCCCTTTTATAGAGCTTTGTTAGTAGGCTATGATACAGCTTCCCACATTTACTGAGGTATATGGGTCGAATAACCTATCCTTATACACTGTACCAAGTGTAGGGGTGGGGTGAGCTCAAACTCCAGCACGGCGGTTTTCTACAGTAAAGTGTCCTAGTGAGCCGGCTGATGAGATGTAAAGTTCCTTAGTTTTCTTACCTTATTTTGTGTTTATTGCCGAAGAACCGGATGATTGTTGCCTGAATTTTCACACGGACTCTTGGAGGTATAATACCCAGTGCTTACTGATGCGTGCTTTTAAAGAGCATGCAGAAAAAGCCAGAAAGTAAGCTAGTGCATCAAGCTAAACATAAACAGTTTGCCTTCAAGATGGTGATTGGCTGATTCCATCAACTTTTTTTGGCTATTGACATGTTGGCATGTCGGCATGTTTGCAATCGTGATTGGCTGATACCAATTTTTTCATTTTTAACAGATCATTGTCATGCTTGGACGGCAATCTTGAAAGCTTTAGAATGCTCTTAAAAAGCATTAGCTGAGATAATCGCGCTCAATCCAGTGTATATACAGCACACACGTACTGTCACAAAGTTGTGCATGGCAATAATAATGTGTATGAGGTGTGGACAAAGAGGAAGCCATTAGTATACTGCATGAACCAGAATCAACCATATGCTACCGAAGTGTTAGCAAGGATGGTAACGCAGGTCATTACAGAGCCCCATTATTACAAAGTATAGACGTTATCTGGGCAATTTTGAGCTGAGGAGTCACTCACAGTCTTAGAGCCACAGGTTAGGCATGTCTGTTTTGAAGACACATATATCATTGCGAGTGTGACAGCATGATATCCTTTACAAAGAGCTATTTAATGCGAGCCAATCCTCCGCAATCAACAGCAGGCCTTTCCTAAGTTCACAATGTCAGTGATTCTGAGTGTAGTCCTCTGTCTAAGAAGTTACAGCAACGTAGGTCTCTATTTCTTGAGTGTCCTTCCTTTTCACAGCCCTATGGGGCTGCGTACTTTCGTCTAGACATCTACTCGCTACTTAGAAGGATTTCAGGAATTGTCCCCCCTTGTTGATGAGATTTTCTATCATGACTCAGATTTGTCTTCTCTTGCTATTTTTAGGCTTTAGAAGGGCTATTATTTATTCTCTTGTTGAAAAGCGCTGAACGATTTTGTTGGAAGCAAACCATGCAGTGACGTGTCAGCATGACAATACGTCATTGAGTAAACTAATCTGGGGTTTATTTTCAGGATGGTCAAGGCTTGCTAGTTGATATGCTATTGGCAGGCCTCCTTAATTCAGTGCTTCCATCTATTTTATAAATGCATGGTTATTTTCAAAGGTGCACTGCAGGTTTATAGGAACTCACAGAACTGGAAAAATGAGGGTAACCATGGGGAGTCACTAGCGTTGGCTATAGGTGTTTTCATGGACTCTATCTCTTTTCAACTGTTTGGTTTTTCAGTTGCAGGTACTAAAGGCATAATGTAGACTTTCTGGTCACTCATTGAGTATTCTCGGTGATGGATTCATCATTATAGCCACTTCCTGTTACAGAGGTGGAGCTGTCTGTGCGACCGGTGAACACGACACAGGTGGAGCTGGAAGCCGCACTGAATGAGTATATACGTGGAGTGAAATACTCACCACCAGCTCTGCTCCACTGTTTCTCAGATGTTGCCAGGGCCATGCAGTGGAGGGAAGGTGGAGAAGATGCAGCTATGGATATAGGTGAGTTAACTAAGAGAGCTATGAATGTAAAGGTAGGCAAAAGGCAAAAGTTGTCTCACAGCCGTGAATGACTATCGGGGGAGTGGTTGTTAAAGAGGAAACTTCTTCCGGCAGTGGTGTGACTGAGGTGGGGCACCACTTTCACCTTACCCAGATCTGAAGAGAGTTTTTGAAATTTTTTAGTGCTCAAGCGGGTTTTGAACCCGAAATCTTCAGCACCAATGGTGAGTACTCTAACCACTCTCTAAGCTGTGAATGTACTCAACTGAATTTTACGTGGGAAGGAGTCTATTTCTACTAGGATGGGAAAGCACAACAAATGCATGAAGTTCCAAAAATGCCTTTACAAATTCTCTTAATTTACGGCATACATTACTTGTAGCTTTAAAACTATCTGGATGGGTTTCTGAAACCGTCCCTATTGGCCTATTTCCACTGGGTAAGGAAATCCTCAAACCTGCTCTCACAGAACTACCCTTATCTCCTTTGCTCTATGAGCTTGCTCAGACCCTGTGCCTCAAATGCTTGGCAAGAAATGTCCAAATACGATGGTGGGCGGAGCTTACTGATTCCCTTTGGATTCGTCCCTATCTAAACACGGATCCGGTAGTCAAGCTGCTGCCTCACTATATAGGCTTACATGATCTAAACAGAAAATGAAGTTGTTGTTGCTGTTTTAGGAATTTGTTCGAAAATTCACTCAATGTACAATGTATTCATGATATTAGCCATCTTTTGTGAATTTTTGATGAGAATACAAAATAAAAAAATAAAATTTAGAGACAGAATGGCCGCCGATTGATCTCGCTTAGCAAGGCACTGGTCACAACGATCGTCCGCCGTTAGCGAGGGCTATTGCGTACAAACTGTCAATGATATGAATGAGCAATAAACTATCTAATAGGTAGCCACTGGAATCTCATTGCCCTAGCCATCGGGCATCATGATGCATGCCCATAAGTGGTAGCAAAAACATCATTAGTTTGCTAAGTCAACAACTATTCACCGGAGAGTACAAAGAGTTTGACTCGCACCCGTCGTGTTTTTACTGACTGTCCGTGAATCCGATGCAATGTCATAAACACTTTAAATCAAAGTATATGGGTTATAGTTTAGGTTATCATCAATCCATTAGTTATATTTATTTTCCTGAATTGGGTTCTTGCATCTAGTGACATAATTGGGAACATGGTGTCCTTTATAGCACCGTTACACTGGAACATCTGATATTTTCTCGCTTTTTTCATCATCGAAAAACCCGAATGTTTCCATGCGCATGTATCAACCTCTGTAATGTCTCAGTCCCATAATAAACTCTCTTTCTCTTTTATCATCTTTTGATCAGTTCGCCAGTGTCAGACTCACATGCTCAACTTCAGAGAGACATATAAGGAGCAGGGGGGTTGCGAGGACCTCAGCAACCATCACATATCTATCAAGCAGAAGTTTACCTCCATACTCAACTCTATCCAATGGGAGGAGCAAGATGGATTTGATGGTATATCATTTCTATTACTTCAATTTTCGTTATTAGCTGCCCATTCTCTTGTGTTGTTTTGTTTAGCCTAAGCTAGCGACAGAACAGAGATGTGTTCACTACACAGGTGGATGGTTTTATTGCAAGACTGACAAGTGGGCATACAAACACTGACCTAAATACTCAAGAAGCGCTCCAGCCTTCACTGTACAATAATATCATTATGGCCCTTCCAAAGGAAATCCACTACAGGCACTATCTTCTACCCTGGAAGCCTGGCTTTTCATTCGAATCTGATCTAAATACTTAGATTTTTGGAGCATCTGCAAGCATTTTATAGCTACGTTTAGGGTACCACTGGAAAACCATCGGCCCGATCCCATCAACCCTAATCTAATTGATGACCTCAAGCCTCTGATTTAGCATCTCCAATGGTCCATTCAGGCAAGAAAAGGTTCTGTATGATTTGATATGATCCAGTGAATAAGCAAGCGGCATTGGCTTCCATGTGTATCCGGTTTGAGTCAATTGTCCAATCAAGTCTCGTGATACGAAATCACGAGATCGTGAGAGATCATGAAAGGCTTACCGAAAAACATATTAATCGAATCTGTGCTAATTTGGCATTCAGGCAGATCTGATGGAAAGGCCAACGCTAAATTTCCGATGAACTCTGATCAAAAGATCAAAATAGTGCAGCCTAATCGCGGCTTAACTCAGTTGCAGCCTTTGTTGCTCCCTATTATCGCTCGCTATTATTTATTTTGCAGGAAAGGCAGTGGCGGCTCCTCTCTTCACCCACGGCCCTTATTGCAGCTGTACTGACTGTGTACTCTCACGTGGCTATGCCTCAGTGGAAGCAGAAAACTCAGCTAGAAATCTTCGTAAGCTTCTGGATCTCAGAGTTCTCTCAGGTAATTTTCGCACACAAACAAACACTAAACTCATAGCTTGACATTCCTAGCCAGTTCTAGTATGGGTACTGTATGTTTTGGATGACTTAAAAATCCTACTCGGGTTCCAACAATTACCCTAGATGCTAGGTGGTTTGCAATTTGATGTAGCTATGGCAAAATAGACATTTAGGGATGGACTGTATAACAAGACCTTATTTCGTATTGAATGAAGCTACACAAGGCTCTCCAACTATGATTATTCAATGACATAAACAAATCCTCTAAAACCCCTGTTAAATTGCTGGATCACGTCTTTCGTTTCTGATTTTGTCAGAGCATCCACTTATCATTGCACTCGTAATCTTTCATTGGTACCCGCTGAAAACCATTTAAAAAAGGCGGAGCCTAATCGGCCATCTATATGACATATAATATCGTGAGCTTAATGACTAGTCAATGGCCAGGCATTCAAAGTTGGTCATTTTCTACCTGGCTTTACAGGGAGTGTCCCAATATTTGGATCACCCCATCACCCTTGACGCATTCCTAAGGTTGTACACAAGCGCTGAGACTGGGTCTAGGGTGGCAGCAGTTGCTCCAGGTCTGTCAAAACAAGCATAGATAGCCACATTTGGCCGATATTGCCCGGGAATCCCAGGGAATGCAGCTACAACGATCATGCTAAAGGGTAGAGTTGATGTCATGGCTTCAAATGGTAGAATGCTGTACAAATTGCAGCGTCAGACAGCTACGTCGAATAGGATTAGGTTTCAAACATACTGCTGGCCTGTGTATGCAATAAGAGCAGTTTGGCTATTAGTAGCGATCACAAACTGAGACTGAAAGACCGTTTTCAAAAGAGATGAATAAATTCCCTCGGTCACCGAGTTACTATCACTTACTTTGATTGCGAGGTAGACTAAGAGTTAGGACCAAGCTAAACTCAGTGAATTCATAGGTATTAGTTTTCGTTTTCGGGCCCATTTCACACTTATACTTCGACCCCAGTAGTCAGAAGTGTGACAAAGTTGTAGAAGTTGGACTTTGGCTACCCATCGCGCAGGCAAGCATATGTCATAAAGTGGATCCGCTGTGATGTCTTTTGCGACAGTTTACATCACGTGGGAAAATTTCAACTGAATGAAAGTTCATTTGAGAATTCCAAGATTTAGCCATATTTTTATACTACATCGGCTGCTCAGTATGAACTTTTATTGGGGTCAGGTAGGATGTGAGACACACTGACTCTGATTTAAGCATGGCTTGTCATCCAACCGTTTAAGTGCCACCCAAATCTATGCCAGTTGCTTCTGACCTCCTACAACTGGCATGCCCTTGAGCAGGGGAACGCATCCTTCTATCTCCAGTCAAACTGTGAGATTGAGGTGGGCTCCATGACCCACAGGCATCAGTTGACCCGGTCTGCGCTGTCAAAGATTTTTGATATCAGGCTCTGATCATATACAGGACAACAATCCTCAGAAAGGTCCAGACTGAATAGGCTCATCATTGCGCAATACGCTGCGCTTGGGTGTTGTCCCCTCATATGTATAGGTGTGACCAGCTCATATATAACAGGTATCCAGTGAGAGACCAATTTATAAGGGCATGTAAAAAACTTAAGTAGCCCTTTAAACACATTGCATTCATGATATAAGCCATCTTTTGTGTATATTTTATAACACAAAATACGGAAAAATAATTTGGAGACAGCATGGCCGCCGATTGATCTCGCTTAGCAAGGTACAGGGTATAACAACCATTTGCCACTATTGAGGGCTTTTGCGTACAAACTTTCATCAGTATATATGAGGAATAAACTGACTAATAGATAACCACAGGGATCTCATCGCCTAGCTATCAGGCATCATGAATGCCTGCCCGCAAGTAGTAGAAAAACCGTCACTAGTTTGCTAAGTCAACAACTTCCTGACCAGAGTCCGGAGAGTACAGAGAGCTTGACTCACCTCGCCATGTTTTTATCAACTGCCTAAGGTGAATTCGATGCAACCTCTTATACAATTAAAGTTACTACATACAGTCATGGTCTACTGAATATGCTTAGGTAGCGAATTATTGCAGTTAACAAGGAAGCTTAGACATTGGACTGAGATTACCGTATCTTAAGAATACTTAATGTGGTTAAACTGTTTTACTAGATGATGAGAATAAAAATAAATTGCCAACACTGGAAGAGGGTGGGTCAGTGGGTAAAAAAGGCGAGGCTGAGGAGGTTACTCATCCGGAACTATTCACATGCATTCAGCAGGTTTATACAGAGATGATAGACTATGGTAAGAGGAACCTCGGTTCACAAACACTTTCCGAGTGACTAAAATAACAGTAGCTCTTATGCTTTGAGTAAAATAAGGGTGCTGTAGTTATTTAAATTTGGGTCGCTTGTCTGTTGATCAAATGGACGGAAATATTGTGAACGGAAACTTCCCGCTTGTCACCAATGATAGACAATGATCCGAAGTATGTCTATCAATTTGTTTTGTTGTTTTATTTTATTGAGTATCGTTTTTATTGATGAGAAAACTCCAACCAAAGCCATTTTATTCACACACCACCTGCCGAGCATCCAGCTACTCTTATGGAGGAAGGGGAAGTGGATATTAAAAAAACACTCACAGTGTATAGTGATAATGATGCTATCATGCATTGGTGCTGTGTGCTCGGCAACCAATCACCAACTAACTGGCAATGTCCCTGGCCACACAATGGAATGAGCCAAGGTCGGATTTCATCTCACCCTGTAAAGAGAGGCCCCATCAAGTCGCAATGCCCCATAACATCCTTTGAATTGACATACATTGTGAATTTGGCGAATGCTGTAGGTGACAGGATGAGAAACAGAAACGCTGCAGCAGCTGCCGAGCACAAGGTGCTTGCCCTGCATGACTCTAAAGACAAGTACGTAGCAATCAAATACTCAGTGATGCCATTCCTACTCACCTTCTGTAAGAGTACCCAAAAAAGTTACTATACAGCTGGTATCGAATCTACCACTAAACCTGCTGGATGTTTAGGAGAACTGGGGAACAAGAATTGGTTTGCAGGGATTATTTTGTTCTCCCCTCCCATAAACCTTGGCCTAACCTGTTTTTGTGGAATATGCCTGCTCTAAGGAAAACTTCCAGCCAGCCATGCCAGCATCCCATAGTAGCAATCCTTTTCACCAGAGATAATGATTCCTAAATTACGTTGGATGCCGAGGGAAATTCTGATACATTCCCGAGGTTGTACCCAAGCGCAAAGTATGGGTCTGGAGTGGCAAAAATTGTTGCTCTGGCTTTCTCAAAGTTAGCATAAAGAGAGCCACGCTTGACTGATATTACCTGGGAATGCACGTGACCAGCCATAATGGTCGTGCTAAATGGTAGAGTTGACGCCATGGCTTCAACTGGTAGAAAACCGTACAGATTACAGTGTCAGACAGTCACATAGAATAAGACTAGGCTGCAAACATACTGCTGGCCTGTCTATGCAATAAGAGGTGCTGTTTGGCTATTAAGGTTGAAAGACCGTTTTCGGCAGACACTGGGTTTTGGTCGGACACCGAGTCGGCGCCACTCACTTTGATTGCGAGATAGACTAGGGTTAAGACTAAGCTGAACTCAGTGAATTTACAGGCATTTGTTTTCGCTTTTGGGTCCATTTCACACTCATACTTCGAGCTCAGTCGTCAGAAGTGTGACTAAGTTTTAGGAGTTGAACTTTGGTTGCCCATCGCACAGGCACGCATTGTATAATAAAGTGGACCTGCTGTGATGTCTTTTGTGACATTTTACGCCATGCAGGAAAAATTTTAGTTGAACAAAAGCTCATTTGAGAATTCCAACATTTGACGGTCTTTTTTTACTACATCGCCTGCTCAGTATTAACTTTTATTGGACTTTATCAGTTTTGAGACACACTGATTCTGATAGGCCAAAAGGAATTGCCTTTTCTTCTAACCTTTGAAGGAAAATGCTGTTCATGTGTAATCCTTCGATAAATAATGAGATCATTCCAAGTACGAGTCAACCATCCATTATTATCAAACGTATAGATCATTATATGATTATAAAATTTTACCCCATTTATGAAGACCATGTGATGGTAGGTTAATAGACTTATATGCTAGCTTTTGACCAATCTTATCACTCGCTGGACTCAACGTCATCCGTAAGCTTTCTTTGTTCTCCGCTAAGCTTCTGCAGTATGGTCTGCCATCCACCTGTCGCTAAGCAGGTTGGGAAACTCAATTCTCAATCGGTATGATCAAGAGATCCTTGAAGTTTATGATAAACGTACTTCAGCATTTCCGGGGCTAGGTGTCCCAGGGTTTTGTATGGCTAGAGTAGGCTTATTCTGTTTTATAAATCTTAATAGCTTTAGTCAACTTGCCGGACTCATCGCACCAGTGACGGGAGATACTAGGCATACAAATCCAGTGCGATTCGGCACCCAAGTCGACATAAACCGATCTCATTAACTCCAGTATGTTTGGTTGATTTCGCTGGGTGACTGCTCATCTTTTCATGGCAAATACACCGCTGCGCATTGATCCGAGTAACATTTCCAGAGATGGGAGTATTCGGTTCTCAGAATATCGTACCGAAGATGTGATGATGACTGGCATCTCTCCAAATGGGGAACTGAATTCCAGACTGAAACGAATTCTCGTACCGAGTCTGAATATTCCAAGATGGCAGACAGCGCACAGGTGAGAGTGCCACAGCCTAATGCATGGGGACTATTATTCACCATGTATGAGTTTGCTATGGGGGTAGTTCAATTGGCCTGTGGGCTCTCATTCTTGAGAACCCACTATAGCACCATCGATTTTCAGTGTTGATATCATTTATGACAGGAACGGAATAGGGGCTAGCAGCGTATTAAACTGTGAATGAGCTTAGACATGGTGACTGGCAAAATTGAATAATTCTGAGCTCTGTCCTAAGATTGATGGTATGTAATGGAAGTGCATATGCATATTCATTTCATATTTTTGGCCCTGGATGCTCCTTTGAATGCCCAGACATTTGTCTCCCAGAGGCAAAATGAGTCCACTCCGCCTCAGATGTTCGACTCATCGAGCAATCAAATCATCTTCCATGGATTATCAAGCCACATTGACTTATTTCCCCGTCTCATAGTAGCGTCATTGGAAACACGCATTTATTTGATTTTGCCCCAATCTTCACGTCCGAGTTGATGGACTTGAGATCGGGTGTCGAGGGATCCATTTGAAATGAAAAAGGGTCTTCTGATACTAGGTCAGACACCAGGAGCGCCTAAACTAAAGTCTTCTCTATATCATTGCTCCCTCCTGCCAGCATTCCATTGTAGAGAGGCTGTCAAAGGGGCTCAAAGAAGTCCCGATGCAGATGAATTTCAGAAAATGCTTGATAATATGGAGATAAGTAAAGACCAATTACTGTCCTCGATCTCTGCGCTATCCCAGTCAGGCAACACTGGTTATTCATTGTGATAGCAAACTGTTTTTAAAGCTGTGCTAGAAATAACAATGAATAAGGCAGTGAGAAACCGATATTCAGTTACCATATGCAGATGGCTTCTAGCAAAAGTTGTCTGCGCTACTGTTTGTGCCACTCAAATAGGCATCAACTAGCTTCCGCCAATGCCAACAGTGCTGCTGTGAGCCAACACTGCATGTACCATTTTTCCAAGCAACACAGGCGCAGTGACCAATCATTTACTTCAGATAGAATTTTGCTCCCGATGTTTAGGTCAACAGCAAACTCAGGAGAGCAGCAAATTCAAATCTGCGTTGTCGTTGGTTTCCGTTGACCTGGCGCTGCATGAGGAACTAGCACTTGCACTTCTGCCGATTGATCACCGGAAGCTGACATCTACTTGACAGCCATTTTGAGCCTTCTTTTTTATTGGCCTGCTTACGTGATTGGGATCAAGCAATCTTGGCATTGACAGTTATTTACCAGGCAACCTTATGACGCCGACGCCGGTTTGATAGAAACCAAAATGTGCTTTACCCTTTCAGTAAGTTGACTGGGGTTTTTGAACATCACACATTATCCTGATGAATCCCACAATTTCACATGTTATTATTGAAATCAAATAACCTATAGTACGCCTGTGTATGGAGCAAATGAAATGTAACTGTACCCTTGCTCTTATCCGTTACATGAAACATCAGGTATGATCGGTTGACCTTGTCTGAGGCATCATTCCCAATGATAATATTTATTGTAACATTAAGATCTCTCCCGCCTCTCTGTGCCATCCCCTGTAGCTGTGGATGCAGCTGGTTCTGCAAAAGTTGACCCACTTCCACTCCAGTCACTGCTAAGGAGACGGTAGTCGCCCCCAAATGTCCCATTGACTTGGTTGCTTTTCCTGAAAGAAAAAGAGGATGCTTAGTTTCAGATGTAGTAAATGCTATTCGCGCAACCTTTTGTTCTGTGACTGAACCCGCTTTCAGTCGCAGTTTCAGCCTACCTGCTCAAAATTTCAACTGAAAAGTGTAGGTTTAAAAACCATTTTTGATTATTAAAGGCTGCGACCTAACTCAAGTGAACAAAATAAGGTAGGTAATGTAAAGTTCATAAATGTCACGGCCCCAATGCATTGAAGTATTGAATCACAAGCGATCGCCCGGTGCTAAACAGCGAGCCAAATTTGACATTGGGCAGCTCAGATGTAATTAAAAATCCTCTGGATTTATTGCTTTTTCTGACTGCGGTGATGTGTTTGCGTTTTAGCATCTTTGCCAAATTTTTCTATTGCAATTGACCGAAATCATGCAAATAGACATTTCGACCGGAGTAATTTCGCTTAAATCTGGTATTTCTGAAAGCTGCAGCCAATTTGGAGCATGTTCAACAGTCAGGAATGCTGGCACTTGAGCATGTAACTCAATTACACAACAATGGCGGCAGGGAGCCTGTTCCCACTGCATATATTCAGGTATTGTACTGTTCTTCCTTGGAATACAGCAGGGTGGTTTTGGTTTGTAATGTATCATCCATGACCTGCTTTCATAACTACCGAGTCTGTCCGGCAATCATAACTATTTCTCGAGTTTTCTATTGTGTACGGGAGGTGATACTAGCATCATTCATAGTTATATGGACAGCACAATTATCATACCAAATCTTTGGCTCTTACTAGTGTTCTGGTCTCTAGCTTTTTGTTTTAAAGGATCTGGCCATTTCTCTGCACCCCATTCGTTTATCCTATACACAGTGAAATAATGATGAAAACCTTTAGATAGTCCCACTAGCTTTCCCTCCAGACTGATAATGGATGTCCTAATGGTGTGGTTCTGCAACATGTATCGGAGATACTATGCCTGAAAGGGTATACAGCCGACTTTAAACAGACTCTATTAAACAATGAAAAATTCGGGTATACAGCGTGCATATAATGCCCTTTGCATTGCCTTGCGACTCACCCTCTGATCAGCACACGGACACTGGTCAGTGTAATCATAGCTGATGAACATCAAAGAACTATCGTCATCGACTGACTTCTGAAAATTAGATCATGTTTCACTATTGAATGCGCTGCTGCATTCCTTAGTACCATGGCCACCAACTTATCTTCATTGCGCAATGCTGCTGAAGACCAATCTCAACAACTGGAAGATTAATCTACAAAGAGATTGGTGTGTAGTGATGGTTTGATGGATAAAATGGCTTGAAGTGTGTCAACTGAGTTGGTTGGTGTAGAAGTTTTTTTATTTGTCCGCCCTTGCGGCTTGATGGTGCCATAAGATATCATCAGAACTAGTCAAACTGAACTAAAACAATGATCTTTGGCTCAAGTAGCCGTTGACCAAAAACTGAATAAAAGCCTGTGGAACAATTGTCCAGCGCTTACTCGATTGGGAGGGGTCTAGTCTGGAAATACCAACATGATAATGATTTGAAGATATGCTTACTTCCTTGTACTTACAGCATCAATTTTAAACAGAATAAACTCATCTTCTTTACTTTTTACAACACGCTCAGCAGCATATATGCGCCCATCTAATAGGTACACCAGGGGTTTTTAAGAACAACCAAAATAACCGTCCGCTGAGATTATGCAGCCACCAACTCCAGGCCTATTCTGTCGATTAAAGAGTTCGCTGAACTTGAAGAGGGAGTAGAGCAGGACACAATGGACATCAACAGAGATAGAGAAAATCAATGGGAAGGGGGATATATACAAGCTGGGTTTTGGCATATCCATGATCATTTAAGAAATATCTTACCAATTGACAATTGCATACTTAAGTCTCTCTACAACATCCTCTGTGTCTCTACTTAGTTTCGTGGTCTTTCTGACCAAACAAAAACCAATAAAACTCATTAGCCTGCTAGAGGATGCCGGATCACCCTATTGAATTGAGCTGTATCTGACAATGATGTTACATAAGAAAGGAGAGTTAAGTTTGGTTTGTATGCATTTAATATTTCTTCCTTTGAAATCGCCTGAATTGAGATGCCTGCACTTGCAGTCTTCATATCTCCATGGCAGGGCAACTGTCAGGAGTTGTGGAGAAATTGGCCTACTGAGTCTTAGGCTCAGGGTTTACCAGGGTGTGTCATTATAGGAGACTTTCTGTTTGCACCTGCTTGCCCCATAGATACGGTAACTATGGTGGGCTTCCTTTATTTAACGTCGGGATCCAAAACCGACAAGAGTGTCGTGAAAGACAAAGTTTTTACCCGAACTGGGAATCGAACCTGGGACTCTGGGTTCACAGCCCAGTACGCTATCCAGTAGAGTATCACTTCACCCTTGCAGTTAAAAATAGGTACATGCCATACACGAACTTAAACAAGATCCCTGTGCATGCCCAGCCTGTTTTCTACCATGCAGTGTGAATACCATGCTTGTCCTGCAAAATTAAGCACTTAGTCAATAGAAGTTACAAGTTAGCACTCGGTTCAGCCCGGAACCAAGATCAAAGCACTGCAATATTGCCAACTGAGGTTGCTTGAGCTGCGTTACTAGTACTACTTTGACTGGACATGTGCTGGCCACCCTGATTTGCTTTTAATTTTCTTTGGGTGCAGGCGCAAGATCGTTTTTTGCGCAACAGAACCCATTTTCGGTCAATGTTCAAATTTTCAGCCGAGAAGTGCAACTATTATTTAGGTCATGTAATCAGAACACAACTAAAGGTGGGGGCTGGTGTGATCGGTTAGATAATGTTGAGGTTGCCAATGTAAAGGTTTGGTGCTTTGGAATAACATATCACAAATGAATTTTTTGCTCTAAGAGTAACTGACAAGTTAGAGACAGCAGGTTCGATGCAACTAAAAATCCCATCAAATCATACGTCTTCTGACTGTCACTTTAGTTTTGCATTATTGCTACTAAGAATACTGACGGAAACCCCAAAGTTAGGCCTAACGCTTCCTAAAACCATCAAGCAGAGGTAATTTAAATAAATATCCGACTACGCCCATGGTCAATTGGAAGTCTCTTGAAGTCATGCATATATTATATGGTGAATTCCAAAATGCAATCTCCAGCTCTACAGGACAGCCTTCCTAGATGGCCCACACTTTTCACCTTTGAAACCCTGTTGTGTGGATATGTGCAGTTTGTATTCATAGATTTAATGAAGACAAAATTAAAAAGAGAAATATTTATATAGGCTTCTGTAAAAGCCTCAAGCAGCAAGGAAAGACATAAGCCTGCTCATCGCCGTTGCAGTCTTATTAATCAGCTAGACAATTGAAACCATCTGGTTGACTAAAAAATCACTGGCTTAGACTTTGATGATGTCGCCCCACAATGACTTGACTTTTTTTATGTTGGAATCAATTCTCAAACAGATCCCTCTGTGCTTTTTGCTCTTTTCTCTGGCAACAAGACTACTCTTGTACATCTGTGTGAACTCTATAGTGACAGCAGTTGCCTTAGAAGGATCAGACATCAAAGGTGGATAGACTGGCCGCCCTAGAAAGTGTGGTAGAAACAGGAGTAGTTTGGCGTCTCCGTGATGGAACAGCTGTCAGGAGTGATGCAGAAACTGACCTACTGAATCCATTTGACACTGGCTCTCCTAGAGTGAAACTCCCTTGTACCCCATTGTGCCGGATAGTGAAAGTATATGTAACTCAATCCGGTGACAACCTCCCCCCCTATTTAACATTGAAATCTGCAAAAAACAGGGGGGTGGGAAGTCTTGCCCGGGACGTTAATCGAACCAGGAACCCCACTCTAATATCCAGTATGCTATCCACTAAGCCATTGATTCAAAGAACCAGTACAATTGTATCAGACTAGTAGGACACCCAGAGGGTGGAAACACAGGTCAGGGTTACAGCAGTGGGGTTGAAAGCATACCTGATTTAATCCAGTAGTGACCACTGCTGCGACTGGCAGCCACTCTTTCTCCATCCACAATGAAACGGAGATTCAGTGCAGCTGCTTGCACACCTATCAGCCGCTGAACCAACAGACTGTCTGCTTTGGCAAGACGTCCTCCACGCTCAGTACACACACTTCGAGTCGTGCTGACTGCCGTTTCGGGAATGAAGACAAACTGTCTTTCCAAGAATGTCACTTTGATATCATACAGGTGATCAGCTGTAACATTATGCTACATTTAAATCCTTTAAACATAACGACTTTAGATGGGTTAAGCCACGGTTGAGGATAAGCACACTTTTGGAGTGCTTTGCTGGGTTTCTCTTGCCTTAAATTGAGGCCATTGCTTTCGGGCCTCTATCATTCTGCAACTGCAGTACTACCATTCGCTGACGGAGGTGAAAAACTACAGTCTGATATACTACTTCCGTATTTTCTCTACTCAGACTTGTGTAATTTTAAGTCTAACACAAACACCAACAGTTCTGTGCTAATTTCCTATCTCTTGGTCAATTCTGTGGCGTTGACGGTTTGAAAAGTGCATCACTGAGGGCTCTAAATATGGGGCTATGGGATGGGGCTATATCTCAGCTTCTATTTGAGCTTGGTATTGGGCCCATTTGTTCATGGTAAGCCTCAGAATCAGAAAATAACTGGACTGACTGACTGGAGATCTCCCCGAGTCCCCCATTACAGCTCATTGAGTGTCCTTACAAGGCTAATGCTCGATGCTGTTTCTGTAACTCACATCTATGAGGTGAATTTTGACCAGTGACAGAAGTCACTGGTTGGGACACCAAAATACTCATCACAGAATGTTTTTCTTCTTTAATCCTCACAGCTTACGCATTACAACCGCTGCGGAGTATAAAATTTGATTCAGTATTGTTTTTCCACCAGGACCCACCTGACAGAGTATCCATCAGATCTTCACACACCACCCCATACTTGAAATACCCCACCGCTGGATCTGATATGGTTGCAAGCGAGTAGCTTCTGATTTCACCTTTAACAGAAAGCATAGGCCTATCACTTTATGGCAGTGACAGCAATCAAGATTCCTTATGGGAGAATTGTGTAAAGTATTTCCTGGAAGGATTGCTAATATGCAGATAATAGTTTAATTCACTCATAGTTTAACATGTCCTGATCAGGCGTGAACAGAACCTGGTCTACTCGTTTATTGCCTCATTGCTTCTCAGCATGGTTAGGAGAAATTTTGCTAGGATTTGCTTGGTGATTAGGTTGACAGACCCCAACCAGGAACCTGAGGAAGGCAATTAAGGTGAAACAAACCCAGTACTATCCAATGACACCATGACACGCCAACCCATGAGAAACCTGCCTCCGGGTAGAATACCTCATTATTGTTATCATTGATATCTGGATCGGCAATTGCCAATAGCCGTAACAGGCGAAGAAACAGAAATCCTGCATAATCAACGGACATTAGATCCACAGGGATCGCTACAATTATGTTGTGTTATCTTTAGGATAAAGTGTAACCAACTCCATGATTTCCTGACAATAGGGAAAAAGGGCTATTTTATAAGAGCAGGCTGATGCCCAATGAAGTTGTTTCGTTTTAATAATGTAGGAATCCACTGAGGCACGCGCGAGCTGCGAGCCTTGTTCGGGCAGACTGATCATCGATCAATATATTCATATCAATGATTTTGCTCGAGATGAAAGCACCCTTACCTGATTGATCAATAAAGAGGTACTCTCCAGTGGTTAGAAGCTGATCATATAAATATTCCCCTGAAACAATAAAAAAGCCTTGCTGTTCGTATAAAGCCGCACTAACTGGAAGTAGCTATTAGAGTCTTAGGCCTGGAGGATTTGTCGGGAGAAACAACATGTTTTTCACCTCAAGATTAGGAATGAAACCTCTCCAGCGCATTTTAAGTTAAAACCGCACCTATCTTAAATCTCCATCGTTATAGTGGAAAAAAATTTTTTACACCACAGCTTTTATATCAATTTAATGTCCATGATTCACTCCCATTACTTGGCACAATTAGACTTGGCAGGTTCAAGTGATCAACAATCAGGATGTAGATTCACGCTGCAATTGACTGTGATTTCTTGATGAACACAGTAAAACATGCTATCTGATAACGGAAGTGTATACTTACCATCAGAATATTTCCAGGCCTTGTTATCATGTGACACAGTGACCATGCGACCTCCCACCCACAATGCATTGCTGCCTAGGGATTTGTTGGCAGTCTGTCTCTTGTAGTATTTAGTGATGCTCTGTATGAGACTGTAATCCTTAGCGAAGTCTGGTAGCACTCCTCCATAGAGCAGGCACTGTCCCCAACTGGATTCCCTGTAACAGAAGAACCCATAACATGAGGACACAACTTTAAAACTATGCAGTTGAACAGCATTTGAAACCTATCGAGAATAGGATAATGGATAAATTATTTGGACTGCTACAAGAGACTTCAAACATACAATGTGGCAAATTATCTATGAACATTCCAGTGAGTTATATAATAATTAATATGTATCAGTGAAATTTCAGGGTTGACATGATAATATTTTTCATCCCAACTTATCGGCACATTTTAAATGAATTAAAATGAGCAAAATTATTAGTGCTTGGTTGCAACGATAGCCATACTGTTGAGATTTTGAGAATATATTTATTGAGTACTTGTAGGAAGTAAACTATTGCAACAATGATCATCAGACATTACGAGCTCAATCACGAAACATGGGAATATTCCTTTGGTTTAGGTAAGCTCCACTTTGGTTGTAAGAAACCATCGAATAAGGTAGTCACTTGTCCAACAGCGTAGGGCAATAAGCATTGAATCCTTTGGCGGCACTTGTTTATTGTGTACTATAGATCCATGACTATCCTTTCTGCAGCCTTTAGCCTATGAGGGCCGGTCTAAGATATGAGCTTTTAAGAGTGGCTTCGTGGATTTCAACTGAACAGTCAGTGATGGTATCTGGTATTGCTCATGTCCTTAGAGTGTTTGTGGGTCAGTGATCTGATTGTGAACAGCTGAGTTTATTCATTATGGGGAGCCCACTGGGCATTGACAACTATAGGCCATTTAATTATCTTTCTAGCTTGCTGAACATGGTCTGGAAGGTGTCTCCATGTGTCAGGATGACGCCTGTGAAGTCATTTCCCTATCAAACCATCCATTCAAAAGATAATGCTCAACAATGCAAATGTCAAATGCAAATGAATGAGGCGTATTAGGTCTCGTGTGAAAATCCTAGCAGCCTCTGACAAGGAATCTCATTGCACAATATGATGCACTTGGGTGCTGTCCCCCAATATGTATATGCTACTCAAGGGCATTTATAACAGGTACCCAGTGAGAGACCAATGTATAAGGGCATGTAAAAACTTTAGTACTTCAACCTGTGTTTGCTCTCTGCACATGTTCAACACGTAAAATTAAATCTCAAGGGAATTGCAATTATGACAAAAATATATTCCAACTCAAATGCGAGAACAAATTCTACACACATTGGGCCTTAAACAGATGATGTCGAATTAACAAAACTTACCAATCTGTTTGATCTGTTAGCCTGAGGCACTTATCAGCCTCCAAATCCCAACTTAGACTCCCACATCGTATCAACACAGCTTTCTGGTCTTTGGTCAGATTCCTCCATTCTGCAGTGGGTCCTTTGGTTGTAGTTGGTGGCAATGTTGCACTGGTGGCTATGTCTGCTGTTGTTGTAGTTGTGAGCATTTGAGAGATTGTTGCGGTTGTAGAACTATTAACCAATTCCGATGGAGGTAAAACTGTTAGCGAGATCCGGCAGGTTCCGTTGTGGCCGTCGCTGAATATCGCTTCATGGGAGCCTATTTCTAACCACATCCGGAGTGACTTGTCACTACCATCATCCTGTGGCAGTCTTACCAGGAATGGTGCCGAACGGGCATCCATCTCAAGTCTCTTTGTCTGAGAAATTGGACAATCTTTAGTTTTTTTCGGAGATCCCACTGTGGAGTTAGGGGCTGGTTGTATCATGCTAGCAGGCGTGGTCTTCTGTATCACTTTACTCCTCTGGGTTGCAATTGTTTTTCTGTGTGTTGTTATAGGTGCACCTAGTCCTGATAACATCCGCATAGAGCTTGTAGTTTCGGGCCCAGTTGGTGTAGTGCTGCGAAGTGGAGTATGATTTGGCCAAATCACATCGTCATTCGAGTCAATTGCTGCAAAATAGTCAGGGGGATTAAAGAAAGATTTCCGTTTTCTAACTACACATCAGTTACACCAGACTTAACCCACAACACTGTATCATCCATGCTAAGTAAGGTTAAAAGCATCCTGGTATCCAGCAGTGAAATATGAGAAACTAGAGACCATTAACATATCGCAACTGGATCAACTTAGCTTTGCGAAAACCATACACGAAGCATATCACCACAAGCTCGCTCCATATACCTGTGACCTCCTAAAATTTCGAGTATCTATTCATTCATACATGTTAGGATCAAACACACTCTCCCGCCAATTTGAACTCCCTAGAACTGCAAAAACCAACAAATTGGCTGACAAGCTATTTACTTCAAGAGCTGCATCGCTGTGAAATGTACTTCCTAACAGTCCCACTGCAATTGATAAGGATCAGAAGTTTGTTAAGACTTACAGAAATAGATTACCATTTTGGTTGTTAGGCCCAACTGTAAAAGGGTACTCTGTACCTTAAAGTGCTACTTATGTCTTTAACATGCCCTTATACATTGGTCTCTCATTGGATGCCTGTTATACGCGTACTTGGCTAGTATATCCATACTGGTGGGATAACACCCAAGAACATTGTATTGAACAATTGAATTTTGTGTCAGAGGCTCCCAAGATTTTCACATGAAACCTTACGCGCCTCATCCAGTGACATAAAGTAACCTTTATGTCACTGCCTCATCCAATGATAGACATATATGGAGCATTTGCAGTGTTGAATATAACTTTTGAAAGGATGGTCTGATAGATAAATGATTTCACAGGTGTCATCCTGACACGTGTAGACACCTTCCAGCCAATTCCCAGCAAAATCAGAAAGATAAACTGTATATAGTTGTCAATGCCCCAGTGGGACCTTTCATAATTGGTAAACTCAGCTGCTCATGACCAATCACGACCCACAAACCCCATAAAGACATCAAAAATACCAGATTCCGTCGCTGTCAATCGAAATCCACACGCAACTAAAGTCATTCTTTGATTTGATCACTAGATTATTATTATCAATAAATGAATGAATAACTGAATGAATGAATAAATAAATGAATGGATGACTGAACGAATGAACTAATCAAACAAATCAATCAATCAATCAATCAATCAATCAATCAATCAATCAAGTTGCATTAGGCAATGACTCCATAATGGTTAGCATTACCAGGGGTTTAGCATTTTGTGACTGAACTAATCCTGTGCTTTATAGTTAGTCATTTCCTACGTTTATATTACCATTTTCTGCAATGGAACCTGTTGACAAAGGTTCGGAAGTGACGGCAACAGACAAGATATTCGTGCGATGTTCTTCTCAAATTATTTCCTTTTCAGGCAGGAAGTTCTACAGCGAGCCACTCTGATAATCATGGTGATGTCCGGTCTTTAGTTCGAATCTCCTCGGCTATCTGGGAGATCTTCTCGAGGTGTGTCAATCCTCAATCAACAGTAGTTCACCATGGCTCCATACCAACTTTTCTTGCCGATCATCGGTTACCAATTTGTCTGAGAACGTCCTCATACAAACCCAGCAATTGAGATCACTGTTTAATAATACTCACTTGAGCTGAACTGAAACATGAAGGACAGGCTGGAAAACGTATCGTTGAGCTGAGGTGTGGAAAGTTGAAACTCGCAGACATTTATAAGACCTGACTGTGTCACTTTACCCGGTTTCTCCAGCATTGCAATGGGTAGTCCTACAAAAACATAACAGTACTTATGATGAATCATAGCCATACACCTTTCACATGCCCTGCCTGGAAGTCAGAGTAATCTGGAATAACCCTTTCAGAGCCGGTGTATTATAGTCAGAAACGGCTGTAGCTCTTTCGACGCTGGTGGTCAAATCAATGAGTTCCTGCTGTTCAAAGGTGACTTAATCGGTTTGCCAATGTTTGGGAATTGCGGTTCTTTTAGTATCGCATAGTATAGACTACCGCCACGTGCCAAACTCAGTGGTACTCACCCCGAGATAGGCACTTACCATGTAAACTTTTCGGAACATCGGTCGAATGGCTGCTCTAGAGCCCCTGAACGGCTTTAGAATTCTTGATACCCATTCTCCAGTTATTAACGCTGAGTTTAGCATGTGATATACCCTACACGATTTGATTCTAAATGAACCACAATTGGTTTGACCACCAGCAGCAAAAGAGTCACGTCCATTTTCAACTTTCTTGACTATAGTACTCTAATATTTGTTATCTTTCTTTCTAATTATATTAGCATAATGTACTCAATACAGTAGTCACTAGTCAGCTCTTCATAGTCCCACAGTGATGGATAGTGCATGGTCGTGGATACTGGCTGCTTCTTCAATATCAGGTGTTATAGATACTGCCAACCAGCCATGCCAGTATCTCATATAGCAAGCCAGTCTAGGGCGATAACGGTCAGTGGAGCCGCAAGGATTGAGAAAGGGTAGGAGGACACCCAGCGGAATTGGGGATCTTGCGCACAGGAGAGAACGACTTCAAAATGAACATGGCTATGAGATTTGGGTTGCTGTAGTGGTTTTGGGCCTCGCTGTCCCGAGTTGTGGTGTATGTCTCAAGTAGGTTTGTGACTTATTTTGCTCCACAAACCCTAGCAGTTTTCTAAACTTGCCGGACAAATGACGCCGGTACAGGGAAATACTGGGCTTATGAATTCTTGATTGCAATTTGGCAGCCTAGTAGACCAAAACCCATAAACCAATCTCATTTAATTATATACTCTATGCTCGTAATTTTTTATATTTGTGAGGGTTATAAAGTTACAAGGTGGTAAATGCTCAATCTACTTGCGCCGCTCGAGGTGTGGTTAGGCCATACAGAAACTCTGAGGTATCTGTGCCATTGTTGCATGCAGAGTGACAGTCGCGACATCCGACCAAATGCTTTCAAATCAAATTTAGTTCAACATTGCACTATGAATTTCTACCAAATTATTTAAAATATTAAAACACTAAACACTACTGACATCAGTAAATAGTAGACTCCAATTACTGTAATCAAAAATAGCAAGTACAACACTCCTATTTAACCTACACCCACTGTTATATCTTCCGACCATTTTTCTGTATTGGCTTAGAATGTAATCACCAGCCCCTTGGAGAACCTGCGCTGTCGACGATGAATGGGATGAGATAGTTATGTCACTGGGTGAGAGTTATTTGAAGGGTAGTGATCCTGAGATCACTCCTACAGTCATTGCGATTGGGCCTTCAATGATTGCTGTAACCTGGTCAGGGTTAGGCAGGTCTTTAGATAAAGATTAGAAATTACCTACCACAGAAATGAGGGTCGGATGAGAAAACTTGGAATGGGTGGGGGTCTGTACTCTCCAGCTGACTCACTGTTAGCACCTGCTTCCCACATTCTGGAAATGATATTGCCTACAAATATATATATATATATATATATATATCCCTAATAGCAACGCCATGAAAACATCACTGATAAAACTATCACATAAATGTCAACAACAACGACAACAGTGCTGATAACAACTGCTACAACA
>Ga0224501_10000805_pt1 | contig 24302 bp, 8 predicted proteins | sample SF_Oct11_sed_USG_4_FD_169105 | JGI IMG/M metagenome (GOLD analysis project Ga0224501, IMG submission 169105) | Sediment microbial communities from San Francisco Bay, California, United States - SF_Oct11_sed_USGS_8_1 | ecosystem: Environmental > Aquatic > Marine > Sediment | place: USA... | reverse complement strand
AAGAGCTGCAAGACCAAGTACTTGAGTACTTTTATATTTGCGTTTACTGAAATTACTCTTCTAGCATCCGACTTGCTCATTAGTTTGTGATCAATTCTGTGCATTTCATTATCAAACTAAACTTCCCTAGGGGTCTACTCGGTCTCTCATATCCCACAATTTTCGTTTATTCTAATGGTCTCGATCTCTCTCGTGTGTATGCGGTAACAATGTGAGAATTTGGAGTTGCACACCCTGGTAATTACGCATCTATCGCACTTGGTGAGCTTACTGTGAGAGCGCAAAAACTCCACACGCATATACGGATTGCTCACACACGCGCTTGCGGAGTTTCATCCACATAAAATAAAATTATTTTGTTATCTTTATTTTTATCAGGGTTTTCCACCATCGAATACACAACATACTTGCACCCTCCACTTTTTTAATGCACTATGCAGGCACTTGGCAATTCCATTGTGTGGATCCATCAAGCCTGAGCCTCATTTTGGTACAGTAGGAGCTGGGAATTGAGTGAAAGGGTTATTTTCACAGCGACTGGCCAGCATCGCCAGGGCTTGAACCCGGGATCTAAAGATCTTGAGCCGAGTGCACTAGTCATTTATCTACCCAGCTAACCATTTACCCCCTACCTCCATTTTGAGAACTTGACCAATGTGAGGCAGTATTAAAATCAATGACGATACATACCTGATAGTCTAGGCTTTTTGCTGATTGGCTCGGATGATGATTCAGAAAAGCTTCTTTCTACCTCTCGGGCGGGCATACTCTGTACACGTCTAAACACTGCTCGGCTGCCGAGCAGAGGGAGGGCTGGAACATCAGAACTACAACCAAAAGAGCTATACAACAAACTGATGAGATGTAATGACAGTTCAGTAGGGACAGCGGTGTAGGCGATTGGCTCGAGATCGTTGAAGCTTGGGTTCAAGTCTCGGCCATGCGGGTCTCCCACTGTGAGGGTGAGCTCCTCACAGCGAATTCTAGGAGGCTGCAGCACAAGTCCACATCAAATAGCCAAGTGGCCTTCAACAATAAAACATCTATGAGAATGTTCCAAGATAACAATGGTTTGTCTTGCAAATTGAACAAGCATGAGTTGCCTTTGTGGCACAATGGCAATTAGATGCACTTGACTGACCATGGCCCACCCTGGCCTGCTTATCATGGCCTGCAATGTATCAAACTATCCCCAATGCGGCCTATGAAGTTTAGTCCCGGTAAACAGCAAGACTTTGCTGGAGCTCGGGTACGAACTGGGCTCTGATGGTCTTCCCGTCACCACCATTTCTGGGACCCGAACCCATGACTCATCGTGATCAAGTCGTGCATTCTAGCGACTAAGGCAAGGCAGTCGTTACTTACCGTAATTCAGGTGAGCTACGATCCTCATCGATACACAAAGCGTCATCATCTGACGTCTGTTCGTCTGACCCGTCATCCTCCTCCTCCTCCTCATCTTCTTCATCATCGCTTTCATCCCCCTGCTGAAACCATATAGATCGAAGTTTTTTTTTATACAAACGTCACTTATCTCCAGAGAAAGCACCACTAAGCCGGATGGCTGTCTCCAGGATGTGCTCTCTGTGGGTGGACCTTTTTCAACGTTGCGCACCGAATCCAAAAGGAGTGCAATGACAAATGTGCTCAATTGAGAATCGACCCAGTATACTCAATTACCACTTCACCCTTTTCAACAGACCAAACCCTTGCTTCACAGCTCTGGCATACTTCAGCTTATTCATTTCGAGTGTTACACTTCACAGTGTCTTCTTTATTCTTGGCTATCACTGCCAAGAATAAAAAAGCAACGTCCATATGAACGCTGGGCTGCCACAAGCCAATCATCTCTGTGGTAATTTTTTCTAACTGCTCACGTCCCATGCTCTGTGCAATAGCAAGGATCAATTGGCCAAAATAGAACAGCGCATCACAAAATGGTCACCTTGATTTTGCTGCTCTTAGCCAGCTGTTGCTGGGATTCCAGAACCTTCTCATCGATCTGACTATCATCAACTGTGGTAGGGACAGGATTAATTCCTAACTCCAGACAGCGCCGATGGTGGGCCTTGGATCTCATGTGTTTAGTTAGATTACCTGCATAATTATAGACAAGATGGGTGATAAAATGAAACCCATGCAATTCCTTTTCATCTAAATTTAGGATCCCATTGTAGTAAAAGGGAGAAGCTGGGCTAAGTGGTTAGAGCGCTTGCCCCTTGTGCTGAAGATTCCAAGTTTAAGTCTGCTGTTGAAATTTTCCTCTGTTCACCCAGCAGGGTACCTGGCTTTCTTCGGACTAGCGGAAGGTGATGAGGACGAGGCCTGGCACTTCGGAAAGCAAACATTTACCTTTTTTTAGCAGTAAAAGACTAACAAATCAGTATATATTGTCTTCTATGTAGGATGTAGGATCAATTATAAATTAAAGGCACTGTCCTACCATAGTCACAATCTTTGGTGATACCAAATGGTGAAAACTTCACCAGACTATGGGTGAATAATTAATTTATGCTGCGAGTATCTAGGTAACTCACCCTTTGTCTTGAAGGAGAACTTGCAATGGCCGCAGCTGTACGGCCGTAGATCAGTGTGCGTGCGAATGTGCTTTTTAAGCATACTGGGTTTCTTACAGCGAATGCCGCACTGGGTACATACATATTTTCCTCGACCGCGTCCTCGCACATACTCATAATCATCTTCAGATTTAAATCCACCAGACAATGGTGCCTGAAATGGAAAGGGGATGAAACTTTACATTGCGCCATTCATGCTCAGTTTGTATGTGGTTGATGGTTGACTAATAGAAGGGTTAAGATGCAAATAGTTACCAGTAACGGTTAAATTTCCGCGCAATACACGTCATGGAAATATGTGTGTCACTCTATGGTTGTCTAGGTGAAAAAAACCTCAGTATCTAATCTGGCAGCTTCGCCGTAACGGTGAAAAGGCCAAGAAAAAAGTCTCCACATGGTTAAGAAAAAACCAATCGAACTTACCTTGATCTTATGGCTAAGCATTCCATCAGATACGGCAGCACCAGTGGGTGTTGATAATGACCTCAGCATCTTTTTGTTGATGTGATCGCTCACAATCACCGACTGATGAGTGACCAGACTTTGATGAGACTCAGACTGCATGATTTCTTTTTTAGGCAGATCCGTCGCTTCCACTTTAGGCGGAGTCACCGTTACAGCCACGGGGCTGTGTTTACTTTCTAACGATGAAGGCAGAGGCGATTTCTGATTAGAGGGTTTGCCCATCTCCAAGGTCACTACACTTGGCATGGACTGCATTACCCTCATCTTATGCTTGTATTTCCAGTAACTCGAGTGAGTCAGGATACTCCTATTGTCAATCTTACTCTGTGCAGTTACGGCGACGGCATCGCCTCGATTAACTTTATAGCTGTTTAGAATGAGGCTAGGTTCTACGCCATCTTTTGGCCGTGTCGACTTTGGTTCATCTGTGTAAACCGACTGAGCGTCTTTCTGAGGCAGTGGCCTAGTTTTGAGACAGCAGAAGGCTACTTGACACTCGGTTTGCCTGTCAATACTGCGTAATTTGGCGGGTTGCTCAGCAGCTTTTCCCAACGTCATCAACGATTGGAATAGGTGGAATGTAGGCAAATTGAAATCAGATATCGAGCAGGGCCATGTAGTCACTGATTGGTCTGTTTGGTTTGTCGACTCTGTCTCCATTGGTTGCTCCGATTGGTGAAACCGCTTTGCAGAAACCGATGGTCGTGGGAGTGGTAAACCTTTCTGCACATTTTTCACCTCTTGAGTGGGACTTTTTATACCGGCTGAACTCAGAGAGCTAGTGTGCTTTGGAAGAGATGCTTGCTTACTAAGACTAGTGATGAGGCTTGAGACTGTCACCTGAAAAGTGATCAAATTGAATTAGGTGCTTTCACTTTGCGTCCGGTCAGCCTCGGACTGGATGCGATTAGAGTCCGGTCTGGCATCTAACCTATGTTCCGAGGACCTTTTTACACGCTAAATGGATCCCTCGGACGTCTGATCCTTGATCACTTTGGAGCCAATCAATGGTGACGAGGTTGTGTTTTTAGAAAGCATTTTCGATCATAATTTCAAAAGAAAGTTAATCTACCATTAAATTTTTTTCGCTGCAAGTTGCGTCTATTCTCAGTGCAACTTTGTGTTGTCTTCGCCTACAAAAGACAAAGCTCCTACCGCTCCCACCAAGTTTTAGGCTTAGGAAGTCCGATAAATACGACAGCCAAGTACCGCACTAAAGCTTTAATAAACATTTGTCAACTCACTGTGAGGCCCATAGCAAGTGGTGACTGCTTCTGGAGAGATGTAACCTTTGAGCTGATTGGTTGAGCGGGAATGTTGAGTTGCTGATTGGCCTGACCATAAGTGAGGTGAGTGGGAGCCGAACGCATTACTGGAGCAAAGGTTGGAATTATGGGAGTATTAGGCAGAGGAGAGGATGCTGCTCTCGAAGTGAGAGTGAGGCGGGGCGGTGATGTCTGCAGAGTAACCGTCTCGCGAAGCGACTGTAGTTTCTGTCTGTTGATGGGTAACACCAATGGAATGCCGGGACGAGGGTGGGTGCTAATCATCAGCTGAGGAGGCACCGGCTGTAACAACAAGCGTGACAATCAACAACTGGTGGGGGGAGGGGAACAAGACGGCCAAGCGGCGCGGGGTGTCAATTAGCATCAAATCGGGTTGCTCTTCATATTAGCGGATAAATCATCTGGATTAACATTTCATTGAAGGGGTCTCTTTATTGAGTAAGAAGACTTTGAAGTCAACCTGCCAGAGAATCCAATATGCTATTCCAGAACGTACCACCCAGCACATGACACACAGCAGTACTTTGTGTGTGGCATTAGAGCACTACTATAATTATGTTATACTGGAACTCACCCTGGGAGGTAATGGTGTTGAGACTATCGCTGCTGTCTGGGTTGGTACCAGACCGACTGGCTGAATGGTTGACTGCTGGGACACCGCCACAGTGAGAGAGACGATGTTACCGGCACTGTCCGGTTTGGCCATTATCAACGGATTGAGAAGAATAGTACAAGCTAAAACAGGAAGACACCTTAGGTAAATCCATCGCTATAAAGTTGGTTCCTCTACTTTTATATCCTGACCAGTGCCGGGGTATACAGGAATTGATTTGCCGAGTCTTTGACACATCGTTTTCTGGGTTGCCGCTTGCCCCAAAGAGCTAAGGGTGGGTGGGTCACAATCCGAAGAGGGTGAAATACAAGGTCGTATCCCAACCAGGAATTGAACCAGGAAGCCTCGATTCTAAGCCCAATTGATGTGTGGATAGCGAGGAAACACAGGGTCAATAAAATAAAGTTAACAGATTGCTCCCAATCCTGAAGAACTGATTTCGCTTACTATCTGGCATCTTTGACAGGGTCTAAGGTCGACCAGTGACCTTAATACTAAGTAAATTAGCAAACCAACTAACCAGGTGGCACTTGGGCTGGAATCTGCAACATGGTCGGCATTTCTATCGATGAAACAGAAGTGAGTTTGGGGGCCGGTTTCTGAGTCTTCCTCTCCGACGCGCTGGCGGAAGTTGATGCATTTGTTGAAGAGACAGATAGGACCTCGTGATTTGACCTTGAGCTGATTGAATTCTCAGTATGATGAGTCGATGATGTTTTCCGATGATGTTCAGTAGTATGATGTCGAGGGCTAGTTCTGTCCAGGCTAGCTGCTTTTGCACTTTCTCTGTGCTGATGCGAGGATTGGAGCGGAGAGGAGCGCTGTTCTGGCTCTTCTGTCTCGGCCATACTGCCTTGACTTCGATGTTTTATTAGTAGATGATTTTTCAATTGTTCCTTTGCAGAGCTTTCACATGACCCTGTGTCTACAGGACACAATTCAGCCTTACCCCTCAGGCATACAAACATTTGCACAAAGCCCTCGCGAGACCCAAATCTCATGAGACTGACTTTAAAATGTTCAAAAGTGTATTTACAGCAATGGTCACTGGTATAGGTGAACACTGAAGAGGAGTCATTTAACAGTTTCACAGTAGGCTATCCATTTGAGTCACATCAAACCGAGAAAATGAAAGCTCAGTGGTACACCAATAAACTTGAAATTGCATGAACTCGGGTTCAAACCACGGTTATGGCGAGCCCCTATCACGAAAGAGAGCCCCTCGCAAAGAACCTAGCTCAAAAACACTTTGAAAGATAATGGGTGCTACCAAGCTCTCACAGCCCGTTGAACGGATATGAGGAAGAAAAAAAGCCAAAGCAATAAGACCGCGTCTCCTGCCCTCAGGTTATTCAATGATTGCCATGTCAAAGGGACTAATTGGGCTTCGCAAAGAAATGCAATCTTGTAATACTTACCTAAAGAGCCACCACAGATCTCCGACTGAGATCGGTGTGTTTTTTGCGTTGATTCACACTGCACGCTCGAACCTTTGCTGGTAGGTTTTTCTTCTGACCGGGCTTTTATCAATTTACCAGGCAGTTCTACAATTGAAATTAACTTGATACATTTTAGACTAGCTAAATCCTCTGCGATACCTTACACAAGGTTCTTTGCTACTTCTTTCCCACCCCATAGCGAGGCTTGGGTTTTCTTCTGAGCCACTCATGACGGGAGCCCGCTATAAATGGGATTCTAACTTGGGTTCTCACGATCGCACAACCGGAGCTATCCCGCTATCCACTGTCACAAGTGTCAATGTTGACACTATGAAGAGATCTCGCAGGTGAGTTTAGCTGACTGGCCAGACATCAATACACATCAATTATGTATGCCAGCAAGTAATCTATATACTATTTTTAAAAGAAGGAGAGGGCGGCCTTGGAGATTTAAGCGCGTCTGTATGCTGTGTCATGACATTAGTACCTGCAACAAGTAACAGGCATTTTTATATATGAATCACCAGAACCTACTTGAGTGAAAGTCTCCTTCCAGGGGTAGCCATCCACTGCCGGATATGTAGGACATTCACAGGCGGTGTTCCCAAGCAAATACTTTAGAACAACTCCCTATGATCTGCCTCAAAAGCTTAACACAGACAGCCCCCCCCCAATTGGGCATACCGAGTCCCTCGCCGCCGATTGGGATCAGCAGCATGCAATTTTCAGAAGACGCAGGTCCCATACTGCTATAGTTTCTAAGTTTTTTAGTGCACAATCCACACCCATAAAAAGCACTTTATTTGCTGTTTCTTAAAAAGTATTTACCGTAGTCACGTATACCTGATTGACAGTAGACCTCTGAATGTAGATTAAGTATGTCACGTTTAGTAAAGGCAGCGGAGCAGTTCGAGCAGACGTGACGCCTGAGAAGATGGTCACGTGCGACTCCATCTGCCTCAACCGGCTCCGGCGAAGTATCGCGATTGTAAAGCCCAGATATAGGCCCCGGCAAGTTCAATGTAATACTGATCATGTCTTCTTTCACCTCCAGCTACAACAAACAAGCGATAATGTGCAAATGGTAGTCTATAAAAATGCTATTAGCACTGAGCTAAAAATACCTATGTCGGCGGTCCACTCCCCCGCACAGACGTACGACTACCGGAAGCAGAAATTCCAGTTCTCCCGATTACAGTTGGAATTTCAAAACAACCTTTCCGTAGTAGGCAGCCCAGCAGGCAGCATAGTAAGCGGCGTAGTAGGTGACGTCTGCGTGGGTGTTTGTTGTCAAACACTGAGCAGTGGGTCACACAGGTAAATCAAATGCCCCGAAGGGAGGTCAGGGTTCGGAGGGAAGCAATCCCTAGGTTCACAAATGAGTTAGTGCAACTGAGTCTCTATACAGATGAGTTAGTGTACTGGGGAGCAACTGCGTCTCTATACAAATGAGTTAGTGTACCGGGGAGCAGCTGCGTCTCTATACAAATGAGTTAGTATACTGGGGAGCGACTGCATCTGGATGGTTTGAATGCCCTCTCCTTATACAGGAAGCTGCAAGTTCGTGTCCTAGAAAAATCAGGATGGTGGGAACACTAAAGGGCATTCAAGTTCCGACGAAGTCACCCTAGATATTAACCAGGGAACCAACTCTATGACCCCCCACAGGGAATAATAATGTGAAGTATAAACAGTAAAATAAAAACAAAAACTCAAGTTCTGGTTTACCTGCATCAAGGCAGAGACCACACAATGGACATGATATGCATTAGCCACAGACAAAGAAATCAAAATTTAATATGTCAATCAATATAGATTGTCTAGCCACATCTAGGATCGAAGATAGTGAGAATGGGGAACTGAGGTGGGTTTGGAAGACAAATAATCTAGCAGACCACACATGATCACTTACATTCAGCAGTGTGATAAATGTGGTGCGACTTGCTCGTCTGATCGCCGATTCCACAACGTGACGTAACTGTCTCTCCATATGCGAGATAGGAAGGCGTGACTCAAACACTGTGTCTAGTTCAGTTGATGGTGAGCTACAGGAACAACACAGTAATAGTCGTATGAGAATAGATGTAGGGATAGCTCAGTGACAACACAGTTTGATTCAAGGTCAGATGATTCTGGGCCAGGCCCGACTACCGTTGCAAGTGTGAGCTCATAGTTTACAGCTCCTGCCGATTCAGAACAAGTCCCGGCTTAGGATATTCATTAAATTGTACACCAAATGTTGGGTAGAGCAATATAATAAGCTTAAATGTATGTAGAATGGGCAGTAATTCGACATTTGATATTACTTGATATTGACTGACTCTTGGTTGAAGTAAAATAAATAAAAATGAAATTCCTCTTCAAGAGACTTTAGATTGGTTTGAATTTTGAGAACCACGAGGATGGCATACATATGTAGAGAGGCCGCTACATGTGCCAATGGGAACACAAAAAGTGGAGTCTACACGTGCCGATGGGAACACATGCGTTATGTTCGGGTGCAGCACAATAGGTGAGATGGTCACAGGGGTTCCCGAGTGCCTCAATCGGACAACTCCCGAGAGGGTGAGGACTGGTCTAGGGCAAGAGGTGACAGGTGTATGCGAGAAGGTCACCTTGACCACTCTGGGCAGTCGACTGACCCTCACTGGCTAATACTAATAGAAGTAGTTTATCACTGTTAACTATCTTAATATTCTAAACCTGCTATCGTAGGTTTAAACCATGGGGGGCAGCCTGGCACTTGAATAGGAATAGTACGATGTAGATAAAAGTTGCATAATAAAAGTTTTAATAAATTAATAAAGTTAAATAGGAAAAAGTAAAGTTAAATAAAGTTAATAAAAAAAACTTTAAACCTAGTAAAGTATTGCTTGCTGGTTCGATTCGTTTTACACTTCGCGGGCTGCGCTGTGAGTCACATTTTGATTTCCGTGGTGTGATCTACAGCCTTTAAGACCGCTTTTACAGGAGAGCCGAGTTGTCAGGCAATGTTTCAGGCAAGCTACATTGCATTTATATGAGACACCAGAGTCCTGCCAGGGAATAAAATACGGGCGGCGACTATTGGCTGACCTAGTTACAATAAAAAAGAAAAAAAATGAAAAAAAAAACAAGGTTATCAAACGTCCTAATTATTTCAGCAAATGTAGTGAATAACCATCAAAAGTCATTTTTATTTACCCACCATTTACCGCGGCTAGTACAGCTACTGTAGTTTTGCCATAAGGTGTCAAGATAAGATTTGATTGGTTGACTTAATAGAGTCCTGCTAAGGGGTATAGTTTCGGGCGACAGAATAGCTCGAAAATAGTTTTTGATAGAGCCTTTGAAAGGCTTTAGAAGAGGGCTATTTCCCTAGAGCCCTTGTTTTTGGCCGAGTTTGCAGCCGACTCGCCGGAAACCTTGCTCCTATAAAAGCGGTTTTAAAAGCAACAGGTGATTGATGTTTAACCACATTTTTTGCTCATTCTGACAACAAAACCCCGTAAAATGACGGTCAGCCATGGGGGAATTTTGCCAAATGACTGATCATCGCAAAAATTAGAAGGTGGTGGAATAAGCAGGGAGGGGGGCAGTGGTGTTGGAATAATCTTGATCACAAGCGATACCAAACAACTCACAAATAAGACCATCCTGTTTGACAATGGCTTGCTTTCAGAATGTTCCATGGTTACCGAATAGACCTGATCCTCTATGGGCAGGCCTCCTTTACTTAATGTCAGGAGAAAACGCAACCATGAAATTATAACACTGAAATATTCTCGGTATCTGCTCACTTGCTTATGTCAAGAGACCTTATGGTTCCGTTTACTTACAGTATTTATCACCGAAAACCATACATTATCTCTCAATCTACAAAGCTCTCTCAACTCATGCTCTCCCAATACAATACATCGGCTCATACGTATACCGTTACAGTGTGCACCCTGATATAGATAGGATGGGTGCCCACTGTACTGTGCGCCATATGAGCTTGTTGATTCGTAGTTTTATGAAATCCAGCCCTACCACCTGGTCTAAAGTTAAATGCGCTACTCGCTAAGCCAACGCTTCTCCATTGAGCTCATAGCTTGTAAAGAGATAAAGAATGACCTCACCTTGTGACCGTGTCCGGCCGAGATGTGATGACCGAGGCAAACATGGTGGAGGAGGGACTTGTTACACTGCTTTGACGAGAGAGACGACGTCGCGGTGGCTCCGCTATAGCCGTGTTCATTATCTTCTGGTTCGACTACGAAAAATCAAAAGAGAGCACAAAATTACTCTCTTTCATATTATCCTAATCATTGTCATGGGTTACAAAAATTGGCCTACCAAATCTTTGGATAATTAGCATTTCCCAGGGTGTCACCTTAGGAGACTTTCTGTTTGCACAGGCATGCCCCATAAAGAAGGTAACTCTATGAGCGGGGCCTTCTTCATTTAAAATGTAGGGATCCAAAACTGACAGGGGCATTGAAAAAGACAAAATTATAGTTTATAGGATGTCTTACTACTACACCAGTTATACTTGTTTCTTCAACTAGCTTTCTCATGGTGCGGGATCACCGGTGTGGACTCTTGGAGGCCGCACCCTTGAAGGCAGCACCCTTGGAGGCAGCACCCTTGGACCGGCATTAATTTCTCGGGTTTTTAGTGTGCAATTGCGGCATAGTCTCTTTAGTGGCTATTTATGAACAAATAAGATCAAATTCTCTTATAGTCTACTTGATATGATATCCCAATAAACCCACCATAAGTACATTCTACAGGCATGAACTCCATCGATCCATTTTAAATTGAGCTTCCTACAGGAATCCCAATGGGCGTTTCAACTCAATCACTGTCATGGTTGTGCATGAAATGCACAAGCTAATTTTTGACCAAAATATAATGCAGCTGGGGAATAATGAATAAGTCAACAAAGACAATAGATGGATATAAAGAGGTAAGATAACTCCGTCTAGAAACATGTTAGAAGGCATTTCTGGCCCATGGTGCTCGTTGGGGGAACCACGAAAAAGTACTGTAGTCCAAGAACGCTTTTCCAGGCCGGTTAGTAGAAGACAACGAAGTTTGCAACAAAGTCAACTCGGTTGTCACACGCGTTAACTGTTCTGGATGCAAGCTGTGGATATGATTACTCACAGCGCCTAGAGTTTCTAATGACCAAAGAAAGTTGACAGAAGGCCTGTCAAGATACCGCCTTGCGTATAAATCACGGTTCCATAAGGAATGCGCAGCATTCATACTACTATTAAAGGTTCCTTCATATTTCAACCGGAGTAGAGACAAACGAAAGGTCATTCGGCTAACGCATCATAGTAGTGAGCAAATATTCACATCAAATGGCATTCATACAAGAAGTTTGTCCTATCTAACTCACCACTGGCCGATGAGTAATGAACTAAATGTCAATGAACTCATTCCATATGTATGGAGTATGAAAATTCAGTCCATTAGTTGTGGATGTGGGTTATACACTGACCTCACATATTAGGGCGCTGTACACCAGTAGTAGTAGTAGTAAAGACAAAAAACTATTTGAATTAAGTCAACTGATTCTCTATGTAAAATTCAACTGAAAATTTAAATAAGAATCGGGATTTTTTAACAAGCGGACATTAAATGTATGCACCATAATTCTTAAGGGAATTAACATCGACCAGGTATCTTCAAATGGTGCACATGGCGGCCTTGCAACAGGCGAATCTAGTCCCCTCTAGACTTCAACGTTTTCAATCTCTATGCCAAACTGCGTCAGTCCAAGCACCCAGGGGGATTTTTTTCCACAATCATTTAAGTTTTGATACTGAAATAGCGGAGATTTGAAAAGATTATTCGATGACCAGATGGCTTCTGCCGACAGAGGGAGTGTGGGGCGTTGGAGTTGGTTCGCCCGACCTCAGGTTATTTTCATACCATGAGTAGCTGGTCGATTCTCGCTGACACCTGGCCAGCGGTACTTGCAGCGCCAGCAGTGAACGATCCAGAAGACACCGGTTTCTGATTAACATCACCTACGAGAACACAAAAAAGGCATTGTGGTTGTGTGGTTAGAGCGCTCGCCACTGGTGCCTAAGGTCCTGGGTTCAAGACAGTCTGGGCGCAGCGTTTCTCAAAAACTCTCTTTGTAAACCCAGCAGGAGAGATTCCTGACTCATCAAAATTGAGGAAGGCAACGACAGTGGGAGAGAGGAGGGCTACCAGAACAAGTTGATTTATAACAGCCACATTCCCACACAGTCATTGGCTATGGAACTGACGTTACAATTTACAGAAACATATGAGTCTCCTGTTTCCACTATCACTTCCCCACGCTGGGTCATCAAATATCCCGTTATGATGGCTTTCGACTTTATAAGTGGAGATTAGTAAGGATAAGCACCAAACTATACAAAGATATCCAAACCATAACCAGTATACCACACCCGGGTTAACAGGGAAGTCAACCCATAGCGTTTCCCTGTGAGAATAGCTATTATACATACACCGTTACCTACAGTGGCCGCATGTACTGTGAGGTTCACCACTATATCCCACTTTGCTTTCTACGTACTGTGAGGTTTACTGAGTCCTGGCTTGATTCTTCTCAGTGTTATTGTGACCAGAACCCGTTGGTCGATGCCGATTTGCGCATTGCGACTCGTGTTCAGACACGCCTTCGCTGCCTCTTTCTCCACCGCATCCGAGATTGCTTCGAGTTGTCTCAGAACTTGAATACCGTGCATCCACTGTGCGTCCACTGAGCGCTTAGGTTGCGTACCACGGTGCGTATTCCAAGGGTCAGACGACTCGTGTGATTCAGCGGTGTTGGGCGTGGTTCTCTCGTTGTCAGAGTTAGTTGATACCCAAGACCTTTGCTTGCCAGTGTCACCCTCCATTGAGATCTGAAGAGAGTGGGACCTGACATTATATGGCGATAAACCACCCACGCGTTCGTATCATCGCTTCGGTAATCACAACGGAAATCCTTCCCACACTGTGGAACCCTATTCCACGCAATGACCTGAATATCAAGGGCCCCCACACAAGAAACCTAACAATCAATAGAACTTTGTACTCAAGTGATAACAACTATTAAGTCATAGAGGAAGAAACTGGCCTCACCGGAAACCGAAGTAATGAAAATGGGATCAGTTACTAGGAAAGACCAGGGTTTTCAAGGCCTCTGGCATGGACAAAATGGACTACTCTCGCGATTAAAGCCTGTCAATGTCGCATGATGTGATTGCGGATCGATGTCTGTAACACATACCGATGCCATTGAGTCACGATCGGAACCAAACGTATCCATGTCAAGACTCTCGTCTCGCGAGCTCCCAAAACTTCCTTCGTATGAACCACCAGAAAGTCCCTGTAAATAGGTAGGCCAACTAATGTAGAGAATAGGCAGGAGTGGGTAGGTTCAGGCGCCAAAATCATCAATAGCTAATGATCGGAGCTCTTACTGTCCACAACTTTGGGATGGACAAAACCTACGTAAATGGAAGCAGCCCACCTTGACCATAAAAGCAAGTGAAATTATCGCTGTGAATAGAACTTTGTTGTTATGTTCCACAATCTCAACCCTATAGTTAACGATGGGAACGCCTACCTTCTCTTTAAGCTTTAGACTGTGTGCGAAGGACTTTCTGTGTTTGTACAAGTTACTCTTGGTCTTGAACTTTAGACTGCACACCTCGCATGGATACGGCCTTTCGTTTGTGTGCATCCGAATGTGTTTCTCCAATACACTGGGTTTGGTACACGCGCGACTACAGAACTGACAGATATGCTTGCCAGGCTTTACCGGGTGCTTGCGTTTTCGTCCAGCATTGCTTAGCGGATATGTACCTAAATAAAAAAACTTGTAGCTCAATTAAATCCAATAGTTTGTGTCCACACAAATCAGGCACTAGCTATGACAACTACATGTATATCGAGTATAATTTCTTCTACCAGACTTCTCATCAACATTTAAATTGTTACCCCCAATAAAACCCAAGATAAAAATCCATTTATACCAATAATGGCTGAAAATAAGGCGCAACATTAAGGGGGTTGCATCAATGCGAGCAGAGAGCAGGTCACTCCTACTGAAACTTAATCACCTGTGGATTGCTGGTCAGGACTATCAGCTGAGAGGTGGCTGACACCACTCTGTTCACCATCGTCTGACTTTGACATGTTACTAGTCACCGGGTATAGTACAGCTTCCTGTGGCATAGTCCGATAATCTCTAAAAGACACCGGCAGTTCCGCCACGCCGCTGCCTACGTACGCTGCCACCTTCTTTGGCCCCTCATGTCTCTCCTCAATTGATCCATCAGACACAGGTTGATTCCTGAGTGGAACTTCATCAGAAGAAAGTGATCGTTGCCTAGCAAGAGATCCCCGCCGGGCGTTCTCAACTTGCCCTGCAACAAATGATGCGCTTAAAGGAGTTATGACACGGCCAATGTTAAACGCACTTTCGGAGTGTTCCCCATACTTAAAGGGAGGCAATTCCGCATTCATTGCAGCGATAACGAGTAGTCTTTTTCCACAAACCGAATATCGGTCAGTCGAATAACTACAGCCTAAATGACCCAAATAGAAATAAAATGGGATCAAATTACTAAAACTTAGTAACCTAGTGATCTTCACCCCTTATAACATCGAGTAGAACCCAAAATTGAACGTAAGACTGGAGAAAACCAAGTTATAAGAAGTGCTTTGCCAGTTTTCCCTAGCCCTAACTGAATAGAGGCCGTTGCGTTCGGGCCTCTATCATTTTGCAATAATGGCACTAACGCTCGCTGGTAGGTAAAAAACTGCACTCTGAAACCCTATGTCTATATTTTTGTTGAACATTTTCTCTATATAGACTTGTGTAACTACAAGTGTGGTGTGCACCTGCAAGAGGATTTTCCAAACATCAGCGCGTAAGCGAGAAATCAACGCAAACATCAATTAATTTCCTATCACGAGGCCAATTCAGGTGCGTCGACAGTCTGAAAAGTGCGTCACTGAGGGCTTTAAGTATGCGCATTGGATAGGTCTATATCTAAGCTTCCATTTGAACTGAGTATTGGGCCCATTTGTTCATGGTAGACTTCAAAATCTACACACAAGTGAGGTCACTTTTGCCCATGTCAAACCCCTTTAATACACAGGCTTCTCTCATATCCTGACTAGTGTCAGGGGTGCGCAGAAATTTGTCTGCTGGGTCTTTGATTTTAACGTTTTCCAGGGTGCATCATTAGGAGACTTACGGTTTGACCTGTATACATAATAGAGAAGGTAACTAACTCTATTGAATGGGCTTCCTTTGTTTAACGTCAGGATCCGAAACCGACAGGGATGGGCTGAAAAACAAAGCTTTTCCCCGAACTGGGCATCGAACCAGGGACTCCGGTCCAATGTTCAGTAACCTATACACTAAGGCATCACCTCACCCCAGGCTGTCAGATGTAGATATACACTAATGCTAATCATATGCTTTAGATATGTCCATCATAGTCATTACGTTGTAGGATACTGTACTTACCTTGGCCTGTGGATGGGCCAGTGTTATTACCTCGCTCCATGAGCGGTCTGAATTTATGGGTGGATGATCATTGAAGCGTGGAAAGTAAAACGCGTGAGCACCGGACGCCACGAGCTACAACGTAGTGATTTAATCAGTTCCATGAATGGAAGATAGCCAAGACAGGTATAAAAAGTAGATAGATACATAGATGATACTGTTATAATCACATATCAAATGATTTATTCTACGAAGGACATGGTTTTTGGAATTGAGTAGCTAATGCATAGCCACGAGGGAGCAATCAATGATATGCCTAGTTTCTACTAAGATTAGCTTATGCGCAGCTACACCCACACAATGGCAAATACAACAAGCTACCAGCCAATCATCAGCGGGCAAACCCCATTGAATCGTTAGCATTCATTGAGCCGGGATTTCCACTTCATGAATGCGTCTCGACTCAGGAATGTAGCTTCAATGAACCATTGCACCAGTCAAACCGCAAGAGCTTAGCTAATCTTTCCACCATGATTTATAATGTGTTTCCTAGCATTGCGCTGCTGACCAATGAAGTGAGCTAAGCACGCAGTTTTCCCAAATTTTTTGCAGCACCATGCCGTGCACGCATAACTAAGCAAGGAGTTCATCACAAATAGCACAAGGAAAACCGTTGTAGTCTAGGCATTTGCATATAGGTTTTAGGGCATTCATCGTATTTCGCTGCTGTCATGAGAAATTTTCTGCTACCCCCCATCACCAGGGTGATCCAAAGGAAATCTCATACTGTCGGCAAGCCAATGAGAGATAAGCAAAGTTAGCAACAGTGAATCATTCAACTACTCATTGATAAGGGACTAGGGCCCAGACAAGAGTGGGTCGCTGAGTAAACAACATCCACTGGGTTAGTTCCCAGAGGATTACTAGTCCCTGGTATATTCCTCACATGTGGGCAGGCATGTGGGGATAAAGGGGGCCGGTCAGTCACTGTCGATGTCAAATTTATCCTATAACCGAATACTCAAAGACAAATGAAACCTAATATAAAATTTGAAGTGTGGGGTTCTTTCCCACTCTTTTTGTCATGTAATAATGGCAGTCAGTGCCATTTTTTTTGTCCAACAATGTCAATGTGAGGTACCGAATGGGGGGGGGGTATATTAAAATAAAAATCCCAGGATAAGTTTTCCTAGTCCATGATTCATCAGAAAACATAGAACGGGGTCAGCGTAAAGTCTTCTTTCAAGGGTCAAAATCCAAGGAGAATGACAATGACCAAAACTCTGCATATACTGAAAAGACAGAATGAGCGATGAAAAGTTGCATAACCTCTTTTCTGGGAAGACCACTCAGGTTGAAGCTATGCTCATGAAGTTCTCAATTTAGCTGCAAAATGGGGCATTGGGCATTGGGTCATTTCCTAGTGTCAGCTCTCCACCAGTGATTAAACTTAGTGTTAGCAGTAGTTGTATTGGTCTAGCGAAAAGGTTGAGTAGACGGGTACTACTAGGTACCATAGCAATAGGGATGTGTAAAACACCCTTCTAAAACTGCGTCACTCAGTGTCACGAGTTTTCCCCATGCTCGTATTCACACGTAGTGGACGCACAGATTGTGTTTGACTTTAAAGAAAACGTCCAATATCAATCAATGAGGGGAAAACAAAAAAAGAAAAAACTGATATTGTTGAGCAGATTGTGTACACAAATACTCGGCACAGTCCATCCCAGCATACGAGTTTACGCTGAACAACGATGACGTAAGTAGTGAACAAGGAAGTTCGGTGACAAGAACTTCAGAACGAGTCAGTACTCCGTTCATCGGAAACCCAAATCCAAGCCATGACACTGAAACGATACTAGTTTCCCTGGGTCAGAGCGTACTGAGCCGAATTAACTTCCTTTAAGACGAAACTGGAGTTCTTAAAAAGGTGTATCATGCTCAAAATATCACAAACATAGATACTACGCAAGCGAAATACCTGTTCTCTTTCGATTTAGACGATTTTTTGAGCCGCTGCTCCTGAGCTGAAGGGGATTTCTCGACTGAGTACCAGTAGGTGTTTCTCCATTTCAGGCGCGCACGAATATTGTGACGTAGATCCTCCAACGCCTTTCGCCAGTCCGTGGCTACGCGGTTTATCAGATTTGCCTCAGTAACAATATTTCAAGGCAAAATGCCTCTAATACTCATTTGAAACTATTTTGAAGTGTCTATAAAGCATTTTGCGCTTTTTTATCCCGAATATCCTAGTGCAGTGTTTCTTCGCGGATTATCATTGGGGTACCCCTTTGTCACAAGCCGTCACGGGACCAAGGCTCTAGACAAGTCGATAAACTAATCAACAAAAGCGTCCAAAAATGATCACAGTGCATATTCCACCTAGCTAAGCTGAGTATTTAGAAGAATCGCTGTTTTGACGAGTGTGAAGTCAACTTCCAACCGCTCAATAGAGCAGCAATTCATTCAATGTCGGTGCTTAGTATCGATAATGAACAAATGCCAAATTTCATCTTTCCGGAGTCTGATAGCCTCACTTGGTAGCCGTTGATCCCAATGAGTACCATGTACTACGTAGTACTGTACTGTGTTGAGTTGCAGCAGCTGCTTTGGTATGGCCTATGACGCTGGGCTGACTTATAGACTTTGCCTAGCCTGAAGGCTAATTCCTTGTGTATTCATTTTTTAAAGAAAAGTATGAATAAAGCCATTCAAAAGTATGTGTACTGTACAATTGTACGCTATAAGCAAAGTTCTGTACGCTCTGACTTCTGAAAACTGAATATATCCTTGACCCATTGCTTTATGGACTTACATGGATATTGGGGATATCCCCAACTACCATGGTTACAAGTTTTCTTTCTATACACCAATACCACGGACATACAAACCTAATGCAGAAATCATTACACATTGTGCAAATTCCACTTAACTGGTGTTCAGAAGACCGATTGCCTCCTTCAACGACCACACAATCACACTGCATTTATAGTAATAATTTATTTGACATTTATCACCAGGATTGAAATTAAAGGAAAAAAGAACTTAACTAAAGGAGACTAAAAAAGAATTCAACCATTCAAATTCTTCAACTTATTCACATAGTATTTAAAAGAGCAAGCTTTTCACGCTTGACTGTGCCACATCGTGGTGGCCTGCATGTATTGCAGACCGCTTCTCAGAGGTCGTGCGGGCAGTATGTTGTATGAATTTGTGTAGGGAGTGGATGTCATCATCAGCAATCTTTTTAAAATGCCGCTCAGAAATCCTTTGCATATCATTTTCCACTGTAGGAAGACCCAGGAGAGACAATCGTTCAGAATAGCACATGTCTGGAAGAATGATTCTATCCCAACCCAACTTTGAGGTGGAGCATGGACACTGACCCGACGTGCTAAGCCATAGCTGGTAAAAAAAAGTATCGAACCTGGCAGCCTCACCATCCTGGTGAGGATGTCATACGAGAAAATGAAATAGACATAGTAACTGATCAAGTTATAAGAGATAAAGAAAAGCGGGAAGAGAAAGAAGATGAGAGCTGGATCTAGCGGAGTGGGTTACCGAAAGAAAAAATGGGTGAGGGTGTGACAGAGTGAAAGGGGGAGTTACCACCTCATTTTCAAAGATACAATCATACAACGATTATTATCAGTCATTGTAAGCAAAGAAAAAAAATGGCTATAAATAAACCAATCGCTATAAAAGTGTCAGACATCTTTACGCATGTATTCAACTGTACCAGCTTCCATGAGTCAAGCAGTGCACAATCTGGGGGAGACATTATTTGCTGATAAGGTAACACTAGGTCTCACTCAACCGAAAACTGCCATAGTGGTGAATAGACAGAAAGCAGCTACATTTATTTATATAATACTTCATGCATCACACTGTGTTACAAGCGAAACTAGATTTGATTTTAAAATTTATTTAATTCTTTGTTTTTTCTCAGGTTAGTGTCTGACACTGAACCATTGTACGTCAATTATATATTGCTTCTCTGCGCAATATGTAACAAATATGGGCAGGAAAATGAAACAATTGCTGTTGCTCACATCACACAAGAGGGATATACATGCCGAATTTTCCGAAGTTGTCTACCTTCTGACTTTTCCTAGAAGTTATCTCATTTAGTAACAACGGTTAGCTGAATGAAAGGTGAGACAGTATTATCAGCTCAGAGTCTGTTGCAGCTGTCTCGCGTTAAAAAAATTGGCTGGCTCTCTCGTAACCAGAATATAGCTCTGGAACTTCACTGCGTAGTTTACCAATGGAATCAGCATTGTGATCAACACTTGTGATTGTCCTCGGTCACCATAAAAGTGGGCGAGTTGATGGTGTAGGAGACAGCATACTAGACCTTGAAGCAGGGGTCCCTGGTTTGATCCTCGCGGTTCGGATTAAATTTCATTTTCGCAGCACCCTTGATGGTTTCGGATCTCAATGTTAAATAAAGAAGTTCACCCATAGAAAAACCTTTTCTATGAAGCATGCAGGTGCTAGCAGAAAGTTCACTAATGACCCACCCTGGAGACGCTGAGTGAAAGCTCAATAGGCCAATTTCTACATACCCCTGGCACCGGTCAGGATGCAAAAAACCTTCGAAACATGGAATTATCCTCCCTCTATAACTCTAAGATCTACTTATTTGAGAATATATGCTCAATCTACGAGAGATAGAAAATAGCAATATGATATAAATTATGATTGTGGTCTGTTTGATATTGTCTGAAAAGGCCAATTTGAGTGGGAGTAGTGACATAAAGGTCATTTATGTCACTGGTGGAATGAATAAGGTCTGTATACCATAAGTCCGTCAAGCTTGGTGGGAGAGTGGATGTCTCCCACTGTCTGTCTTCTCTTATCTGGACACCGAGAAGGAAGACCTAGATCCAACCACAGGCAAACAATGGGTGAAATGAGATAATAATATATGAATTAGGTCAGATTTGGCCAGATTAATTGTGTAATACGTCTACAATCACGGCATGTTACAAACAGCTCCCAATTCAGAGAACACACGACTTCTTATTTCTATGACTACTGAATCTATTTGACTCAGCAGTTCTCAGAGTGAATCATTAGGCGCCTTTCAACTTACACCCGTGTCTCATACAGAGGACTCCATGAGAGGGCTTCCTTTATCTGGATCTGGAACTGCGACGAGGGTGTTGCGGAAGACAAAGTTTTTGGCCAAACTAGGATGAAAATAGCCTAGCGAAAAACTGATCACCCTGTTACTTACAATAACATCAAGTTGGAATAGTTTATATGTATATGCATGATCTAACTTTTGTTAACCCCTATTTATAAGCATACTTATTCTACTTGACTCAACCACCATTGTCATAAAGGATTGGTGAAAATTTAATCTTTACTGCATAGCAACAACTGCTGTTCTATTCAAATTCAGTTCACTTTTAAGTTCACTTATTTCACTCTATTTGTTATATAAATTTATAATATAATTACTTTTTGTTGATGGTTACGTGGCATAAATAGAGGCTCTGTTATGATAGTAATTCATACACATATTAACACAAAGCGAATTAATTGAGTCTAATAAAGGTAGTAAAAAGCTTATTTGGTTACGCACATGAGCTCGGTCTGAGCCGTCCGATTTTAGTATCGTCTGATGGCTACAGCAGTAAGGTGAGTCCTCTTTTCATCCTGATGCGGGCGGTGAAATCGTAGAATACAGCTATAATGGTTAGTTCACTGGTCGGACATAACCTTGTTCCATCTGAGAGTAAGAAATACAAGGGGTTAGGTAAATCTTTTTAACAAAGTTCGAGGGATAGCGACTGGTGGGTCGCCGGGCTTGGAACCGTGAGAACCGGGACTCTAATCGCAGTTCTGATCCTAAGAACTAACTTCACTATGTGGTGGTATGTTGATAGTGACCTGTTTGTGGTGCTCTATGCTAAGCCATAGATGGTGAAGAAATCATCTACCTGGGCAGCTTCACCACAATAGTTAAGACCTCATACAAAGGAAAAAATTGATGATTTTACATAATTTTCCCCATATGAGAACGATAATTAATTATATGGTTAATTTAGATCTTTCAACCAAATTATAAAGCCAACTGCCCGCATGCATAACAATGTCCCAAACATGTATGAGGTACATTCTGAATCTTCATACAGCAAGAGCAATTACTATAATCGCAATAAACATCCTAGTTCCAATATTCAGTTCCAGCCTCTTCACTTAAATCTTTATAAAAATATATTACAATTATTCTGAATTATCCGGATTTATTCTGAAATTTCGCAAAGCAACAATTCAAACGAGAGAGCAGTTGGCGAACCCACCTCATTATCCTTTCAGAGATAGCCCTACGGTTGCAGCGCCATCTCTTGCTGCCCGTGGACATGCAGCAGGCCAGAAGCAGCCGCTGGGATGGCCAACACAAAGATTCCGACACTGTCTGAAGACTGTCATGCCAGCATCATGTAAGTAATGTGCTATTCATCATCATCGTTGATTACTTTCTTAAATCATTGTGGACCGTCTGGTGCATGTGACTTTACGATCGCATCTTGTAAACTTTTTACTCCAAGTTGAGATGTTGCACTGCTGCAGTATTCTTAGTACTGCATGCCTCCAGTTTTCACGAGGCCCTCCGAGCCTCGATTGGCTTCACTTCTGGTGCTCACGACAGACTGGTATAAATCAAGCTTGCGGGTCTACGCAGATAGTGTCCAAGAAACTTTCATCATCATTGTCACTCATTTTTTCTCCACTCCACTATTTGCCAGTCTGCGCGCTTCTCTGCCAATTACATCTACCAAAATTCCCACAGCCAATGTGCTGCTGTTTGGTCGGAAATAGCTTATAAGCCAAGTTGAATCTCTCCTCTTTGTGCTAGCCTGGATCCTTTTCATTATTTTACCAGATTTAGGGTGGTTAAATTGTGGAGAGAGCTGACTAACTTCCTACCCTACGATTGACTGTACACAGGCAAATTTGGCCAAATGGTGAATATGGCGTGCCAACTACGCCAAACCACATACAACAAGTGGAAGGTGGCTTGTAAGCTATAATGAATCTCTTTGTATATAGATTAAAGGCACCATAATGAAACCCTTTCGACTAGCGAGCACCATTTACTGCAGTCAGATACAGAACCGCTAACCAAACAGTTCTTTAGGAGAGCATTTCTCGTGCATTTGTATCCCCACACATTGCGTTAATTTTGTGGTGTTGAGAAGTCTCCCATATGCAGGGCGTAACATTGATCCCATATAACAAAAATTATTGCTCATATTTTTGTTCCCATTATTTTTTCCCAGAAAATCATAAACTCATAACTACAGATGAAACCTAAAACTGGAGGGCTACCACGAATGTAAAATGGGAACAACCGTTGAACATTTTGGCATGATTTCTATAGACATTGTTACATCTATGAGGGTTTTTCTTTGCATACGGTTGCCAGAGCTGCGTGGTGAGTTTCGTGTAATTGCTTTGCAGCCAACTGCCCATCTTTCCGCTAACCGTCCCCTTTCACTCGGATACTGATACTGAGTTGTTCTGGCTTGCACCTCCCTAGTTAATAGCGGAAGGTACTCCACCCTTGATGCCATCCAGCATCATCATTCGCCTTCTCCCTGTCAGACGATTACGCTCTTTTCTCCCCTTTCTATTTTCAACAGGCCTTTATATTGGAGGAGTATTCTCTCTATCTCTGTTGCACGATGGTATCCATTAATGAAGTAATTTGTTAACTCCATTCCAGCAATGAGCAATTTTCACGGTGAACATTGTTCTGTTATTCAATATTTAATTATATGATATTATTTAAAATTTAATATACAAAATGGGGTATTCTTTTCACTTCTTGCTTTGGCTGTCTGCAGCAACGGGATCTAACATGTTATTGCTGAAGAACATCAAACGAGAGTTGCTGCCAACCGCAAATAAATCAAAGCCTGGACGATGGAGAGGGAAAACAGCTCTACCGCAGATCAATGTCGAGCCCGAACCGAAATATCAAGAAAGCAGTCGAGGCCGCCAGAGTGAAGGAAATCCATCTCGAAGTGAGGCTCGGCAATCGATTCATTCCCGAGAAGAGGCACATCGTTCAGTGCATTCCAGGGAAGGTAGAAGTAACCATTCCCGGGAGGAGACACAAAGACCGAGCCACTCACGGGGTTCTGAACATCTAAATGTTCGACCACCAAGTGCCTACTCAGCGACTATCACACTAGCGAAGGTGCCTGATAGCTGGGTAACCAGCAAAAAAAGATTAGACATGGTGAAGGTGAGGTTCCGTCATGTTCTGATACGTCAACATGCCATGTAACACAGTCACTAAAACAGGCCCACATTTGTGTCATTTCGTATGATCAAAGTAGACGGTCATCGCTGAACAATAATTATTTGGGTAGAAAGTAACATAAGTTCAATTTATTTTATCTAATTTTAAAAAAAATTGCGCGCTCGGCA
>Ga0224501_10000804_pt1 | contig 24320 bp, 30 predicted proteins | sample SF_Oct11_sed_USG_4_FD_169105 | JGI IMG/M metagenome (GOLD analysis project Ga0224501, IMG submission 169105) | Sediment microbial communities from San Francisco Bay, California, United States - SF_Oct11_sed_USGS_8_1 | ecosystem: Environmental > Aquatic > Marine > Sediment | place: USA... | reverse complement strand
GTGCATGAGAGAAGTCTCTGGTTAACGTTCCCTTCTCCCCCGATATAGTCACTACTTTGCCGTCTAGTTTGACGTCTACATTTTCGGGGGTTTCAACCGTTTTTTCGACTTCCACGACACGCATTTCCTTTTTTCTCCTAGTATACGAAGGCCAGAAGGCGCCCTCCTATTTTTTCTTCTTTCGCCACTTTGTGAGAAGTCACTCCTCTGGGAGTAGAAACAACTAGGATGCCCACTTCCTTTGAGGGGAGAAAGCTTCTTTCCCATTTCTCAAATTCATCTACTCGCACTGGAAAGCGGGGTCTGACGGCGCCGCATTTGTTTATTCTGCCGAGAAGCTGAACTTTGAACTTTCCTGTTCTGCCATCATCTATGAATTCGAACTCGCCGATGTAGCCATTAAGTTGAATCACTCTTAGAACTCTGCCAAGCAGTTTAGAGGCTGGGCTAATCACACACTCCCGCTTTAGGCGCATTTCGTTGTTTATCAGCGCAGTCATACCATTCACAATTGTATCAGTCATGATTTTCCGCTTCCTTCTACTCATATTTCTTGAATCCAAGTTCTTGGGCTATCTCCCTAAAACAATGCCGGCATACATATAAATTGTAACGCCGGATCACCGAGCCGTAAGAACCACATCTTCTGCATGGTTTGCTGCCCTTGCCGAATTTCCGTTCTTTCTTAGGTCTCTGTTTTCCCATTCAACTACACTTCACACTATTTCAATCCCGATGGTGTCTTTGATGAATGTGACTGCCTCTTCAGGCGTTAACAGATGACTTGTGCCAATCTTCGATTTAGCTCGTCTTCGTTCTTTGATGCGATAGCCAGCGCGACCGAGCGTAACCGAGACGTCCATTCCGAAGATTCCAAGCTCGGGTAAGTATTTTGTGCCTGGAATTTCAATGTGTTCTTTTATGCCGAAGGAAAAGTTGCCGCTTTTGTCAAAGCAGTTCTTTGGTATTTTGTTGTCGACAGCTTGCAGCACTTTAGTGAGGAATTCTACTGCTTTTTCTCTTCGAAGTGTTACAACGCAGGAAATTGGTTCGCCTTTCCTTATCCCAAAATCCCTTATAGTTTGCTTGGCTTTCCGCTTCACAGGCATTTGACCAGTCAGCTGTTCGAGAACTTTACCAGCTTTTTCAAGAGGCTCACCCGATTGTCCTATACATATGTTGACTGTTACTTTTCGAATTTTCGGTTTAAGCATAGGAGTTTTTTGCCATTTTTTGCGGGTTTCCTCTTCTTCTGACAACTATTCCACCTCAGGTAATGATATAGACTGTTTTTTGTCGCCTATAATGAAAACGTAGTCAAGAGTTGTCTGGAAGCGTTTTCCAGCCGCATCCTCTATTGTTGCCAAAAGTGAACGACGCTTTTTCCCCACAGCTTCTTCAATGTCTACGATTTTCCCATGTGTTCCCCTATTCTTCCCTCCAATAATTAACGCAGTTGCATCTTTCGCCAGCTTAATTTGCCCAGTTATTTCGCCACTGGGGATAGCTACTTTGATGACATCGAGGGTTTGGTATACATCTTCTTCAGGGTTTTTAGGGTCTGCAACTTGAATTAGTTTGTTGGTGCCGTCGTGGAAGCTGAGCTGAACGTGGCCGTGGTTAACAACCGTTTTGTTTTCTATTCGACAAAGCTTGAAAGTGGCTTCATCCTTTTCTACAGGGTGCAAAATGAGCCCTTTTTTATGCGACAAAATGCGATAAGTTGCCTCTGCATCAGGGATGGAAATTGCATCCATTAAACCCACAGGAAACACTTCTTCTCTGCGGATTTTTCCGTCAACAAGCACTTTTCCCTTTGAGATAATGGTTTTTGCTTCTTTTCGTGTTTTTGCGAAGCCTAGGATTTCTCGAATAATTATTGCCAAGGGTAGACTGTGCTTCAGTGAGTGGGGGCCGGGCTTTGGTTTCAGTGTCCAGACGTATTCTTTGCGGTGGATGGGCCAGAATCTTGGTGCGGGCTTTCGTTTTAGATGTTTGCTTCCACCTTTCTTTCCCATATTATTCGGCTCCTTTTTCAGTTTTGGCTTTTTTCGTTCGTCTCCGTCTTGGTTTCTTGGTTTTTCGGGTTTTCATTGCTTTTTCTTGTGCAGGTTTTGCTGGTTCTTTTTTCTTCCTTTTCTTTCTCCGAAGCTTTTTCGCCACTTTTTTCTCTTTTGGCTTTTCTTCGATTTCTTCCCGTTTCTCCTCAACAACAGCTTCTGCAGTTGGAGGATGTGTTTCCTTTTCCAAGAGAGCGCCTTTCCGCTTTAGTGCTTCTCTGCGCCATTTGTCGTCTAAATTAATATTAATAATCATTACTTTTGACGGGTGGATTGGAATCGGCAATGCTGTGCCATCTACTTTCTCTCGCGTGATGCCTTCAACGAATATCCTGTATTTTTTGCGGTCTACCCGCGTAATTTTGCCTTCGAATCCCCTTCGGTCGCCTCTCATTATACGAACTGTGTCGCCCATTCTCACAGGAACAGCGTTGGCGGCATGTTTCTTTTTCAAGTCAGGCGATAGAGGCGCAGAAAAATGCTTGTGGCGAATGTGTGCAGGGGCTTGAAACAGTTTTTTACGCTGTGTTCTTGGTTTTGTAATCTGCATGACGCTCACCTATACTATTATGCTCGCAGCACTTGCTATTCTAGGCCACCGTTCTGCTGCTTCTCTTGCTACAGGACCTCTGACCTCGGAGCCTTTCATTTCTCCTTCAGTTGTCATTATTATTGCAGCGTTGTCTTCAAACTGAACCCAGATGCCTTCTGCACGGCGAAAAGGCATTTTTTGTCGCACAACAACCGCTCTGAAAAGTTTTTTACGCATGTCTGGTGTTCCTTTCCGTACAGACGTCATTATCAAATCTCCTACGCCTGCTTTTGGAACACGTCTTAGCCGTCCTTTGTATCCGATGACTTGTACAAGTTTGAGTGCTCTGGCGCCTGTGTTGTCAGCGCATTTCAAAATGGTGCCAGCTTGGACGCCTCTAGACACTTTTGGTTTTTGCCCAAGCATTGCTCTTGCAAATAGCGCCCGTGGTCTTGCTCTTGCAGCCAACTATTTTTCCTCCAGTTTTTCAACTATCACGAAGGAAACGGTTTTGCTTATGGGGCGGCACTCTGTGATTTTCACTCTATCACCTTCTTTTACGTTGAGGCAAGGCGGGTTGTGAGCAGGTGTGTGACTGTGTCTTCTTTCGTACCGTTTGTATTTAGGCACGTAGTGAAGGTAGTCGCGTAGAATTATGGCGGTTTTATCCATTTTTGCGCTAATAACCAAGCCGTCTAAAATACGTCCTCTAACAGAGAGAGTTCCGTGAAAAGGACAATTAGGGTCGTTGCATGATTTTTTGGGTTTCTTCAAGGAGAGCGACGCCATTTTCTACCAGAGCCTCCTAATTCGCTTTTTCAAGCGTTCTTCAGGTCTTCCCACCAGAATCTTTCCATCAATCTCTACAATTGTAGCGTCTGGCAAAGTGAAATGGAAAACAGCTTGATCTTTTACTACAGTTTTCCTCTTATTATCTTGCAAGATTATGAAAGTGTTTCGAGTTTCATCAATGACTGCCCCTACGATACCTATGTAACTTGGATTGGAAGACTTTGCCACTTTTGCTTCTAAGCCGATAAACTCGTGTTGTATTAGTGCAGGTGTGACTTTCACTGTTTTTTCACCTCTGCAAGTTTCGCTTCATGTTCTATAGTGAGGAAGCGGGCAATGGCTTTACGAAGTTCTCTGACGCGTGCAGTGTTTTCTAGAGCCCCCCCTGCTTTTGTCATAGTTCTCAATCGTACAAGCTCGGTTCGCAGCTCTGTGACTCTTTTCGTTCTTTCCTCAGAAGACATGCCCCGTATGTCCTCGAGTCTGATGAGGGGCATTTTATTCGGTTGCCTCCTTTTCGTCTTTTTTCGCCGTAGATGTTTCAGCTTCTGTGGATGCTTCTTCTTTTGATGCTTCCGTTGTCTCCTCTTCCACTTCGCTTGGGGCTATGTTTATTTTGTCTGGGAATTTGGCTTCGGGAGGCATTATGCGTACTTTTACTCCGAAAACACCCTGCTTCATCTGAACGTTCAACTCTGCCCTTCTCGTATATTTTAATGGGGGTTCTCCACTTTTTGGCAAGTATCCCCCACGAAACTTTTCATATTTTGCTCTTCGACCCCGCAGTTTCCCACTGACGGCTATTTCAACTCCTAATGCTCCAGCTTCCATAACCTGATTAAGCGCCCAATACCCTGACCTCCTGTAGTGGACACCTCTTCGTAACGCCGAAGCAATACGTGAAGCAATAACGTAAGCGTTGAGTTCGGGAATTTCAATTTCTGCTACAGAAATCTGGGGATTAGGAAGTTCGAACTTTTCTTCCAAAGATCTTGCGAGATCTTTTATGGTTTCTCCACCTCGTCCGATGACAACTCCGGGGCGCATAGCATAAACTACTATGTGTGTTCCTAGTGGCGTTTTTGTGATATCTACGCCGCCGTAACCTGCTCTTTCAAGCTCGTTCTGTAGAAATTCGTTAATTTCTGTTTTCTTTATAGATTCGTCGATGAAATGTTTAACTACAGACATTAGGCTGTTTCCTCTGTTTTCTTCTCTATTTCCTCTAAAACAATCTCAACGTGTGTAAGAGGTTTATTTTTTGGGCTTGAACGTCCAAATGCTCTTGGTATAGCTCGCTTGATTTTCATTCCTGGATAAGCTGATGCGTGGATTATGCGGAGGCGTTCAATATCGAGGTCTTTAGATTCGGCGTTGCCTTCTGCGCTTTCAAGAACTTTCAAGATGTTTGCCGCTGCTTTAATCGGATATTTTCCCACCATAGCTTTTTGCATTCCATGTCTGTGTCCAAGTTTTTTTGTGAATCTGCGGAAGGGGACAGGTTGTTTTTTTACTATAACTTGCTCTAAATACCGTTTTGCTTTGTCTAAACGCATGCCTTTGATTGTTTTACATACTTCTCTTGCGTGTTTGGGGGAGATTCTGAGTTCGCGTCCGCTGGCTTTCACTGTTTTTTCAGTATCAAGTTCTGTGATGGAGTATCCGAATTTCGGCATGCTTTCTTCCAACTGTGCAATTCAACAGCATCAACGTAGTTTATATTTCTTTTCGTAACGATTTTTCATCAAAAGGTTTACTGTTTCATGTAAAATCTTTCAGAGAGGCTTTCTCTATGCATTCCTGTTATGTTAACTTTTTTTGGGGGCGCAAAAGACGTATTCTTTTAAAGATTCTTCACACAATAAACTCTCATGCTGCTTCGTCAAACAATAAGAGAAGGCGACAACATCCTCCTCTACCTCAACAAGAAACGCTCCTACCTAGTCAAAGCAGAAAAGGGCAAAAATTTCCACACACACAAAGGCTACATTCAATTTGACAGTTTAATCGGCAAGAAATATGGCACACGTTTACTCAGCAATCTAGGCGTAGAATTCGCGGCTTTAAAACCAGCTCTCCGCGACTTTATTTTCAAAGCTCAGCGAAAAACTCAGATAATGTACCCAAAAGATATAGCCCTAATCGTCATGTATAGTGGAATAGGCCCCGGCAGCCGCATCGTTGAGGCAGGCACCGGTGCAGGCGCACTAACTACTGCCCTAGCTTTTTACGTAAAGCCTCGTGGGCGCGTCTACAGCTACGAAATTCGACCAGAATTTCAAGAAATTGCACTTAAAAACCTGAAAAAAGCACACGTCGAAGACTATGTTGAGCTCAAAAGCAGGGACATAACGCTAGGCATTGACGAGAAAAATGTTGACGCGGTTGTTTTAGATTTGGCGACTCCTTGGCTTGTGATTTCTCATGCTTATTCAGCCTTAAAAGGCAGTGGAAACGTGGTCTCCTTCAGCCCCACAATCGACCAAGTTGTAAGAACCGTTGAGGCTTTAGAGGAAAGCGGGTTTGTTGATGTAAGCACGTTTGAATGTATAATGCGTGGAATGCAAGTAGCACGCGGAAAGACTCGACCGCAGACACTTATGACTGGGCACACGGGTTATGTGACGTACGCTCGCAAAGCATTGAAAAAGCAGGAGAAGCTTGAAGCTACATTGGTTTGCCAAGCTCTTTCTTCCACAAAGGAATGATGACCCTCTTAGCCAGCATCACAACTCCGAGAGAGGCAAAGCATAATGGCACTCCGACAATCAATCCTTCAGCAATCCAGATCAACCCTGTGGCTAATATTTGAAACACAGACATTAGTTGAATGACAGGCCCAGGGGTTTCTTTTTCTTCTCCGAATTCTTCGCTTAGAAAGGTTTTGATCGTGGAATACTGTTCATCGTCTGCTGTGTTTTCGTTTGAGATAAATTCGCGAATGTTGATTTGAATTCTTACAACTCGTCCGTTTTCGTCTATCTTTTGTCTAGTCTCAATTGTAAAGGCGCTTGCATTTGTGGGAGGCAGTTTTGAAACAATTTCACCACTCCACAGGTCGTCTTTGAAGGTCAGGTATTCGGTTACTATAAAGCCTCCTTTTTCTCTTGTCAATGATTCAATGAGAGGAACGACTGTTTCGAAGGTTCCGTCTCTCAGTTTTCCTTGGATGTCGGCGTCCATTATCCGAACACGTTCTGAAGACTCAGACGTAAGACCAAACATAGATTTGAGGTCCGCTGTCGATGGTAGTCCCCAACTGTCTTCAAAGCTATCTCTTTGGGGAGCAGTGTTATAGAAGATTGAGAGAACTGCAATCGTTAAAGCTAGAGCCACGGCAATTCCTATTTCTTTCTTTGCTATTTTCATTCTTGATCCCATAAAGAAAAAGGAGTGGCGCTTGGTATAATGCTATGTTTTAGAACATCGTGTACTAAAATTAGTACGAGCGCATTGGAGGCCAGGTGTAATCGTGTCTTGGTGTTTTCCGTTTAAATAAAACGTAAACTATTGAGGCTACAACAAAGCTAATGCCGAGAACCTCAACTTCTCTAGGTGAGACAGTTTCGACATGGTTTTGTTCCGAGTCTAGTAGGGGAGGCACAAAGTCTTCGATTCTTGCAAAACGTGGTATGATTTTTCCGTATTGGTCTGCTTTAACTAGGAAGAGAGATGTTGGAATAAGCGTCATTGCTAAGCCAAGAGCGATAGCGATGACAACGTATAGTAAGGCTTTGTTCATGGTAGTTTCCTCCGCATATTAAACTGGCGCAAGTTGCTTTTAGTTCTACGTTTTAGAACAGGTTGACTCACACTCAAAACGGTTTTTCCCTCCAAAGTCTGATTGTTTCAAACCACAGAACTGAACAGCCAACAATGCCGAAGGCTAGGGCAAAGAAGTTGTGGATACTGCCGGTTATGCCGTAGAGCAGTAGATAGGTAATAAGCATAGTAGACAGCCAAACTGAATAAAACAGATAGCGGGGCACCAGAAAGCGTCCAACTCTTGTGAAAAACCGGAGAAGACCAACCTTCACTTCTTCTACGAGAACATATTCACCTGTTCCCTTCTTTGTCACAAGTCCAAGATTCTGCAGCTTTTGCAGATGATGAACTGCAATACTGGGGCTTGAAAAGCGAAGGGAACGCTGAATTTCCCGCACGCCTGCGCTGTGGTTGGAAGATCTGAGCAAATACCAGTAAACCTGAAGGGTTTTTCCTTTCAATTGCGACTCGATAATGGCTAAGTCAGAAGCTGGTTCGCTGGACATTAGAGTCTCCAAAACCATTATCCAGATGGAGCGTTATATAAAATCTGGCTTGCGGAAAATTTTGAATCACGGTGGGACGTGCGTTAAAGGTGATAAGTTCTGGCCAGAGGGAGGTGTTTTCGCCGAAACTGGAGATATCTCCCGATCTGAGACATCTAAGGTCTGTTTTCTTCCACTAGTGGGTATGCCCTCCGCAATTAATAAAGAGCTATGGAACTAGCCTCTATAGTTAATCTCAATCTGTTTGAAAAGTCTCATTTCTAGTTAGACTTGGTTAGAAAACCAAAAAAATCGCCCGCCCCGCCCAGAGAAAGAAGTAGAAGTTGATGTACCCGAAGACTAAAACAGACTGTTGGATCCTAATAGGATCTCATTCAGATCGATGGATGTTCTTCAATACATATCAGCTACAGTTCTCATTTCACATCGTTAGATCTTCAATTCACATGGCTCAGTGTGTTGTATGAGTTATCCTAACGTATTTCTTCATCTTTGAAGTGTTAGAAGTGTTATCTTCCATTCTTCTTCCAGTTTGTTTTGAGAGGAAGAAAGGCAAGATGGTTCCAATAAAGTCTGATTAAAAATAACACTGTATAGATAAACAATACGTACATACTCGTAGTCATTCAATAATTCCACAAAGTTTTTCTGAAAGTATTGAACATAAAAGACGGAGATCTAGAATGTCTTCTGAAGCGGGGGCGAAGAGAAAGAAGAGATCATATAAGCAAAGACCTTTTCCGAGACACGCTTTGGAGGAAGCACTTAAAGTCGCAAAAGCTATTCAAGATAAGAACGCTGGAAAACCTTGGAAGCCCCTTTTTGTTGCTGAGGCATTGAAGATTAAACTTGGTAGCAGCAATTTTAGAGAGATTGCTGGCTCATCTCATAAATATGGACTTACAAGCGGATCATGGAGTTCAGATACGATATCTCTTACCTCTCTAGGAGCTGCTCTAACAAAGCCTGTTGATTCAAAACTGGAAATAAAGAGTCGTCAAGAAGCAGTCCTAAAAATAGACCCTTTTAAGAGAATCTTTGAACACTATCGAGATTCAAAATTCCCTTCTCCTGAAGACAAGTACTTCAAGAATATGTTAGAGAGTGAGTTCGGAATTCCTAGAGAACATATTGATGAATGTGTTGAGCTCCTTGTGGAAAATGGCAAGTTTGCTGATATAATACGTGAATCTCAAGGGGCACTCTATGTCGTTTTTGCTGAAGAGCCTTTAGAGGCTCCTCCTGAAGTTCCTAAAGGAGAGGTTGTAGAAGGTGAAATACCTCCAACAGAAGCTGAGATACCATCAGTTCCAAAGCCTACACCTACGCCACCAGTTATTAATCAGATATTTGTGGCTCATGGTAAGAATACAGTTCCACTTGAGCAGTTAAAGAAAATACTAAATGAGTTTCAAGTTCCATTTAAAGTAGCTATTGATGAACCTCATGTTGGTCGTCCTATCTCACAAAAGGTTGCTGAACTGATGAGAAGTTGTACCTCTGCAATAATAATCTTCACAGCAGATGAAGAATCTACAGATCAGGAAGGCAATAAAACCTATAGACCAAGTGACAATGTGGTTTACGAATTGGGTGCAGCTTCAGTTCTTTATGGAGACAAGATTGTGATCCTAAAGGAAGAAGGAGTTACTCTTGCTAGTGACTTCAATGATTTAGGATATATTCCATTTGAGAAGGATAAGATCAAGGCTAAAGCAATGGATCTAATAAAAGAACTTATTGGATTTGGTCTGCTTAAAGTGACACCAGCTTAGTTCTTCTTCAGCTCTTTATCAAGACAGTCGTACCACAGAATTTGCATTCGTAGAAATCCTTCTTAATGGTAGCTTTGAGTTCACCACCACATTTAGGACATTTTAGTGGTATCATCACTAATTCCCTTTCTTTCTCCTTCCTCTTTTCCATTCTCTTGACAGACTCAAACTGGACAACCAGATCATCTATCTGTTTTTTAAGGATCGAAGCTTGTTCACTTGTCTCTGCCTCAAAATCAAAGTTAGTTATCTTTCTACCTCGTATAGTTCTGATTGAACCTAGTCTTAACATTCTATTATCAACGTCTACATTCTTGATTAAGGGGATTGGAATCGTAATTGCTTTGGTGTATTCATGTTCTTTACTGAATGCAGCGGTTCTTTTTCTTCTTAGAAGAAAGACTCTGAAATTGGTCAATACAAGTACTCCGTAGATGCTCTTTGTAACATGGCTTTGTAAGCTTCTGTCATAGACTTGAAAATAATACCTTCCTAAGGTATAGTCTAGAACATTCTCTTGTGGTTTGAGTCTATCTAAACCACTTGCCAGTTCATTCATCCATTTGTCTTTCTCAGGCTCTATAAATAGAACCTTTTGATCACCTTCATCCACATATAGATCTTCTCTCCGTCCTGCTGCAGAGGCTATTACTACAAAGATGATGAAAATTATGAAAAGGATGATTATCCATTCAATCAAGTCCTCTGAACCCTCAAGTGTATTATTCTAAGATAACCTTCTTTTTTAAATCTTCTAATATTAGAGGAAAGTTGAATTCTAGTTCATTCTAATTAGTTAAGTATGTGGTATCTGAGTTTTAGAGATCTAGTCCAGAGAAATCGGACTTTCCTCCGATTGTAGAAGAAAATGTTATAGCTGAATCAAAAGGACTAACTAGAAAGGGGACAGAGGGATTTGCAGCAACCAATAAAGGTAGACATAGAAAAGATTTACAAAATCGATAAAGCTGGCAACTTAGACGTTGAGAGGAGTTGGACATTAAATAATCAAACACATCAAGATGTGGATATTTCAGAACTTTCTTTTTATGTTGTGGAATTTGTTAACACACTTGCAAACTTAAAGGCGTTTGACTCTTCAGGTGATCTTGAGTTTCGACAAGAACGGAGAGGAAGCGGTACTAAGATGAAGGCAATTCCTCGAATTGACAAATTAAGCCCACTCCAAAAATATAAGATGACCTTACTATATCAGCTTCCCAGCTATGTTTACAAACTTGGGGATGCTTGGCTTTTCTCGGATTTGATTTCTGGTATGGGCAGATCTGGTTTTGAGGAACTAATATCTGAAAATATGGGCATAAAGTTACGGGTTATTCTTCCAAAACTGAAAAAGAGATTCTGGCAAAGTATCTTTCACGAATCTTCTCCATTGGGAAGAGAACTCACAAAAGAAGAGAAAAACCCTTCAGTTATAGATAATGTAGTGCTTGAATGGACAAGTTCACTATCTTCAGAGTATAATTATGTTGTGAGGTTGATCTATGGAATTAGAACTAACACTCAACTTATCAGCATTCTCACGGTTGCGATAACAGCGATAGTCACTGGATTAATAAATTACGGTTTCAGTCTACTAAAGGGAGGTTGATCTAATGTCTGCAGAAAAGAAAGAGAAAAAGGAAAAAGAATCTCAAGAAATCATAAAACGTGAAATATCTGGCGTAGAGAAAGGACCAATCAGGATCGAAGAGTCTTATGAGCAGTCGGGAGCTGAACGTCGCACCACCGACAAAAAGAAGAAAGAAGAAAAGTAACTCTCAAGATCGAAGTCTACCTTTCGCCCAAGTACCATTTTATCAGTTCTTCATCTGACATCTTAGAGAAGTCTACCACTAATCCTAGTCCCTTTCCCGTTCCATATGATTCCGTAAGTTCCTTTTCGATCATCTTCCTCAATGTTTTCATTACAATGTTAATTGCTTCTTGCAAGTTGTCTACTCTTCCATTAGACTTAGGTTCTTCCATTCTAAGTGCATTGAATACCTTCTCTGCATCCTTCTTTAGACTGACATGATTAATGTATGTTTTAATAGACTTATCCACTTGCTTTCCACACATGAGCTTTGCATTCCAACTAGTGACCCCATTCTCAGCACAAACTCTCAAGAATAACTTCCTCGCAATGTGCCAATTGAAAGATCCATGAGCTTTGATCTGTGCTCTCTTCTGCAGACTTTGTATCTTTCTCAGCATTTGTTTTTCTGATAGATGTTCTCCTCGTTCACTCTGGAATAGGTAGGGATTGTTCTTGTCAAGGTTAGGGATGTACTTAGCAAGTTGTATCTGGAATTCAGGATCTATGTAAGACTGTGCAGTTATTCCTTCTTTTTTCGTGTATATGAGAACTTCCTTCAAGTCTGCAGTGGGTTCAAAGTCAAACTGCTTCCATTCAAGGACACAGCCATCTCCTACTCTTAGACCTAACAGCCATGTCTTGATCAAGACTTTCTCTTCTAAAGAAGCTATCTCATACATTACTCTAGCTTCATCAGGCGTTAGAATATGATCTCTTGTTGTTAATGTGGTTCTGTAGATTCCTAAGGATTTTCTTATGTTTAAGGGAATGTTGTTGTACTTCGCATACTGGATTATCGGATTGACAAGGGCTCTACAAGTGTTTTGTTTGTACTTTTCCCTTAGCCATGCATAATATCTCTCAATGATCTTGGCTGGATCTCTTTCTTTCAGGAAGCTCTTTAGATCCTTACCATAGAACTTTAGGAACTTCTTGATTCCTCTCTTGTAGGACCTTCTTGTCTGTGGAGATACTAGGGATTCTAGGAAAGTTTCCATTGTGTACGTTCCTATCACTCCTAGAAGAAATTAGCCTTGTGAACTCAGAATCAAGAACACAGATATCAGTCATCTAAAGACCGAGTGCTCCCGAAAACCATACTTTAAGTTGGTATACGCGTGCATGTGCTTTTGAATTAGCGAAGTTGAACAGCTTTGCTAGAGTTTTTGATGGGGCAGCGGCGTACCCATGTTGCTCAGAGGAGGGTGACGAATCATGGCTAGGTTGCTTATTTGTACTTGTACCAATTTTTTTTTGGTACAAGTACATTTATTTCAGTTTCCTCTTAATGGAATTTCTCTTTAAGCTGCTAGTTACTCAGAAAAAGCTTATTTTGATTTGCTTTGTTCTTTCACAAAAACGCGAAACATATGGAGGGCAGCTCAGTAGGGGCACGGGTTTTACTTCTTTGATGAAGGTTATGTTTCTAAGCGTGAAATTTCATTTGATTGTGTAGCGGCTGTTTTGATTTCGTGAAGAGTTTTTGGGCAGTTTACTATCGGTGAATAGTGATAGTATCGGTAAATACCGAAGGTATTTATTATGACTTCAGTTATTGTTGGTTAATAGTATAATGGGTTTCTATGGTCTGTTCTTCAGAAAACGCAAATAAATACGAAAATATGTAAAAAAGTTGCCGAAATCAATAGAAAGTGGCCGGGGTGAGGTAGCCTGGTAGCCTATAGGCCTGTGGAGCCTAGCGCCCGGGTTCAAATCCCGGCCCCGGCCCTTCAGATCAATGCGCGGACGGCTTTTGAAGCCAGTTTTTGTTTTGGGACTACCTAAGCGGGCAATCGCCTTTCTAAGGGCGTTCTTGGAGACCCTTGTGACGTTCAGTCCTGTCTTCTTCGCGGTTTCAAGAATTTGTTTGTTGGTATAAAGGCGTGTCGACACCTTGCTGCCCATGATGCCATATCACTCCATATGACATCATGCGGGTTTGGCTATTTATTGCTCTCTAAGGAAAAGGCCGAGTAGTGCGCGTCTGCTGCGCTCAGAGGCGTGCATGGAGTATATAATCGAAAGGGAATGCGGGTGTTATGCATCATGGAAAGTCTTAACGCGAAGCGTTTTGGGTGGAATGTTTTCTTCTGTAGACTGTGGCTGCCAGCAGTGTCACTAACATGAATAGTAGTAGAATGAGAACTGGTGGAAACTCTGGAATCGGCTTTACAAGTGGGTAGTTGTCTTGGTTGTCTTTGTCAATAACATATGGTGTGTCCCATATGCCTGAACCATTTATCTCCGTAGCATTGGGATATCTTTCTTCATAGTCACTCCAGTGGTTACCTTCAACACCGTTGTCCCAGAAATTGATGCCATAAGAGACGTAGATATCTACTTGCTGCGTGTTATTTATGAGGTTATTATGGCAAAACGTGTTATTGGGAGACACGGCGAATCTAATCCCGATGTTATTGTTTGTTATGTTATTTTCAAAGATTGTGTTGTTGCTTGACCATGCATCGAACAAGATACCACTCTGGTTGTTTTCCTCTATATTATTTTCATATATGAGATTGTGTGAAGATTCAATAAGGCATATTCCATCCCTACTGCTTGTCTTTATAAAGTTTCCATAAAGGATGTTATTGCTACAATGCATGAAAAGGTCGATGCCTACTTTACACTTTGATAAGTTATTCCCCGATAAAACGTTTTTTGAGGAACTATAAAGGTCTAAGCCACACTCGCTTCTTGTTATTGTATTTCCAAAAACTGTGTTCTCTGAAGAATACTTAAGATCTATATCTCCAAAGGTCATATTGTTTTCAAAAATTTCGTTGTAGAGGGAGTTTTCGAGATATATGCCAGTGGTTATGTTGTTTTCGAAAATGCTGTTGTTTGAACACTCGTAAAGTTTGATTTCGTTACCAGGTCGTGTCATGTTGTTTTTAGTTATTGTGGAGTTTTTTGTCCAAGCTAATAGCATTCCTGGCTTGTTGTGGCTGGAAAAGGTTAGTCCTTGCACTGTCATTCTTGTGCAGTTTATGAGAGCTACAAACTCAGCGTCGGACGGAATAATCAAGTCCTGTTTGTTAATCAAGTAATAGATCGGTTTTCCGTCAATTGTGTTTGAGGTATCAACATAGTTCACAAGCCCACCTTCAACTATGAAATTGTATACGTTTTCAGCCATTGTGTTGTTTCTAAGCACGTTATCTGAAGAATCGTAGAGCTGGACGCCTTCTTCACAGTGAGTTATGTTATTCATAATTAGACTGTTGTTATTCGAAAGATATGCAAGCAAAATGCCACTTCTATTGAGTGTTATTCTATTTCCAGTTTCATTAGTTGCTGTCACGCTATTTCTACTTATTTTGTTGTTTTGCGACTCGGTAAGACTTATGCAACACCCCCACAAATCGCTCGCACATGTAATGTTATTATCAGAGACAGTGTTATTGAACGCCACTTCAAGTATGATACCAACATTGCATGTAATGTTGTTATCGGAGATGGTGTTATTGGATGACCAATTAAGGATGATACCACATGAGGCGTTTATGTTATTTCCTGACACTCTACTGCTTGAAGTATTACTAAAGTAAACAGCTTCTCCAAAGTTTTTTACATTCGTGTTCTTGATTGTTACGTTGCTTCTCCATGTCATGTTTATTCCTATTCCGTATCCTGTTCCTTGAAGAGTATAGCCTGCCCCATCAACTACAATGTTATCCCTTTCCACAATAATAGAATCATAATTGTTGTCAGTGAAGTAGTAGGTGACATTGTCAGCACTAGTGATATTTGCTGTTAGAGGTTCAATCAAACCGTTGGCTCTAATATAAATAGTTTCACTTGCTTTCACATTCTGAACTCTAAATGCAACAATAAATATAGCCAAAAGAAGAATCATCAAAATAATTGGCAATAGAAGTTTTCTACTCACAATTCTCTCCCATTATTATGCTCTCTGTTCAGCTTTTATAACTTGTGGAACAAACTTCTGCAGACCTTCTTGTTCAAAGTAGAAAAAAGAAGATTGTGGTTGCCGCGGTTTTTCTATAACTGCATGTCGTCTTCAAAGTTGTCGCTCGGAGTAGGCATTTGACTTTGGCACTTGGCTTTTGCGTAGTCAAAAGCTTCTTCGCACGTAACAAGACCATCATTATTGACATCCGCTCTGCCAGCCAACATGCCTTGATCAACAAAGTAGTAAGTGAACTGACCATTTTCGTATGCACCCATTTCCCATGAGACCTGAGTTTCTTTGCATGCCATGCAAATTAGATGCCCGTCACAAGCGAGATCAGTCATGCCACCAGAGTAGCAACTGTCAAAGTAGAAGAAAATGCGTGTGGACTCGAAGCTGGAAAATTCTTCTTGAAGGTCTCCATCCCAAATATAGTAGCCCCCTTCGATCTCCCATGGAATGATACATTCGTCTTTCCGCTCAGGGTCATTGTCTGCATTACGAATGCTTGCCGAGCCATGTCCACTATAGAAGAACACGACCTCGTCACCCGAGCCTTCACTAGCTCTCATCCAATCAATTGCACCCAGAATATTTGCCTCAGTAGCTTGGTCATCAATCAACATCGTGATGTGATTGGAACTCCAGCCATACTCGCTAATCAACGCGTTATAGAAATCCCACGCGTCATCGTCACAGTAATCAAGGTCATATGCATCGCCCTTATAGTCCGATATACCTATAATAACTGCCCACCTATTGCTTGTTGGCGGAGGATTCGAAACAACTCCAGTGGCAATTCCTTTTTTAGGCGGTCCCAGCTTCGGTGGTTTTGGTGGTTTCACACGAGATGTTTGGTACCATTCTATGCGTAATGCACTTTTTTGCTGGGCTTGCGGCTGAGCTTGCACAAGTGCAAATAGACTTATCGCCATCAAAAACAGCAGAATACTTGAAAGAACCTTATTTCTCACTTTTCTTCCTCCTATAGCAAGGATTTTAGTTATATACGAAATGTTGATAAAACTTTTAAAACATTCCTCTATATGCACACAGATTCAAACCCAGACTTCCACGATTTTAACGTTATAACACCAATGGACATTTCTGCGATGTTCTTCAAAATAGACTGGTTTGCCCCGCTAAAACGATAATTAAAATAAGGGCAAAAAAAATAATGCAGTAGGTGTGAAAAGACATGAAAAAGCCAGCAGTCATAATAATCGATATGCTGAACGACTTTGTCACTGGCGAGCTAAGAGCAGAACGGGCGAGTAGGGTAATTCAACCTCTGAGAAAACTTGTGGAAGCCGCTAGAAAAAAAGGGATTCCAGTAATTTATTCGAACGACGCCCATTATCCAAGAGATTTCGAAGTGGTCCACAAGTGGGGAGGCCATGCTATAAAAGGCACTCCAGGCGCAGAAGTCATTCCCGAACTGCAACCTAAGGAAAAGGATTTCGCCGTTGAAAAAAGAACGTATAGCGGTTTCTACGAAACTGGCCTCGAGCCGCTGCTGAGAAGCCTTTACAGCGGAGAAGGAGTGAAAACCGTGATTTTAGGCGGGTTACATACAAACATTTGTGTTAGACACACCAGTGCTGGCGCCTTTTTCCGAGGCTACAAGATAGTCATAGCCGAAGACGGAGTTGAAGCGCTTACAGAAGAAGCGCACAGGGAAGGATTGAAGTACCTAAAAAATGTTTACAACGCTGAAATAAAAACAGTTGACGAGATACTAAAGGAATTCTAAAGCGCAAACCAAAACAGCACCCTTCCAATGGTGACAGCATCGAAAAGCAAAAATATTATCAGCATTTTGTACGCAGTTATCAAAGCGACAAAAAAGAAGAGGAGAACCTTGCTTGGAAAAATTTGATGTTATAGTTGCTGGCGCTGGAACAGGAGGATGCCTTGCAGCTAAGACAGCTGCAAAAGCAGGACTCAAAACTTGCTTAGTTGACGTTAAAAACAAAAAAGACATTGGCAAAAAAATCTGCGGAGACGCCATAGGTAAACATCACTTTGACAACCTTGGCTTAAAAGAACCTGCTGCCGACGAACTTGAACGTGTAATGGAAGGCATTGAAGTATACTCGCCAGACAAGCAAACCAGTTACGTTGTCAAAGGCGAACAACTGTATGGCTACATTCTTAACAGGCACAGTTTCGGGCAAAGACTGGTAAAAGAAGCGGTAGATGCAGGCGCCGTCTTATACGATAAGACTCAAGTCTTAGACCCAATAATAGAGCAGGAATTCGTATGCGGCGTGACTACTAAGAACTTGAAAACTGGAGAAAAAAACGTGTTACGAAGCTCTTTTGTCGTAGAGGCAACAGGCTTCTTTGCAGCTGTCCGAAAAAAGCTGAACCCCGAAATCGGAATCGACGCCAAAGTAGACAATAAAGACGTAGAAGCATGCTACCGAGAAATACGACAACTAAAACAGCCACTTGTCGACCCCACCCTCTGCCAAATCTACATCGCCCAAGCAACTACACCCGGAGGATACTACTGGATCTTCCCAGAAGGTGGCAGCAAAGTAAATGTAGGCTTAGGTGTAGCCATGACAGAAAACTTCCCAAATCCAAAAAAACAACTATACAAACATGTTCTCCCTCAACCAATGTTCGAAGGTTCTTCAATAGTTGACAAAGGCGCATGGTATGTACCCACCCGAAGACCTCTTGACAGCATGGTGGGCAACGGCGTCATAATCGTCGGCGACGCGGCGTGTCAAGTTAATCCAATTCACGGGGGAGGTATGGGGCCGTCAATGATAGGCGGTACGTTGGCGGGAAAAACAGCTGCAGAGGCTTTGGAAAAGGGTGACGTGGGTCGTGAAGGATTGTGGGGTTACAATGTGGGATATATTAGGGACTATGGTGCGAAGCAGGCTGGGCTGGAGATATTTCGTATACTTCTGCAGAACATGGATGATAAGGAGCTTAATTATGGGATGCAGTATAAGCTGTTGACTGAAGAGGACGTTTTGAGGGCGAGTTTGGGTGAGGATGTGCATGTTGCTGTCAGTGAGAAGGTGAGGAGAGCGTTTAGGGGATTGAAGAAGCTTAATGTGCTTAGGAAGCTGAAGAGCGCTGCGAATTCTATGAATGAGATAAAGGCGTGGTATAGGGGTTATCCTGCGTTGCCAAGTGGCTTTGAGGAGTGGAGGGTTGGGGCTGAGGAGATATTTGATAGAGCCGTTTCTAAGCTTGAAAGATGATTGTTGCTTTTGACGTTAGGTGTTAGGGGGTTTGGTTATGCGTGTTGCGGTGTTGGTTAGTGGAGGGAAGGATTCGGCTTTGGCGCTTCACCGCGCTTTGCGGAGTGGGTTTGAGGTTGAGTGTTTGGTTGTCATGGTTCCGCGGAGGAAGGATAGTTGGATGTTTCATTTTCCAAATGTGGGTTTGATGGAGTTGTTTGCCAAGGCTGCTGGTATTCCTTTGGTTGTGGGTGAGACTGAAGGGGTTAAGGAGGAGGAGGTAGAGGATCTGAGGTGTGTGCTTGGTGGGTTGGATGTTGAGGGTGTGGTTTGTGGGGCGGTTGCTTCTCGGTATCAAAGGAGTCGGGTTGACCGTGTTTGTGGGGAGTTGGGGGTGGTTTCGGTTTTGCCTTTGTGGGGGGAGGATGGTCTGAGGCTATTGGAGGAGTTAGTTGGGTTGGGGTTTGAAGTTGTGGTGAGTAGGGTGGGTGCTTTGGGGTTTGGTGAAGAGTGGTTGGGGAGAGTGATTGATGGGGATGCTATTAACGCTCTTGTGGGGTTGAATCGTAGGTTTGGCGTTTCGGTTGTGGGTGAAGGAGGTGAGTATGAGACGTTGGTTTTGGATGCTCCCTTTTTTAGAGAGAGGAGGATTGATTTGGTTGAGGTGGAGAGAGTTTGGGAGAGACAGAGCGGATGGCTACACGTCAAGAAAGCGCGCTTAGTAAATAAGTAATAGTAGGGTTGGTTTGTCGACTGTGCAGCCTTTAGAGGACCGATTTTTGGGATTAGATGTTGAACCAGAGGTTAGAAAGGCTACAAAAACAGAAGTATTTCTGTGTCCAGTAAAGCTAATATCTAATCAGAAATATGTCTTACCCCTACGCCACCCTATTCATATTTGTAGCCTAATATGATAGTCTATTCTTTGCGCCGAGAATGCACACTCACTCCTTCTCCTCCTCAGCCTTCTTAACAACCTTCGGCGGACGTTTCTGCAAATACCGATACCGCCTAGGCCTCCCCACCCGCGTCAAAATCCCCTCCCGAACCAAATCCACCAACGCATGCGCAACCGCAGTACGATCATAATGAAAACCTCTCCGCCCCAACTCCCCATGCACCTCACCCAACCCCCGCTCCACCCCAAACCAACCCTCCCGCCAAAGGCTTAAAATCAAACCCTTACAAGTCTCCCCACGGCTTAAACCAGCCACAGATTGCCTAACATCACCACTAATAGCACTTCCACGCTCACCCACAACCCTCAAAACTTCATCAACCACACCGCCAACCTCCCCCACACTGCACTCCACCTCCACCTCAACCTCCCCAACCGTCATCCTCACACGTACACGCTCACGCTTCTTATCACCCTCAATCATAGCTGTTCACCTGTTGTTTATTGTATTGTGCAAATTGTTCATGCACAATATTTAAATACCAAGAACGCCAAACACAGAGATGTTGGTGAATCTTGGTGAATGCGCAATATCCTATAACAACAACACCAAAATATAATTTTCCACTACCCAATGAAAACTTACAGCTCCCCCAGCAATTTATAGAGCTCAGCGTACGCTCCCTCAAAAGAAAACAACATCTACAACCGCCCTTTCCAAACACAAACACAACCCAGTACTCTACAACAGAATGCCTCGAGCACTTCTTCCCTACAACAAGCCTTGTGAAGCTAAAGCCAAATCCTGCCAAAACTCCTATAGTGGGTATAGACGTCTCAAGCATAAAACTAGGCGAAACCGAAGCAGGTATATTGCTTGCAGTAAGAGGGGCCATTGTATGGAAACAAGCTAACCGCTACCGTTACTTACGATTAGGTCCTTTCCCTTTTCACATTACCGAAAAAAACAAAAACGAAATCTGCAGCCTTCGCCAACATCACCAAACAGCACATATACAAGAACACACTTCGCCTAACATCCTCTACGTACAAACTAAACTAACAACACTCCTAGAACGGTGGATACAAGCATCCGTCAACCAAACAACCCGCAGCAGCCTAATTCTTTGGGATGGCAGCCTCACAGCAGGAACCCCAGAAACACCTGTAAAAACCATGGAACAAATGCTAAAAGAAGCCCGTGACAACCAAAACACTATCTTAGCCTTTTCGAAGATGACACGGCTACTGTTATACGGTCACCGTTTAACAGGCCTTATAGGGGAATCCCCCCCTCCATGCCTACTCAAAATACAAAACTACCCCACATATGTGGGTCCAATGCACTTAATGGGCAACATATATGTAGCAAAACTAACTGAAGGCAGCTGCACATTCCGATTGGACGTTGATAAACGATTGCCTCATACACAAACGATTGAGGCAGTTCAAAAACTGCTTGGAAACGATTTGATTCTACAAAGCTATCCCGAAACACTCCGTCTGGCTCACATATTCTCCACATTCACCGCAACCGAAGTCTTAGGAATACAACGTTGCATTGCCAAAGAAAACAACATTAAAATCGTAACAAGGCCAAATGTACGTCGCATACTTTTTGGACGCTTCGGCAAAGGACCGGAAGGTTAACTGACGTGCGGCTTTACAGAAAAGAAGGCATTACTGTGCAAATTATTAGTTTTCCAAATGAAGAAGTGGGGAAAGGCGACTACTTAACTATTGAGGATTTCAAGGCTGGAAAAGGCTTAATCGTTCAAGTCATAGATATACAATACGCTAACATCCCTGGCATTTTGGAAGAATTGCTTCGAAACTATAATGGTGATTCTTATGTGCAAGGGGAGGATTTAGATCCCTTTGAAGTGGCTACTCACATTGCGTATATTCAAGATGCACGTTTGTTAATCTGCAAAATTCGAGCCACAAATAACAATGGTGAACTGATCTCTACAAATTCTTGGCTTCCTTCTCGTTCTCGAGCAATCGTCAAGAAACTTCCTGTTGAAAGACTGTTTGCTCAAGCAGAAATCGATGGGGGATACCCAATGCACTTGGGCGAAACGACGGAAAAGAAGCAACTTCACGTTGATGTGCGGGCTTTAGACGGTGGTCTCAACATTATAACTGGTAAAAAAGGAACTGGCAAATCTCACATGTCTAAGTTGTTAACTCTCAGCCTGGTAAGTCACGGCGCTCCAGTTGTAGTTCTTGATCTTAACGGCGAATACGTGGGTCTTGGCAAAAATGTTGATGGAAAATCGAACGAGTTTTATGGGAAGATTCATGTTTTGGCGCCCGGACGAAATCTTAAAGTAACTTTGGCGCAGTTGAAACTCCGTGTGATGCTTAATGTTCTCGTAAATGCGCTTCAGTTGCCAGGGACATCTGCAAGAGAGTTCAGGCGTATATGGCGTTTTCTTGAGCAGAAAGATGCTTTGACGATGCATGAGTTGGGTGAGGCAATAAGAAATTGGAAGTGTAATCAACATGTGCGTGACGCCTTGTTTTCCCGGTATTATACGTTGTTAAGTACTGGTTTGTTTACTGACAGTCCAGCGCAGGCAATCTCATTGGAGGATTCACTTTTCAAAGCTAGGGTTGGTGGTGCAGTTGTGATAAATCTTCGTGATTCTTCAACTATAGATAGGCTTATTGTGGTGGAGTATGTGCTTGGTAAACTCGTTGAGTTGCTGACGAATTGCAAACTGCGGGCTGTTTTTTTGTTCGCTGAAGAGGCGCATTTGTATCTCAGAGAGACTTATTGGGATGATGTAGTTACCCGGATGCGGCATTTCGGGGTGTTCACCACTTTCATTACAAATCAGCCGGACACTATTCGAGAGAACATTTATCGTCAGGCTGATAACTTGTTTCTCTTTAACTTCACTAATGAACATGATTTGGAAACTGTTTCAAGGGCGTCTAAGGTGGATGCCGAAACTGTAAAGTCTGTTGCTCGAGACCTGCCGCCCCATTACTGTCTCGTTTTGGGGAAAGTTGTGAATGATTTTCCGATTGTTGCCAAGGTTAGAAAGTTGGATGTGCATGTGATGGGGCAAACACGGCTGTTCTTCTCTAAGTAAAACTACTCTGTTAATGTTTTTAATAGAGCGTAGATGGTCTGGTTGGTTGTTTGTGTTTTTTTGTCTGTCTATTCTCGACGCATAGGCTAGACCATCTTATTAGGAGCCAAATAGGGCTTGGTTTTTTGCTAGTGTCCGCCTTATGTTACGTTTTTTTAATGTTCATGGGTATGTTCGATGTTGCTCTCAAGCTTTTCGTGGAGCGCCACAATTTGGGCATTCTGTCGCTGTTTCAGGCATCAGACTTTCACAGTACTTACATGGTATCATGGCAACTTCTTTTTCTTTCACAGCTGTTGGTGTTGTTGCTGGTCGAATCACTTGGAGTTCTATTGTTTCGCTGGTGACGTCAGGGCGACCTTTGATAGCTACTACCCCTTTAATAGACCAGTGAACGCTTGCATCCAAGCCGTCAAAGGACTCTCGTCCACCAGCAGGAATGTTAACGTTGAAAGGAAATGTTTTCTTGAAGCCTGGTAGCATGTGCAGTTTGTTACTTGCCTCCGGATCAGCAGAATGCAACGTAGCTATATCCCAGTAGACGCGACGCACCTTGCGTCGCCGCTCCTCGTCGTACACCCATTTTTCTCGTCTTCTTTTCTCGACGCATCGAAGTTCGGCTCTTACCTCGTTTGCGTCAAATTCGTCTTGGCATGACACGGTAATTGCTCCCTTCAAATCTTCCCCCAGTTCGACAGTGCTTTTAGGAATTGCCAACGAAACGCCAGCTTTTGGTTTTTTGAGTCTATCTAAAAAGCCCATACATCACAATCTCTTTGCAGGTTTGCCATTATTTTGAAGAATGGCATCAGTATTTATAATTTCTGATGGAACAGTCAGAATCTTTTATATATATTATTTAGGTATCATTTAAATCGGATTAATCGTACAACAAAAAGAGGATTGGCGAATGGCAGAACGGGAAACGATCGAGAAGGTTAAAGATAAGCAAGGCGTCCTCTCTAAAATTCAAAATGTCCTTACGTTAGGATACGGAACGAAAGAAGATTTAAGAGAACTGGACAAGAAGCTCCGAGATCTATATTATCAGGACTTCCGTGATATGCGCCACGTATGGGAAGACGCTTACTTAGCAGCCTTAAATGCAGGGCATACCGCTTCAAGCGGTGACTTCAAAAAAGTTATCCAAGTATTGGACCGTGTCATGGAAAAAGTGAGACACGCAGACTACGGCTACGCTGGTCTCATGGATAGAAAAGGACACGTAAGAGAAAAAGAACTTGCTCGAGTTTTCAACTACGACCAAACATTAGGCAGTGATGTCGAAAACATGAAAGAAGCCGTAAACAAAACTTATAGCGAAGCTGAAGCTGAAAACTGGACTAATATACCTGCTGAAGTAAAGAAAATAAAAGCCTTATTACTCGGCTTTGAGAATGAATGGCATGAAAGAGAAAAACAATTCAGACCGTTAGAAATTTAGAGTGGGAGAAAAAATGCCAATTGTTGAAAAAGTGTCTTGGGATTTCGGAGGCCCTGAGGACATAGCTTATAGATTTCCTAAACTCTCCTTAAAATACGGAAGTCAAGTTGTTGTTAAGGAAAATCAATGGGCCATTTTCTTCCGCGACGGAAAAGCCTATGATATTTTCGGCCCTGGAAGACATACGATAACGAGCAAAAACATTCCACTCCTAACAGGAGTCTTAAAGGCCCTAAAAATAATCGGTGACATCTTCGAATGCGAAGTAGTATTTGTGAGTAACAGCCAATTCAGAGGAAACTTTGGCGGAACAGCCTATTCAGCCCCCAGCGGATCCATACAATATCAAGCAGAGATCGGTTTCTATGGTTATCTGCTTTATAAGGTGGAGGACCCGAAGCTATTCGTAGTGGAGTTTTTCGGAAACCGAGGAGCCAGTACGTCTAATGACGTTGAAAATTATATCCGCGGCTTCATAAATGAGCGGGTTATAGATGAATTTG
>Ga0224501_10000803_pt1 | contig 24323 bp, 23 predicted proteins | sample SF_Oct11_sed_USG_4_FD_169105 | JGI IMG/M metagenome (GOLD analysis project Ga0224501, IMG submission 169105) | Sediment microbial communities from San Francisco Bay, California, United States - SF_Oct11_sed_USGS_8_1 | ecosystem: Environmental > Aquatic > Marine > Sediment | place: USA... | reverse complement strand
TCCGTCAATCTTCTCCAGCTCTGATGCAAGGTACTCCCCGTTAACGTAACGGGTCTCTGTCTGCATAGGAAGTTTCCTGAACTGTGAAAGGAGAAGGGCAGCCTGTATCTCTGTCATCCTCATGTTCCAGCCTGACACGTGATGCTCGTAGATGGGTCTTCTTGGCATCCTACCGAAGTTCGCATATGAGATACATCTGGCTGCCAGTTCTTCGTCGTTCGTAGATATGAATCCTCCCTCGCCACATGTCAGGGGTTTCCCTTGCTGGAAGCTGAATGTCCCCAGATGGCCTATTGACCCGACCCTCTTGCCCCGCCATTCTGAACCGTGAGCCTCAGCGCAATCCTCAACGACAAGGAGATCGTGATCTTCCGAAATTTCCATTATCTGATCCATATCAGCCGGATATCCCGCATAATGGACAGGGATTATGGCCTTCGTCTTTTCTGTTACTAGCTTTCTTATGGAAGAAGGGCTTATCTGGTACGTTTCAGGATCGATGTCGGCGAAGACGGGCACTCCGTTAACTTGCACTACAGCGGTAGCAGTTGCAATGAAGGTCACGGCGGGAACGATGACCTCGTCTCCAGCCTCAACTCCGCCAGCCTTCAACGCGAGGGCTATGGCATCGGTGCCATTGTCCACAAGTAATCCATACTTGGTTCCAAGATACTGGGCGAAGGCGGCTTCAAACTGGCCGTTCTTGGCATCGGGTCCATGGGATAAGGCACACCACCGACCGCTTGTTAGGGTCTCAAGAACAGCGAATTTGTCTGATTCGTCGAAGATCGGCCACTTTGTCCTCAGGCCTGCTGGCACAACTGGTCTTCCGCCATTAATAGCCAAATTGGGCATACTACAACCTTCTTATTGTTTTTCGTCCAATGCTTCTCAGTTCTGTATCTAAGGTTCGGGTTCTTATCATTTTCCTAGCATGTGCCCCAAACGCGCATGGCGTGTTAGATTCGAACCCTTACCCTGACCCATGTGCAAGTCTTAGAGCTAGCTCTTGGACGAGGCCGGCGCGCGCTTGTTTACATGAGCTAAGAGAAACCTGTCGATCGGAAGATCTTTCCCTCTCTCTTGAGAAGCTTTCTCTTCGATACTGTTATAAAAGTGCATTCTACAAAGGTTAGAGAATCCATGATAATGTGCTGTAAGTCTTCAATGAGTGATCGTCGTGCTAGGTGAGGCTCTTTCGATCGCGGGGGCTCTTTCATGGGCTGCTTCCACTGTTCTCTTAGCGGAGACATTGAAGGATATAGACCCTTTGAGCGTGAACGCCTTGAAGACTCTATTCGCGGTTCTTTCAACACTGCCCATTGCACTCGTCATGGGTGAGCTACAGAATCTGCCTAATCTGAGTTTCTATGGGTTCCTGTTTGTGACTCTGGCGGCGATCATCGGGTTCGGAGTGGGGGATACGCTCCTTTTCAAGAGCATAAACCTGATAGGTGTCTCAAGGTCGTACACAATCGCCTACACTTATCCATTATTTACTATAGTCTTTGCAGTATTGTTCTTGTCTGAGCCATTCCTTTTGAAGTATCTACTCGGCACGGTGATGATATTCATCGGCGTCGTAGGCGTTTCGGTTAGCAGTAACGCTGAAGTCAATAGAGAAAATTACAGAGGACTACTGGCCGCACTTGCCACCGCTATCTTGTGGGCGATCGGAACGGTTCTGGTCGCTCTCGGACTGAATGAGATGAGCACAATCTTAGCCAACACTGTTCGCTTCCCCCTCTTGTTCATCTTCTTGCTTCCAGTCTCCCGATTCTGGAGAAAGAAGCTGAGGTTAACCAAAAGGGATTGGATATTTTTGGCCACTTCGGGTATACTGGGGATGACGCTTGGAGGAATCGCCTTCCTGTTCAGTGTTCAACTCATAGGGGCTTCAAGAGCAACCTCGCTGAGCTCGTCTTCTCCCGTGCTGGCTTCTTTGATGTCCAGCTTCTTTCTGAAGGAGAAGGTCACATGGAGGGTGATCGCATCTTCAATCATGGTTGTCTTGGGCATATACTTCTTGACGTAGCCAGCTAGAGCCGATTAGACTTTGTATCCTTTGGTCGGAGCCTCTATTATTCTCCTCTCGTCTAAGAAGCCTTTTACTTCTTTGCTCCATGGTGATGAAGCGTCATAGTCTGCGCCTTCCCTGAGGAGTCCCTTATTCCCCGCTCGCAGATGCATCTGATGGATGATGAGGTCAAATGCACAGATGACGTCACCTATGGTGAAACGTTGCTGGTTCTCCAGAATCCCGAAGTAGGACTGCGTTGTTCTCTGAAGGTAAGGCTTGAACCTCTGCATCTCTCTTGTGGCACGCATAAGCTGAAGACGAAATTTGATCTCATTTTCCTCGTTGCGGCGGAACTGATACAATGCTATCAGGCGGTAGGTCTCTCTCAGAACGGGTATGAAAGCCTCTATCTTTCTGGGCATCAGTTTCCGGATCTTGTTCATGGGTTCTCGAACCACCAACAGAGATTTGCTGATCTTTACATGTGTCAGCAGCCGTTTGATCACTCAACATGTGCCATCCTGTAAATACTTTACGACCTTTATCGTGCGTTAGATGGGAGTTACAACCTCTCTTGTGCGCTGTTTGGAAGGATTTCATTCGTAAAAGCACTACCCCCTCTCCCCCTAGTTTTTCTTAACAGAGTCTCCTGCCGCTTCTGTTTCCGCAGCGGGATTTCGAAAACGCTCGGTTCAAGGCGAGTTTTAGGTGCTTTTTCATTAGACTTTCCTTCCTATGATTGTTCCGACGAGACCGTTTATCGCGTTGAAGATGGTTTCGTTGAAACTTCCAAGCTAGCTAGGTTCAGTGCGCATTAGATAAGGTTATGGCCTCTCTTCACTATGATTTTAGGGATGATTTCTACCCATAAAATCGATACCCCCCCTTATTTTTCTGCTAGCTAGCTTTTTGTTGTTTCCCCCTTCATTCTCTACCTTTCCAACCAGTAGTCTCTGAGCAGGCGGAGGGGGCTGAGAATCTGTGGTTTCCAAGGGGCGTGGGCTAATGCGCACAACGAGGTACCCAAGTAATGTCTCTTGCTGGTAGAGGGTAATCGATTATGTCGATTGCATGAGCTCTCCTTTCTCCGACGTCTGTTTCTGCAGAAGAGTACAGTAGGGAAATGCTCTTTCTGGAGATAACTAAAGTAGAACTTGATAATTCTGCATGTTGAAATCAAGGAATTACTCAAAGACGGATAAAGGAGGAAAGAGTGGTATTGGTTATCACTTGTTTATTTCTCCAGAACGCTTTTCAGTTTCTCTAACGATTTCTCAGCTTTCTTTTCGCCTGTACCAACTGCCAATCTGCCGAGAGCCTTTCCAAGAATCCCCCAAGGCATTTCAACGTCACTTATCCACGTGAGTTTAGTCCCCTCCTCAACGGGTTTCAAGATATATGTTGAAGTGTATGTATAATATGGGGGCTTCGAACGATACATCATCTTCTCGTTCTCGAGACTTTCCGTAATCTCCACATCATGTTCACTGCGCTTATCAATTATGTGGGCAGATGCACCCACTCTATACTTGTCTTCGGGGGTGCGAACCTCAGAAGTGTACTCCACGCTCTTCAGCTCACCTTCGAATGCCCATTCTGGCATCCTGTCCAAAGCAAGAATTTCCCACACTTTCTCAGGCGAAGCCCTGATTTCAATCGACTTTTCCGTCCTAACCAAAAAATCACCTCCTTCTATTATCAATCCTAATTATCTTTCTTTGACATTTAAGCCTTCAATCTAGAAGAGGGCTTTGAGGGATTGCCAAAGCGATATCTTAGGCTTCACTATTGGCGGCTTAGGTTGTTCTTCGGTCTTGAATCTGAATAGTTGTCTAGGTGCATGGGTTCTTTTGAATTCTGGAACATGGATAACGTCAAGTTTCTTTTGTCTAAGTCTTATGAAGTCTCCCACTCCCAAACCTTCAAAGGCAATTCGACACCAATCGTTACCGTAATAGGCTCTGAACTTACGTTTTGCATTCTCTTCCATGCCTAGTCAACCGTGAAATCTGACTGGGCAAAGTCTGATAGTATAGACGATCCTTCTCGCCCAAGTCCTTGGCGGAATTGAGTACTACACATGCCTTTTCTAACAACGTCTATATGCGCCCGAATCCTCTCCTTCAAGCAAGGCAATGGATGAATCCTTATGAAGGATGAGTTATTGCAGAAGCTTGCGGATGAACACCTGACAAGAGAAGAACTTCTTCAGAAGGTCAAACAGGATTTTGACCTGCTCCCTGAAGTAATCAATGGTCTTTCTTCATCAAGAGCGGCGATTAGATACGGCTGTGCCAAGGTGTTGATGGATCTAAGTGAAGAGAATCCAGAAGAACTGTATCCCCACATGGATTCCTTTGTAGATCTCCTAGACAGCAAGTACAGAATCCTCACCTGGAATGCTATGGCCATCATCGCCAATCTCACTAAGGTTGACGCAGAAAAGAAGTTTGATGCAATATTCGACAAATACTACAGCTTCTTGAATGATGAATACATGGTTACCGTAGCTAACGTTGTTGGTCATTCTGGCAAAATCGCATTGGCAAAGCCGCATCTCATCCCCAGGATAACGAATGAATTGCTGAGAGTTGAGAACATCCCTACAACCCCTCATCTAACCGAAGAATGCAAGAGAGTCATAGCAGAAAAAGCCATCAAGTCCTTTGATGTCTTCTTTGACAGAGTTCACCAGAAGGAAAGAGTGATCCCTTTCGTTAAAAGGCACCTGAGTAGTTCAAGGAAAACCTTAAGGAAGGAAGCAGAGAACTTCCTAAAGAAATGGACCTAGATGCTTCATACGTTGGTCATCTTCTTTCCCGAGTTAGTGTATAGATGGCACCTGCGACAATGGGTGTGCCAGATAGAATCATTATGAATGCGATAAGGTTGATTTCCCATCCCAAAAGCGACGACAGCCCAAGAAGAATGATGAGAATTCCGAAGACTATGCCGGCGATTGCTCCGCCATGAGGAAGCCCGAAACATTCTTTGCTAGTGTCATCACCCATGACCATCGTGTTCATAGCCTGTACCCGAGAGTTGCCTTAAGACATTACACGATTCTCCGACCTTAGCGCGCGCTCTAGCTAGGCCCGGTAGGTTGAGGAATAATGACGCTTTGTTCGAAGTCGTTACCGCTTGATGTGTGCAACCTCATGATGAGAAGGGAGTTCGGTTCAGAATCCACAGGGATCTCGATATCGATCTGAGCGCAACGGGGGACGATGTGATTCTCCTCATCTACTACTGTTCCGTTCGCCACAATATACTCAAGTTTAGCGTCTTTTGCTCCCAAGTTCCTGATTGTGATAGCCAGATAGAGGTTTCCCCCGACCTTTCTCGAGGTGGGATTGACGATCACGAGGATCTCTGATCCTGGATCCAGATCGTTGAGAGAGAGGAATCCGGTCCAATAGGAGAGGCCTATGGCCATTAGGGATACCGCGGTGACTATGAGGATAGCTTTCGACCGATTCGCCATAGCCACCTCTGTCGGGTGCTCGATGATAAGTGAGTTATGAACTGAAAATATAGACTCCAAAAGCACGCGCTCGTTCAAGTCTAGCTAGCTAGAATGTGTTCTGTAGCATCTGGTGGCTATCTAGCGCGCGCTCCATTATTTTCACAAGCAAATATTTGTATTCAATGTCTCCTTTGCCTACGCGCAAGTGATCGGTCCAGGCTTTGACAAGCTGTTTTTTGCGCACGCGGACAAGCAAGTTAGAAGATCGAAGAAAAAAGACCCTTTTCTTTATCCCTACAACTCTCATCCTTAGATTACAGATTCGGTCGCGGCTTTTCCTTTGGATTACCCTCTCTGAATCTGCCATTTTCTCCCGATAAAAGCCAGCCCAAGGAGGATTATTGTGATTGCTAGATAGAACTGCCAAATCCCTGCCTCCACAGATCCACGTAGCACCCCCATGAAGTCGAGAATTTCCATTCGATTTATCGGACCGATATACCAGAGCATGGCATAGATAAATTCAAACAATTTGCTGGATCCTGTCCAGACTCCCAGACAGAGTGCCAATGATGGAATAAACAACGCTCCCACAAACCAAGCAAGCACTCCAAGCCATTCGCCATGGAATGCCAAGTTCAGTGCGACCCCGCTACCTGTTACAATGGCTAAGAAAAACCCAGCCAACCACACCGCTGGAAGTTGGCGCTTAAGAGACTTTGCAGAAGAGAAAATAAGTTGATCAGTCTGGTGGTGAGCCTCTCGAGTTCCCATCTTGGACCAGATCAGCACAGGAAGGAGCCAGGAGACAGGCAATAATATCCCATGTGCCTCATTAAGGGGAAAGAGTAGCCCTATAATTATCAATGCGCCAGCAACCGAATAACCCCATATCCCCGAGAACGGTAACTCTTTCAGCTCTCTCAAGATTAATCGGCATTCAGCGAACAATATTGGTTCAAAGCGAAATTGAAGCGCCTTCGCATCAAGCGGTCTTAGCTGGATTTCTTTCAGACGAACTACCGAAGATATCTGAACTTCATTCATGTCGAGGACATCCGATGGGAGAGCTTCGGGGATCTTCCTAGTCTCACGCGCAGGATCAAACCGGCTGAAACGCACGGAAGCGAGCAGGGAAATTCCAATAGCGAGACCTACTAATAACAAGCGCGTCTGAAGGAGCTCAGATGTCCATTGAATGCCTTGCCAAGTAAACGTGGCAAGTGTCCTCCCTTGAGGAAAGCCCCATTCTAACCCTAATATAGATTGAATTTGAGCAAGTTCTGGATACTTCGCAAGGCCCGTGGCACTCATACTTGATCGAATCGCGATTATGCCGAATAGGTCAACGCTCTCTGAGAGGAGAGGGAGGCCTATCAGCCACGATAAGATATATGTGATGTTCCCAGCTCCCCCGCGCAGTAAGGGCCTTGTCTCAAACAGGATGGCGATAGCTGCCACAAAGAACATGAGTGGCAACACAAGCACCAGAAATGGGGTCACCAGAGCCCACAAGTCAATGATAGAGTCTTCCCCGCGGAAGAGCTGCATCCCTATAGTGGTTAAAAGAACAATGGCAATCATAGTTGAGAGAACCGCAAAATTGCATAATGCACTGCCCAAGGTATAATCTGAATTTCTAAGCGGAGTGGTCGCGATAATTTGCCCGACCCGTGTCTGTTCATCGCGTTTAACGGAGTCATTAACAACGTAAAACCCTAAGAGCGTCAGAAACATTCCAGTCAACATCGCTACCAAAGCGCCAATCCACGCACTGTTGTAAACACCTCGATAGAAAGTGGTGGATGATCCCCACCCGAGCGTCACATAATTGGCATCTGGTGCGGGCACAAAGATGTATCCCATTACAATAGTAAGGCCCAAGATGATCAAAAAGCGATATGTGCGAACTTTGTTCCAATAACCCGCCCTCATAATGGCGAAAAGTGCACGTAATCTACTCATTTACCTTAGCACCTCGATGGGCGGAGATGCTATAGAGATATGCTTCCTCCAAGGTCGGAGAACCAGCTAGCTTGGCTTCTTTATCTGGGCTCGTCTCTGCAACAACACGTATGTGGAGGCCGTCTTGTCGGCGGATAATGCTGCTGAGGAGATATTTCTGTTTTGCAGCAGTGAGTTCTTTGCTGGGGATAACCCACTCCCATATTTTACCATGAACCAGCTTCAGTAGCTCTTCCGGGGACGACCGATTTACGAGATGACCCTTATTAAGGATGGCAATATCATTGGCGGCGGCCTCGACATCGGATACGATGTGGGTCGAGAGGATGACGACGCGCTCGCCAGCTAATTCTGCCAGTAAATGTCTAAACCTTACTCGACCTTCGGTATCTAGTCCGACTGTGGGCTCATCGACAATCAATATCTTAGGATCATTAAGTAAAGCCTGAGCAATTCCGATCCGCTGCTTCATACCTCCTGAATAGTCCTTCAATGGACGCTTGCGTGCTTCGAGCAGGTTAACGAACACAAGTAGATCTTCAATCCGCTCTCTTGCAGCTTTGCGGTCGACTCCTTTTATGGCGGCCATATAGTGTAAGAACTCATCAGCATTGAGGTTTGGATATACACCAAAGTCTTGGGGAAGGTAGCCTAGCACACTTCGTATTTCGTCAGGTTGTTTGGCAATATCAATTCCATTCCAGCGCACTAAGCCATTGGTAGGTCTAGTAATAGTAGCAATGATACGCATAAGAGTGGACTTTCCCGCTCCATTTGGGCCAAGCAAGCCCAAAATCCCATGATCTATGTCTAAACTTATTTCACGTAATGCGAAAAAATCACTCCCCTTGTAGCGCTTAGAAACGTTCTCAATCAGTAATCGCAGTAGCCTCACCTTGGGAATAGACTCAAATGTGTGCTTATATGTAATTCCTCAATGTTAGCTAGCTAGTGTCAATGCTCCAACCTTCGATCCTGACATCCCGCATTACGTCTCATGCCAACCTGAAGACTTCATCCCGTAACCTGGATTTCTTGTAGTCGATGAAACTGAGTACTGAGCCTTTCAGGTAGAGTGACTGTTCGTCAAAGAAGACCAGCTAGCGCGCGCTACAGCAATCTCTGGGGTAGCTGAGTATTTCGGGATAGGCGGGATTTCCCAAAGACCGCAATAAGCAATGCCACCAGTAGCCATCGTAGGCCAACCGCAAACCAGTTCACCCACAGAATAACCTCTACGTCTACTGTTCCAAAGAAAATCCGGAAAAGTGTCTGGGAACCGAATTAGCCGCTACATGAGCGCTGAGGATTGCAGTTCGCGCACTCTAATCTTGCTAAGGTCTAGACAGCTATGACGCCTATCCCAGCTTCCTTTGCCAGTGCGGTAGCAGCATTTCCCAGATCCCCACATGCTACTACTAGATGCTGCTGGATACCTTTGACCGCTCTCAACACCCTCTCTAGATCCTCCACTTCAACAACTACAGTGTTACGGCACCTATCCTTCAGGTCGTGATCGCCGACGACCCTGCCCAAGGTCAGGATCAGGTTCTCAAGGTTACGGGTCAGCCGCGCCACAGTGACCGGCGTGCCTCTAGGGATTGCTGTGTGAATCGTCGGGCTGTTCTTCCTGCTATGGTAGTCGCTAATGTAGTAGGTCTGCTGGGGTGTCATCGCTCCTAGCATCCGTCTCGACAGGATGCAATGATTGATCCCCAGATGACCGCGCCTATACAGAGAACAAAGAAACTTTTTTCCATGGTTTCTGTTAACGATGCTTAACAGAAATCCTAAATAGAATCGGATTTGTGTAGGGTTTCGTCTATAAGGCAATTATCTGAAAGGCCGCGCAGGAAAGAGCCTGATGTCACAAATGACTATCGAAGTGAAAGGGGAAAATTTATGATTAGTCCTGAGAAAGTAGGTTTGTCCTCTGAGCGTTTGGGGAGAATTCGGCCGGTGGTTGAAAAACACATTGGCGATGATAGCGCGCGTTGGAACTGATATAATGCAACCAGACGGTAGGTCTCTCTAAGAACGGTTATGAAAGCCTCTATCTCCTTGGGCATCAGTTTTCGGATTTTATTCACGGATTCCCCAACTACGACAAGGGCTTGCTAACTCTTACAGGGGTCAGCAGTCGTTCCATCACGGAACACATGCCCTCCCAGAGATTGCTCCAGAAAACATTAGCTTTGCCTTTCTGCGTGAGAGAAGATATATGGATAGTTTCAGACGCTACTTGTTTCGGGTTGTGGTTTGAATCTGAAAGGAGTTCTCATCGATTTCGGGCAGACCCTGGCCTACCTTGATAGAGAGGATGATAGAAGATTCAGAGGAGAACTTGCTTCTGTACTAGGGAGGTACGGATGCAGGAGAACATCAGATGAGATTTCCCATCTTTTGGACAACGCTTACCGCGGGAGCACCAAGGGAGAGGTGAAGGATCTTCATGAGTTCTGGAAGCTGCTCTTGAAAAGTCTGGGCATACCTGAGAGGTCAGAACTGATTCAGGAGCTTACAGAGCTAAGGAGCCGCCATGTGGCTACGGGATTCAAGCTATATGGCGAAGCAGTCTCAGTTCTGTCCACCTTGAAGAAGAAGTATAAGTTAGCTCTGGTTTCTAATTGTGGCATAGGCCTATCTGATGTCGTACGGGCCTTGGGTTTGGCTGATTTCTTTCATTGTATTGTTCTGTCATACGAGGTTGGTGTGAGGAAGCCTGATAGGCGCATATATCTTGAGGCACTCAATACGCTTAAGTTTGAACCACAACAATGCATATTTGTTGCTGACGAAATCAGTGACCTAGAAGGAGCCAGAGAAGTCGGGCTGAAGACCCTTCTTGTGCGTCAAGGAGAATACACTACCCACAACACCAAAGATCCAAGCTTCAAACCAGACTATCAGTGCAACCACATATCAGAGATTACAATGTTCCTCTGACTAGTAGAAAGCTTGGTTATCGGCCCATGAGCAGGATTATGTCAAACTCACCGCTGTCTAGAGAGCTATCACACCTATGCCCGCTTCTTCGGCCAGTCTAGTCATAGCGTTCCTTAGATCCCCGCATGCCAACACGAAATGCTGCTGGACGCCTTTGACGGCTCTCAGCACCCTCGCCCGATCCTTGACTTTGATAACGACTGTGTTGCGACACCTATCCTTCTGGTCTTGGTTCTCGACAACCTCGCCTGAGGTGAGGATTAGGTTTTCGAGGTTTCGCGTAAGTCGCGCGACTGTGACGGTCTGGCCTTCGGGAATTGTTGTGTGAATCGTTGGGCTATTCTTTCTACCGTGATAGTCGCTAAGGTAGTGGGGCTGTCGGAGTACTTCCGGTCCAAGCATCTTTCGCGACATGACGCAATGATTGATCCCCAGGTGACCGCGCGCCTTGATGCCTCCTCCCATGAAGCTCGTCAGCCGCGAAGCGCGCTAGCTAGCTAGCTAGACCATAGTCAGAAACGCATCGATATCGCCTTGGCATGCAGCGGGGATTCCTTCTTCCTGTAGCAACGTCAAGGCAATACACGGAACAGGACTCTCGGCGCCGCGGATCCACGGGCTGCAGACGATCGTCACCGCGTCAGCCCCGCGTTCCTCCAAGATATCCTTCATCGCAACATAGAGTTTGGTTGCTTCCTCGATCTCTGCTTGCGCCAGAGGTTTGGCTCCCCTGTGTTTCGATGCCTCATTCATTAGCTGTTTCGCGAGCTCCTTCGCTTTCGTCAGTTCAGAGTCGTCCAATCCCTTGTACCTAGTCGCTAGATCTTCTGTCGAGACTTCCTCGAACCGAACGCCCAGCTTCTCCTCAGCAAGCTTAAGGTCACTTGTGATCTCCGACCCTCTGAGGTATTCGTGCGGTAAGCCACCGAATAATAGCAACTTCTCTCCGCCATCTGCCATTTCAATCACTCTCCCCTTCGGGGATTTCTTGAAACCAAGTGGTAGCCTCAGGAAAATCGTCAATCAACTCATCTACCTTATGCCACCTTTGGTTGCTCTTCAAAGTCTTCAACAGGCATGCCGCTAGCCACGCTTTAACGCCATCCCTATCCCCAAGAGAGGCGCAAACCCTCGAAGGAATCTCCTTAGCGATCTCTTCGGTGACGTATCTGCAAGGTGTGAAAGATGTCACAGCCTCAGAAGTGGAGCCCATCAGCCACGAGTTGATAGCGAATGCATAAGAGAGTATGTACTCCTCCGCGAACCTCCTGTATTCCCTCACGACCGAGCCCCAGTCGTCGTTAACCCGCGTGCAAAGGATACCGGCGTCCATCAAAGTCCCGTTGGAGCAAAAGCAGTCAGGGAAACCATTCTCATTCATGCGGCCCCCTGAGCATTTGAAGCAATGAACAGGACGCGCCGTTGTGTCAAGGGAGGCGCCCATCTTCCTGCATTCGACCTCACACATATCCTTGATGAGGGATAACGAGAATTCTCCTGACTCAAGGAGGGATAAAATGCCTTCGACGCAGACCTCTCTAGGCTCAGTCACCTCTCCTAGGAAACCTGAGACCTTGGCGTCGATGGGGCTCTTGGCCTTCTCACCTGAAAGCCATCTTCTCATTGCGCGGGCGTACTCACCTAGCGAGTATATTCTCTGCTTCTCCATGCTCTCCGCGTCGTGGTATCCAAGGTACTCCATGAGGTTGCGCCCTTCGCAACCCAGTTTGTGCGGCATTGTTAGACGACCGGTGCCTATCTCCTCACACAATATGTCGACGCTCTCGGGAAAAAGAGGGCTAACACGGCAGAACTCGGCCATCTGAGCACGTATCAATCGTTGGTCCTCAGTCAGCTCACCTAATCTATCTTGCATCTTGTTAATCGCTTTGATCTCGTTGTCCCAGCTCTCAGGATCGTCGGTCAGCTGGACATTCCACCAGAGATTCCAAGCCTTGACCTCTTTCTTTTCTATCACCATCTCAAACCCTGGTGGAACATACTTGTAAGCCACAAGCTTAGCGCTCATCTCAGATTCTCCTTACTGATCATTCAGGTGGATGCGCTATTATGCCTTCACGTTTGCACGTTTCATGAATTACATGGTTGACTTTGTGAAGTTCAAGTCTTCGACAACTGAGTAAGGTGTAAGTGTTGGGATGCCGACCTCCCACCATTTGATCCAGTAGCGTCCCCTGCTTAGGTCTCTGATATTCTTGAAGATTCTGAGCATGTTGTCGCTTATTCTCAGCTCCCTTATCGGATTCTCTATCCGGCCATGTTTGATCCTGAACATGCCGTCCCGAGGTATCGTGGAGAAGTCTCCAGTCTGATAGTTCTGATATCTTAGATACCAGTCGTTCGTGACGTATACGCCGTCATCAATCTCGGCTATCAATTCCTCAAAGGTCCCATCGCCAGGCTCGACAACGAGGTTCCAAGGATGCGGATTGATCAGCCCTGCATTGCCCGTTGTGTCCTCATCGAACTTCTTAGCCGTTGTGCTGTTGTGAAGGTAAGTCCTCAAAACCCCTTTTTCAACGATGACATTTCTTCTAGCTGGAACTCCTTCGTCATCGAAGGCTCTTGCGCCATAGGTTCCCTTGAAGGTCGGATCGTCCGTCAACGTAAACTTGTCAGAAGCGACCCCCAATCCCTTTTTACCGATGAGGAACGACCGCCCAGCATCAACCATGAACGCTGACGACAAAGCCCCAACTTGGTTAACCAGATCAGCGAAGACTAGTGGGCCGAGAAGCGCTGTGTATCTGCCCGCTTCTCCGGCCGCCGGACTAAGTGAAGCATTGGCGATCTCTCCAGCCATCCTTCCGGCCTCACCGGGTCTGAAGTCATCCTCATTTTCGGCTATCGAAACGAAGTGGCCGCTGGCTATATCCGACGCGAAGGCCCTCACCGAGATCTCAAGACTTGCCTTCTCCCGGAACGCGCTCACATTCCCAGAAGTTGCCAAGTCAATCCTAGCCTTTGAAGCTATCAAGGATCCAGCAACCTTTTTGGCTCGCATTTCACGGGCTTCTTCTATCGCCTTCTCCACGTAGCCGACAACTCTGTCCGGTGTGGTTGAGATCTTCGGCGATGCTTGGATTGATGGATCGTAGCTGAATGGACCCTCCGGCAGCGGCGCATAGACATCAGCTGGAGGCGTTATCTTCGCCATATTGATCAGCCTCTCAACTCCTGATTCAAGGGCTCTTGTAGACGCTAGCGGAATAATCAAGTCCGCACGTTGCTTCTCTATCATAAGGAATATGTCGACTACGGCTTCCCTGTAGTTCTTGGAAACAGTTATCTCATTGTTCGAGAAACGGATCATCGTCGTATCGTATTCAATCAGCTTCGCAACCACATCGGTCGCCCCTCGGTCCAGCCCAAACTTTACGATTTGAAGAGGAACCTGACCCTCCGTCATGCATCATGCACCTCCAAGCCTGACTCCTCTTAGACGTGCATGGGGGCCGCCCGTCCACACGGGCAAAGCTTGCATGGGATCGCTCTTTCCGCAATAGGCTGCTTGGAACTCCAAGTCCTTTCCGACGGCGTCGATAGCCGACCATAGGCCAACCGTAGTCATCTCCAGAACAGGGTTTCTCACTCTCTCTTTGAGTTCGCCATTCTCTATGCGGTAGGCTTCAAGTCCAACATAACGCTGGTTGAAACGTCTGTCGTCAATGTTCCACTCCATAAAGTTCTTTATGTAGACTCCATCCTTGACTCCTTCGATCAGTTCCTCCTTCGAAAAGTTTCCTGGCTCAAGGAAGGTATTGGCCATCCTAACGATCGGCTCCCTGTTATAAGCTGAAGCACGGGACGAACCATTGCTCTGAACCCCGAAGACGCTCGCCGACTCCCTATTCTGGAGAAACTCGTTGATCCTTCCCTCCTTAATCAGAATCCTTTTTCTGGCTTTGACTCCCTCATCATCGTACATGTAGAACCCGAAAGAGTGATCGATCGTCGGGTCATCAGCGACATTCAGAACATCAGAACCCACTCTCATTCCTAAGGAATCCATCTTCAAGTAAGTCTCTCCGGCTTGCGCTGCCTCCCTGCCAAGTATCCTATCAGCCTCTCCCGGATGCCCAGACGACTCATGGCTTACGAGGCCGACTACCTCAGGTCCTAACACAATATCCATGGCTCCCTTTGAGGGGCTTACAGCCTCTTTCAGAGTCTTGGCAAGAGAGTAGGACTCTTCGCACATAAGCTCAGGCAGGTTCCATCTCTCGACTGCTTCCCATCCAGCAGATTCCCCGAGGTTGAAGGATCTCTGAACTGTCCCTCTTTGAGTGTCATGGGCTGTTAGAAAGGCAGAGAAAGCAGCTCTTGGGACAACGCTTGTGACGTCAGCCCCGTCACTTGTCAACACAGCCTTCTCGGTCGTGAGCGTACCCATAGTGAACATGCGAGCCGGAAGCTCGGCACCAGCTTCTTTGGCCGCTTCTACTGCCCGCTCATCGGCCTCCTTCATGAGCTCGATCTTAGAGCCCAAATCCACGTAATCAAACTTCACACGAGGCTTTACTACAACCTTGTCGCTTCCCAATTCCCCCTCTCCCATCGAGACTTCCTTTTTCAAGACTCGTGAAGCCGCCTTGGCAAGCTTGCAGGCTCTTTTCACGGCGCTTGCCGCATCTCGCTTCGTTGTCTTGTTTGTAGACGCGAAACCCATTGAGCCTTTGTAGAGAACCCTCAGGCTGATTCCTTTCGCTTCCTTGAAAAGCGATGCCTCAGGCACACCATTCTTGAGTATCATTGATTCACCTGTATCGGATTGGAATCTCGCCTCGGCATACTCTGAACCCAGATCAAGGGCGAGGTTTATGCAGAACTCAAGCAGCTCCTCCAAATGGATCCCCTAACTGATGATGTCACGCACAGGAAACCGCGCGTGGTAACAGTATTTAAGGCTTCCCCCCACTTTCGGAGTTAACATCTAGAGACAGTGTTCATAAAGCTCAGCATCGACAAGCGATCCCCGACAGTCGGAGCGAGTTCCCATTCCTTTCCTACTCAAGATTCACAAAAGAAAAGTATTAGGGAATGAATTTCAATACCATACAAAGGCAAACATAAGAGATCAACAAATATGGAAGACTCACACCATTCGCGTAAAAGCGTAAGAGCAAGCCTAGCAATCATTCTGATCGCTTCTCTTGCCTCCAACCTCTCAGTAGTCATCGAAGACTCTGGCCTTTCGCAAAGCTCCAACACTTACAGCTACCGATTCCAAGTGGACAATAACGGCTCCACGCTCGTCACCATTACCTATACCAGCAGTGAACAATCCGGTTCCTCATGGATCATCGTACCGAAATTCCTAGAGTTCACCAATAAAACCCTACGTGGAAGAATCCTTGACTTCTCCCTCAGCTCAACAACGGACAAATTGACAACAGACTACTACTTCTACAATGTTCTTGACTTCTCGTTCGCCTCTGACGGCCAGTTTGAGATGATAATTCAATACAACTTCACAACGGCAGCCATGATCATCGAGCCCTATGGAATCTTCCTCTCACCGCAGATAGGGTACCAATCAAACGGCGTAGGAGAAGCCGAAGTCATCTTCCCATCAAACTTTGAGGTTCAAAAGGCTGTTGCAGAGGGGGGATACTCACCTAGCTTCAAAGAAGCCAACTATGTGCGATTCGACGATCTACCCACGAATATTCTCAGATTGGAGATAGATTTCAAGATCGACGGTGACCAGCCGAGCCCGCTGAAGATCGAGAGAGGAATCTTCGCTTTTGAGACATCCGAAAGGTATGAGAACTACGCCTTGAATATCCTGAACCTCTTCAACAGAACCTATGATGACCTTGTCGACATCTTCAACACAACACTTGAAAACATAAACATCGAGTTCTTCATTCCAGACTTTGAGGCTATCTACTCCATAGGTGGATATGTCCCATTCACAGGCGAGACAATAGGGAACATACACATAAACATCTTCTATACACGGTATGTTGAAGGATACATAGAAGTCACAGCGTTACATGAACTTGTTCATCACTTCCTGTGGAGGGGAGGGATCTCGCCGGAGGACCTCCTATGGTTCCAAGAAGGCATGGCCCAGTACATAAGCATAGAGATATCCGAAGACATCGGACTTGAAGGAGCTTCGATGATCAAACAGGAAATAGAGAGCGCAGCCGGCAGACTGAGCGCAATAAACGACCTAGGTTTCCTTGTGAGGTGGACCCCGACGAGTCGGCCAACAGATTGGGGTACCCTTTACACAGCCGCGTACTACGTTGTTAGCAGATTGGCAGAACCATATGGCGAACTTGATTACTATGCAAGCCTCTTCAAACTTCTGGAGGGGATAGAGGTTGACGACAACGATGAACTTGCGTACTACCTGAGTCTCGCGTCTAACAGAACCGTCATGCCTACATTGAGATCCTGGGGTTTTGATGTAGTCGACTTGTACACATACTCAACGCTCATAATGGGGGTTGAGAGATCCATTCAGGATGTAAGCTCCTACTATCAGCCCTACAAGTTCCTCGCCGAGCAACTGTACAGGTGGGCTTTGGATAACGCCAGACAAGACCGAGTGGACGCGGCAAACAGACTTCTATTAGCAGCGGTGATCATCGCGAAGCTCTCACCGTTACTGACCCTAGTAACAATCTCAGGAACGCTCTACGGAGCAATTCTCTACGCTTTGAAGCGCAAGGGATTATTCTCGGATCAGCCTCTGTAGAAGTGCTTCTCTGCATTCTTCTCAGCGTTACGAAGGACCTCCGTGTAAAGGTTGCCGCCGTGGGCATCAATAGATATTATCAATGGGCCAAAACGCTCGACCTCGAAGGCCCAAAGAGCCTCCGGTGTTCCGAGATCCAGCCACTCCACAAGCGTTACGTTCTTGATTGACTTGGCCGCTAAGACTGCAGCTCCTCCAACGTAGGCTCCGTAGGCTGCTCCATGCTCACTCATGGCTTTCTCGGTCTCTCTGCCCATGCCGCCTTTCCCGATTATCAGTCTGACGTTGAAGCATCTGATAATCTCACTTTGGAACGGTTCCATCCGCATGCTAGTTGTCGGGCCAGCTGCTACTACAAACCACTTGCTGTTGACCCTCTTCACGAGCGGTCCACAATGGTAGATCGCCAGGCCATCCAAGTCGATAGGCATCTCCGTCCCCTCCTCGATGAAGCGAATCATCCGCTTGTGAGCCTGGTCACGCGCCGTGACTAGGATTCCCGTTACATAGACGACATCGCCGACTTTCAACTCTCGTATCTGGCTGTCCGAGATCGGCGTCTTGATCCCAATAGAATGATTCGTCTTCTCAATCCATCCTAACTTTGCTTGTGTGTTAGGTACTTAACCTTTCCATCAGGATAGACGCGGGCTGTAGATCTTCTCGCTGCCCAACATTGGAAGGCAACAGCTACAGGGTAAGAAGCTGGATGTCTATGTGCATAATCAACCTTTACTCCCAAAGTTGTGAAGTCCCCGCCCAGACCCATCGGACCGATCTGTGTTGAGTTCACGGCTTCGTATAAATCCCTCTCAAGCTTGGCGATTCTACTGTCCCTATGCGGCTCATTCAACGGTCTAAGCAGGGCCATCTTTGCCAGCTTCATCGCGATATCGGCTCCTCCCCCCATTCCAACCCCGACTATCGTCGGTGGACACGGCAGTGCGCCAGCTTTTATGACAGACTCGACGACGAACCTCTTCATTCTCTCTAAGCCATCGGCGGGCGCCATCATAGCCAAGTCGCACACATTCTCAGATCCTGCTCCCTTCGGGAAAGCAGTGATCTCCAAATAGTCTTCAGATGAGAAGCCCCAGTGTACGAATGGAATGTGGATGCCCGTATTGTCACCCGTGTTCTGCTGGCTGAATGGGTCAACAGCGTTCGGCCTCAGAGGCACCTCTTTCGTCGCCCGCCTAACAGCCCCTCTCAGTACATCGTCAATCTTATCCAAACGCGGAAATCTGGGAGCAGCCTGCAAGTAGAAGTTTATCGTTCCTGTGTCTTGGCATATGGGTCTCGTTTCCTCCTCAGCAAGTTTGATATTCTCAAGGATCGCACTCAACTGTATTCTCCCTCGGCGGCTCCTCTCCTCCTGATGGGCTTTTTCGAGGGCTTCCTTCACATCTGCCGGGAGTCTGATGGCAGCTAATCTCAGGAGGTTAACTGCTACGTCCTCGACTACTGACGTAATCTTCAAGGCCTCGCCTTCTGGGCGCACCGTCCTTAATCTGCTTGGTTTGAATATTTAAGGGATCAAGATCTCGGCAGGAAACGCGCCTTGAACCGATACCTCTCACTATGACTTCTGATTCACCTTCGGCGCTATCTCTCGACTTCTCCGCTAGTTCTCTACTCTCTACAGTGATCCTGTAGATTTGAGCCTCTTCCTCACCTTCAGTCTCCCAATCTGAAGATCAACTGGACTGCTGAACCTAGTGCCGAAACCCTTAGGCCACTAGCTTGCTAGACCACGCGAGAATTCTTGGCGATAGTGATATCGTGCCAGCATCGCAACATAGGCTCATGGCAGCTGAGCGATGTAACAAAACTGAGCTAGGCAGCTTTTCTGTGCAGCTCGTCACACCTAGATCTAAGAGATTTGCAGAGTCTGTCTCTAAGGGCCTCCCTAGTCAGCCCTGCCTGCCGGATTAGCCTCAGTCTCTTCGATAGCTCGATGTCTCCTAAGTAGTGCACCCACAGTTCAAAGTCTCCTCTGACCGCATGGAATTCTACGGATTCTATATCGATCGTTCTGATCGTTTCACAGAAGTCGACGAGATTGCTCGAAGAGACTCCCGTAGGTTGATCGATCCCGCTGTAGAAATGGAAAGCCTTCTCTGGCGAAGTCTTGCGCAAGACTTTTCTCGCGAAGACTTTATCAACCTTTGGGAATCCGATCGCTTCCCTTCCAGACTCCGTTATAGCGTGGTAACCATTTTCAGACTTGGAGACACATCCTAACCGGCTAAGCCCTAATAGATGCATATTCGCCGATCTAACCCTCAACCCCGTCTTCTCCGAAACCTCCCTGGAATCCAATGGGACCTCGCTTTTCCATAGCAGCTCTAAGATCCTTTCTTTTGCTTCGCTTATTCTTCTCAGCTTACGGACCTCCCTCAGCTTGTGGTGAAAGCAACATAGATAAGTCTGTTGATTTGCGTGCTTATTTCCATTCCTGCTTTCCAAGATTTAGAAACAAACTTATGGGAAACTTGTCTCCTATCCATGAATGTTAGGTATCTAAGGAGCAACATGTGGGAGCGTTCCAGGGGAAACGTTATGTCGGTCAATGATATGAGAAAAGACTACATTCTGGATAGGTGGGTCGTGATCGCCACGCAAAGGAAGCAGAGGCCAACTGACTTCTCAAAGGCTAGAAAAGTGACAAGGCCATCCGTTTGCCCCTTTTGCCCGGGGAATGAACATATGACCCCGCCTGCGATCCTCGTTTACCTGAAAGTTGATAAAGAAATAGTTAAGGATAGAGATCGAGAAGACCTTCGCCAGAAGGATTGGCTGGTGAGATGCGTTTCAAATCTTTTTCCTGCATTCACACCGGGCTCTGATAGAGAAGCGAAGGTCAGCAAGGGGAAAAAATTTGTGTCTATGGCTGCTGTGGGCCATCATGAAGTGCTTGTCGAGTCGCCTAATCATGATGAGCATCCAGGCGTGGCTAGAGTTGATCAGCTCGTTCATGTCATTAATGCATATCGAGATCGGTTCAAGGCGCTTTCCTCCAACGAATATGTGAGGTACGTCTCAATCTTCAGAAATCACGGATCTGAAGCAGGGGCGTCTCTATCTCATGCTCACACGCAGATCATAGCCACGCCTCAGGTCCCTAGGATTGTAAAGGAGGAGATGAACGAAAACAGAATCTTCTGGGATAGACGTGAAAAGTGTGTATTTTGTGATATTATCAGAAAGGAGAAGCACAGTCCGCGTCGAATATGGGAGAACGAAAGCTTCATTGCCTTTGCTCCATGGGCGAGCATTCACCCCTTCGAGTTTTGGATTTTCCCCAAAGTGCATCAGTCGACCATTCTGGAGATGGATCCCGGTGAGATCGACAATCTTGCAGGCGCTCTTAGAGTGTGTTTCGGGGGGCTAAGCAGACTTATACAGGATCCACCCTACAACTTTGGATTTCACATGGTTTCAGATGAACAATATCACTGGCACGTTGAAGTCTACCCACGCCTGTCGATATGGGCTGGCTTCGAGAAAAGCACAGGCATGTTCATAAACGTGGTTTCTCCTGAAGAGGCAGCTGCAAGTTTGAGAGAAGCAATGAGAAAAGAAGAGAAAGAATTAGCCCTGAGCATTCAAAATTGAGTATCTAACTATACATGCTGAGTGCCTTTCTGATCCCGTTTGTGGTTATGTGATATTTCTCGATGCCACCATTTGAGTCCAAGTGTATACAGTCGGTTTCGATCAGCTTCTGCAGGTTCTCCCTTATCTTTTCAGGCTCCATAGCTGTCCATGTGGAGATCTCCTCAACAGTCAGTGATCTTCCAGAATCCGTGGCGCCTATATTATGTAGCATGCAAAGGAAGTAAATCTCATCTGGAATTGACTGACCTCTGAAACTCATGCCATGTCACGCTCTGCAAGCCTCTTCGTACACTTCGACCGTTCTTTTGGCAACGGCCTCCCAACTGTATACTTCTTCAACCTTCTTTTTAGCATTTTGGATCAACCGCTCCGAGTACCTGGAATCTGAGAGAACCCTATTCACACCCCAAGCTATAGATTCAGGATTTCGTGTGTAAACAGTCACTCCGGTTCGATCTCGCTCAACTATCTCAGCCAGCCCGCCCACATCCGCTGCAACAACAGGTACGCCCGCGGCCATTCCTTCCAAGGCAACTATGCCGAAGGGCTCATAGACGGAGGGAATCACCAAAGCATCGGCACTCACTGTTAGTTCCACAAGTTCCGAATCAGAGATGAATCCCAGAAATCTTATTCTATCAGCGTAGCCAGTTGCTCTGGCAAGATCCTCCAGATAATTCTTGGACCAACCATCACCAGTTATGAATATTCTGACCTCCCCATTTTGCCGTATTATATTCGGAACAGCTCTGATAAGATATTCGACGCCTTTCTGCGGCACGAGTCTGCCAACAAAGAGAACCAATCTTTCATATGGTCCGATTCCGAAACGTCTCTTAACGGCCCTCTGATCTACGTGCCTCCTATACTTGGAAACGTCAATCGCATTCGGGATCACTGCAATCTTATCTGATGGTACGCGGAAATGATGCTCAAGTTCGCCTTTCATCGAGCTGCTGCAAATGATTATTTTCTTCGCCTCGTAGGTCATCCACCATTCCAAGCCATCAATGAGATAAGAGTCACGGTTGTGGAGACCTTGAGTTCTACCATTTTCAGTGCTGTGGACGGTAGAAACTAGCGGTTTGTCTAGATAACGCTTAGAGGAGATTCCGGCCGGCGCGGTCAGCCAGTCATGGATATGAACGATGTCGAATTCGACATCCCGGCTCAATACTGCGACCTCCTTTTCGATAAAATGGTTAAAAATGAAAGTCCATGTTATGAAGTTCGGGTGGCCTAAATCAACCCGTACACGATGAACTTTTACACCGTCCACATCCTCGAAAGAAGGTGTTCCTGGAAACTCCAGAGTCACTACATGCAGATCGTGATCTTCTTTCGCAAGCGCCTTTGCTAAGCCAAGGCAGTGACGCGCAATCCCACCGACAATTCTGGGGGGAAACTCCCATGTTAACATGCAGATTCTCATGTCGATCTAGCCGGATAGTTAGATCATCAACATTAGGAATCTTGCCACGGTACCAAATATACCTTAGTCTCGATTATGGTTCGGATTTGATGGTAAGTCATCATGATATTCGGGGGTCAGGCAACAAGAGTCCGTTCAAGTCCTTCGTAACGTCGTCAACGCGCCCGTCAACCAGATAGGTATAGAGTTCTCTGTGAACGTCCGCTCTTTTCTCCCAGTCCCATATCTTCTCCGCTGATTCCCTGCAATTCTGAATTATCTCGTCCGATTTCCTGCCCTTATATTCGCCTTTGTAGAATTGGATTATCTTCTCAGCTGTCTCTTCAGGTTTGTCCGGGTTGATCCATATGCCGTTAAAGCCGTCCACGATTTTCTCACGCAATCCCCCCATACCGACAGCAGGGACTACGCCGCAAGACATCGCCTCCAAGTCTACTTGTCCCTGCGGTTCATACCTTGACGGAACCAGTGCAAGATCCCAAGAGTTGATAACCTTGATCTTTTCCTCACCATTATAGAAGGTGTTATCGATGAATACTACATCGTGGAGGTCACTCGTGTGGATCTTCTCTTCAAGGCTAAGGTAGAAAGGATTCTGCGTCTCTGTCTTTGTGACTATGTGAAACTTGATCTCTGGAATCTCCTTGAGAAGCAGTGAGGCCAGTTTGGGTATTATATCTATTCCTTTGACTGGTGTGCATCTTCCTATGAAGCCTATCTTAAATCCTTTCTTCTCGACGTTTTGCATGGGTCTGTATTCTTTTGTGTCTACTCCATGGTATATTGCGAAGACCCTGTCTTCAACCCTTCCCAATCTCATCCCATGTGCTTTCAAGCCAAGCAGATACTCTTTCCTGTGAATTTTGCTTACAGTGAACAAAGCTGAATATGGATGTCTACTCAGAATCTTGAACGCTAGGGGAAACTCGAGGTCTCTGATCAGCCTAAGCCCTTGGAAAAAGGAGTCTCGAAATTCCCCTTTAACGGCGAATCCGAAGTCTTCTATGCCCAATTTTTCACTAGTTCCATGAATGTTCTGATGCCAGATTCCGCCGCGTCTTCCAGGTTCTGTGGAGTGAATGAAGATGGCTTGAGGCAATTCTGGATGTAGCCATGCGACAAGTGCAGTTCTTAACAATGACATCCAGTCGTGGGGTGAGAAAAGATCTGCCAAGGACATTCTGTAAGGCGAAGGCACAACCCCGAAGTTTGTGAAGTACCTTGGGATTAGGTGTATTTCGGAGGGAACTAGGTATTCAACATCTATCCCATATTGATGGAGAATATCATACGTCCATGCGTAGGCTACGTCAAAATCGATGTCAGAAGATGGTCTCCTAATGATGACGCCTTTGAAGTTCTCCCGGACTGGAAGATCGGGTCTGAAATGCATCGAGAAGGTTTTTACCTCAAAGTTTCTGTCAATGAGCCTGGGGTAAAGGTGATTGTGAAAAGTGGCTAAGCCTCCGACAGCGCCGACACCGGCCTCGTAAGAGTCGACTCTCAGTTGAATCGGCATCGCATGCTCATCTCGATATTCAGAGAAACTGCAACAAGACTTTCTTAAAGGTTTCCTAAGAAGGTGCTTGACTGCAAACCTTATTTATGTCTTGCGAAACTAAGGTTCATCAGTCTGAATCGAGTCATCATAGATTCTGCCGTGATATCTGGATAGATTTGTCACTTACATTTCTCCGCACGCTGAAAATCGAAACAGAGATTTTCGAGCCTGATGCTACTGTATCAATTCATCATAGATTCTTATTGTGCTTTCTGCCACTCTACGCCAAGTAAACGCTTCTAGAACTCTTCTACGAGCATTTTTCCCACATCTCCTCCTCAATTCCCCATCTTCCACCAATACGGTAACAAATTTCGCTATGTCACTGGGTTCGTAGGGATTTATGTGGAAACCGCATTGATTCGTACCGCTCGGAATAACTTGTTCCCTGAAGCCGCTGATGCCCCCAGCACCTACAACAACAGGTTTTCCCATGCTCATCGCTTCTGTGCAGACAATCCCGAAAGGCTCATACTTAGAAGGAAAGACGCAGATGTCAGACGCAGCGTAGAGTTTGATCTTTTCTTCCTCTGGGAGAAATTCATATTTCAGAACAACTTTGCTTTCAAGACCTGCTCT
>Ga0224501_10000802_pt1 | contig 24331 bp, 10 predicted proteins | sample SF_Oct11_sed_USG_4_FD_169105 | JGI IMG/M metagenome (GOLD analysis project Ga0224501, IMG submission 169105) | Sediment microbial communities from San Francisco Bay, California, United States - SF_Oct11_sed_USGS_8_1 | ecosystem: Environmental > Aquatic > Marine > Sediment | place: USA... | reverse complement strand
GTTTCAAAGGTCTATGTAAACGTTTGAGCTTCTACGGTAAACGGTTTTAAAGTCATTCAACTGGCAAGTTGTGGTTTACTCACTCTTCTTCTTTTAACAAGAAGAGTTCTGCCCTCAGCTTTTTATGATCTACCTTAAATGTCTCCGTCTTGGGGACCTCGCCCCTAAATTCTATGATTTTCGGAACCTTGTAATGAGCTAGGTTTTTCTTGCAATATTCGGTGACTTCTTCTTCTGTCAATTTTCCTCTGTAATCTTTATCTGGAACCACTATTGCCTTGACACGCTCTCCAACGTCAGGGTCTGGAACGCCTATGACAGCTGCTTCTTTGATCTTTGGATGGTTGTATAGCACTTCTTCTATTTCGTGGGCGAAGACCGAATATCCCTTATATTTAATCATGTCCTTTGTTCTTTCAACGAAATGGAAATATCCTTCCTCGTCCATGGATACGATATCACCGGTTTTGAACCAGCGCTTGCCACCTGCCTCAATGAAGCTCTCCTTGTTGGCCTCAGGTCTATTCCAATAGCCTTTCATCACCTGCGGTCCACTTACCACCAGTTCGCCTTCTTGGCCTGGCGGAAGAAACTCAATTTTGTCTGGTAAACATACAGCGGCGTGGGTGTTGGGTAGTGGAACGCCGAATGAGCCTGGCTTGTTTCTGCCGGGTGGGTTTGTATGTGTCACAGCTGTCGTTTCGGTTAGGCCGTACCCCTCGCGTATTTCCTTGCCCATGAATCTATTCCAGTTTCTTTTTACTTCGTCATGTAGAGTATCGGCACCGCAGTAAATGTATTTCATTTTGTTCCAATTGAATCTCCTAGCCCTCTTTAAGTCAATAAAGTATTTGTAGAGGGTTGGGACACCGTAAAAGAGTGTGGCCTTATACTGTTCCATCGCAGCTATGATATCTTCCAAATCAGGTCTAGCGAACAATATTCCAAGTCCGCCTCGTATTGCTCCGGTGAGCATGACTACTGATTGGCCGTATATGTGATAGAAGGGCAGCATTGCTACGGTGACTTCCTTCCCGTCCTCTATGTCGGGAAAGAAGTCCCACATTTCTTTCTGAAGGGCAACTACATTGTGATGAGTTATCATTGCTCCTTTCGGCAAGCCTGTCGTTCCTCCGGTGTAAGGAAGGGCAACTAGGTCCTCTTCAGGGTTGATTTCAACTTTAGGTGGATTTGGCGGATATTTCTTAAGTAAATCTTGGAACAATAGGTTTCCCGGTCTCTGACTTATCTCTGCGGAAAGTGTTTTTCCTCCAGCTCTTCCGAAAAAGCGTCCTCTACCAGGCAAATACTCTTCTATACTCGTCACAATTACATGTTCAAGGCCCGTTTCATCCCAAACCCTTTCCACGTTTTCATAAAGCAAATCTAGGCAAACCAGATTCTTACTCCCGCTGTCGTTCAGCTGATACTTGATTTCTCTAGGAGTATAAAGGGGACTCATAGCCGAAGCCACTGCTCCAATTCTGATGATTCCAAAGTAAGCGATCATGAACTGCGGGCAGTTTGGAAGAAGTAGAGCAACCCTATCTCCCTTCTTAACACCCAGGTCATGTAGGGCTGTTGCAAACCTTAGAGACAACTCGTGTATCTCTTTATGTTTCATCTTATTGCCATAGAAAACTACTGCATTTGTGTTACCCCATTTTTCAACTGCTTCATCCATAATCTCTGGTACAGATTTCTTGGGAATTTCAACGTCTGCTGGCTGGTCCTTCGCATACCATTTAATCCAAGGTCTTTTTTCGTATTCGGCTAGAGCCTCATCTGATTTTGATTTTGGCATCTTATCTCCCCCAGATTCATGTAGAACAAACTAACACGTAAAACAAATATAAAAGGTTTATTTGTCATTGAAAGAACGGGTTGGCGGGTGATTTATAGGCCTAGATATATCTCTCTGACGTCTCTATTCTTCATTAATTCTTTTGCAGTTCCTTCAACGGCTATTCTTCCATGCGCAAGAATATAGATTCTCTGTGCTGAGGCGAGGGTTATGCTCACGTCTTGTTCAACTAGTAAAACTGTGACTCCTGAACGCCATATTTCCTTAATGCTGTCGAGTACTTTTTCTTTCAACGTTGGAGCCAATCCCAGAGATGGTTCATCTATAGCTAGAAGCTTAGGTTTCGACATTAGCGCCCTTGCGATGGCAAGCATTTGTTGTTCACCGCCGCTCAAAGTTTGGGACATCTGCTTTGCTCTCTCTTTGAGTATAGGGAACAACTCGTAAATCCATTCCAAATCCTTCTTGATTCCTTTTTTATCTTTGCGTAGGTAAGCGCCCATCTTCAGATTCTCAAGGGTAGTCATTTCTCCGAAGGGTCTTCGTCTTTCTGGGCAGTGGATGATACCCGTTCTCACGATTTTCCATGCCTTAAGTTTGTCTATTCTTTTTCCATCAAATGTTATTGTGCCTGACACGCTGGGGTGTTCTTTTTTGCCTGGTGCAATCTCTCTTATTACACCGGATATTGTGCGAAGCAAAGTTGTCTTTCCGGCTCCGTTTGGTCCAACAACACCGACGAACTCTCCGTCTTCAACTTTTAGGTTAACGCGGTTTAAGGCTATGGCTCCATCGTAATGAACTGTTAGGTCTTTTATTTCGAGCACATCACATCGCCTTTCCCATGTATACTTCTATTACTTTCTTGTTTTTGGATATTTCTTCTGGTTTTCCTTCAGCTATTTTTTCTCCTTCGTGAAGCACTATTACTCTTTTGACTATCTTCATGAGGGCATATAGCTTGTGTTCAACTATCACTATGCCACGCGTTGGATGATCTAAGTGTATTCTTTGGATGGATTTCGTCAGAAAATCCGTTTCAAGTGGATTTAATCCGCCGAAAGGCTCATCTAGCATCAGTAAGTCCGGTTCGGTGGCAAGTGCTCTAGCCATTTCCAATCGTTTCAAATCTCCATGGCCAATGTTCTCAGCTGGTTCAAGCATCAATTCGGTAAGGCCCACATTCTCCAGCATATCCATTGCTTTTCGTTCAATGGTTTTGATCCATTCGATTTTTCTGTTTCCTCTAGGAGAACAAAGAGCTACCATAACGTTTGCGATGACTGGTAGGTGGCGAAAAGGTCTGACGACTTGAAATGTTCTGGCGATCCCTTTGTTGACAATTTCATGGGGGGCGATTCCGATGATGTTTTCGCCCTTGAATTTCATGGTTCCTGAATCAGGCTTGAGGAACCCGCTTAGTAGATGAAACAGTGTTGTTTTGCCGGCTCCGTTGGGGCCAATTATGCCAACGATTTCACCTTCATCGACGTGGAAACTAACATTGTTGACTGCTGTTAGTCCTCCGAAACGTTTGGTTAGGTTTTCAACTTCCAGCAGATGCATGGTGAACACCTTTTGATCACGCTATTTTTTTAGGCGCGCACGCATGCGCGCGATTACACCAATTTTTTTTCCTTCTTTCTTATATGTTTTCCAGATTCTCGGACCCCTCTCGTCTATGTCCCTTGCTTCCTCAAAGTCTTCAAGTTTGTCAGTTACAAACCTTGCTACTCCTCTTCCACGCCACAAAATAATGAAGGCGATCACCAAGACAGAGTAGCCTAAGAGACGGTAAGAAGAAGGAACGCTTAGTACTTGCGTAAAGACATACTTGTCTAGAATCTCCAAGATGTAGACCCCTACTATCGGACCATAAATCGTTCCTATTCCTCCGAAAATCGTATAGATGATCACGAAGAAAGAGAGGGAGATTCTCAGCGAGGCTATACTCGCAACACGGCCATTTGCTATCAAATGTGCGTTGACGCTGCCTGCTAAGGTTGCGAAAAAGCCGCTTATAGCAAAGCCCATCATCTTGTATGTAGTTACGTTGATTCCAGAAGCTTTGGATGCCAATTCGTCGTCAAGAATAGATACGAAAACTATCCCTGTTTTTGAATTGGCGACTTTGTACAGTGTGACCGCTGAAACGAAAAGCAGGAACAAAGTGAGATAGTATTCTGCGGTCTCCCGCACGGCATAGGGAAGAAAGGGGAAGTAGGTGGGTAGATTCCAGATGCCGAAGTCGCCTAGAGTGAAGGCTCTGAAATAAAGGATCAGACCAATGAGGATTATGGGGAAGGCCAGAGTCACCAACGCCAGGTAATGGCCCTTCACCCTTAAGCAAGGAAAGCCTATGAGCAAGGAGGCCCCGACGCCAATAAGCAAACTTAAAGGGATGGTTATCCATAAGGGGTGCCCCAAATGATAAAATAGTAAGCCTGTCCCGTAAGTGCCGATCCCGAAGAAAATGGCATGACCAAGACTTATTTGTCCAGTGCGACCCACAAGCAGGTCCCAGCTGGCTGCAAAGATTGCCAAAACATTTGCGCCCGTGAGGATAGTCACAATAGTTGATGGCAGCCCTATCAAAGGCAAAAATGCAAGGAGCAGAAAGAGCATAAGCGCCAACATTCTTGGCGGTATGTCAAAGACATGTGCAGCGAAGCTCGAATATAATCTTCTGAGGTAGGTTGTCACCATTTTGACTTCACTCCTCAAGTTCCACGCGTTTTCCAAATAGCCCCTTGGGCCTAAATAAAAGGACCGCCAACATGGTCGCCATAATAACTGCGCCGCTGAGGGTGGCGCCCTGTGGAACGTTAATCAAATTCGCTATGAACGGGTCAACCGCTAGAGTGAAGATTTTTTCAATAAACCCGATGATAAAAGCTCCAATAAGAGCTCCCTTGATGCTTCCTAGACCACCCAAAACAACGATGGCGAAGGCCATGAAAAGCGGATGCTGCCAGATATGTGGATACGTTACATTGCCACCAGTAGAAGATGTGATGAACACGCCGGCAACCGCGGCGAACGACGCCGACAAACTCATTGCTAACATGGATAGATTTTTGACGTTGATCCCCATTAGCATTGAAACTTCTCGATCTTGAGACAATGCCTTCATCGCCCCTCCAATTCTTGTTTTCTCTATGAAAATTATTAAACCGGCGAAGAGAACAAGCGAGAGTACGGAAGACAAAATCTGTGAGTATGTGGTCTTCACGCCGAAGATCGTTACAAAATCCGACATCCCTCTCGCTTTCAAAAAGTTTTCCGCAATGGATGGAACCACTTTGCGGCCCGAACCAAAAAATAGGACCATTGACTCCTGAAAAATAATGGCTAAACTGAGCGTAACCACCATAACCGAGATCGGGTCCTCTATCACAGGATCCAAGCTTATCCTGTAAAAGATGGAGCTTATGATGGCTACCAAAGCTGCAGAGACAAGCAAGGCTGAAATCAAATCTAGTTTGATGCCTCCATAGCCGGAGGCAAAGAAAAAGTAAATGTAGCTTCCAAGCATGAATAATGCACCGTGGGCTAGATTTGTTATTTCCGTCACTCCGTAAAGCGCGGAGAATCCAACAGCCAACAAAGCGTACATTCCGCTTGTTATTAATCCATAAATTATTATGTCCTCGATCAACTTTTCCACCCCGGGTGTGCAAGCATGCGCATGCAGAATTGAGTTTTAGACCTAAAATGTGAATATAAGTCTTTTGTCCGCAACTAATTACCTAAAAATTGTTCTATACTTGTGTTGAAAGAAAAAAGGGGAGTAGAGCCTTCTTAGAAGGCGTCGTTTACATTGGAAGGGGCCACGGAGTGTGATAATCTCCGAACGTTAGTGCTACAACGATGACGTCGTCGATGTCAACCAAGCCGTCGGCTGTGAAGTCTGCTTCTATATTCCATATCGGCATGCCAGGAACTGCTCCGAATGCCAGGGCCGGAATCATCACGTCGTCTATGTCAACTAGGCCGTCATAGGTTAAATCGGTTTCGAGGTCATACACCCATGGAGGAATTCGGTATCTTCTTGAGAAGTCCTGATCTTGGGGGAATACAACCACCATCGTGCCCTCGCCGCCAACTTCTTGCCACTGAGTTATGTGGCTTCTCACGTAGCCCACAGGCCACGATTTAGTCAAGCACTCAGTGTGGCAGTAAACGTCGTGGTATCTACCGCTTGGACCCGTGTATTTGAATTTTCCGAGAACGCCAAGTCGATCGGTTTGTTCGGTCAAAGGTATTAGGGTGTCGGCTTTTATAGGCCACGAACTTTGTGTCTCAAGAGTCTCATCCAACGATATTATTGTGTCGTAGGCGCCCCACATGGTGTATATGGGACAGGTGCTAGGCTGAGTTGTTCCCCAGAACTCAGTTAATATGGCTCCTGACCTTAATTTGTATAGGTCCCATAGTTCTACTGTGCTTAGTGGTTCTGCGTCTGGGCTGATGTTGGTTCGCGTTCCAAGTGAAGCAAGGAATGTTTCGTACTCGTTTTTACCGTCATGCTCCTCCCAGAACTCCTGCATCTGGCTTTCAACGTTGATGCCAACACAAACAGCGTTGGTGTTTCTGTCCTTGTACGTCGTGATGAAGTCGACTCCTGTCACCGCTGAGTATATTTGAATGATGAGGCGAGCGTTTTTGGCGTCGATGTTATTGAAAACCGATATGAAGTCTGGGGTTAAAGGATGAGTGCGGTGAACGGCGACCACCTGCGCTTGAGGTCCTAAGACAGAATAGGGACTTGGCGGTGAATAATACGGGTTAGGGCCAACGCCAGGTATTGTGGGGAAGTAGACGCTGCCCGGCAGAGCTCCAGTTCCGTTGCCAGCCAAAGCGAACATCATTCCATAGGTCCAAGTAAGGTCTTCCATAACTAGGGCTGTCTTAACTGGCCCCTGAGAGCCTGACCCGTACATTGGATACAGTCTAGACGGCAGTACGTAGGATCTTATTATTCCCAATCCGAGCTGCTTGAAAAGGTATGTTCCATTCATCGGCGTGTTTCTGAACATGTATCTGCCTTTGCCGTAGTTGCATCGGGTGCACGTTCCTCCGCATTTTCCTGTACCGCCACAGTCAATAAGTTCGTCGGTGGATGCTCCAGCGATATACCAGATGGGAGCATACCCTGTCGTGTCGTTCTTGTTGTCTGCGTAGTCAATGAAGTTGAGTCGCATCGGACCGACACACTCTGTTCTGAAGCCTCCAATTACATAGTCTGCGCTGAACGGAGCATCCAACGCAGCTTTCAGATTGGTCCAGCCTTGTGTGGGGTTCGGCTCCGGAACTGCGGCGCTGTCAACAGGCTGTAACACGACCTTGTAGTTGAGCCCACCGATCACAATGCCGTCGTCACCGTCTCCTCCATTGTCAACACCGTTAGGTCCAAGATTGACCAAATCCCGTGCCAATACACAGCCAACCCATTGACCATCCCATTGTATCCATCCCTGCGGACCCACCACAGCTATGTGAATCTCACCGTCCCAGCCAGGGCTTCCTCTTATTGGAACAAAAGCCAACAATGTTGTTGCTAGAAGCATGGTCATCATTATTCCAGTAACTGTCTTCGCTTTCATTTTCAGTTTTCTCCTTTCTACTTTTCAGCAAGTAATAGAAAGCCTCGCCCAAGTTTAAAAGTCTTATGGAAATTTTCTCCATACAAAATTCTAACCCGAACCTTACTAAAGAAGTGTACTCCGCTCAAATAGAGTATGCCTATGCGCGCGCGCATACGTGCCTAACCAAGCCATAAGTCTACCGAAGATCCCTAACGGTTTCAATGAAGAGTTATCAACACACAATCAAATGAAGAAGACTTTTCGGCAACTCTAAATTGACTAATCTCTTTTGTAAGAATTTTTGAGCACATAGAAGATAATTCCGGAATACTTAAATTTGCCAAACACGCTGTTAATACTCGCTGAAAAAGAGAAGGGAGAAGAAAATGAAGATGAAATTATCTAGACTTGCAGCTATTACTTTAGTGACTTTAGTTGTGCTAAGCTTGCTTCCAATATTTCCTGCGTTTGCCGCACCTGTAATTTCTATAGAACCATCAAGTGTTAGCTTCACCACAGACACTGCTTCGCCCGGCGACACCTTCACGGTTACCGCTCATGTTGCTGATGTCTCTGACATGTTTGGCTGGCAAATTGCCTTATACTATAACGCCTCAGTAATCAACTGCACCAGTGCCACAGCTCTTTTCACATTCTCACCTGGAATACCTCTAGCACCAGTGTACGCTACTTTCGACTCTTGGGGCGTCGCCTTCATCGGATACTCCGGCATGGCGGGAGCAACACCATTTACAGGCTCAACAGATCTAGCTGAATTCGAATTCGAAATAACAGCGTCTCCACCTAAGTGGGGCAGCCTAACCAGCGACCTAATCATCTCGTATAAACCTTCGGGAGGCACGTATGATACCAAACTCAAAGACTCAGCGGGTGCTGCCATAGCCTTCTCGGCTACAGACGGCTATTACGAATACTCATGGGCCATGCCTACAGAGCCGTGGCTAACAGTAGCCCCCGCTACGGTCCTGAAAGACGAATACACAAATTGGACTGACACAACGTTCACAATTGACATTGTTTTGAATCAACTCAGCACTGCATGGGAACTCGTAAGTGTCTCACTCAACAAAACCTTTGACCCCACACTTCTGGAAGTGGTGAGCGTCACTGAAGGAGCCTTCCTCGCGGGATTCGGTTCAACAACTTTCAGCTCCACCGTGTACTCTGACCGTGTATTCGTAAGCTGCTCTCTGGACACTCCGTACCCCTCAGTCTTTCCGTATGGAACCGGCACAATCGCCACAATCGAATTCAAAATCATATTCCAAGGCGACTTCGGAGACAACCGCGAGTGCGACCTCGGTTTGGAAAACATTGTGCTGCTAGACAAAGGCGATGTTACAATACCCTACGATGCAGATAAAACAGAGCCGGGTCTTTACCAAATCCGCGGATACCTGTCAACGGCAGCTCCATGGCTAGAAGCTGAAGACGTCGTAGTTGGACCAGAACCCGTGCAGAACACATTCGTCGACGTGCCCATATGGCTCAAAGGACCTCTAGACGCTCGCTGGGAACTAGTTTCCCTACAATTCCGACTAACCTACGATCCGGAAATCGTAGAAGTCGTTGAGGTGTTTAACGGTTCGTTCCTATCAGCGTTCGGTCCTACGCTGCCAATGAGCGCTGACTTCCCAACTGGAAACTCACCTCCGTGGCTTCATCCCCACTTCCTGTTCGGAGACATTTTGCTGCCTCCATGGACAGTCTTCCCAGAAGGAGAAGGCATAATCGCAACCGTCAGATTCAAAATACTGAAGCAATACATGGATCCAGACGACATAGTGGTTGACCTAGAGTTCATTCAAATAAAGTATAAAGACCAAAACAACAAGGATGTACCAAACGACTGGGGACACACCAAGAACGGCACGCTTACTATCCTCGGATGGTCACTCGAAGGAAGAATAATCGACGTGTATACACAGTATCCAGCGCCCTACGGTGGACAAGGACCCAATAACCCAAGCGACTTGTTCTGGCCACAAAAAGAGGTGGAGCTATACGCCAATGTAACCTACGATTGGTGGCCGGTACAACAGAAAGATGTAGCCTTTGAAATAAGAGACCCCGCGGGACTACTATGGACTACTCTCGTGGGTAGAACAGACGAATATGGTGTAGCCTCAGTTGCGTTCCGAATTCCATGGCCATGTGACAACCCAGAAGAACTGTTCGGCGTATGGACGGTATCTGCCTCTGTGGACGTAGCTTGTATAATAATTAGTGACACATTGTGGTTCCACTTCGACTACCTAGTAAACATCTGGAGCGTCACACCGAACAAGTTACCCCCAGAATACTACAAACACTGCGAAACAATCACAATAGAAATCGAATACGGCACCCACGCTCAACAAACCTACCCAGCAGTCTTCACCATAGTGATCCACGACGCACTGAACGTCCCAATAGGCTCAGTAATGGTCGAGATGACCGTTGGAGGAGCCGAATTCTGTCGATACAAGGATGAAAGCTTCAGTGTCGAAATACATGTTCCAAAATTCGCCTTTCCAGGAATTGCCACAATTCACGGAAACTGCCTTAGCGCCCTTCCGTCAGAAGGCGGAAGCGCTTGGTGCCCAGAGGAAACAGCGACGATAATCATCTACCCTGGCTGGATCGAAGGACCCTAGCCCACTGGGAATTCGAACTCCCACCCCCCTTTATTTTTTTGAACCACAAAAACTGAAACATTATCCCGTGTTCAGAACACATGTAATCTTATTCCACAAGACTTATTTTGGTCCATCGCCAATTATATGATCGCTGAAAGAGAAAGTAGGATGTGTATAAGATAACAAAAAAAATGGTGGTTATCCTTTTCGCAACTCTTGTGGCACTCGCTTTCTCCCAAAATGCATATGGCCTATCCTCCCTCAACATCACCGCGACGACAAACAAAGAATCATACGACATTATGGAAGAAATTTTCGTCACCGGAAAACTATCACAGAATGGTAGTATACCGGTTTCAGATGGCTTAGTGACAATACAGGTGGACAATCCCGAAAACAACTTTTTCGCCATACGAACCCGAACAACAGGAGCGAACCTTGCCGGTCCGTGGCCTGTGGAAATCCTCGAAATAGTATCCTGTGATCAGGGAGGCAACCCAAAGGGTAGCTTCAAGCCAGGAGGAAACGCCGGCTTCAAAGTAACAATAAAAAACAATGACCCTGTTGCACACATCATAACCGTAACCCTGAACGTGTATGATCGGTATGAAGCACCCTTCGCGGCGCTGATAATTTATTCCGGGTCAATAGGTGCAAATGGGTTAATAATCCCAATGATCTGGCCGGTAATTATACCCGGCAAAGCTCCTGAAGGCAACGCAGCAGTTTACGCCAACGTCCTCACTCAACTTCCAAGAGAAGGCGGGTTCGCCTATTCCCCCGAAAAATCAGCAACCTTCGCCATAAGTAAAACAACCACCACGGCATTCTCGGCGACTCACACAATTTATTCTGCATCTGAAGAAGGAGCATACAACCTTACCTTCAGAATTGGGAGTGGATACGGGGCAAAGTTAGGCACCCACACGGTCTACGTATGCTCATTCTATGAAATATGGCTAGCAACCAACAGCACAACATTTGAACTAGTGTTATTAGGCGACATCACTGGTCCTGAAGGCGTTCCAGACGGTATTGTTGATATTGACGATATAATTTTCGTCGCTATCCGATTTGGTATCATGGAAGGAGACCCTGGATGGGACCCCAGAGCCGACATAGCCGAAGACGGCTTAATTGACATCGACGACGTAATGTTCGTCGCCCTCCGCTTCGGAAACACCTTATAACCGCTAATTAGCTATTTTCTGTTTCTCATTATGCGCGCCCTCATCATGCAACCTCGATTAGTAAAGCTTAAACAAACATCCAGAGATTCCCAATTTTACAAGATGTTTGAGGGTTGCTGCTCAATGGAAATTAACCAAAGATCGTTCCAGAAGCCATAAAAACAAGCAGGAGACAAATATTAACGATTTAGCATGTTTAGAAAACTTGCATTGACAATTTTTTTAACAATTGTTCTCATAGGAACGCTGGGCGAAGTAAGTAAAACTCAGACTGTACAAACAAGTGGAACCATTTATATCAAGTCCGATGGGAACATTGAGCCTCCTACAGCATCTATTCAACGGCTCGGAAATACGTACATTTTTAATGACAACATCAATGATTCCATTGTTATTCAAAAGGATCACATCGTGGTTGATGGAGCAGGCTACACACTTCAAGGAGCGGGAAACAGAACAGGGATATACCTAACAGGTAGAAGCAATGTAACAATCAAGAATATAGAAATCAAAGCATTCGACTACGATATCGAGCTCTATTATTCTTCGAATAACACTGTTTCTGGAAACAACATGACAAACAGTGAGTATGGTATTAGGCTCTATGGTTCTTCGAATAACACTGTTTCTGGAAACAACATGACAAACAGTGAGTATGGTATTAGGCTCCATGACTCTTCGAATAACACTGTTTCTGGAAACAACATAGCAGCAAATTATGCCCAGGGCATCTGGCTACGTGAATCTTCAAACAATACTCTCTCTGGAAATCATGTAAAAGCAAACAACAGTTACGGAATCTTTTTCGTCGAGTCTTCAGGTAACACCGTTTCTGGAAACAATGTAGCAGCAAACCACTCGAATGGCATTCTGATCATCGAGTATTCTAAGAACAACATCATCTCTGGAAACAACATAACACAAAACGAGTCCATCGGCATTGCCCTAAGCACGTCGTCGAATAACACTGTTTCTGGAAACAACATAGCAAATAACGGCAATTGCGGCGTCGGACTCTACTGGTCTTCTAATAACAACAGTGTATATGGAAATAATATAACTGCCAACGAATTTGCGGGCATCTTATTCTTCCAGTCGTCGAATAACACTGTTTCTGGAAACAACATAGCAAATAACGGCAATTACGGCCTCTTGCTGAACATGTCTTCCAACAACAAGTTTTACCATAATCACTTCACAGATAACCCAAACCAAGTCTACGTTGAGGTGAATAGCACAAATGCTTGGGATGACGGCTATCCTTCTGGTGGCAACTATTGGAGCGACTACGCAGAAAAATATCCTAACGCTGAGGAAATGGACGAATCGGGTGTATGGAACATACCATACACTATTGATGAGAATAACCAAGACAGATATCCCCTCATAAGTCCGTTGGGAATAATAACAAGGCTGTTCATTGTCTACGTGGATAATCAAGCTTACCAAGTTAAGACGGTCAGCAACTCTTCTATCTCAGCGTTCAATCTTAGTCGTTCTCAAAAGCAGATCAGCTTCAACGTTACCACGTCTTCTGGAACCATTTGCTTCTGCAACATTACTATCCCAAGTAATTTACTTTGGGGTGAATTTACAGTGCTCTTAGACGGTGAACCTCAGATGTTTTCAATTCGAAAAGATAATGCTACTCATATCTCCGTGTACTTCACCTGCAGCCACGACACAAAAAAAATACAAATAATAGGAACCGACATAATTGCAGAGTTCATGTCATTAGCTATTCTGTCACTGTTTATTATTGCAACACTATTTGCAGTCATGGTCTGCAGAAGAAAACATTCAATATAACAGCAGATTATCTCCTAAACAAACAATCAAAGAACCAGTTAGATAAAAATGTAGAAGCCTTATGCCGTTCTTGAGAACTAGGTTTTTGTTATTTCTGAACAATTAAAGGATACTAGGAAGGTGGTCGAATAATATACGTGACACCTTCATCTGATAGAACTAGAACCCTTCGACAGTTCAAACATTTATAATATTTGTTTGCACCTGTATCCGTTTTTTCTGATCCCAGATATTCTAGATCATCATGAGAACATTCTTTCTCGCTCAAACTTTATACCCCTCCAAATGTTATCTGATTCGAATGACCATATTTCGCCTATATAACTGTGATGTTGACCCTTAACTGAAGCTACAGGTAGGAAGTTGTTTCAAACAAACAATAAGAGAACCAGTCAAATGCATGGAGTAATTCTTTGCATGCATGCACGAACGTTGCCACGCGCTAGCCTGTCTAGAAATCGGTGAACGCGCGCGAATAAGTTGAGAGGTGTTTCTCCACGGGCATATTTCGTTTGCAAGAATATTAGTTTAAAGTCTGGCCTGTTTAAGAATAGCTAGAAAACAGTTCCTGAAGGAATAAATAAGTCGATTAAGAAATAATATGGTGCTGAAAGAGAAAGGGAGAAGAAAGGTTTGCGAGAGAGAAGGGTAGCGCTTTTCCTGCTTTTTCTGGTAGGGCTACTCCTGTTAGTCAACGCAGTAGCGACCCCTTCCCTGGTTTACGCTAGTCCCCCAGGAGAGTATGATTATGTTGATAACAATATAAGTAACGTGGACGCCAGCCCCGACAAGGGTACACACTCAAACTTCAATGCACAACAGTATGGTCCAGACTCGATCTATGACACTTTAACAGAAGAGAATACTGGTAGCGCCAATGGTATGGGTACCGAAGCGACAATAGAATTGACCTTATATGATGCTACTGACGAGTATGTTCCTGGACCAAAAATAGTTTTTATTAACGATACACATGGGTACATTTTCTACCAGAAAACCGATGGTGGAAGGGGAGAGATTTGCTATTCTAAGACTACGAACGGTGGAACAAGTTGGACTTACACAGGTGCCATCGATTCTGCAACCCAATATACGTTCCGTGCCTTTTCTGTTTGGTACGACAAATGGACCGTTGGCGACATTGGAACAAAAATTCACATTGCCGCCAACTGTTATGATGATGACATAGTGCATTGCAACTATCTAGATACTTCTGATGGTTCTACTAGAGGAACATGGGCAAATGCCTTTGGAAGTGGATCATGCAACGCTCCAGACACAGCTACCACTGTAGCTAAATCATCGGATGGTTATTTGTTCTTCACTAGCGGTGGAACCAACGGTTTTATTGTTGGCAAATCTACAAATGGAGGAGATGGTTGGACTGACATCACTCCAGGTTACGCATTCTTTGGTGATGGCGACGACCAAGCTCAAATCCTTCCTCTATCGAGCGGTGATATGCTGGTTATATATGAAGACATAACCGCTGATACGCTTTATTCGTTTGTTTATGATGAAGCTACTGACACATGGGACGCGTCAGCGACCACTTTAACTACAATAGCAACTCATGCCACCTATTACACACCTTGGGGAGCAGTTTTTGACAAAGCCACAAACGACACTTATCTTGCTGTGAATACCGCTTCTGCTACTGCTGGCGGAGATTTGAAGACATACAAGTTTAGTGATTCTTCTCGAAGCTGGAGCACATTGACTGATATTTATACAGACATCGGTGCAGAAGGCGGAACCGTCAAGATGGCTATTGACCAAAATAATCAGGATCTATATGCTATTTATGCGCGTGGCACAATCGGAACCAACGCTCATATTTATTATAAGAAATCAACCGATGGCGGTTCGAGTTGGGGAAGTGAAAATCAGGTTAGTGCAACATTAGATGACAACAGGCATGTTACCACTAACTTCATGAGCGGCGAACGTATTTACGCTGGCTGGTTTGATGACGACAACAACGATCTTTTTGGAAATACTGTTGCCGATATAAGTCCCAATTACAAATTAGATTTGGAAGTTCAATGGACCAACGCAACGTATGATCTGCCCAACGCGGAACTCTGCATTTTCGGAGGAACAATGGGGTCAGAAAACATTCGAGTTGACGTTTGGAACGGTTCTACATGGCACAATCTTTTCACCGACCTGTCAAGTGGATGGAACAACATTTCAGTCACCAACTATCTAGTTAGCCCCACCTTCACCATCAGGTTTAAGGGAGAAACAGAAATAGGGGACACTTCTCAGGATAGTTGGGAAATAGACGCTACATTACTACACACTTGGGGAGTCCCACCTACAGCCAATTTCTCCTATATCCCCGAATGTCCTTACACCGACGAAACCGTGGCCTTCAATGCCTCAGACAGCTATGACCCAGACGGGTCAATTGTCAATTACTTCTGGGATTTCGGCGACGGCACAAACGACACCGCGGAGGTCACAACCCACACATATGCTGATGATGGAACTTACACCGTTGTCCTGACCGTAACCGATAATGACGATCTGTCCGACACCACTTCCATGGATGTCACGGTACTTAATAGACCTCCAATTGCCACATTCACCGAGTCTGCAGAAACCGTCTACACCGGAGAGGCTATCACATTTAACGCCAGTGACAGCTACGACCCAGATGGCTTAATAGCGAGCTGCTTCTGGGGCTTCGGCGATGGAACAAACGCCACTGGAATCGTGGTTAGCCATGCTTATTTTGATGATGACACCTATACTGTAACTCTAAGGGTAACCGATAATGATGACGCCACCGACACGATCTCTGCCACTAAAACAGTGTTGAATCGTCCCCCTGGTGCTATTTTCACCGAATCCACGGAAACCGCATATGTTGGTGAGACTGTAACATTCAACGCATCTGACAGCTATGATTTGGATGGTTACATTGTAAGTTTCTTCTGGGATTTTGGAGATGGTGCAAATGCTACTGGGGTCATCGTAGAACATGTCTACTCTATCAATGGAACCTACATTGTAACCTTAACCGTAACTGACGACGATGACACCACAGACTCAACATCCTCTACCCAAACAATTCTATGGAATGAACCTCCCGTTGCAATATTCACGGAATCCGCTGAAACAGTTTATACAGGCGAAATCATCTACTTCAACGCCTCAAATAGTTATGATTCTGATGGTTATGTAGCAAGTTACTTCTGGGATTTTGGAGATGACACTAATACAACTGGCATAACTGTAAACCATTCTTACGTTGATGATGGCATCTATACGGTAACTTTGACGGTCACCGACGACAGGGGTGCAACTTCATCAACCAACGCCACTAAGACCGTCTTAAATAATCCTCCAATAGCATCGTTCACGGAGTCTGCAGAAACTGTATACACTGGCGAGGCTATGACGTTCAACGCAACTGAAAGCTACGACCCAGACGGAACCATAGTTGAATACTTCTGGGACTTTGGAGATGGTACAAATGGGACGGGCGTTATTGTCGAACATTCCTATGCTGATAATGGTAACTACACGGTTACTTTGACGGTGACAGATGACGATGGTGCAACTGATGCCGCCACATCTACCAAGACTGTTTTGAATAGTCCCCCTATTGCAGTTTTCACCGAATCCGCCGAGACTGTTTATACTGGCGAGACTATTACTTTCAATGCTTCGGACAGCTATGACCCTGATGGTTCTATAGTAGAATATTTCTGGGACTTTGGCGATGGAACCAACACAACAGGCATGATAGTAACACGTATCTATGCTGATAACGGAATATACACAGTCACCCTAACCGTTACTGATGATGATAGTGCCTCTGCCTCTGCTACTGCCACTAAGACTGTTTTGAATCGTCCTCCCGTGGCAAGCTTTACTGAGTCTGCCGAAACCGTGTACACTGGCGAAGTTATTTACTTTAATGCCTCTGATAGTTATGACCCTGACGGTGTTATTGTTAGTTATTTCTGGGATTTCGGCGACGAAAGTAATGCCGCTGGCGTGGTGGTTTCTCACGCCTATTCGGATGATGGAGATTACACGGTGACACTGATAGTTACGGATAACGATGGAGCAACAGATTCCACAAGCGCCACTAAAACGGTTTTGAACAGGTCTCCTGTTGCTAATTTCACAGAATCTGCAGAGGTAGTTTATACTGGTGAAACTATAACCTTTAATGCTTCTTCAAGTTACGATGCTGACGGTATTATTGCTAGTTATTTCTGGGACTTCGGCGATGGAGCCAACGCCACGGGCATGATAATAACGCATGCGTACGCTGATAATGGAACATATACGGTCACTTTAATCGTTACAGACGACGACGGAGCAACAGACACAGTAAGCGCTGTAAAAACTGTTCTAAATAGAGCGCCAATCGCCAATTTCGCAGAATCGGCGGAAACATTTTACACAGGTGAAGTCATTACATTTAATGCCTCAAACAGCTATGATCCAGACGGCACAATCATCAGCTTTTTCTGGGACTTCGGCGATGGAACAAACGCCACAGGCGTGACCGTAGACCATTCGTATGCTGATGACGGAAACTACACCGTTACACTAATCATAACTGACGATGACGGAGCAACTGACACAACCACTTCAACTAAAAACGTTTTGAATACGGCTCCTGTGGCCTCGTTCACCGAATCAATCGAAACCGTCTACACTGACGAGGTTATCTATTTCAATGCTTCTGGAAGCTACGATCCTGACGGCACAATCACTAGCTACTTCTGGAACTTTGGGGACGGCGCCAATACGACAGGTGTCATAGTACAACACGCGTATGCAGAGAACGGAACATACATAGTAACTCTAACTATAACGGATGACGATTACGCAACTGCTTCAACCAGCGCAACCAAGACCATTTTAAACAGGCCTCCAGTCGCCGGATTTACCGAGTCCGCGGAAACTGTCTATACTGGTGAAATCATTACCTTTAATGCTTCTGATAGTTATGATCCTGACGGTAACGTGGTTAGTTATTTCTGGGACTTCGGCGACGAAACAAACGCCACAGAAGTTGTTGTATGGCACACGTACGATGATAATGGTAACTATACAGTGACCTTAATAGTAACTGACAACGATGGAGCAACGAGTTCAGCTTCAGCCATAAAGGTTGTCTTGAATAGGTCTCCGATAGCATCATTCACGGAAACTTCTGAAACCGCTCTTACGGATGAACCTATCTACTTTAATGCTTCTTCAAGTTATGACCCCGATGGAACTATAGTTAGCTATTTCTGGAACTTTGGGGACAGCACTAACGCTACTGGTGTTACTACACAACATGCCTATGCTGATGAGGGAAATTATACGGTAACGCTAATTGTTACGGATGACGACGGAGCAGCAGGGACCGCAACCTCCATTAAACTTATTCTTAACAGACCGCCAGTGGCAAACTTCATCGAATCAGCAGAAGTCGTATACACTGGAGAGATCATTACTTTTAATGCTTCAATCAGTTACGATCCAGACGGAACGATAGCCACGTACTTCTGGGACTTTGGAGACAGTACCAATGCGACAGGAGTTATTGTGCAACATGCCTATACAGACGACGGAAACTACACAGTAACACTAATCATAACTGATGATGATGGCGCCACAGCATCTGCATCAGCTATCAAAACGGTTTTGAATTGGCCTCCAGTCGCAGTTTTCACAGAATCTGCCGAAACCGTCTATACAAGCGAAATCATTGCATTCAACGCTTCTGATAGTTATGACCCTGACGGCACAATAGTCAGTTATTTCTGGGACTTTGGAGATGGAACTAACGCAACCAGTATAACTGTTGAGCATGCTTATGTAGAAAACGGTAACTACACAGTTACTCTCACTGTAACCGACAACGACGGAGCGACAACTTCAACATCAGCTATTACGACGGTTTTGAATTGGCCTCCAGTCGCAGTTTTCACTGAGTCTGCCGAAACCGTGCTTACAGGCGAAATTATCACTTTTGACGCTTCTGACAGTTATGATCCTGACGGCACTATAGTTAGTTATTTCTGGGACTTCGACGACGGAACAGACGCTACAGGTATAACTGTAGGCCATGCCTATGCAGGTGATGGCAACTATACTGTAACTCTAATGGTCACTGACAATGATGGAGGAACTGCTGTTGCTACAGCGATTAAAGTTGTTTTGAATCGTCCTCCTGTTTCAATTTTCACGACATCTGCAACAACCGTGCTTACAAGTCAAGCTATTTACTTTAATGCTTCTGCTAGTTATGACCCTGACGGTGTTATTGTTAGCTATTTCTGGGATTTCGGCGACGAAAGTAATGCCGCTGGCGTGGTGGTTTCTCACGCCTATTCGGATGATGGAACTTACGTCGTCACTTTAATCGTCACTGACGATGACGGAGCAACAGGAGTAGCCACTGCAACCATACAAGTTTTGAATAGGCCCCCTGTAGCCGTTTTTACCGAGTCTGCTGAAAGCGTGTTAACTGGTGAGGTCATTTACTTCAACGCTAGTGATAGTTATGATCCTGATGGTACCATAGTTAGTTATTTCTGGGATTTTGGTGATGGAACAAACGCAACAGGCGTTATTGTAAGTCATGCTTACGCCGATAATAGCGTCTATACCGTTACTCTTACAGTCATAGACGACAAAGGAGCAATTGGAACAGCAACCTCAACTAAAACAGTATTAAATAGGCCTCCTGTTGCTATCTTCACCGAATCCGCAGAAAGCGCGTTTACTGGTGAGCCCATATACTTCAATGCTTCTGACAGTTATGATCTTGATGGCATGATTGTTAGTTATTTCTGGGATTTCGGTGACGGAACAAATGCTACTGGCATTGTAGTTGAACGTGCCTACGCAGATGATGGAAACCATACGGTTACCTTAACAGTTACTGACAATGATGGCGCTACATCACCAACATCATCTACAAAAACTATATACAATAGGCCCCCTGTAGCTTCATTTACATACTCTCCCGACTTTCCAATAGCTGGTCAAAACGTCACTTTTGACGCTTCTGCTAGTTATGATCCCGACGGCTACATCGCCAACTATACGTGGGATTTTGGTGACAGAAACATAACAACCGCAACAACAGCTGTAATAACTCACGTTTACGCAATGGAAGGAAATTACCTCGTTATCTTAAATGTTACCGATGACGACGGCGAGATGAGTGCAACCATAAGTACCTTAGAAATAAGGAATTATCCAACTGCAACGTTTACTTATTCACCTACTTATCCAAGTGAGGGGCAAACTGTAACCTTCGACGCATCGCCATCGAACCCGAACGGCGGCGTTATCATCAGCTACACTTGGGATTTTGGCGACGGCAACATAACAACGGCAACTGAACCGACAACAATTCATGTCTATGGAACTGCTGGAAACTACACAGCAACTTTGACCGTTACAGACAGTGAAGGATTAAGCAACTCTCAGTCTGAATTCATCAAGGTTGGAAAGTCTCCTGTAGCCTCTTTCACCTGTTCACCTGATCCCCTCTTCGTCGGAGACGCTGTGACTTTTGACGCTTCCGCTAGTTATGATCCCGACGGCTATATTGCCAGTTATCTTTGGGACTTTGGCGACGGCTCTCCACAGGTAAATGAGACCGACCCAATGACAACCCACATCTATGTTGGGAGTGGAAATTACACAGTAATGCTGATCGTCACCGACAACAAGGAACTCAGCGACATAACCACCGAAATTGTGACTGTCAACAAAGCTCCTGTTGCAGTTTTCACTTATGCCCCTGATTTTCCAATCGTTTATGAAACAGTGACTTTCAACGCTTCCAAAAGTTTTGATCCCAACGGAATCATAGCAGCCTACCAATGGGATTTCGGTGACGGAAATGTCACAACAGTGACAATACCAGTCATAATCCACACCTACACACCGGAAGGAAATTACACAGTAATCTTGAAGGTAACGGACAACGACGGATACATTGACACGGCCACCAGCATTGTATGGATCAGAAACTATCCTAATGCCATGTTCATCTACTCTCCTAGTTATCCAATTGCGGACCAAACGGTGACTTTTGATTCTTCTTCTTCCTCGCCTCGAGGAGGCGTAATTGTCACCTACAATTGGGACTTTGGCGACGGAACAATTCCAGTCAATACTACCGATCCCATCATAACTCATTTCTACGCTGCCATTGGAGAATACACGGTAACACTTACCATAACAGATAGCGAAGGACTTAGCAACTCTACCGTTGACGCCTTAATTGTCAGGGCTTATCCTACGGCATCGTTTACGTATTCGCCTGCTCTTCCATATGTGGGTGATACTGTAAGTTTTGACGCATCTTCTTCGGTGCCAAATGGCGGAGTTATTACGAACTACTATTGGGATTTTGGTGATGGTTCATCATTAAACGCGACAGACCCTATAACAACTCATGTACACTTAGAAGATGGAAACTACATCGTGACCTTGATTGTAACGGATAGCGAAGGGTTAAGCCAAGAAACCACGAAGATAGTGGCAATAGGAAAATCCCCCGTAGCGTCCTTCAACTACTCTCCTGAACACCCAGTTAGGCACGAACAAATTACCTTCAACGCGTCAGAAAGTTACGATATAAACGGTTACATCGTTAGCTACACTTGGGATTTTGGCGACGGCAACATAACCACCGTAACTATACCAATAATAACCCACAAGTACGCCTACCTTGCAACCTATGCGGTAGCTCTTACAGTAACTGATAACGACGGATACGTTGACACAACTACGCAAGCTGTAAAGGTTAGGGGTATTGGATATCCTGTTGCTGATTTCCTATGTTACCCCGAGTCCCCAAGTGTTAATGAAGCTGTAACCTTTGATGCTTCTGCTAGCTATGATCCCAACGGAATCATAGCAGCCTACCTATGGGATTTTGGTGATGGAGCCACTGAACTTGTTTTCCTAGAACCTACTATAACTCATCAATATACATCCCCGGGCACCTACGTTGTGACGCTGACTGTTACAGACCAAGACGGGTATAAGGATACAACATCAAAAACAACAACAGTTCGAAGCAAACCCTATGCAAATTTCACTTGGTCGCCACCAATTCCTCAAATAGGCGAAGTCGTGACCTTTGATGCTTCCGCATCGACACCCAACGGAGGAACTATAGTTAGCTATGAGTGGGATTTCGGAGATGGAAACATCGCTGTAGTGATTAATCCGATAATAGCACACAGCTATGAGGCATCAGGAGGCCACATCGTGGTTTTAAACGTCACCGATAGTGAGGGACTAGGTAGCATAGTCTCAAACACCCTAAAAATTGGGCAAGCCCCTGCGGCTTACTTTACCTATACGCCAGAGTTTCCGATCACTGGGGAAGCAATCACCTTTGACGCGTCAGACAGCTATGACTTAGACGGCAACATTGTTAGTTATGTCTGGAATTTTGGCGACGGCAACATAACCACCGTAACTACGCCGATAATAACCCACAAGTACATTGAGCAAGGAAACTATACCGTAGCATTAACTGTCACAGATTATGATGGGCTTACCAATACTTTCGTAGATATAGTGGCTGTAAGAGGGTACCCTGTTGCAGCATTCATCTACTCACCCGATAATCCAGTTGAAGGAGAGACCGTAACTTTTGATGCGTCTTCTTCAAGTGGAATCATTGCTAGTTACACTTGGGATTTTGGCGACGGCAACATAATCGCCGTGACCGATCCGATTATTTATCATGTTTACATTTCCAAGGGAAATTTTAGTGTCACTCTGAATGTAACGGACAGCATAGGATTGCGTTCTGCTGCATCAAAAACAATAAACATTTCACCGCCGATCGGCCCAATTGCCGACTTCATTTGGTTCCCGACATGGCTAAAACCGAACCAGACAGTCACCTTTGATGCTGCGAGTTCAACACTTGGTTGGAACGGTACCAATCATCCTCCCATTGTTAGTTACGTTTGGAATTTCGGTGATGGCAACATAACCACCGTAACTGATCCAACCGTGTACCATATTTACATGGCAGAAGCTTCCTATACCATCACTCTAACAATAACAGATTCTGTAGGACAACAAGACACTATATCACGTATGATTCAAGTCAGCAACGTTACACTAGTAGGCGATATCACTGGTCCCGAAGGTGTTCCAGACGGCCTAGTCGACATAGACGATGTGATTTTTGTTGCCATTCGATTCGGACTCGTGAAAGACGACCCTGGATGGGACCCTAGAGCCGACATAACAGGACCAGAATACCTAGTTCCAGATGGTTTAGTTGACATCGACGACGTTATCCTAGTGGCCATCCACTTCGGAGAAAGAATATGACAGCTACTATCTATTTTCATACATGCATCCTATAATCAACTCAATATATGCCACACAGGGGCTGACCAGAACCCAAGCCTCTTTTCAGCTCAAAAAGAACCTTCCAGAACGCTTAAATCCAGCCTAAAACTTACTGTTTATTGCAGAGAAAGGAGAAGTAAAAGTATGATAAGTAGATTTTCCAAGTTCAGAAGCTGGATATTGATTATAACCACAACCCTCATGATACTAATGCCAACCGCAATACTGACCACAAGATCCCAGCCTATGCCTGCTCAAACCACGGCAATTTATCTAGATCCCTCAGAAACTACATTAAACACGAGTGAAGTTTCTGTTGGTCATCATTTTAATGTTACTGCTTGGGTCTCCGACGTTAGTGACCTTATGGGCTTCCAGGTCGCATTGTACTACAACGCTTCTGTGATCAACATGACTAGCGCCTCGTTGGCTTCGGACTATGTTTTTGCCGGGCAAGCTGGAATACCACTGGGCCCATCGTACGGTTACTTTGACTCTTGGGGATACGGCTTTGTTGGATTTAGCGGCCTTGGAGGAATGACCACCCCCTTCACTGGCACTGGAACGCTGGCTGTCTTCGAATTCGAAGTCATCGCGGCCCCACCTGAGGGAAGAAGCCTAACCAGCGACCTAATCATTTCGTATAAAGTTGCGGGAGGCACGTATGAGACAAAACTCAAAGACTCAACAGCAGGCGCGATATCCTTCACTGCCGCAGATGGCCACTACGAATACGCGGCACCTGGAGTTCCCCCTCCAGAAGAAACGCAACTGTACGTTGACCCTCCGGAAATTGTACTGAATACTGATGAAGTTTCTGTTGGTCATCATTTTAATGTTACTGCTTGGGTCTCCGACGTTAGTGACCTTATGGGCTTCCAGGTCGCATTGTACTACAACGCTTCTGTGATCAACATGACTAGCGCCTCGTTGGCT
>Ga0224501_10000801_pt1 | contig 24359 bp, 22 predicted proteins | sample SF_Oct11_sed_USG_4_FD_169105 | JGI IMG/M metagenome (GOLD analysis project Ga0224501, IMG submission 169105) | Sediment microbial communities from San Francisco Bay, California, United States - SF_Oct11_sed_USGS_8_1 | ecosystem: Environmental > Aquatic > Marine > Sediment | place: USA... | reverse complement strand
CTACCGCGGCATCATGAACCTGCTGCACATGTGCGGTTGTATCGGTCAGTCCGGTGGTGGCTGGGCCCACTATGTAGGCCAGGAGAAGCTGCGCCCACAGGCCGGCTGGGCACCGATCGCCTTTGCCCTCGACTGGCTGCGCCCGCCGCGCCATATGAACTCCACCACCTACTGGTACTTCCATACCGACCAGTGGCGTTACGAGCGCGTCAGCGCCGACTCGCTGATGGCTCCCACCGCCAAGGGCAAGTACAAGGGGCACATGCTGGCCGACTACAATGTCATCGCCCAGCGCCTCGGTTGGCTCCCTTCGGCACCACACTTTAACAAGAATCCACTCGATATTGTTGCCGATGCCGAGGCGGCCGGTGCCACCGATGAGGCCGGTGTGGCCAAATACATGGTCGACAAACTGAAGAGCGGTGACCTTGCCTTCGCCAGTGAGGATATCGATGCGCCAGAGAACCACGCTCGCAACCTATTCGTCTGGCGCGCTAACCTGCTCGGCTGCTCCGCCAAGGGCCACGAGTACTTCCTCAAACACCTGCTCGGCGCACAAAACGGTGTGCTCAGCGAGGGTGTCGAGGGGGCCGACTCCAAGGAGATCAAGTGGCACGCGGAGGCGCCGACCGGCAAGCTGGATCTGATGGTCGACATCAATTTCCGTTTGAACTCTACCGGTGCCTACTCGGATATCATCCTGCCGACCGCCACCTGGTATGAGAAGAACGACCTCAACACCACCGACATGCACCCCTTCATCCACCCCCTCTCCGAGGCGGTGAACCCGGCGTGGGAAGCGAAGTCCGACTGGAACATCTTCCGTGAACTGGCGCAGACCTTCTCAGGCCTGGCGGAGAAGCACCTCGGCACTCGCAAGGACGTGGTCGCACTGCCGATGCAGCACGACAGCCCGATGGCACTCGCCCAGCCCCTCGGTCAGGTGAAGGACTGGAAGCGCGGTGAGTGCGAGCCGGTACCGGGCAAGACCCTGCCGCTGCTCAAGGTGGTGGAGCGCAACTACGCCGACACCTACAAGAAGTTCATCGCCCTCGGCCCGCTGATGGAGAAGCTCGGCAACACCATCAAGGGTGTCGAGTGGGATACCAAGGATGAGTACGAGCACCTCAAGCACCACAACGGCACCATCAAGCTTGAGGGTGTCAGCAAGGGGATGCCGTCACTGGAGGATGTGGTACACGCCTGTGACGCCGTCATGCGCCTTGCCCCAGAGACCTGCGGTGAGGTGGCACACAAATCGTGGAAGGCGCAGGGCAAGAAGACCGGCATCGACCACAACCACCTGTGTGATGCACGTCGCGACGAGGTGATCACCTTTAAGGAGATCCAGGCCCAGCCGCGCAAGATTATCACCGCGCCCACCTGGTCCGGTATCGAGTCCCACGAGGTGAGCTACAACGCCGGCTATACCAACATCCACGAGCACATCCCGTTCCGTACCCTGACCGGACGCGCGCACTTCTACATGGATCATGAGTGGATGCTCGACTTCGGTGAGGGCTTCTGCGTCTACCGCCCGGGTCTCGACATGAAGAACACCACCGTGCCGAAGGCGCTCGAGGGCAAGAAGCACGTCACCCTCAACTGGATCACGCCGCACTCCAAGTGGGGGATCCACTCCACCTATCAGGATACGGCACGCATGCTCACCCTGTTCCGCGGCGGCCCCTACATCTGGGTCTCCGAGGTGGATGCGCAGGCCGCCGGCCTGGAGGACAACGACTGGGTCGAGGCGCTTAACGACAACGGTGCCACCATGGCCCGTGTGGTGGTGAGCCAGCGCGTACCCAAGGGGATGGCGCTGATGTACCACGCCCAGGAGAAGAACGTGAACGTGCCCGGTTCCAATACCACGGGCAAGCGCGGCGGTATCCTCAACTCGGTCACCCGTGTGGTGGTCAAGCCGACCCACATGATCGGTGGCTACGCCCAGTTCTCCTACGCCTTCAACTACATGGGGCCTGTAGGTTCGAACCGCGACGAGTTCGTCATCATCCACAAGGTGGCCGACAAGGATATCGACTGGCTGGAGCGTCCGCTGACACCGGAGCGCGAGGCCAAGCGTAATCCGCCCGGCATCAACAACTAATTTGCTGAACAGTGTATTGAGGAGACTACGATGAGAATCCGCGCACAAATCGCCATGGTACTTAACCTGGACAAGTGCATCGGTTGCCACACCTGTTCGGTAACCTGCAAAAACGTCTGGACCAACCGCAAGGGGGTCGAGTACGCCTGGTTCAACAACGTTGAGTCAAAGCCGGGCGTCGGCTATCCCAAAAAGTGGGAGGATCAGGATAAGTGGAAGGGCGGCTGGGAGAAGAAGGGAGGCAAGCTGGAGCTGAAGGCCGGTGGCCGGATGAAGAAGCTGCTGACCATCTTCGCCAACCCAGACATGCCCGAGATGGACGACTACTACGAGCCGTTCGAGATGGACTATCAGCGTCTGCAGAAGGCACCCCTCTCCGAGGCGGCGCCCACCGCACGCCCCAAGTCGATGATCACCGGCGAGACGATGGAGAAGATCCACTGGGGACCGAACTGGGAGGACGACCTTGCGGGCGAGTTCTCCAAGCGTGGCCAGGACAAGAATTTCGATGGCATCCAGAAGCAGATGTACTCCGAGTTCGAGAACACCTTCCATATGTATCTGCCGCGGCTGTGTAACCACTGCCTCAACCCCGCCTGTGCCGCATCGTGTCCCTCGGGCTCGATCTACAAGCGCGACGAGGACGGTATCGTACTGGTCGATCAGGACAAGTGCCGCAGCTGGCGCATGTGTGTCAGCGGCTGTCCTTACAAAAAGATCTACTACAACTGGGAGTCGGGCAAGGCGGAGAAGTGCATCGGATGCTACCCGCGTATCGAGTCGGGGATGCCGACCCTCTGCTCCGAGTCATGTGTTGGTCGTATCCGCTATCAGGGTGTGATCCTCTACGATGCGGACCGTATTGAAGAGGTGGCCAGCGCCGATGAGAAGGGGCTCTACGATGCCCAGATGTCGATGTTCCTCGACCCCAACGATCCCAAGGTGATCGAGCAGGCGCGTGCCGACGGTATCCCGGAGGGATGGATCGAGGCTGCGCAGAACTCGCCGGTCTACAAGATGGCGATGGACTGGAAGATCGCCTTCCCCATTCACCCCGAGTACCGCACCCTGCCGATGGCCTGGTATGTACCACCGCTCTCGCCGGTGCAGACCCAGCTCGACCAGGGCAACCTGCCGACCGAGGCCGACGGCGTGATCCCGAAGTCCGAGGCGCTACGCTTCCCGGCTCAGTATCTGGCCAACCTGCTGACCGCAGGGGATACCGCACCGGTTATCTCCGCCCTCAACCGGCTGCTGGCGATGCGCAGCTACCAGCGCTCCAAACATGTGGAGGGTGAGGTCAATACCACGGCACTGGATGCGGCCGGTATTACCGCTGAACAGGCCGAGGAGATGTACCGCTACCTCGCCCTGGCCCACTATGATGACCGCTTCGTCATCCCCACCGGCCACGAGGAGTATCTGCAGGAGGATGTCTACGCCTACCAGGGGCAGATGGGTCTCACCATGGGCAACAGCAGCTCCGCCGGTATCAGCAAGACCTCGCTATTCCCACAGCGGCGTACCAACAGCACGGTGTCGGTGGCTTATGTACCACCACCCAAGCCGCGCTCAAAGGTTTAAGGGGGTATTGCATGATTCTCTATAACGTACTGGCCCGCCTGCTTGACTATCCGGCCCCGGAGCTCAGATCACACCTGGAGGAGATCCGCGATGTGGTGGCGAAGGAGCTGGAGATCAGCGGTGAGGAGCGCGAGGTGATCGGCGAATTTGTCGCTCACCTTGAGCAGACCGAGCTGATGGATCTGGAGAGGGAGTATGTACAGACCTTCGACATGGTCCCGGAGCACAGCCTGCACCTCACCCATCACCTGTTCGGTGATGATCGGGGACGTGGCCCGGCGCTGGTGGATCTCGGTGAGCACTACAAAGGGATGGGGCTGGAGGCACGGGAGGGTGAACTGCCCGACTACTTGCCGCTGATCCTCGAGTATGTCAGCACCCTGGAGGAGATCGAGGCGCAGATCTTCCTCGCCGATGCGGCAAAGGTGCTAACGGTAATTGCTGCCAACCTTGAGAAGGCGCAGAGCCGTTATGCACCGCTGCTGCGGCTGGTCGAGCATCGTGGTCAACGGTTGCGGATGGCATCGTGATGACAAGCATTCTCCACACCCTGTTTCCAATCATCTTGCGATCGCCAGTAGCGATCAGAGGAGTGTAACGTGGACTATTTGAATAACTTTATCTTCGGGATCTATCCCTACATCGCCCTCTCCATCTTCTTTGTGGGGAGCTGGATGCGCTTCGACCGGGAGCAGTACACCTGGAAGGCAGACTCCAGTCAGCTGATGTCGGGCAAGGGGATGGTGCTGGCGAGCAACCTGTTTCACATCGGTATCATCGGCATCTTTTTCGGCCACCTGGTGGGTCTTCTTGCCCCCTACGCGCTGTGGGAGGCGGTAGAGCTCTCCATGCTTGGCAAGCAGTACATCGCCATGTACGGCGGCGGCATTCTCGGGCTGCTTTGCCTCATCGGTGGCGTGATCCTGCTCTATCGTCGCCTGTTCAATGCGAGGGTGCGTGCCTCTAGTCGCACCTCCGATATCTTCATCCTGATCTGGTTGATGATCACCCTGCTGCTCGGTCTCTCAACCACAGTGGTCTCTGCCGGGCATGCCGCCCACGGCGATGCCGAGGTGATGATGACCCTCGCCTCCTGGGCCAAGAGCATTGTGCTATTCGCACCACAGCCGGAGCTGGTGATCGGAACCGAGGCGATCTTCCGCTGGCACCTGTTCTTCGGCATGACCATCTTCGTGCTCTTCCCCTTCACCCGCCTGGTGCATATCTGGAGCTTCCCCTTCGGTTATGTGATGCGCGCCTACCAGATCGTGCGTACCAAGCGTCGCCAGCCTGCGGGTTACTAGAAAGGGGGCGGTAAGGCACATCCCGGTGCACGGTGTGCACCGGGTGTGGGCAGGTAACAGGCAATGTCTTACGAGGTGGCAGCAGTGGCAACAGGGCGTATCCCGTACGCACTCATCAGCGGGGTTTTACTGGTGATCGGTGTCACCTTCGCTGTCTCCAAAGGGCTCTACATACTCTCCGACGGAAAGATCGCAGAAGACCCGTCACTACCGTCGCCGGCGACCTATGCCGCGGTGGATCGGTTAATGGAGAGTGACCCGGTGCGCGGCGCCCGCGCCATGGCCGGACTGGAGCTCTACCGTCATCGTTGTCGACTTTGCCACCATCGCAGTGGACGAGGCGGCGGCAGCTTTACCCCAAGCCTGCAATCCCACAACACACAATCGGTGGTGGCGATGCTCAATGTCTATCGCAACGGCCAGGTGGTGGGAAAGATGACGGATCTGATGGCGCCCTGGGCAGAGGATCTGAGTGAGGAGGAGATGCTCAATCTGGGTGAATACATTGAAGTACTGTCCACTATCAAAGAGTAATGTGTGTAACAGTAGAGAGAGTTGGAGTAACCATGAATATGATGACGATACCTACCCGACACGACGACAAACTAATCGAGGTCAATGGTAAAACCGTTCTGACTGATGCGGAGGGCTATATCATTGATATTGATGCCTGGAGCGAAGAATTTGCGATCGCCCTGGCAGAGCAGGAGGGGCTGGAGCTCACCGATGAACACTGGGCGGTGATCCACTACATCCGCGACTACTACATCGAGCACTCGGTACAGGCGCAGGTGCGTGCCATGATTAAACACTTCACTAAACTGTGGGGAAAAGAGAAGGGAAGCAACCGCTACCTGCATGACATCTTCCCCAAGGGTGGTCCGCAGAAGCAGGGGAATCGTCTGGCGGGGATCCACCGTACCCGGGGAGAGCACTAAACGACTATTTTGCAGGCCATTGGCTATTCAACGAGGTCGTTCTTCTCAAGAGCCTCCATCGTTGAACGGTCAAGTTGCAGTAGCGCCTGCAGCAGTGCCTGAAGAGTCTCCCCATTGTCTGAGCTGTCACGACAGGCCTGCTCTAGCAGTAGTGCCGCCTCTGCAATATCGTGAGCCCCAAGGCTAGCAGCCGTGCCCTTAAGTGAGTGGGCGAGGCGCAACATCTCCTCGTACTCCTGATGTTCCATCGCCTGCAGTAAGGCTCCGCCGGTGTCACGCAGCAGGGTGTGGAATTTACGCAACAGATGGATAAAGAGTGATCTGTTATCCATCGTGAGCCGTAACCCGGCATTGGTGTCGATGCCAGGGAGTACCGGGATCACGGGGGTGTCACTCGCATCACCATCGTCAGAGCTGAATCGACCTGTCTGAGCTAAACTCTGTTGTCTATCTGAGCGGGAGCGGATCCATTTCGCCAGGGTGATGAAAAGCTGCGTGACGTCAATCGGTTTGGCAATGTGATCATTCATCCCCGCCTCAATCACCTTTTCGCGATCACCGGCCATCGTGTTGGCGGTGAGGGCGATGATGGGGAGTGACTGCAGCGCCGGTTGCTGACGAATTTTCCGTGTCGCCTCATAGCCATCCATAACCGGCATCTGACAATCCATAAGCACGCCGTCAAAGGTCTGTGTGGCGAGAATATTGAGCGCCTCCTCTCCGTTTACCGCCACCTCTACACTGATGCCATGACTGTTTAACAGCTCAAGCATCAACTCCTGATTCACCTCATTGTCCTCGACCAACAGCAACAGCGCCCCCCGGAGTTGTGCGGCCGCCTGTTGATAGCCCTTCTCGATACCCGGTGCGTTGATGGTGCGGGGAGATGGCTCACCCTGTTGTCTGGCAAGACGTACGGTAAAGTGGAAGGTACTGCCGCAACCCGGTTCACTCTCCAGCCAGATCTCCCCGCCCATGAGTTGTGTAAGATTTTTCGAGATGGCCAGACCCAGTCCACTGCCACCGTACTGCCGGGTTGTACTCTCATCGGCCTGACTGAAGGGTTTGAATAGCTGCTGCTGTTGTTCCTTGCTAATACCGATGCCGGTGTCCCTGACTGCGAAGTGGATCAGGGTGAACCCATCATCGCTCTGTTCGGCGTTGACGGTGAGGTTAATCTTTCCGCCGGGTGGAGTGAACTTGATAGCGTTATTAACCAGATTGAGTGCTATCTGTCCCAGGCGCAGCGAGTCGCCAGTGAGGGCGGTGGGTGTAGAGGGGGATATCTCGGTCTGCAGTTGTAGCCCCTTCCCTTCGGCCTGGTGACCTAGCAGGTTGATGATGTTGTCGAGTAGATCTTCAAGGCGAAAGTCAGAATGTTCAAGGGGCAGCTGGCCCGATTCGATGCGAGAGAAATCGAGGATGTCGTTAATAATGCCAAGCAGGGATCTGGCTGCGAAGTTGATCTTCTCTACCTGCTCACGTTGTTTTGTTGCCAGCCCACCCTGCAGTACCAGATGTGACATGCCGATGATCGCATTCATCGGGGTCCGGATCTCGTGACTCATGTTGGCAAGAAAGCTGGACTTTGCCCTGGTGGCTGTCTCTGCGACGATCCTGGCGTCATTAATCAGGCGTTCCGTGGCCTTGCGCTCGGTCAGGTCGTAGATGGTGGCGATGACCAGCGGTCCATCTTCCCCATCGAGATAGGCGAGTGAGGTCTCAACTGGAATGTGTCTGCCATCGAGGGTGAGAACCGGCATCTCACGCGGCAGATCAGCCGACTGGCGTGCCTGTTGACTGCTAATGTAGCCATTACGATGGCCGAGGTGCGCGTGTCGATATTCGGGCGGCATCAGAGACTCAACGGTTCTCCCCTCCAGTCCACTCTCTGTACATCCGAACAGCAGATGTGCCTTCTGGTTGGCTCGGGTAATGACGCCATGGGCGTTGACGATCAGTATGGGTTGTGGTGTTGTCTCAATGATCGCGTCAAGCCTCTGTTCAGCGGCGTGCAGCTCGCGGGTTCTGCGTCCGGTTTTGTGCATGTACCGAATGAGCAGATAGGTGCCGAACAACAGGATGGGTAACATCAGATAGCGCAACTGGATGATCTGCAGCGCCTCGGAGATTGACTGTTCGGTAGCGCTGGTATGAGAGGCCATCCGTAACCGGTTGGCCTCGCGCAGGATAGTGATCGCCTCCAGCGCCGGTCGGTCATCGACCCTCACCAGTGGGTCCAGCTCCCGTGGTGGCAGGTCGAGGTTCTCCTGCTGGAGGGAGAGCTGCAGCCTGGCATCATAGGCGTTGAAGACCGTCTCGATCCGGGTAAGTGCCAGTTGTTCCTGCTCAGTGAGACCAGGGAGTTTGTGATAGGCCTGCAGGGCGATAGTGATCGCAGCATACTGCTCCTGTAACCGGCGTAGTGACATTGGATCGCGGCGCAACACCCAGTTTTTGAAGGTGTGGATATAGCCGCCATAACCAATAAGTTCCTGCAGCTCACTTAGCAGGATGTTCACATTGTTGCTGTTATAGTTATAGCTATGCCACCTGCTCTGGGTGGAAGTGATCTTCTCTGCCGTCTGATCACCCAGTTGCCAGACGCCGATGATAGTGGTGATCGTTAACAGCAGTATGGCGATGGCCTGAGGGCTGAACAGGGGTGAGGCGTTGGTGTCCTTAATCTTCTTCATCAAAATGTGCTTCCGGCAACCGAGGAGAGGAGCGAGCCGGAAATAGCTTACCAAAAAGCAAGGTATTGCACGAACTCCATAACCACTCTCACGATGCCGGCCACGGCCAGAGCCGCCCCCACCGAGAGCAGTACCGAGAAGAGTGCGTCGCGTCGGCCCAGCAGTTTGAGCATTACCGCAAAGGTGGAGATGCAGGGCACATAGAAGGTGAGGAAGATGAGAAAGGTGGTGATCTGCACCCAGTCGAGCAGGCCGTAGAGCTCCTCGCTGCCCAGCGCCTGGAAGATCATCAGTAGTGAGAGCTCCTTGCGCAGGATACCGAAGAGGATCGGAATCCCCAGCACCACCGGAAGCCCCAGCCACCAGGCGGTGATGGGGGTAAGTGCGGTGTTGATGATGGCATCGGCCTGATAGTGCTGTAGCAGCGCCAGCAGTACGCTGCCACCAATCAGTAGCGGGGTGACGATGGTGAGGATGTCGCTGGTACGCGCCCAGGTGCTGGCAAGGAGTGGTCGCCAATCGGGCATGGCGTAGGGGGGGATCTCCTGTACCTGACCCGGTGTCGGGTCCGGATAGCGGCGGGTTAGCAGCTTGCCCATGATAGCGATGATGATAACGGTGAGGGCAAAGATGGCGAAGACACCAAAGCCACCGAGGTATTTACCGGCGAGGGCGAGGATGATCGCCGAGCGTGCCGAGCAGGGGACAAACGTAATCAACAGTGAGGCGACCACCCGCTCACGCCCCTGACTTGAGGCGGCGGCGGCGGAGATCGCCGGGACGTTACACCCCAGCCCCAGCAGAAAGGGCACCGCTACCCCGCCATGCAGGCCGATATGGTGAAAGCCGCGATCCACCACAAAGGCGATGCGTTGCATGATACCGACCTGCTCCAGTGCCACCAGCAGCATTACCAGCGGGATCATGTAGGGGATGACGATACCAATGAGGCCGATCAGGCCGTCGGTGACGGCACGTCCCACCACCCCCCAGGTGGTGGCCGGCTGCCACGGTTCGAGTAGTTCGATCAGTCGTGCAGCGGTGATCGAGTCGAGCCACGTACTCACCTCGAATACCACAAATAGCACCGCGGCAAAGACCACCATACTGCCAACCAGTCCCCAGTGGGGGTGGAGAAAGAGCTCATCAAGCCAGTAGGCCCAGCCACGCCCCTGATGGGGGGCACCAATGCGCGTGGCCTGTTCAAATAGCAGGGCGGAGCGGTGGTGGCGGTCGGCGTGCAGCTCTTCGTGCAGTGGGCGCGGCAGCCCCTTCTCCGCCTCGCGACGCAGCCTGGTGATATGGGGCATCAGCTCCGGGAAGTGCTGCTCAATCTCTTCGATAAAATAGGGGTCCCCTGCCGCCACCTGCATCAGGAGAAAGGGGTGGGGAACGCGAAAGGCGGTGTGCAGCTGTGGTTTGCGTAGCAGCTCACTGAGCGGTGCCAGGGCATCACAGATGTGCCTGCTGGCTGGCAGGTGGAGCGGACAGGCACGCTGTCGTACCGCATCGACGGCCGTCTGGAACAGTTTACTCAGACCGTGACCCATTAGCGCCACGGTCGGCACCACCGGAACACCGAGCTGTTCGCTCAACTGCCGGGTATTGATGTGCAGCCCCTTCTCCTGTGCCTCATCCATCCGGTTGAGTGCGATCACCATGGGGCGGGCCAGCATTGAAAGTTCGAGGCAGAGCTCCAGATGGTTCTCCAGTGCGGTGGCATCGACCACCTGGATCAGCACATCGGGTGCGGAGAGCGGGAGCGGCGGTCCCCCTGCCTCGTGGGTAGAGACCATTGGCCGGTCATCGCCCCACATCAGATATTTTAGCGCCACCTCATCCTCACGCTTGAGGTGGTGCAGCGAGGAGATGCTGGGCAGGTCTACCAGGCTCGCTTCATCCAGCCCTACCTGAACCGTACACTCCTCATAAGCACGGTCGGTACCGGCGAGAGCGCCGCTCTGGATCGAAGTGGCAGAGACGGCCCGGAAGAGGGTCGATTTACCGCTGTTGGGTTTGCCGATAAGGGCGATACGTAGACGCTTCTCACCCCGGAACAACTGCTTGCTGATGGGGATCGAGATCTCGGTGTGCGCCTTTTTCATGTGGCCATTATCTCAGCTTGCATCGCGGGTACAAGGGCGATCACTATTTTGATTAATTCCGTTCGGCCTGGGCCAACAGGCGATCCAGCTCATTGGCAAAATTTCTGCGATCGCTTTGGTTGAGTGGCGGAGGACCTCCGGTCTGGATGCCGCTGGCGCGCAGGGTATCCATGAAGTCGCGCATCCCCAGCTTCTGGTTGATGGTCTGTTCGTTGTAGCGTTCGCCGCGTGGGTTGATGGCGATGCCTCCCTTCTTCAAAACATCGGCAGCTAGCGGGATGTCGGCGGTGATCACGATATCACCAGCCTCGACCTGCTCGACGATGTAGTTATCGGCCACATCAAAACCTCCCTCCACACGCTTACTGGTGATCCAGGGGGAGCGGGGTACCTGCAATGGCTGGTTGGCGACCAGAGTGAGCTGGGTCTTTGTCCGCTCGGCGGCGCGGAAAAGGATCTCCTTCACCACCACCGGGCAGGCGTCGGCATCGACCCAAATTTGCACCGACTACTCCTCTTCATCCGCCGCCGCTGCGGCTGCAGCAGCAGCGGCCTCGGCAAGTTGTTGTGCCACCAGTTGCGGGTTTTCCATGCTGATACGCCCCAGTGCACCGGAGCGGATGTCCTGTAGCAATACCTCGGCGGCCTTGTGCAGATCGATCTTCCCACCACTGCGCAGGGCCCCCCTTTTGCGACCAATCTCTTCCAGCAGTTCAAAGTCACGCTGTGGCAACTCCTTAAGTTTGTAACGCTCCTTTAGCGCCTCGGGATAGGCGTGCAGAAGATAGTCGCAGGCGTAGAGGGCGATATCTTCAAATACGATGGCGGTACTCTTGATGGCTCCGGTTACCGCCAGGCGGTAGCCGCTGTTCTGATCCTCGAAGCGCGGCCAGAGAAAGCCGGGGGTATCGAATAGCAGGATGCCGTTGCCCAGATTGATCTTCTGCTGCTGTTTGGTCACCGCCGGCTCGTTGCCGACTCTGGCGATCACCTTGCCAGCGAGCGAATTGATGAGTGTCGACTTGCCGACGTTGGGGATCCCCATGATCATGGTGCAGAGTGGTTTGAGGGCCATGTTGCGATCCGGAAAGAGCCTTTTTGCCAGCTCCAGTATCTTGCGTGCCTGTCCCTTCTGCGTGGCACTCATGGCGATTGCCTTCACCCCCTTCTCCTGTTCGAAGTGCTGCAGCCACGCCTGGGTGGTGTTGGGGTCGGCCAGGTCTGCCTTGTTTAGGATCTTGATGCAGGGGCGATCAAGGCGCAGCTCCTCCACCAGTGGGTTCTCGCTGCTATAGGGGAGGCGGGCGTCCATCACCTCGATCACCAGGTCGATCTGCGGCATCGCCTCCTTGATCTGCTTGCGCGCCTTGTGCATGTGGCCTGGGAACCAGTTGACTGCCATGGGTCTGCCCGTGATTGAGTGAGCGGCCATTGTAAACAAAGGGCGCAGGGATGTCCCTGTCCGACTCTGGATTCAGTCGATGACAGCGCCTATTATGAGCTGGCGCCTGAAATAGTGTGAAGGAGATCTGGTGTGATTCGGTGGATGATGGTGATTGCAGTGGTGTCTATCTTTTCCCTGCCTCTGGCGGCGGAGGTAAAGGGGGCGTCGCCACAGCAGTTTAAACAGTTGTTGCAGCAGGCGGCAGCCGGGGATGCCTATGCCCAGCTCAACGTGGGGGCGGCCTATGACAACGGGTTGGGTGTTGATCGTGATATCGACAAGGCGCTCTTCTGGTATCAGAAGGCGGCGGAGAAGGGGGTCGCCGAGGCGCAATTTAATCTGGCCCACCTGCTGGTGACGCAGGAGTTGAGTGCCACGACCGCGGCAGAGTGGATGCGCAAGGCGGCCGATCAGGGGATGGTGGATGCCGAGTACCTGATGGGGGTGATCTATGCCGAGGGGCTCGGGGTGGAGATGGACAAAGCGGAGGCGCGGCGCTGGTTAAAAAAGGCGATTGCGAAGGGACATGACGAGGCGGCGCAATTTCTCAGGGAGATGGATCAGCCCCCAGGGTGATCTTTACTCATTACGGGCTGGTGCCGTAGAGGTGACTTTCATGTACAATCGCGCCCACTTTTGCCCCTTTGTATGGAACTTCCCCCGTGATTGAGAATCTCCGCAATATCGCCATCATCGCCCACGTCGACCATGGCAAGACCACCCTGGTGGATCAGCTGCTTAAACAGTCTGACACCCTTGATGAGCGCACCCAGCTCGAAGAGCGCGCCATGGACTCCAACGACCAGGAGCGTGAGCGCGGTATCACCATCCTCGCCAAGCCGACCGCCATCAAGTGGGGTGAGTATCGCATCAACATCGTCGACACCCCCGGTCACGCCGATTTTGGTGGTGAGGTGGAGCGGGTGCTCTCGATGGTCGACTCGGTACTGCTGCTGGTCGATGCGGTGGAGGGGCCGATGCCGCAGACCCGCTTTGTGACCGAGAAGGCGTTGCGCCGTGGTCTGCACCCCATCGTGGTAGTCAACAAGATCGATCGCCCGGCGGCACGCCCCGACTGGGCGCTGGATCAGACTTTTGATCTCTTTGATCGTCTCGGTGCCACCGATGAGCAGCTGGACTTCCCGGTGGTCTACGCCTCTGGCCTGGGTGGTTTTGCCGGTTTCGATGCCGATGTGCGTGAGGGGGATATGACCCCGCTGTTGCAGACTATCGTCGACAAGGTGCACCCCCCACAGGTGGAGCCCGAAGACCCATTCCAGTTGCAGGTATCGCAGCTCGACTACAACAGCTATGTAGGTGTTATCGGTATCGGGCGCATTACCCGCGGTCGCGTCAAAAAGAATACTGCGGTGACCGTAGTCGATAAGAGCGGTGGGCGTCGCAAGGGACGTGTACTGCAGCTGTTCGGTTTTATGGGGCTGGAGCGCATTGAGGTGGAGGAGGCGCAGGCGGGCGATATCGTCTGCTTTACCGGCCTCGATCCCCTCAATATCTCCGACACCCTGTGTGACCCCGAGGCGGTCGAGGCGCTGGCACCGCTTAGCGTCGATGAACCGACCGTGAGCATGACCTTCCAGGTCAACAACTCCCCCTTCGCCGGCAAGGATGGCAAGTTCGTCACTTCGCGTCAGATCAAGGAGCGGCTCGAGCAGGAGCTGGTCCACAACGTGGCGCTGCGGGTGGAGCAGGGTTCTGACCCTGACAAATTCCGTGTCTCCGGTCGTGGTGAGCTGCACCTGTCGGTATTGATCGAGAACATGCGTCGCGAGGGCTTCGAGCTGGGCGTCTCCCGCCCCGAGGTAATTATCCGCACCATCGACGGCGAGCCACAGGAGCCGTTCGAGCAGGTGACGGTGGATGTGGAGGAGCAGCACCAGGGCGGCGTGATGGAGAAGCTGGGCTCTCGCGGTGGTGACCTGAAGAACATGGTACCCGATGGTCGTGGCCGGGTGCGCCTCGATTACATCATGCCAGCCCGTGGTCTCATCGGCTTTCGTACCGAGTTTCTTACAGCTACTCAGGGCTCGGGGCTTATCTACAGCGTCTTCGATCACTACGGCCCCTTCAAGCGCGGCGACTACGGTAACCGGGTTAACGGGGTGCTGATCGCCAACGCCCCCGGCAAGGCGTTGACCAACGCCCTGTTCAATCTGCAGGACCGCGGCCGCCTCTTTATCGGTCATGGCGAAGAGGTCTACGAGGGGATGATTATCGGCCTGCACTCACGCAGTAACGACCTGGTGGTCAATGCGCTGAAGGGCAAGCAGCTCACCAACATCCGCGCCGCCGGTACCGACGAGGCACAGGTACTTACCCCGCCGGTGACCCACACCCTGGAGCAGGCGCTGGAGTTTATTGACGATGATGAGCTGGTGGAGGTAACCCCCAACCATATCCGTCTGCGCAAGAAACTGTTGATTGAGCACGAGCGCAAGAAGGCGTCTCGCGGCAAGGAGTAATAGAACGGGGCTCAGGCCCCGTTTTTTATGACGTGCATTAGTACCAGATTTTGAAATAGCACACGATTCGCGTGGTAGTTTTTCCCCCAAAGTGGGCATATATTTACCAGGCAAAATACTAAGAAATGGTTCTACCTGACATACACACCCAGAGGAGATTAAGAACATGCGTATCGTGAAAATTGTACTGGCCACACTGGCACTAACGGCTCTTGCTGCCCAGAACGCCTATGCGACTCACAGTGAGCACTCTGCTGAAAAGCACAGAGTTGTCATTCAGGTAAGTAGTGGTGATGAGGCCACGCAGAGCATCGCCATGAATAACGCAGTGAATCTGCAGAAGGAGTTGGGGATCGACAACGTGTCGATTGAGATAGTGGCCTACGGCCCCGGCCTCTCGATGCTGTTTAACGGTGGCAAGCAGTCAGAGCGCGTCTCCAGTCTGGCGAAGCAGGAGATCACCTTTAGTGCCTGTGGTAACACCATGAAAAAGGTAGAGAAGAAACAGGGTAAGCCGGTAGTACTGGCTGAGGGGGTAGGTGTGGTGCCGGGCGGTGTGATCCGTATTATGGAGCTGCAGGAGCAGGGGTATAGCTATATAAGGCCCTGAATGAAGGCAGGCGGAAAATATTTTGTGAGGCGGATAGAACTATCGTATTCAAACTCGATCTATACTGGGTAACCCAAATATTAGATTACTAACGGAGAGAAGGGATGAAACGTATCGCGATAGTTCTGGCTGCCGGCTCGATTGCCCTGGCGGGTTGTGCGACCACGAGTGAAACTGATGATGGTGGCAATGACAAGGCGATCACAGGCGCCATCATTGGCGGCATCGTCGGTGGTGTTGTCGCTAACAACACAGGTGGTAAGCAGTCAACCGGCCGAACAGCCGTGGGTGTGCTTGCAGGGGCCGCTGCCGGCGGTGCCATCGGAAATGCGATGGACAAAAAAGAGGCCGAGCTGAAGAAGATCGCCGCCGAAAGGAACGAAAAGGAGATGGAGGTAGAGCGGGTTCGTGAAGATCTGCTTAAGGTAAGTGTCTCCTCTGAGGCCTCGTTTGACGTAAACAGTGCTGTTTTGAAGCCTGAGTTCAAACCAACCCTGAACAAAGTAGCGAACGTTCTCTACAGCGACCCCAATCAGCGTATTCAGGTGATTGGTCACACAGATAGCCAGGGAACCGATTCGTACAATCAGGGGCTGTCAGAGCGTCGTGCCAAAGCGACGGCAGATTACCTTGTTGCTCAGGGAGTTGCCCGTAATCAGATCAGCGTTGAGGGACGTGGTGAGTCAGAGCCTCGTGCCGATAACAAAACCGCTGCAGGTCGTGCACAGAACCGTCGTGTTGAGATCTATCTGCAACAGCTTTAATTAACCGGGGAGCGATCCCCTCTACCTATTCACCGGGGAGAACTGGAAAAGGTCTCTCCCCGGTTCTATGATGCTGGGAAAGACGTTTACGGAGTAACCCGTTCCCATGCATGTCCTCTATCCCGACATTCAGCCCTATGTCCAGCACACCCTGGCCGTAGAGACTCCCCATACCCTGCATATTGAGGAGTGCGGCAATCCGTCGGGGATACCGGTGCTGTTTGTCCACGGTGGTCCCGGGGCGGGGTGCGAGGCCTACCATCGCCGTTTTTTTGACCCGGAACGCTATCGCATTATCCTTTTTGATCAGCGCGGCTGCGGCCGTTCGACCCCGCACGCCTCACTGGAGAGGAATACAACTCAGGCACTGGTGGCAGATATGGAGGCGATCCGCGAGCATCTGAAGATCGACCGGTGGTCACTGTTTGGCGGTTCCTGGGGCTCAACTCTGGCGCTGGTCTATGCCGAGACACATCCGGAGCGGGTGATGGGACTGGTGGTGCGCGGGATCTTTCTCTGCCGCCCTCATGAGATCCTGTGGTTCTATCAGCAGGGTGCAAGTCGCCTCTTCCCCGACTACTGGCAGGATTATCTGGCACCCATACCTGAAACGGAGCAGGGTGATCTGCTGCACGCCTACTATCGTCGTCTGACAGGCAACGATGAGATGGCCCGCATGGCGGCGGCCAAGGCGTGGTCGTTGTGGGAGGGGCGTACGGCAACCCTCAAACCGAGTGAGTCGGTGATCAACCACTTCGGTGACCCCTTCACCGCCCTTTCGCTGGCACGCATCGAGTGCCACTACTTTGTTAACGACAGCTTCCTTGAACCGGATCAGATCCTGCGTGATGCCGGGCGCCTGGAGGGGATCCCCGGGGTCATCGTCCACGGGCGCTACGATGTGATCTGCCCGGTCGAAAACGCCTGGCAACTTTCACGGGCGTGGCCTGAGGCGAAGTTGAAGATCATTGCCGATGCGGGACACGCCGCCTCGGAGCCGGGGATCATCAACGCCCTGGTTGGTGCCACCGATGATTTTGCCGAGCGGTTTGCATGATCGCCCTGTTGCAGCGGGTAGCCGAGGCATCGGTGCGTGTCGATAGCAAGGTGGTGGGGCAGATCGAGCGTGGCCTGATGGTGCTTGTGGGGGTGGAACGGGGAGATAGTGAGGCACAGGCCGATCGTCTGCTGGAGCGGCTGCTCGGATATCGCGTCTTTCCCGATAGTGATGAGAAAATGAACCTCTCCCTGCGAGATATCGAGGGTGGGTTGTTACTGGTGCCGCAGTTTACCCTGCCTGCCGATACAAAAAAGGGAACCCGCCCCAGCTTCACTACCGCAGCCCCACCCGAAGAGGGGCGGCGCCTCTTCGATCACTTCGTCGCAACCGCCCGTGTTGCCCACCCTCTGGTTGAGAGCGGTCGCTTCGGTGCCGACATGCAGGTTACTCTCACTAATGATGGACCGGTCACCTTCTGGCTGCAGGTAAAACCTTAATTTTTATACAACTATATTTTGTTATTCCTGTGCGGTTTGTGTTTGCAAATAAAGGTGATCTGTGTCACGTTTTAAACGTGGATTAAGTCTAATTAAAAGATGGTGGTCTGCACGAAGGCCGCTGAATTTTATACCTGAAAATAATAAATAGTGAGGAGAGGTGTCATGAAACTGCGGAACAGACCGTTGGCGATAGTAAGTTTCGTCCTGACAATCGGCACGTTATCGTTGCCACAGGTATCCCAGGCGGTACCCTCATTTGCCAGGCAGACCGGGATGGCCTGTATCAGTTGCCACTCAATGAACTTTCCGGCCCTCAACTCCTTTGGGCGTACCTTCCGCAGCCAGGGGTATGTGATGCGAGGGGCGGCACCGCTGGTGGAGGGGGATGACCTCTCTCTTCCGGCAGACCTGAAGACCTCACTCATTACCAAACTGCGTTATGAGTTGGGCGAGAGTGTGGATGGGGGGCGCGGCGAGGTCCAGTGGCCCGATGAGGCGGCGCTGCTAATTGGTGGACGCGCAGCAGAAAATATTGGTTTCTTACTTGAAGCAGGATTGGGACCGCAGGCAGGGCATGCGGATACCGGTAGCGGATCGCTGAGCTGTGTTAACCCGGCGGATGCTACCACCTGTGTTGCCGATACCGGCACTGGAGAGAGTGAGTCCGATGGTAACTTCCTATCCTATAAAGTCCATTTCAATGTGACGGACAAGATCTCCGCGGTCGTGTTCGGCACTGATGGTCTGGGTGTCGGTTACGGCATGGAGTTGATGAATAGTGGTGCCCAGCGCTCACAGCGGCCGATCGAAAATCGCAAGGGCTTTTCCGCCTATCAGCGTCTGGGAACTGCATCAGGGGCTGCAACCGGTGTTGCCCTTGTCTACCACACCAACAGCCTGATGGTGAACTACTCCCACTGGGCACCCAGTTGGGGCAACGTCAATGCCAACATTCTCGGTGGCCTGGGGCACTATCTGCGGGTCAACTATTTCCTCAATACCCGCGGTTGGGAGCTGGGTCTCGGGGCGAGCATGATGGGTGGCACCATAGATGTGGGGGCTAACGATCCCGCTGATGAGCTAACGGTCTCTGGCAACGGTATCGACCTGCAGGCGATTGGTGAGGTGATGGGTAAACCAACTGAGATCTACTTTAGCTATGGGACGGCCCCCTCAGAGTCGGGGGGGCAGGTCTACAATAGTGGTAGCGATGATCTGAGTAGCATGGCACTGATGGCCAAGGTCGGGGTGGTGAATCGTACTAGTCTCTTCGCGGCCTATGGAGAGGATCATAGTGGTGGCACAAAAGTAGGGAGTGAGGTGACGGCGGGTGTGCAGTACATGTTGGCACAGAATGCCAAGCTCGAGCTCTTTAGCGTTAAGAAGTGGGGAGAAGACTACACTATGCTGATGCTCTTCGCGGGCTTCTAATGGTGATCTCTATTGAGTTGTAACTAATTTAATAGCTATCTGAGATAGTTACTCATCGAGATGGCGCTTATTTAAAGGGGAATGGCGATGAAAAAAATATTAGAAGGCGTTGCTACTGCCGCGTTGGCCGCTCTACTCATTCCGGCTCAGGTTTTGGCCGAGCCGACCAACGCTTTTCAGGGGCATGAGCTCTATGATACCTACTGTTTTATCTGCCACGGAGAGGATGGTAAGGGAAAGGGGCCACTAGCCTCGAAGATGCCGAGCAAACCGGCTAATCTGACTACCTCAAAACGTAGTAGTAAGGAGCTGTTTGATATTGTTAAGGGGACAGACAAACACAATATCAATGGCGTGATGCCGGAGTGGGGGCGTCTGCTGTCCGATCCCCAGATCGATTCACTGGTCGCCTATCTGCGCTTTCTAGGGAATACCAGCGAGGTTCTGCCGGGCGATCCCCATCGTGGGCGTAAAATCTATTCGCGCTACTGTTCTGCCTGCCACGGCATCCATGGTCGTGGTGATGGTGTGATGGTTGGCGTACTACCGATGAAGCCTGCAGACCATACTCAGACGGGTGCTGTAGCAACCATGAGCAACACAAAGCTGTTGGGAATTATCGCTGAAGGCAAGGGTGTCTACATGCCAGGCTGGGCAGAGACGTTGACCGAGGAGGAGATGGCTGCGGTAGCCAGTTATATTCGCCTGATGTCCCACTAGCGCTAGCTCAGCCCGCAGCTCACTGCTGCGGGCTAAAGTGCTTCAAGAAGCTGGCGGCGTTTCTCCCTGTAATCATGCTCATCGATGAGCCCCTCTTCATGCAGTTCCTTTAATTGCCGTAAACGCTGTTTCAGGGTTTTTTCCTGACGCTCTTCACCGGCGAACGATTTTGCATGCTCGGCTGACGGTGCGAAGACGCCTGATGGTTCATCACGACACTCAAGTCGAGCATTGAGCCCTGAACTGAGGATCTGACCGCTGATCGCGGTGATAAAGGGTTTGCAGCCGGGATAGTGTAATTCCACTCGGCCATAGAGGTGCTGTTTGCTATGATCGAAATTCTGGGGAAAGACCTGGTGCGCCGTGAGAGTGATGGGGGTCTGCCCAACGGCTTCATCCATAATGATGACCGATGCACCCGGGGGGAGCGAATCGACAGAAAAGCTCTGCTGCTGACTGGGCAGTAACGAATTACCACCGCATGCGGTGAGAGAGGCTGCCAGAAATGTCAGTGTCACTTTGCGCTTCATGCTCTTCTCCGTGCAATTACCCAGACGCCTGTAACTGGATTTGTCTACGCCAAGGTGATACTTTCTGTCGGCTCGGTGACAGCCCAGAACAGTTCACATACTAGCCAAAAAAATCGACAAAGAGAAACAGATGCAATACGAAGTTAGCGAGGCGCAAATTAAAGGCGCAAAACATCCGCACGAGATCTTCCTGATCAACCTAATCACCAACCACATTTTACTTTTTGTGGGTCTGTTGGGGATGGCGAAGACCTTCCCTTGGTTGTTGCTGGTGACACCAAGCATATCTTTCGTCGTGCTTGGATACATTATGATACGAGCCCGCAGTATGCTGACCGGGGGTGACTGGTATACGGTCTGCCACTGGCAATTATGTGCCCACCGCGGGATGTGGTTTATTCTCATACTGCTTATTCTCGGGCTGGCAATAACGCTCCTGATGTATTCAGCCGATTGGTCTTTCTCGAATCTCACACCACAAAAGATGGCGTTAGGCGGTTTTGTGGCTATGCCTACCCTGATCAGCGTTTTGGTGTTAATTGTGATGGAGTCGGATGCGGTGCACAAAGCCAAGAGCGGCTTTGTGCCGCAGTGGCTGGTAGATAAGTATCCCAATCCCGCTGCTCGCCCTTTGAGTGAGTAGCCGACCGTGCGTGAGCGTTATACCTTTGTTGGTGTCTTACTCTTCTCTATTGTCGCTGTCGGGCTGGGGATTATGTTACCGGGGGAGCAGAAGGAGAAACCTCTCTATCTGCCGTGGATGATCGAGAAGACTGAGGGGGGCTCGATACGGGTGCTTGGTCTGGAGTTGGGGAAGAGCACCCTGTATGAGGCGCAGCAGCGCTTTCAGGAGGTCTATGAGGTAACGCTTTTCGCCCACCCTGATGGGAGTAAGGTGGTGGAGGCCTATTTTGATCAAACTGCACTCAATGGCTTCAGGGCGCGGGTGGTGCTGGTAATGAAGGTGAGTCCTGAGCAGCTGGAGGATTTTTATCAGCGCGGGGTACGCATCGCGACCCTGGGTAGCGGAACTCGAAAGGTGACCCTTGCTGATACGGATCTTAAACTGCTCACATCGATGCCGTTTGATGGTCTCACCTATATCCCCAGGGCAAACCTGACCGCTGAGCTGGTTGAGGCGCGTTTTGGCACGCCGGCGCAGCGTATACGCAAGGAGGGCAAGGAGGGGGTGGTTGAGCACTGGCTCTACCCGGAGAAGGGGCTGGACCTCTCGCTGCATGAGAATGGGAAAGAGGTGCTGCAGTATGTGGTACCGACACACTTCGAAGAGCTGCGTAAACCGCTGCAGGTGAAGGGAGATCTGCTCTCCGATTAATCCCCAGCGGCTGCGCTACTCATCATCTGCATCGGGCCAGATGCGCTGATCCCTCTTGTTTTTACCGAGCATCTCCTCGTCCTCATCGAGCAGGATACGATGCGCATCGCCGTCCAGATCATCGTACTGGCCGCGCTTTACCGCCCAGATCAGGATCCCGACCAGCAGCAGGCCGACGATAATCATGCTGGGGATCAATCTGTAGACGACTTCCATTGGATACTCTTGCGCTAGGGTTGGTCGGCCATTCTAGCCGACTTCTCTTCACCCTTGAACAGGCTGCGGATGCGGGCGGCATTGCCGATCACCAGCAGCGAGCTGATGGGCATGGCGATGGCGGCGAACAGCGGGGTGATAAAGGCGGCCATCGCCAGTGGCACCATAATGACGTTATAGCCGAGCGAGAGAGCGATGTTCTGGCGGATGGTGCGCAGGGTGCGGCGGGAGAGCAGGGTGGCGAGGCGCACTTTGTCGAGCTCATCCTGCATTAGCACGATATCGGCACTCTCCATCGAGACGTCGGTGCCGGAGCCGACGGCGATCCCCACATTGGCGCGGATCAGTGCCGGGGCATCGTTAACCCCGTCGCCCACCATGGCGACCCACTCCCCCCTCTGCTGTAGCTCGATGATCACTCTGTCTTTGTCCTGCGGTAGTACCTCGGCGATCACCGTCATACCGCCAAGCTGTTCGGCCACAGCATCAGCTACTCGTTGGCGATCGCCACTGAGCAGGGTCATGCGGATCCCGGCGGCGCGAAGCCCATCCACCAGCTGGCGCGCATCGGGGCGCAACTGGTCGGCAATGGCGAGGAGCGCCACATGCCTGCCATCCACCGACATGTGGATACAGCTGGTCGCCTCTTCCTCCAAACCCCGGGCCTGACCACGTAGCCCCTCGTCCAGCGCGATACCATTCTGTAGCTGCCACTGGATGGTACCGAGCACCACCTGTCGGCCTTCTACATCGCCCCTTACCCCATAACCCGGCAGGCTCTCAAAGCCGCTCAGGCCGCTGCTCAGGACATCTATCCCCCGCCGTTCCGCCCCATCGACGATGGCGCGGGCGATGCTGTGTTCGGAGTAGCGCTCGACGATGGCGGCCAGGCGCAGCAGTTCGCACTCATCTTCGGAATTCGTGGCGATACACTGCTGAAGTTGCATCTTTCCGCTGGTCAGGGTGCCGGTCTTGTCGAAGACGAAGTGGGTGACGCGAGAGAGGGTCTCAAGTACCTCGCCGTTCTTCACCAGAATACCGTGGCGTGCCCCCTGACCGGCGGCGACCGCGATGGCCATCGGCGTGGCCAGACCAAAGGCACAGGGGCAGGTGATGATCAGGACTGAGGTGGCGGCCATTAGTGCCAGCTCGAAGCCGCTACTGAACCAGAAGATGAAGGTCAGGGTGGCCAGGGTAAGGGTTGCGATGACAAACCAGGGAACGATGCGATCGGCCATGCACTGGATCGGTGCCTTCGAGGCCTGTGCCTCCTCCACCAGGGCGATGATGCGTCCCAGTGAGGTGTTGCGCAGGGTCGCTGTTACTTTAAGCGTGAGGGCGCTCTGCAGGTTGACGGTGCCAGCGGAGACGGTGTGCCCCGCCTCCTTGCGTAGTGGCTCCGACTCACCACTAAGCATGCTCTCATCGACGCTGGAGCGACCCTCAAGCACTACCCCGTCGACCGGGATCTTGTCACCCGCCCGCACCAGTACCGTATCGTCCACCTTCACCGTGCGGATTGGAACAATCTTCTCTATCCCATCTCTTAGCAGGGTGGCGATGCGTGGCTGCAGATCCATCAGCCGTTGGGTGGCGGCTACCGCATGGCGCTTGGAGATCGCCTCGAGAAAACGCCCGATCAGGATAACGAAAATAAAATTAACCACCGTGTCGAAATAGACCTCTCCCACCTCACTGCCACCGAAGGTGACATAGCTGGAGTAGAGGTAGGTGGCGCTGGCACCGATGGCGATCGGCAGGTCCATGGTGAGGTGACGATGGCGCAGCCCGGCCCAGGCGCCTTTGAGAAATATTGAGCCGGAGTAAAAGAGGGTAAGGCTCGCCAGTGCAAAGCCGATCCAGTGGAACATGGGGCGGAACTGACCGCCGTCGGCGGTATCGGCACCGGTGTAGAGGGCGATGGAGATCCACAGCAGGTTCATCATCGCAAAACCGGCGACGGCGATGCGGAATAACAGGGCGCGGTTCTGTTTTTTGATGGTACCTTCTGCCGCCTCCGGGTCGAAGGGGATGGCGGCGTAGCCGATCTCCCCTAACCGTTTGATAATTGTAGAGAGGTGTAGCTGTGAATTGTCCCAGCGCACCAGGAGACGCTTATTGGCCAGATTGACCTGCGCCTTGATGAGGCCGGGAAGGGCGTTGAGGCCGCGCTCTATCAGCCAGACACAGGCGGCGCAGTGGATCCCCTCAACCAGCAGGTGGAGTTCTCGCTCCTCCCCCAGTTCGCTGACGAACTCCTCCTGCACCTCGTCGAGGTCAAACAGGGCGATATCGCGTGGTGGCTCAGGGGGCGGGGCGAGCAGGGCGCCATCGGGGGTGCGCTGATAAAAGCCTTCGAGCCCCGAGTCGTAGATCACCTTGCAGACCGACTGGCAGCCGAAGCAGCAGAAGTGGCGTGGCTCGCCCTCAATCATCTCTACGAACTGCTCGTCCGGGGGGAGTGGCAGACCGCAGTGAAAACAGCCCACGTGGCGGGGCGTCTGTTCACCACTCATGGAGGTAGCGGTGCCTAGTTGGCGATGACGTTAATACGCCGCTCGGTATTAAGGCTCTCCTCACCCTGTACCACG
>Ga0224501_10000800_pt1 | contig 24361 bp, 27 predicted proteins | sample SF_Oct11_sed_USG_4_FD_169105 | JGI IMG/M metagenome (GOLD analysis project Ga0224501, IMG submission 169105) | Sediment microbial communities from San Francisco Bay, California, United States - SF_Oct11_sed_USGS_8_1 | ecosystem: Environmental > Aquatic > Marine > Sediment | place: USA... | reverse complement strand
AACATGCCAGACCCTGCTAAAACCTTGAATGAGGTTAAACGGGTTACAAAAGACAATGCTGTGATCGTTGTTACCGGTTTAAAGAAGAAGTTTTCCCTAGAAATTTTTGAAGGCTTATTGCGGAATGCTGGTTTAAACATTATTGCCTTAAAAAATGGAAACTTAAAGTGTCACGTGGCGGTTTGCACAAAATTTTTTCATTGAAATCTTACACAGTTTAAGATTAAACTATTTATGAAGGTAAAATATTAGAGCTATACTTCAACTGTAGCTCTCATCGTCATGATGTGACTTGGTGGGTTAATGGATGCCTCTCCAAACACTAAAAAGGGACACGGCAGAAGCATTAACGTTAGAATGGCTTTTGCATGTCAGAAATTATAGGTTAACCCTTGACAAAAACCTATGCGTAGGATGCCAAATCTGCACTCTTGCATGCCCGAAAGAAGCTATCAAACTTGAAAAACAACCCAAAATCCAAGGAGAAAAGGCTAAACACGCAAAAATTGACATAGATTTAGAAAAATGCAATTTCTGTGGGATATGCGACATACTATGTCCTTATGGCGCGATAAACGTAACCGTAAACGGGGAACACATTCTATCAGTTGTTGAGAAGGAAAGCTTCCCACAATTGATTCGCAACATTCAAGTGGATACAAGCAAATGTCCCATGGACTGTGTGAAATGCGAAGAAGCATGCCCACTAGACCTAATTAAAGTAACAAGGTTGACGGCTGACGGAAAAGTTGTTGAAAACATAGACTCCTTAACTGAAAAGGAAAAGGCAGAGCTTCAAATTAAAATCGACATCGAAAAGGAGCGTTGCCCATGTTGCAGAATCTGCGAATTCAAGTGCCCCGAGGCAGTCATGCGTGTGCAAAAATTCTTTCACGGAAAAATGCTCATTCACCCGGAAAAATGTCCAGAGGGCTGCACAGACTGCTTGGATGTCTGTCCAATCACGGGTGCACTTTACCTTTCTGACAGGGATAAAAAGGTGTATGTAAACGAGATGTTTTGCATTTACTGTGGAGCCTGCAAGGTTGTTTGTCCAGTTGATGAAGCCTTGGAGCTTAAACGAACTAAGATAAGCCATACACCTGTTCGCTCTGGGGCGTGGAATAAAGCCCTAGAAAGGTTAGCTTCACCAATTGAAATGACTAAAGAGTTGAAGGCAAAAGGTTCTCAGAAGGCGATGGAATCCGTTGAGAAGAGGTTAGGATGGAAGGCGACGTAAATGGCTCAAAAAGAAAATGAAAAAGAAGATGAAACCGAGGAGTCACGTATAGGGGTTTTCATATGCCACTGTGGCTTGAACATAGCTGGCGTGTTAGACATAAAAGAACTGGTTGAATTCTCAAAAACCTTGCCAGACGTTGTTTATGTGAAAGACAACCGCTACACATGTGCAGACCCGGGACAAGAGGAAATTAGAAAAGCAATAAAGGAGTATAAGCTTAACCGTGTTATTGTGGCGGCATGTTCACCACGGCTACATGAACCCACATTTCGAAGAACAGTTTCTGAAGCAGGCTTAAACCCTTTCCTTTTTGAAATGGCAAACATCCGCGAGTTCTCATCATGGTGCCATCCAAGCGCGCCAAAGGAGGCTATGGAGAAAGCTAAGGACCTAATAAAAATGGCTGTTGCAAAAGCGAGGCTATTGCGACCGCTTGAGACAATGGAGGTTCCAGTAACCAATAAGGCGTTAGTCATAGGTGGCGGCATAGCTGGAATGAATGCTGCTTTAGACTTGGCTGAAATGGGATTCAAGGTCTACTTGCTTGAAAAGGACGAGAGCATAGGCGGACACATGGCACAACTAGACAAAACCTTTCCAACCCTTGACTGCTCCATTTGTATCGAGGGTCCAAAAATGGTTGATGTGGGGCGTCATCCCAATATTGAGATAATAGCTTACGCTGATTTATTAAGCGTCAGCGGTTACATAGGCAATTTTAAGGTTAAGATTCGGAAAAACTCGCGGTATGTGATTGTTGAAAACTGCACGGGGTGTAGCGAATGCAAAGACGTTTGTCCAATTGAGTATCCAAACGAGTGGGACATGAATTTAGGTGTTAGAACTGCCATATCCGTTCCTTTTGACCAAGCTGTTCCGCTTGTTTACACGATAAACATGGATTATTGCATTGAATGTTACAAGTGTGTTGACGCTTGCGGGGCAAGACAAGCCATAAACTTTGACCAGCAACCCGAAGAAATAGAACTAGAAGTAGGTACAATAATTGTTGCAACAGGCTATGACATATACTTACCATATGATAATCCGCTTTACGGATACGGCAAATATGCAAATGTGATTACGTCTCTTGAGTTTGAAAGACTTATACTTGCTGCTGGTCCAACAGGCGGAAAAGTTGTTAGGGCTTCGGATGGACAGAAACCTCACAGCGTAGCCTTCATCCAATGCGTCGGCTCACGTGACATAAACAAGTATCCGTATTGTTCAAACTTCTGTTGCATGTACACCTTGAAACATGTTATCCAGCTTAAGGAGAAATATAAGGAAGACATAGAAGTCTACGTTTTCTACATAGACATTCGGAGCAACTTTAAGGGTTATGAGGAATTTTATCAACGCGCAAGAGAGCTTGGCGTAAACTTTGTTCAGGGAAGGGTAAGCCGCGTTTTTGAAGTTCCCGAAACAAAGAATCTGATTATACATGCTGAGGACATGGCGCTTGGTCAGCCAATAGAAGTTGAGGCTGAAATGGTTGTTTTAGCGACGGCAGCCATACCAAAGAAAGGTACAGAGGAGACAGCCCGCATACTTAATGTGACATGTGGAGCAGATGGCTTCTTTATGGAAAGTCACCCCAAGCTCAAGCCTATAGATGCCCCTACGGATGGGATATTTTTTGCTGGAGCATGCCAAGCACCAAAGGACATACCATACAGTGTCTCGCAAGGTAGCGGTACAGCGTCAAGAGCAGCAACCGTGCTTTCAAAACCAACATGGAAGATTGAGCCGATAATAGCCGTTGTAGACCCAGACAAATGCAGAAACGTTAAAACGAAATGTGGAATATGCACTGAAAGATGTCCCTACGGAGCAATAAAGGCTGAGGAAGGAAAACCAGCCCAAGTGATAACAGCCATGTGCCACGGGTGCGGAACATGCGTAGCAGAATGTCCAGCAGACGCCATAACACAAATGCACTTCACAGACGTCCAAATCTTCGCTCAAATAAGGGCGGCACTGGAAATAAATCCGGAAGACAAGATTTTGGCGTTTCTCTGCAACTGGTGCAGCTATGCTGGAGCAGACCTAGCTGGTACAAGCAGATTTGAATATCCTCCGATAATACGTCCCATACGTGTTATGTGTTCTGGAAGGGTTGACCGAGACTTTGTTCTTGAAGCTTTTAGACTGGGAGCTGGCATGGTCATGGTTGGCGCATGCCACTTACCCTACGACTGTCACTACATAAGCGGAAACTGGAAAATGAAGGCTAGAATGGACGCCTTGGCGCCGATGTTACAGAAGCTTGGTTTAAGCCCCGAGAGGTTCCGTGTGGAATATGTTTCTGCCGCTGAGGGAGTTAAGTTTGCAGAAGTCGTCAGAGAGATGACCGAGCAGATGCAAGCCTTAGGCAAGGATAAGATTAAAGCGGAAAATGCGAAGTTGCGTCCAACATTGGAGAACATGCTGAAGAGGAAGGAGAAGAAGTAACCTTTAGCGAGACTTTTCTTTAGCCACGTAATAAATTGCACCTACTATTAAGGCTGCAACGCCTACAATCCACGCCTGTGGTGAAGCAAAGAGAATGAAAATTAGCAATGCTAGGCATGTGATTGTGCCTAAAATGGGCACAAACCGCGGGTACAACCTTTTTTCAACTTTCAATCGTAGAGCGGAGACGTTGGCAAAGGAATAATAGAAAAGTAATGCGAAAGTGCTTATGGCAACAACCCTTGTGAGGTCTATAAACAAAACAAGTAGCGTCATTAAGGCGCCTATGATCCAGATTGAATAGTAGGGCGTGTTGTATTTTGGGTGTAGCTTGCTCAGGGCTTGTGGGATATCTTTTCTTTTTGCCATTGCATAGGCCATGCGAGACACTCCTAGAATGGATGTGAGTAACACACTTGCAGTTGCTAGTAATCCTCCTGCGGAAACTACGTAGGCTGCGGCTGTGTTGCCAGTTACGTCTATGGCTGTTGTTAATGGTGAATTTGATTTTGCCAGTTCAGGGGCTCCTATGAGTCCGACGGCTACAAAGCCGACAACTATGTAAACTATTGTGGATATCACCAGCGAAAGCAGTATAGCCCGAGGAACATTTCTTTTTGCGTTTTTGACTTCTTCTGCGATTACGGCTACTCTCGCGAAGCCGCCATAGGCGAAGAAAATGTAGCATGCACCATAAAGTACCCCGACTTGGAGAGGAGCAAATGGAGTGAAGTTTACTGATTTTATGTATGCTAAACCGAAAATACAAAAGAATGCTAAGATAAGCAGTTTTGCCATGACAAGAAAATTGTTTAGAAAAGCTGATTGCCGTATACCGAAGAAGTTAAGTGCGGTGAAGGCGATGCAGAGAATAGCTGCAATCCAGTTGGCTGATAGAATTGGAAATAATGCTGCAAGATAGTATGCAAAACCCAGCGAGACGGCGGCGCCTCCGAAAGTATTGGATAGCACCCACATCCAACCAACTAAAAAGCCTGTGAAGGGAGAGATTAGTTGGTATGTGTATTCGTAGATGCTTCCCTCTTTGGGTTGCCATGCTGTTAGTTCGGCGAAGCTTAATGCTGTGAATAGGGCGATTATTGCAGCCATAAGCATAGAAACTATTAAGGCTGAACCAGCCAAACCAGCTGCAATGCCTGTTACAACGAATATGCCTGCTCCAATTATTGCACCTACACTTATGGCTGTTGCATCAAACAAACCCAAGCTTGGCTTAAGCCTAGATTGCTGAACATCCTCTCTACTCATGTCTATCCCCTGTTGAAGAAACTGTTCTAAAAGCATTAATTATAAATCTTAATGTGTTAGGCTATTTGAACGAGAAGCCTTTTACACGATCCTCCTTGTTTTCCCAGTATTCTCTTGTTCGCAAATATTGTATTTTTGCTTTCAGAAGATCCATGTAAAACTCGTCTTCTTTAGGGTGCATTTTTCCAAGAATTCTGAAAGCAGTTTCTGGGCCTACGCCTTTAACCTCTAATGCTATTACTGCCTTTTTACCGTAGCTTAATATGAGGTCAGCTGTGCGTCTTGCATTTGTTAACTCCTTGAGCTCTTCTTCACTAAACTCCTTAGCTTCACGTCTTTTCTTCAAAAGTTCACGTAAACGATTTGCATCTTGACTCGGGTACAAGAGTGCCAAGAGCTTAGATTCGCATTTCTCACATGCGGGCTGTTCTGATAAGCTTCTGATTTTCTTTTCTGCCGTCCATTCACCGCACTGCATGCATAGTAACGTTGCTGTTCTGGCTTCTATTGCCCTTTTCATTTTTTCTAAATTGCTTAATAGGACTCGTTCCGGAGCCATAAGCTCTGAAATGTCCGAATATTTTGTGAGTATGTGATATGCTAGAGGTGTGGGCTTTTCCAAACGGTGTATAGCGCTGACTTTTACCTTTCCATTTTTAACGCCTTTCATTATTTCCTTCACTTTTTCGATATCTACTTTTTCTAGCATTGCTTCACGTAGAGTTTCATCATAGATCGGTGTCTTTTTAAACTGTTCCGGTAGCTGACTAAGTCTTCTAGGTCCCATAGTTCTTCCACGCGGAAACGCTCCAAACCTTTCAGCTACGAACTTCATTTTGTAGGAGAAGGGAAATCTGGCTTCTAAATAGTCTTTGAAGGCTTTTTCCACCTCTTTATCTGACAAATTAAAAAGAATTCTAGGTATTTTCTCGATTTCTTGCGGTGTTAATCTTCTTGGTGTTTCAATTAGGATGCGGTAACCGTCATTCCACCAGCCGATTATGATTTCTCTGTCTGAAAGTATCGCGTCAAAGATGCAGCCTAAAGTGCGGTTTACTGTTTCGCCGAAGCAAGCGTGGATTATAAGGTATTTGTCAAAGGCTTCGATGAGTATGTGGTTATGCGTTGGCAGTGGTGCTCCCTGTTTCATGTGCTCTTCAACTTCTTGAACAGCCCCAAGCAAGGTGGATTTGTCCGTTGCAAGTTTTTCCGCAAGCTTCTCCGCTGCAACTTCAGCTTTCCCAGTCTCTTTCAATACTTCCCTAATTTCCTCTCGCAGCTTACCTGTTTCCTGTGCTAGATTGAAAGGAACCGGAAGCATCTCCCCATCCCATCCAGGAATTGCCGCCAAGGGGTCTTCTGAGGGAACAACATAGACAGTACCTGTTTCTTCTTCTATCTGAACTATGCGCCAAACTTTTCCTCTGCATATGAAGTTTAAGCCAATGCGAACTCTCAAAGCCATGAATTCGTCGCCTAATGTGCCAATTTTTCTGTCTGAAACTATGTTTATTATCGGGTAGCGTCTCTCGTCTGGAATCATGGATAAATTCTCATAGTAGTAGCGTCTGGTCTTTCTGGTTTTCCTCAAAACTTTTCCTTCTTGCCCAATTCTTAATTCGTTCAAGCTATCTAAAAAGCTAATCACATCTAAAAGTTTGTCTTCTGCAAGATTTCGGTAGGGATAGGCTCTCCGCACAATGGCGGAAACCGCCTTCAAACTCACAGTTTCCTTATCTAAAAGTATCCCAACAACTTGATGAGCTAAAACATCTAAGGCGTTTTCATGAATCAAAACAGGCTCAAGCTTGTTTTTATAGGCACTTTTCACTGCTGCGGTTGATTCAAGGGTATCGTCTGGAAATGCTGTGACAATAACCCCTTTAGAAAGCATGTCTAATCGGTGGCCGCTTCTCCCCACCCTCTGAATCAGGCTGCTTACCTGTCTAGGTGAAAGGTATTGGATGACTAGATCTACGTTGCCTATGTCTATGCCGAGCTCTAGGGTGCTTGTGCATATGATTGCCTTCAAAGCTCCAGCCTTAAACTCATCTTCTATCTGCACCCGTTCTTCCTTCGACAGAGAACCGTGATGGACTGCTATATCAGCTCGCTGTAGCTGATTAAACTTATGACCCAGCATTTCTGCGTTTGTTCTGCTGTTAACAAAGATTAGAGTTGACTTGTGGCTGTCAACAAGTTCGGCTACCCGCCTTATTCTTGCTGCCGCTTCTGGCGAAGTTCTAAGTTTTCCAGCTAAATCATAGTCAGCTTCTATTGGAATTGGATTTGCAACACAATATTTATACCCTTTAGGCAGTGATGCTTCGATAATTCTGATTTTTCTGTTCGTTCCAGCGATAAATTTCGCAGCCTCTTTGGGGTTGCCCACAGTTGCTGATAAACCTATCCTCTGAAGTTCTTTACCAACTATCTCGTATAGGCGTTCCATGGCTACTGTTAGCTGAACCCCACGCTTGCTTGATGCTAACTCATGCACTTCATCCACAATAACGTATCTGACATGACGTAAGTGCTGCTTCATACGTGAACCTGGAAGAATAGCTTGAAGAGTTTCCGGCGTTGTCACAAGCATATGCGGCGGAAAAATGGCTTGTCGCCTACGAAATTTTATCTCCGTATCACCATGTCTAACCTCAATAGAGATGCCGAGGCGGAGAGCCCAAAAAGATAAACGCTTCAGCATGTCGCGATTTAACGCTCTTAAAGGCGTGATGTAAACTACTGATATACCTCTCTTCACACTTCGTTGAACGAAATTGGAAAATATTGGCAGAAGAACAGCCTCTGTTTTCCCACTTCCAGTAGGTGCAATCAAAAGCACGTTTTCTCCAGCTATGATTGGCGGAATAGCCATTATCTGAGGTAGGGTAGGCTCCGAAAAGCCTAACTCAGCTAGAGCGTCACGGATTGGCTTGTCAAGTAAATCGAAAACGTTAGAGTTTGAGGCGTACTTGTGCATTTTTGAGCATGCCAAAACTATATTGTTGACAGGAAGGTTTATCCTTTACTTAACAGCCAGCGGAAAAGAAAGCTTCAAACTTACATTTTCACGGTATGGAATTGAAACTCTCTCCCTAAATTTGCCTTGAGCAAGTATGCTGCCAAGCTCTTCTATCAACGGTTCTTTTCTAGAACAAAAAATTACTTCATTCTGCTCATTTGTCCAAATAGTTAATCCTCTAGTTCTTCCTTTATGAATAAAATGCAGAAATGAATGTTCTCCAACTTGCAAAAGACTTAAAGCATTCGATCCATCCAAAGCGGGGAAAAGAGCGTCTAAAGCTTCCTCAGCTTTAGCCTTTTCCTTCAGCAGTTCTTCAAAGAAGTGTGGAATAACCTCGGAATCGATTAGCTCTATTTTCTCAGACTCAAAAACGTGCACTTTGCTTAATTTTTCTCTAATGTCCTTGTAACTCACAAAATTGCCATTGTGTGCTGAAACCACTTTCAGATTCGGATAGCAACATGCTAAATATGGCTGAGCTGTCTCCTTAAACATGGCTGTTTCCATAAACTGTGGACTAGGCATACGCACATGCCCGATCAGAACAGAAGCTTCAGCGATATCAACAATCTTAGACAAGTACCCTACTGGGGAACCATCAATTTTTCCAACTTTCTTCAACATGATATTTCTATCACCTTTAAGAATGGCTATACCTGCACCGTAGCCGCCAACAGGCTTTGGCTCCCTCAGATACTGGTGAACTTCCAATTTCTTGAGAACTCTGAAGACTTTGACCAGAGGTATGGGCTTCGTTAATGTGAAACCGAAGATACCGCACATTCAGCTATTCTCCTATACTATGCACTCTACTTTTCTTCAAAACATAAATAACTTCGTTGCGCGTTTTACGTATGGACGATGAGGTAATCGAGGTACACTGACTAGAAGTGGATGATTGCTTATTCTGCTACCGAGTCCAGAGATTTTCTAATTGTAGAGTTTCAACTAGGAATACGAGAAATAAAGATATGCAGAGAGGTTTGTTATGTTCTTGAGGGTCCTGTGATGTATGCCCAAACGCTTACTAGGACGAGTGTTAGACAGGCGCCGGCGAATCCTGAAGCCAGAAACCTTATTTGAGCAAGTTCTGGTAGTATCGTTAGCAGTGCTGGAATCACATAGTCAACTGCCAGTTGAGCTATGATTCCGGCCATGAATCCTAAGAGCGCTACTAGCCCGAAAACCTTTAATCTTTCACCCAAATTTTTCACCTTGCTTACATTTGAATTCTAAGCCCCTTTTTAGTTTAACTTACACGTTTTTGTCTATTACTGTGAAAGCAGCAAGCACTTCTTTTCATTGTAAAATTAAAGCTCAAAACGGTTTTTAGACGGCTATATATTGCTATGTATATACGTGGATGTTTTCAGCATATTAACAATGTATAAGATTTGTTTAAACACACTCTCATCTTTGGAGGTATTTAATTTGTCAGAAAGATTTGCTAAAAAATGGGAAGAGAGACGTGATGAACAACCCTTGACAGAACGAGTTAAAGAAGCGGTGAGACCACCAGGTCCATTAAAGCCAAGACTTGACATAGCTGTTAGACGCATAGAACTGCAAGTACAAAAACTAGACCAAGCTAGCGAAAGATTCAGCCAACGAGATAAATCTATATTCGCAAGAATTGTAGATTCTTACACAAAGCATGACATGGCGCGGGCAAATGTATTTGCTAACGAGTTAGCTGAGATAAGAAAAATGGAAAAAATGATAATGCATGCCCGACTTGCCCTCGAACAAATTATGTTAAGATTACGAACAGTATCAGAACTTGGAGATGTAGTTTCAACACTCGGTCCAGCAGTAGGCGTTTTAAGAGCGGTTAAATCAGGAATGGCTAACATTTTCCCAGAAGCGGAAAGGGAGTTGGGGCAAATAGGCAACTTACTAAGCGGAATTATAGTTGACGCTGGACAAAGCACAGGAACGACAATAAACTTTGAAACAGCTAACGAAGACGCCCAGAAAATTCTCACAGAAGCAGCAGCAGTCGCAGAACAAAAAGTCAAAGAGAAATTCCCAGAACTACCAGCAGGAATCCCCTCATTGCAGTTAGGTGAGAAAGCCCCTACAGAAACATCCTAAACCCTAATGACAGAGGTAATGCTTATGACACAAAACTCCAATCTTTTTCTATCTGTTGGTAAACAAGTAAAAGATGAATATGATCGCATAATAGGCAAAGTTGCTTCCTTTGCGGTAAATCCAAACGGTAGAATCGATTCAGTCTACATCGAACAAGGCGACGGCAGATTCATAAAACACCCCGAAGAAAGCCTAAAAGTTGAAGGATCAGAAGTAATTCTCCTATCAAAAACAAAAATGGAAATTACAACCCTTTGTGATCAGATTCCCTTAATATGGCGTAAAGACCAAGCTCTAAAAGAGCTTGTAGAAAAAAAGAAGATTTCACCTGAAGTATGCGAAGACATACATAACAGTTTTGAGGGTGTCTTGAACCAGCTGAAAAGTGGAGCCCAAGCTCTAATAGAAAAAATCGATAAGGAAACTGCTAGGTGTGCCCAAGAAATTAAAGAATTAAACTATGCGCTTGTTCACCTTGAAATCGAACATGAAATAGGAAAAGTGGATGAACAATCCTACCAGACGGCTTTCTCAACAATACAGGAATGTCTAAAAAGGGCTAACGTGGAGAAAAGCGACTTAGAAGCGATGAAAAATAAGCTTTCAACCATCCTTTTAGGAGAGACCCAACCGCAGACAGAACAAGAAACTAAAGAAGAGACCATGGAGGAATCGGCTCAAGAAGCCTCGACTCTCCCGTCTCCAAGTCTTCCAGAGCCGCCAGTAGTAGTCTACGTGAAAGAAGTAGGCGAGTCCGGCATCTAAGCTGACACCACGTAGCGGGCGGAGGGAGCTGAAATCAAAAGATTCTTTCGTACAAACCCTCCACCACGGGAGGTAATCGTTAAGTCAATGCGTAAACTGAAAATTCAACATTACAAACTTGAACAAGTATCTTTTAGGCTGAAGGAAAGAGACAATGTTCTATTCAAAACGTGCGTAAGCGCCCTAAAGAATAACAATAAAGATAGAGCAACAATATGCGCAAACGAAATGGCTGAAGTCAGAAAACTAATAAAGTTCCTCTACCACGTGGAACTCGCAATTGAACGCGTAATCCTCAGACTTGAAACAATAAAGGAACTAAGCGATATAGTAATCGACCTGAAGCCAGCATTAAAAATGCTTCAAAGCGTTTCAAAACAGCTTTTCGAAGTCTTACCAGACGTTTCATCTGAGCTAAGCAAAGTTAATGACGTGATAAGTGAAACGCTTTACTCAACAAGGATAACAGCCGATGAATCAATAATTCCAGTAAACAGGATGACGTCAGGTGGAAAAGAAATACTGAAAGAAGTCTCAAGCTTCCTAGAACAGAAAGTAGCTGAAAAGCTCCCAGAACCGCCCGCCGCTATCCTAGAAACTCCAGAACCAGAACAGGCCCCTGTTAGGCAAATGGTTGCGTTAGCGACTGCTTATTCACAAACTGTTGGTCAAGAAACCGCTGAAGCAGAAGATATCTCTTCTCAAAACCTCTTTTCTTATAAAAAAGCTGAAATCCAAGAACTTTCGTTAAAAGTTGAAAAGCCCCCACTTGAAGATGTCCTCTTGGAGTATGTTAAGAAGAGTAACGGAGAAGTCGATTTGATGCGTTGCTCCATTGAATTGAATGCTTCTTATAAAGAAATTGAGAAAGCCCTGCGAAACTTGGGGGATAAGGGTAAGATAAGAATCGAAACCAAAGCCAAATAAGAAGGTGAAAGTTTATGAATGCTTCACAAGAGCTTGAAAAATCCGCAACTAACTACGCATTAGAAGCTATCCGCCTAGACAAGCAAGGTTCAAAAGGCATGGCAGTAACGATGTATCAAAGAGCCATAGAAATCCTCCTGAGACTCGTCCAATTATATCCGGAATACAGTCTAAACAAAGTCTACATTCAAAGGGCAATAGCTTATCAAGAAAGAATAAAGGCGTTGCAGGGTGCATCGGCATCCATTGAACCGCAAGCAGAAACCAAAGGCGTTGTTGAGGATGCAAAAACCACTGAAGGCGTAAAGGCAAGCTATGAAGAGCTCATAGTTAAAGAAAAACCGAACGTGAAATGGGAGGAAGTTGTCGGACTTGAACACGCCAAAAGAGCAGTAAAAGAAGCAATAGTCTATCCTGTTCAGAGACCAGACTTATTCACGTTGGGATGGCCTAGGGGGATTCTACTGTTTGGACCGCCAGGCTGTGGAAAGACGTTGCTGGCTGCAGCTGTGGCTACAGAAATAGATGCGACTTTCATTTCGGTTGATGCCGCCTCAATAATGTCCAAATGGTTGGGTGAAGGTGAAAAGAACGTTGCCAGACTTTGCGGTTCAGCTAGGAAATCAGCGTTAGAAGGGAAACCAGCCATAGTTTTCATTGACGAGTTAGACTCTCTCATGGGAAAACACTCAAGCGAGGTTGGCGGAGAAGTTCGTGTCAGAAACCAATTCTTGAAAGAGATGGACGGCATCATAGATAAGGGTAAAAACCTTCATGTTTATGTTATTGGAGCAACAAACAAGCCGTGGGACTTAGATTGGCCCTTCATAAGAAGGTTTCAAAAGAGAATTTTGGTGCCACTTCCAGATCATCACGCTCGCTTAATGATGCTCAAACTTTACACAAGCAATTTGCAGCTTGCTCCGGACATTGATTTGCATGAGTTGGCTAGGCTGTCGGAAGGATTTTCTGGAAGTGACATAAGGGATGTGTGTCAAGCGGCGCATTTGAAGGTCATAGGCGAATTCTTTGAGTCAGGTCAAGCCGCTAACAAGTTAGCTAAGCCGAGACTGTTGAGGATGAATGACTTTAGACAAATACTCGAGGAAAGAAAACCAAGTGTTTCCCTCGACATGATAGCCCTATACAACAGATGGTTTGAAGCCTTTAAAGCTCTATAAAAGGAGGTGAAACGTCAAGTCTTTGAAGAGCCGCCAAAGGTGGAAAGGTTTGGAGAATTCCCTCTTCTATTTTTGAAGAGTTCTCTCCTTTCTCCCCTCTCAGATAAAAATTTCCAAATCCCACAATCAACCGCGAAGAGAATCACGTGGCGGCTCTCTTAACATTTATCTCAACAACTTCATTGCCTTGAACTTCAGTGTCCCTTAAAGTTGAGAGCATAGCCAAAACCGCTTTTCTTATTATTCTCTGAACGAAGGGGTTCAAAGCCAGATTTTTCCCATCGATCTTGACTATCAGCTTTCCATCATCTTTTTCTGACAATTTTCTCCACCATATCCGCAATTTTTTCACTATTTTTCAGCACGTTTATGTATTGGACATTCAGATTTAGGTTTTCTGTCGAGTATGGACCCGTGAAAGCCAGTATAGGTTTAAAGGTTTTTGAAGCTTCGAATGCTTCCGCAGGAGACTTTACAGCCACAATCTTAGGTACATTCGGGTTTTCGCCCACAAGTTTTCTAAACCCCTCTAAGAAAATTACATCATTGTCTTCACATTTTTGCAAAATCTCTTCAAGCGAAAAATCTGTAGCATTTAACTTTTCAATGGTGGCTACTTCATTGGATGCTACACTAACAATTGTTTTGGCTCCAGACTCAGCAAATCTCCATGTGTCTTTCCCTTCTCTGTCCATTGTGAAGTTTGGTTCAGGAATATGCTTTACTGTCGCAACTTTGTAGCCTCTTTTCGTTAGCTCCTTCGTTAAAAATTCTATTGCTGTTGTTTTCCCAGAACTTTTGCTTCCAACAACCGCGATAACCGCTGTTTTCATTATTTTTCTCCTGTTTTCATTTCTTCAGTAAAAATTTTCTTCAGCACACTTTGGTCTACGTTTAGTTTTTCTGATAGAGTTTTAATCCATCCTATGTAGGCGCGGAAAGCATTTTTCAATATTTCAGATTTCTCCTCATCTGACAAGGCTTTTTCTTTAGCCAATAACAAGGCAAACCATTTACCCAAATCTGAAAGACTATACGATTTTACCCACACTGTACGGTTTTTAACTTCAGTTTTCTCCATCTGCTCTTTTAATACGCCCAGTCTTGTTAAGGATTTTAAATGTTTAATCACCGTTTTGTTTGAGTATGAAAGTTTTTCAATCAAATCTTTTTGATAGATTTTGTTTGAAACTCCTTGAATTATTGAAAATTTTAATATATCCACAGCAGCTTTGGAACCAAAAATAGCTAATAGCACATTATCTTTTTGTTTTGCTGGAAGAAAAACCACATAAGGATAAATTTTTTGCTTCATACTATTCACCGTGTTAACGTCCTCCGCAATTTAAAATTGCTGCTTGTCTTGTTAATTTTCTTTTCTTTGGTTCTTACTTAAGTTTTAGATTGTGCGAAGAAAAGTTTTCCAAGGACCATGATGACGCCCACGCCTATAACTGTGGCGATTACTGTAAATACTATGCGTTCAACTGTGGCTATTGGAATGGAAAGCATGAAAAAGTCGCCTAAAGTTGGATCCGAGGTCATATGGTACACCCATTCTGGTATAGGATTCTTCGCTGAAAAGCCTAGGCTTATCGCCATTCCTATGTTCTTGAGTGTGTCTCTAAAAGCCTTCATGTCAACAACGAATTCTAGAGCCGTGATAAACATCACATTGCCCCACATGTGGTCAGCCATCACACCTGCAAAACTGGCAATTCCGACCCCTAATGTCACAAGCTTTTTGGAAGGACTGTTTACAAAATCAAAAATTTTCCCTCTGAAGATTAAAATCAATGTTAAGGCGGGAACATGTAGGAAAAATGGATAGAAAGGCGCTTCGAATCCAAGGGGCGTAGCGTACCAAAGTGCAATTAATATTGCAAGCAAAACAGTTGCAGTTTTCCAGTTCGCCCATTTTGTTCGTCTCACGAGAAAACCGGCGCATAAAGCTGCAAATGCTCCTGCTGGAATAAACAGAAACCCCATTACCGTTGACTTTGGAATTATCCACGCGATAAAATTGCCTATGAGAACAGCGAGCGCGCCAACCCACGGTCCGAGAAGAATTCCAGCTAAAGGATACAATGGAACTGAAAACTCAATCTTTCCTGTTGGAATTCCCAGCGAGATAGGGATTCCCGGAAGCCTTGTAATTATTGTAATTAAAGCTGCAAACATCGCGATTAAGGCAGTTTCCTTTGTCGAAAGTTTGCGAATATGAGGTGTCATTTATTACACCGCATGTTAAAAAATTACATAAGGTTTAAAGGCTAAAAGCTTTTCGCAATTAGTAGATTTAGGTTAACTGATGGAGCAGAAACAAAATTGAAGGTAACATTAGTGACTGGACGGACGATAGAGCAAGGCGTAGGAAAAGAACGTGGAAAGTTCTCTGAGGAATATGTGGAGAGTGTTTCGGTCTGTTATGTGGATCCTGAAGACCTGAAGAGGCTTGGAGTAAAGGAAAAGACCAATGTTCTTGTTTCAACGGATTACGGTTCTGTGGTTGTTAAAGCCTTAAAGTCTCTTAGAGGTCCGCATCCTAGAGTGGTTTTTATTCCGTATGGTCCGTGGGCGAATGTTGTGGTTGATCCGGAGACTCATGGTGTTGGTATGCCTTCTTTGAAGGGGATTCCGGCAGAGGTTGAGCCTGCTCTAGGTAAATCTGTTTTGAGTCTTGAAGAAATTCTTAGAGAACAGTTTGGGAAGGAATAGAACTAGCAGCACATGACAGTATGGATCTCTCTCGATGTCTTAAGCCTCAGCGTGCACTTTTCAAGGTTGAGTTATCTAATTTTGGATTTTACTTTAACTTATCTCTCCGGGGTTGGATAGTGTCGTTTTGACAATGGGTTTTTATGAGTGTTATGTTGTATTTTGGTCTCTCTAGAGGTGTTTGTGTTGAGTTGGTTGGACACTTGGAGCAGTGAGATATTTAGTGGCATCTCAAGCTTAGTGGGCACGACTATAGGAGTGGTGATAAGCCAACATGCTTAAGAAAAAGAAATATTATTGGACTCGGGCGGAAGAGGCTGAACTCATTAAGCTGTGGAAGGAAGGTATAACTAATTTTGATTTTTTAGCAAAGGAGCTAGGTCGCACACCAGGGGCTGTAGCCAAAAAAGTTGAGCGCTTGTCGTTGTCTCCGCAGCAGCAGACGACGACAAGTGTGCCTCTCCATAAGGATCTCTTAACACATGAGCAAGCATTGAAAATTCTGTGCAGTGCACTATACACTCTTAGGCAGTCTGGCTTAGACAAGTTAGAATTACAGCGTCTCCGCATACTCGTAGATGCCATCCAAACCTATGATTCTGTTTTGGAAAAATTTGAGAGGTGGGTGGAAATTGAGGCACAGCTTTTGGAAATGGCTAAAGAAATTGCTGCGCTCAAAAAAGCCAAGATCAATGCGTCCTGAGGATCGCTTTTCTCAGTTGGGCACATTCGAGAAGAGGCCTAGTGAAGTTTGGTATGAGGCTGAAAGAGAGCGAAAGACGTGCGCTTGGCTGTTTAAAAATAAAAACCGCCCTTCCCTTTCTTGGAAAAAGAAGTGAAGATAAAACAGGTGCTTGACTCCATCAACTCCAGAAGCTTGCGCAGCTTACTCAGAGGCCTCTATCACCGAAAGGGCCCAGGAAGAAAGCCCTTGATGTACAGTCGCCTCAATCCCCGGTTGGTTTCACGTCACTTCCTTCCATCATCAAGACAACCGTACGCTCAGGGGCTCTGGTCCGATGCAGCGCACCTTTAGGCACCAAGAACCCCTGCTGGGGCATCAACTCGACGACCCTATCCTCCAGATCGATTAATAATCTGCCCTCCACCACGTAGAAGAACTCGTCCTCTTCGTCGTGTTTGTGCCAGTGAAACTCGCCCCTCAAGACTCCCAGCCGGACCACGCAGTCATTAACCATGCACAAGGTTTGATTGAACCAGTCATCCTTACACTCCTCCTGAAGCTTACGAATATCAACGAGTTCCAAGGGAGCAAACTTCACATCGAGATGGATGGAGTAATCAATTTTTTCACTCAAATGAATCCCTCCGTGTTAAGAATCACAGCCTCGTTAAGAAGCTTTTCGACAACGTACATTTCATCCATGTTAGTCGAAAAGATGAAGGAGAACATGAGGATATCCTTTTTACCGCCATATGGCGGATTTAAAACGGATCTTGGGCAGACTCATTTCACTTTATAGAGCTGTAGGTATAACGCGCTCTTGTCAATGATCTTGTTATGCGCCTTCATCGGGTGCTCCCTGAACGTACTCCTGGAAAGCCTATGCTTATACGTTGCCAGCGCGCGCACAATTGACAAAGATGTAAAGATCAGTTCTGGCTTATAGTATACCGCTGTTAGGTTTATGTTGCTGTTGTGCCACAGTCACATACATTTAAAAGTTAGCGCGTGGAACCTCGTTCTGCGAGGTAGTATCGCATGACTCTAGACTCAAACAAAACTTTGGGCGGTGTGGGAGCATTACTTATGGTAATTGGGCCTTTCTTAGGCTCCTACACAGGCGTGTTAGGGTTGATTGGGCTAATACTTGTACTGATAGCTTTGAAAGGTTTATCGGACCACTATACTGAAGGAGGCATATTCAACAACGCGCTTTACGGAGTCATCATTGCGATAATAGGTGGAGTGATCTCCGTGGCCGTGATTGTGATTACAGCAGTTGATTTCTTATCCGCTGTGGGCATCGACATCTCTACAGCTTGGAGTGACCCGACAGTTTTCTCAAGCATCAACTGGGAAGAACTGGTGACCTGGGATATTATTTGGCCTCATATTGCAGCCATCATTGGAACTTTGGTGGCCCTTTTCGTATTCGTTGTTGTCGCAGCCATTTTCTTAAGAAGATCATTAACCACCCTCTCTGAAAAGGCAGGCGTTGGCCTTTTTGGCACTACAGGATTGTTAATGCTGATAGGCGCTGTTTTGACTATAATCGGCGTCGGTTTCATACTTCTCTGGGTCGCTTTAATACCTCTTGCTGTGGCATTCTTCTCGATCAAAACACAACCCACTCAGCCACCTCCAACAACACCTCCATAATGCGCGCGCGCATATTGAGGTTGGAGATAAGATGTCTTCAAGGTTCTTTTCTCTCCTTACTAAGTTTGTTTTGTTTCTTGAGCCCATAGCACCCCATTTTGTCTCTTTCTTACTAGGGCGGAAGCTAAAGGAATGGAAGAGCAAAGGGTTAATTGATGACTATAAAACCAAGACAAAAAGAATTGGAAAGTTTCATTATGAAATTTATGTGGACCTAGATTTGATACCAGAACAGGCGAGAAGGATGTTGACGAATTGGTTGATTCAAATATTAAAAAGCAACAGGAGGTGATATGATGGCTGAAGAGAAAAAAGGGCACGCAAAAATCTGTATAGATATAGAGATAAACGAGGCTTTGATGGAGATAATCAAAGAAAGCATGAAGAACATGCCTCAAATGATGAAAATGATGGGCGAGCGAAGACGAAAGAGTGAATAGTTGGCGCGCGCGCTTGACTTACCTAACTAACGCGGAATCACAACTCGCGTCATGAAAAGTCGGGATTTTTCCAGAGAAGATAGACCTTCGTTTGAGCTAGGAAACTCAGTGCCGTTTGGTGCGTGAATAGTTTGTTAAGTCGTCTATTTGTATGAAAAAATGAAGACAGCAGCTTAAAACATCTGGCGCGGAGACTGACCCTTCGGGTTGGTCGACATACACCTTCTGCTGCCATCAAGCGTTTCCCCCGCAAACTCCCCTTTTTTGGGATAATGACACGCGTGGACGCCATTATTTTTCAGCTTGGTCTAAAAACGCGCGCGCTACGCTTCATAGCGGCAAGTGCAGCGCTTTGTTAGGTTTTGTTATTATGCTCCACAGTTATGACTACATTTCCCTTTTTGTGCCCTTTTTCAACATAGCTATGAGCCTCGGCAATTTGTTCCAACGGATAGCGTCTATCTATGACCGATTTTATCTTCCCCGCCTCAATAAGCTCTTTGAGGAAAATTAAATTTTCAGTCTTTTCGCTTGCTGAACCTTTAGTGGAAAGAAAGATTCCTTTTTTCTTTAGCGATCTTTTACTACGTGAAAACGAACTCTTGCCTACCGCATCAAAAATAACATCATAGGTCTGACCGCTTTTGGTAAAATCCTCTTTAGTGTAATCAATTACCTTATCGGCTCCCAAAGATTTCACCAATTCTAAATTCGTGGTACTGCATACCCCGGTAACTTCCGCCCCAAAGTACTTGGCAAGCTGTACCGCAAAAGTACCTACACTTCCAGAAGCTCCATAGATAAGGACTTTTTGTCCGCTCTGGATATTTCCTTTTCTAAGAAAATGCAATGCTGTAAGTCCCCCAACAGGAACGGCGGCGGCTTCCTCATAGGTCATATTGGCCGGTTTTATTGCCAGCACCCCGTCTTCAGGCAGACATTTGTACTCGGCATAAGCACCTAAACCAAAATCGGTAGTTGCAAAAACTTGGTCACCTTTCCTAAATAGTTTTACATCTTTGCCTACTGATTCAATTTCCCCGGCTAGCTCCATCCCTAGTATTTTTTTCTTGGTCCTCTGAAACCAAATCCTATTCGCGCGAGGAGCCATATTACTTGGCGCGAGAGCATGGAGCCTAACGGGCCTTTAGATGAGGGCACGCTTGAGAAAATCCGCCGTCAGTTTGGTGATGGTCCGTGGCGTTGGAAGCGTGAGATGGAGGCGGAATGGGCTGAAGATGAAACTGTTTGGCTGCCCCAGTCACTCATAACTAAATGTATTGCCTCTCAGAAGACTTTAGGTTTTGAAATTGAGCTTTTTCCTTGGGAGAGTTATCACGAGGGTGAATTTTTTGCAGGCTTAGATTTGGGCAAGCATCATGATTATAGCGCTTTGGTTGTTATCGAAAATGTTGATAGTAAGTTTCTGTTGCGCCATTTGAAGATCTGGCCCTTGGAAACAAGTTATGCTGCTGTGATCGGTTATGTTAAGGCTCTGCAGGACCGTTGGGGCGGCTTCAACAAAATCCGCGTGGATATGACCGGTGTAGGCGATTATATCGTTGAAGATATGACTAATGCTGAAATTGATAATGTGGAAGGAGTAACTTTCACTTTGTCCCGTAAGCAGGAGATGGCTAGTTTGCTTAAGCAGCGTATGATTAATGGTCGATTTTGGTTTCCATATTTCAAATGGAATAAGCCTTTCCAAGGTGAGTATGTGACTGAGCTTAATGTGGAAAGGTTTGAGCTGCGAAAAGATGGGAACATAGCCTTCTCGCATCCGAAAGGAACACATGATGATGTTTTTTGGGCTACTGCGTTAAGTCTTTACGCTACAGTTGAAATGAAACCGGAGCCAGAACTATGGGTTGTGCCACGATAATAAAGCGTGCGCAAAAAGAAAGAAAAGCTTATGCAAAGAATAACGTACTGCCCAGGTATCACTGAAAGATGCGTGCAGAGATGTGAGAATTTGACTCGTAAAAACATGTTAATAGATGCCTTTGGAAATTGGTTATTCACATTGTTAATTTTGCCCTTAACATTAATTTTCTTAATTCAAAATTTTGGGTTAGAATTTGTTGCTAACCAGTACGTTAAGCTGATTTTGGAGTTTGTATTTGTTGGAATGCTACCCTTAGTAATCGTTTTTATTAGAAGAGAAAGTTGGAAGGATTATGGATTCACTTCGATGAATTGGAAGAAGAGTATGGCTTACGGGTTAATCTTTGCAGCTCCTTTTATGATGATTAGGGGTTACGCCTACCTCTTCTTAGATTATGTAGGTTGGTCTTGGAATCTAAACCCTCTAATGTTCTTACCATACTTACTCGTTTATGGTCCTTTGGAAGCATTCTTTATCGTGTTCTCGGTTTACAAAATTGACAGAGGATTATCATGTAAAAAGTTGATTTCTAAAGGGTCAATCATAAGTTCAATACTCTTCGGTCTAATGCACGCAATAAATTATTTTTGGTATCCTAACATAACTTTAATCTTGACGAATTATGTTTTAGGGAACATTATTCCAGCCTTATTTGTTGGTCTAATATTCAAGAAGTCTAACTCAATTCTGGGTTCTTCGTTCTTCTGGACTTTGTTGAACTTCTTTTAGAAACTAAACTTCCTTGTGCCTAGAGAAAAAAGGAATTATGCGCACGCCCATCAAGGTCGGTCTTAGCGCGCACGATGAATGGCTCACTTGAACATAACGCAAAAATACGACTCTTTTCTATTGGATTCTTAGGCGAAAACTATGAAAGAATATGAATGTATTGAAGTCAAGCACCATAAGGATGTTGGCAAAACGATTGAGGAATGGCAAAAGAACGGTTGGCGTCTACACACCTACACTTGCGCTCAATACTCAATCGGCGGCGAGGTTCATCACCACTTGCTATTTGAAAAAGGCGAATAGAACCAAAACAACCTTTTTTTTAAAAAAAAAGAAGAAACGCCAATATCTCTATTGTCTAGCGCACGCGCTAAAAAATATGACACTCCACGCGGACCAAATGAAAAAAAAGGGGATTTCTGGTCGGCGGTTTAGTTTAGCTGGTCAAACGCTCAACTGTATTATAGTATAATGTGATGCAATACATCATGATTTTTTTGGGTTTGTGTGTGTGTTTGTGTTTCAAATCCCACCCCGCCCATCATGGATTATCCGCTCTTTCCCGACTCTTTCTTCTCATCTTTTCCACCTAGGGCATCTGAAATTGGAGCGTATGCTATCAGAAGCAGTGATCAACTGTTATCTGAAGTGTTGTGAGATCTGCAGTCATGTCATATATATGTCCCAAGTCGGTTTCATCATAGCCCCAAGCATAATGTGCCCTTATTTGAGTATCATCAAAGGTTAGAGTATCAAGTCGACGCCAAACATATTCTCCCTTAACCTGGATGAAAGTTGTCCCCGCTATCAATTCGGCTTCTTTCTCAGTCAAGCCGTCGCTTATGTTGACGCACACGAAGACGTCCATGCTCTTCATACCATTAACAAGAGCCTCGAACTTGGTCACACCTGGAAGTGTTTCTCCGCTTTCTTTGGCTCGTATGCCTTCGTCTCTTGCAACCCAAGCATAGACTACAGAAGAAACGGCGATGGCTATCATCATTGCCACAACTAGCAATTTCTTCCTCAATCTCATCACCAAACAAGAACAAGATCAAAGAGGAATTTAGTTCTATGCAATAGAACAAATGTTCTAAAGTTAGAACAGGTAAGCAATACGCCTGCTGGTGTCCGAAACTTATAAGCCAACCGATTGTAGGTTATTCCAAGGGCATATTAATGGAGGATGTTAGGTCAAAGCTGAAGGGCACGACGCTTCGGGTTTACTGGCATCTTCTGAGAAGCGGGAAACCAACCACTATCAGGCGTCTTCAGAGAAGTCTGGGCTTTTCAAGTCCAAGCGTGGCATCATATCATCTTGAGAAGCTTATGGACATGGATCTTGTTAAGAAAAATGTCATGGGAGACTACGAACTGAAGAAAACAGTTAGCTTGGAGGCTATGAGCTCCTTTGTGAGGATCAGCCATCTGATGATTCCGAGATACATATTTTACACAACCTTTTTCTTCACTCTTCTCATCGTGTTTGTCGTTGGATATGCTAGCTCGCTATCCGTGCAAGGTGTCTTCGCCTTGGTCTTTGGGATGAGTGGACTTGTCATCACAGGATATGAAACGTGGAGGCAGTGGAGGCTGAAACCTGTTTGACCAATGTTCTAAAGAATAGAACTAAAGCCGCGAAAAACTACAAACAGTGAGAAGATAAACATGCAAATCAGACTGTTACACGCGATTATATCTGGAATAATAATAGCCATAGTGTTTGGTTTCTCTCTGATTCCCACGATATGGCAAATGATAAGCCAAGAACCAACCCTTGGCCCAACACCTAATGGCGCGGCAATCATCGGAATAATCGCCTCAGTCGCTATCATGGCAATCACTCTGCTCTCGTTCAAATTGGTGAGAAGAACAGAAGAGTAAACATATGTCCGAAGAAGAAGAGATTAAAATTTAATTCTCTCTCAAGAAACAACAAAGTTTTAAACCGGCGCGCGGCGGAGAAAATTCTAACAAGTGTCACCTGCATGTTGGCTTTTTTTCTCTCTAGCGAACCTTATCTCTTCTAACCACTTTTCTAATCCTATCTCTCTTTGCCTGAGTATTTGCGCTCTAGATTCATCACCATATCTGGTTTCATTGCCGTATCTCTTATTTTCCTCGTCATAGAATTTTTCCAGTTTCTCGCATAGAAATACATCACAAAATGCGCAGGTTAGAATCCCCTTTTCCTCCGTACATTGTCGAATAGAACAGCTTGCACACCAACGACTGCGTATCGAACCATGACAGCCCAAACATCCGATGTCATCAGGTTTTACATCCATATTGAATTGTTTAGAAAGTTCTCTGACCTTCTTCAGTTTCTCGTCGTTGTTAATATATGCCAGATAATAAAACGGACATCCTCCACAGTAACCACCACATGCTGCAACCAACGCTTTCTCAGATTGCTTCACCTCACCCCACCTCTTTAGCAGAATACAATACCCTACGGAATACCCTTTTAAGTTCTACAGTTCTCCGAAACCTACCTCGCGCGCGCAGTGTTATCGGTTGTCAGATTGACATGTTTGAGTTAGTTAGAAGGGATGGGGTATGGGGAAACCGCAGTTTTCCCGATGCGGTTTGAAGAGAAGAGAGAGAGGAGAATTAAATTTTAACCACAAATATCAATGTGGCTTTAGCTGCGGGTATGCTACGTGGGCTGATTACCGCAGAGGCATATCAGGTGGGCTGAAAGCAACCTGAAAGGCACCTGAGGTAGTAGAAAATGAGGTTGGTTGGATTAAAATTTAATCCCAAACCCAAACGCTTGCAATCCTTAGTAGGTCTCTAAGAGTCTTGCTAATTCTAATATTCTTTTTCTATGCACTTCCGTATTTTTCGAACAAGAGTATTCCAATGATTATAACTGAAATACTAACTATTGAAATCACTCCCAAGTCTAGGAAAATGTTTGTATTCATCCAATCTCCCTCGAAAATCATTTTTAGAGCATCAAGTAAGTAGTAGCTCGGGATGAATTTTGCGATTTGCTGAGTTGTGCTGGTTATTGGTATAAAGGTTCCAAAAAACATCTGAGGAAGAATGAACACGAATGAAATGCCTGTAGCAGCTTCCGGGGTTTTGGATACTGTGGCTGTGATAAGCCCTAAACCAACTGAACTTAGTGAAAATATTGCAGTTACAGGCAACGCTAAAAATATTCCTTGAATACCGCCATCCGGTCTGAATCCTAATAGAAAAGCCAACGTAAAAACAACGATCACCTGCAAAAAGGATATTAGCATATGTGTTATGATTTGACTTCCCATGAA
>Ga0224501_10000799_pt1 | contig 24401 bp, 19 predicted proteins | sample SF_Oct11_sed_USG_4_FD_169105 | JGI IMG/M metagenome (GOLD analysis project Ga0224501, IMG submission 169105) | Sediment microbial communities from San Francisco Bay, California, United States - SF_Oct11_sed_USGS_8_1 | ecosystem: Environmental > Aquatic > Marine > Sediment | place: USA... | reverse complement strand
TATGTGTTGGGGGGGGAGGGGGGGGGGGGGCTCGTATTGTTTAATCCTGGAGTCATTGCCTCTGCTCACCTGGTTTATTCACAGGCTTGGGCTTCGCAGGTCTCATCGGCACAGGTTCCTCATCATCTGTTTTGGCAGTATGAGTAGGTGAGTTCTGAGAACACTCAACACTCTTAACCTTAGGTGAGGTAAGGATACCTTCCACACTCCTCATCTTGGGTGAGGTAAGGCTTATCTCACCATTTCTGATCTCCGCTACCTCTTCGCTCCTACCCGAGGCATGTGCCACCTCACTGTTGCTGATTTTAGCTGATTTAGGTGACAACACATTACCAGTGGGAGAGACTAACATTTTGTCACCCTCATGAGTCGTACTTTGCTGACTAGACAATCCAATAGGTTTGATAGATAATGACTTGGCTTGCCCTCGTGGTGCAAAAGGTTTCGTTTCGGGATAGAATTCACCGACAAGTCGAGGTTCAACTTTACGTAGCTTCGGTTTCCATGGAGGTGAAACCTGCTCAGGACTCTCATTTTGTGCTCCCATCTTAGACTCCAACGTATCAATGGGTGTCGTACGAAGCTGTCCAAACATAGGCGTGACATCATTGGTGGGTTTTTTAGTCGGGGAGTGTATCTGTGTGTGTACTCGTTTAGCTTCACCAGTAGGAGAACCTGCAGCCCTCGCAGTTCCATTGAGACCAGCTAGTGGTTGGGGGAACAGATTCTTATGGCCTGGACTCCATGACTGCGACAAATTGTGGGGGAGCAATTGGTCGCCTACAACCATAGATGTATAATTATATTATGTCCATGGCCACAACTCATGAATCCATGTGTAAGTTATGATGCGCATAGTTTCACCTCATTAGGTGCATTCGCGTGCTCGGATTTTTCGCGACTGAAATGGATTTCGGTCGCGAAATCTGCTAAATTGCGCAAGACCGCGACTGAAAAGCGCAATAAAAAAAGCATCTTTCACTTTCGGTCGCGGTCCGCGACTGAAGCACGCGAACAGAATTCCGCGACCGAAAGTAGGCGTTAGCCTAGTAGTTAGGAAAATGTCAAGGTTACCGCAAAGTGGCTTGATTACTACGTTGAGATAACGAATCGCGAACGACCGCTCGGCTCTAACCGATGAGTTAAAGTTGGGAGAGGACAACTCTGATTCGTTCAAAGTCCATCCTGAACTCAACAGCGGTTCCTCACCACGACCGAGTGTTCGCGTCCTCGTGACCAATGTTTTTCCCAAAACTTTGGTCGCGAGCACGCGAATGCACCTATTTACGTGAAGCTCCAAGGCGAGTCATTCGCTAAGTGAGTAAACTTAGTGAATGTATGTTAATTTCTTCTCTATAAAGCAAATCTGATGATTACTGGGTATAAACTCAATTATCATTCTCACATCAAGTGGACACTTTGTTAGCAATTATTTTGCCAAGTATGAATTAGATTGTGGATACGGGATAGCCGGGTGCTCAGCGCACCCAGCATATCATATCGGCGCCATTGTTGATATGGGCCTACAATCAAACTGCAGATTGCAGCTCAAATGACAGCTCAAATGACAGCAAACTTAGCAAACTTGGACTCACAGTTGCACTGTGTTACAGCAATCAAAACAAAAGAGAAACACTGGGAGAAATATTCATAAACTTGCTGCTGTTTTTGAGCAAAGATATATGGGAGGACGGAAAGCTATAAGCTTTCGGAGATTTCCCCTTAGGTCATAGGTCTTTGGATTTTTCACAGTCTAGGAAGGGTCTTCTGGACTTACCACAGATAGTGATTGGGCGAGGGCGTGGTGTAGGTCTCTCCTGCTCAGGCTTCCGTGGCGACAGCGCACCTTGCAGGGGAGATAATTTTGTTTGCTTCTGTTTCAGAGCAGATAACAGGTCATTGGTCAGTTGAGGATTTTGTGGTGGTTTCTGTAAAAAAAAACAACTTTGGGTATGAAGAGTCAGCTGAACCCGGAAATCAGTCAGTTTACAGGCTATCGGGCAGAAGCCGCAGGTCACATAAGTGGCCCGGGCAGTGAATCCCACCTGTGTTCGAGGAGAGATCGCAGGAAGTAATACGACTGCGGGCTTAGCTTCCGGTATGTCCATATCCTCTGAAGGTATTGAGTCAGACATCAACCTGGCGAACTCTACAATTATCCGATTCTCAAAAACATATCAGCTCAAAAAACTACTCTATCAGATACAGTGAACCCGCGGTTTAAAAAACTGAAATGATTTGCAGTTTGATTAGTCTTCACTAGGCAAACTATTCCATTCATTTGGGGGTAAATGGGTACTACACTTATTACACTCATGTCTGTGACAAACTATCACAGGATAGCTATTCCACTATCCTCCAGGTGCCTTAAGTGACGTCAATTAGAATGCGCATCATATATAGCTGCTAGGTGTCTCTGATAGACATCCTGATACACATCACAAGTAATTATGGGTTTTCGCTAGATGGGAATGTACAGATTTGATCCATACTACTTATCGTAATACGATAATACACCAGCAGTGGGTGCATGAATGCCGGGTAAAATAATCTTTTACCAGGACTAGAAGAGCTTATGGGATGAGTCTAGGTACGGCCATTTTAAGTCTCTCTCAGTAATGCCACTAGCCTACTTGGCAAGCAGGGTTCTTCCCATCACATGATTCAATTGGCAAAAGAGCAAAATAATCTTATGCTGAAGAGCAACTTTTCATTAGGCAATGGCAGTCGGATGTGTACTTTTTCCTTATCCCACCATGTCACATCCTACATGCGTTTAGGCCTGATCTTCAACGGGGCAACTGACCCAAGGCTTGGAAGAAACGCATGGGTAAATTTCATACCCGTTTTTATAATGGAGAGGGACCTTTCCAAGGACACCGACGGCCATACGCATACAATTTCCTTATTTGACCATAGCGCATCTTACACCCTTTCAGGTCGGGTTTTTGAATGTGAAATGAACCAGAGGTTCGGAATCAGAATACGTAAGAGCGCGTAAACAGGTTTCATATCAAAAAAACAAAAATAAAACAAAAATAACCCGCTGCTCAGTACACCGGCTGTTCTTCAGACATTTCGTGATGTTTATCGAAAATGAAAATCAAATTGGGCAGCAAATAATCACTTACAACCTAAAAATAACCATCAACTTTGGCAAAGGATAATTGACTCACAACAACTGTCTAGCCAAAGAGATCTCTGGGCTGTCAGCTAAATCAAGAGCCCCAAAGGGCTCTAAATAACTCGCTGTGCTAAATTACTCACCGTCTTCATCCAGGGATTTTAGTAGGCTGTTCCTGAGACCAGCTCGTGTCGGCTTCTTGCGGCAACTAACAGTACGTCTCATCACCATGGCTTTCTCCCTGCCCAGATTCGGTAGCATGGCTGTATTCTGTAATTCAGAGAGATATCACTATACCTTCTACAGTCCATGGGTAAATGCCAAGCGCACAAAATTATAAACTCATTGGAAATAAAACATCATTGTCCAAACTTCGGGTTCGAAGAAAAAAATACATGCGCAGGCGGAACTTACCGGAATATCCTCAAGAGATACAGAGGAAGCGGGACCTATTAGCTCATCCTCAGTGATCACTCCCATACCATTGGAGAGTGAAGCCTACAAAAGGTAACAGAGGATCTAGTAACACATATAGTATAGGGCTATGAGTTAGCCATAAAGGCTCTACTTTTATCATAGCCACTAGTTAGGTTTGATGATAGAGCATAACTCTATGGATTTGATAGCCAAGAGGGGGAAATATCAGAGGCTTCCAGCCCCCATATAAACGCCACCTTCGTCACCCAACTGAAGTCCAATCTCTGTGTTATGGTAGGGCTAGGGTGTGCAAGTTTGATGATATTGTTTGACATTACATCTGCATGAGACTGTTCGGTGACACAGGTCTTTGCTAAAATAAGACGGATCAACTGAGCAACCGGCATCATGACAATTAGCACCTTTTGAACCTCATCAAATAGATAACAAAATATCAGTAAGATCAGCTGTTTTTATAATTAGCTTGACATCCTGGATTGAATAAACAAGGGTGTTGTGCGGTGAGATGGCACGCATTTCATAGAGAACATATGCAGCAAGTGTGGTAGAGAACCAAATTGCAAAAATATAGGTCACCATTCATATAGTTATATTTCTCTCCTCACCTCAGATAACTCTATTATACCATCCGCATCAACACAGGGTAAAAAGAAAAGGTACCCAGCATCAATATCACCGATATCATTGATTCTGTCCAGTGCACAATGCCTGCACCCTTTGGATTGATGAGGGGAATGAAGGAGTGAACCTCAAGACAGCGAGCAGCGAACCCATAACACCACAAGCCACAGAGCCGTAGAAAGAAAACACATCCACCTACTCCAAAGCAAAGGGTTTTGGGCTCTGCTCAAGACTAAACTCTATGAAACATACACTCGCCTTAGAACCGATAGACACACAAAACCATACTGGTTAGTATCTGGCACCTTGTGACACTAGCGACAGCAGATGGGTGCATTTGTGACTACCTCTTCATGGTCCTCGGCGCTGTCAGTGATCTTGTTAGCGACCTCTAGATGTGTCGTCTCGGGAAATTCACACTCTTTCTCCAGTTCGTGAGTAACTCCCATGACTGACTGGTTTTTTTCTCTCCACTGTTGTCCTAATGGCTGGTTCCCTCTCTCTATATTGAGCTCCCTACTAGCAGCGGAGTTCGTCTTCGAATGAGGTCTTGACACTGACTCATTAGACATTACCATCTCATCATGCGTGCCGCCCACTTCCTGGCTGAATCTCCTAACTGACTCGGTAGTGATCAGGTCTGACAGGCTGCCAGCTAATCTCTCATGTTCGGATGACTCATCAACAGTTCTTTCATAATCTAAGTCTGACTTCTTCATCTGCTACACCGGTATAAGCAAGGATTGTGCCAACAAATCAAGAAACCCTTGGCCACCATCACATAGACTTTTCTCATGAATTTTCTAACCATTTTCTGTTTCTTTTGAAGGCAATTATCAATGCATTTACTGCATAGGGTTATCCTCATAGAGGGACCTATATTGCTACACCTGTTTCAACCCTATTGTCTACACAAGAGCAGGCTGACAAATGTCTAGCATGATGTGCATGCAACACATGTAAATAATGCAAGATTCGGTTGGCTGATAGGTCAATAGTGACCAAACTGCCATTGCCAGCGAATCAATATAAACAGCGAATTCTTGTGAATAGCTTGCACTGAATAAGAATTCATGCTAATAAGGAATCCTTATGTCTGTCGCGTTATTTTGTGAATCCATTGTTCTTCAGCAAGGGCTGAGATTTCCATGCTAAACAAGACACTAGGTTAGTGAGTTGCCTACTACCAGTTACATAATCAAGTCACACTGGTTATTACTCCTGCCACCTTAACCAGAGACAGCAGTGATGGCAGACAGCTGGCCGGATTTTATGATGGTTTACTAGTTGTAGTGAAGGATTTTGACTAAATGTTAAAGGAACTTACCTCCATGGTGATCTGCTCCAGCAGATTCACTTGAACTCATCAATCTGAATATGTATAGTTTGTAAACACCGGTTTTCTCCACTAAGATAGAACATAAAACCAAGCTGAGTATAGTCACTGCGGGAGGTGAAGAGACCAACAGTTCAGTGTGGTGACTGTGTGTTTATGGCCTATAATTTAACAGTAAATTGCATCTTATCCTGATAGGATAGATCAAGTGGAGCGACTAGTCTCGCTGAAAGGCCATCGGCTGCGTTACAATCTTCAGACTTATAGTTTAGACAACAGGGTATTGGGGGGAAGACCTATGCCATACAAGAGCGTGCTTCTATAACTCTGGGGAAACCAGTGATGCAGGAGCACCATACATGAGAACATGATACGTCATGCCTATACTCCTAGACCTATAACTATTAAATTATAGAGTTATCTTCCCTAGAGTTAGTTGGAAAACTGTGTTATAAGGACCATGTAGAGAACAACTCTAACTCTATGCAACTGAGTGAATCTAACGTACTCGAGACAAAGTTTTTAGTCTTCTACCCATTTGACATGACAGTTTTTCAAAATCATTCTGCGAGGGTGAGGGTCATCGCACTTGCTTCCAGGTGACCAAGTTATCGCAAACAACGTAGGGAGTTTGCAGTGACACCAAAGCACAAGCTCAGTTATGAGTGAAAGGTGAGATAAGCTCAATCAATGCATGGTGATTATGGAGACTATTAATGATAAGAGATGGTCTATGACCGTGATAATAAATCAACTGGTGTATGAAAAATGGAGTGTATAGCTGGGAATGGTGAAACAGAAACGGAAAGGAGTATGCCACTTCGTCTATACCAGTAGATGGATTTAGTAACATAGAGTTATTCTCCATAACTCTAATAGAGGCTAGAGGATAACTCTATGCTTGGTAACTTTGTAAGCTCTGTGTAAATAACAGGATGATAAAAAGACTGCTCCACAGGGAGAGACATTCCAGTTTGTGATTTCCTCATTATGCTGTAAACCTAACAGAGGCTCATGTGATGATGCCTCATCTAATGACAGTACTACAGTCTAAAACTAATGTTCCTGAAATCAAAGTAGGACAAACAATGAATACTTTCACACTGTCGACCAGCGGAAGTATAGTCTGTCTATAGACTTATCCTAACTTTGTGGATCTGCATAGTGCCCACCACTGGATACAATGCCAAGTTGGAAGAGAGAAAACTATGTGACTGGAGTTCGGAGCAGTGGACATTCTAATTAAAATAAGGCATTGAGGCTGACACTAAGTGGTTAGCGACCGATGAAGCAGATTATTGCCAACATTGAAGTTCATCTGCATGGCTTATCCTCACAATGTATATTAATGTGATGTTAATATTGCTGGCATGTGATATGGCTCCAAAGTCACTATTTCGGCACAAGCAGAGTATCTTCCTTACATACATGTAAAAACCAGTCACTTGCTACATATCACATGATTTCGCATCGGCCATCTCAAATGTCAATTCAACTCTGATCACAATCCATTCTGCAAGATGCATCTTTTATATGGCTTGCCACAAGGCCACAATAATAATAATAATAATATTGCAAAACCAGGCTACAGTTACTGAGTTAGTGTTTTGATGAGTCAGCGGGCTAATGAAATGCCTGGCAAATGTCTATAGAGTGAATTACTGAATAATGATTCAATCTATCTAATCAATCTAAGCAAATCAATTCATCATATTAATCAGAAAAATGGGATTTTCTGCCCCTCTCAGTCCGCTGACTACGCACCTTTTTATTCACTAGTCTTTGGTCACTCAATACTCACTACTCAGTAGTCAGTATTATGCACATGCATCATTGTATCATACAGAATAATCCTTGAATAATCGTTTAAGCTCCGGTCAAAGCTTTCGAAACAGATGCAATCTTATTCTACTGATCTAGATCATTCCTGACATGGGGAATCAGGACCTATCATATCATTGACCAGTAGTACTACTAGTAGTAGTAGTAGTAGTGGTGGTATCGCAATCATGTATTCAGTATTGTATGATTGATCATTGATTATCATGTATGCAATCACCGGCAAATGAAATGACCTTTACTCAATGTCGTTGAGACTGGCGGCCGTTGACAAATTCCATAGAGGCCTCCCTCCCTAGTTAAAGTATGTTTTATGTTTAAAGCTCGAACTTACAGCTTGTCAAAGGTAGAGCCTGCTAAAATGATAGAGAACGAAATGCTCCCTTCGGTGAGTGGCGATTTACAACCACCTGCCCCAATCTCCGACTGTTTATAAATATTTCTTTTCATGCCTCTTATACAAAAGAAGTTAAATTTAAATCGATAGAAGACAACTTCGTGTGTGCGATGATGGACCAGATGTTACTTCACATGGTTTGATTCAAGACACCGGAAAAGTCTTATGAGGTACGAGAGATACCAACTTGCAGCTTAATTCCGTACCACCAAAACAGTTCCACTATGGGGACACCCATCAGTATGGCGATTTTCCTGCTAGCGAGTTTGACTGGATTGAGTGCAACAGATACGTTTATTACGGATCTACACATGCATGGTGCAGTTTCAACCAAGGTAAACCACGGAACTAGCTATTCGTGAAACTTTCTGAACTTTCTCTTCTCAGTTCTCATCCTTGAAATCATGGAATGAATTCCTTACACCTCCAGGGTAGCAGCACATTACCATAATATATCACCTTTGTGTGCATAACTATGCCAAGGGAAAAAGTGTGCTATCCAGTCATGGTGACTTTGGTACATTCCATTCTTCCTTGATAGACTAAAATACACGAATGGCCAGGGTTGGGAGTAGTTATTAATTATTTTATACTTCTTACTTTCGTAAAAAGTAAAGATTCCTTGCATGAGTTACTTTAAAATCAAAGTAGGGAATAACTTGTATGTATCCAATACTTATTTTCCTCGGATAGTGCTGTAATGTAGGAGTTATACCTCTCGTGAGAAACCATATGCGGAGGCACCTATGAAAGTGAACAGAAAACATGAGTTTGGTCTACCGTAATATATATTATAATATTTTAATATGTGTAACATTCAATGATTTTATGCTAGAGCTTTTTCAGCAACATTTTAAAAATATTATTAAATCCTGGACACCTTTTACAAAGTAGACGCGTTTTTAATGAGAATAGAAGACCCTCTTGGCTGAACATGAATTTTAGGGCACTGCTCTATACTGAAACATATCTTGTTAGTCAACTCATGACTGTGGGTTTTAAGTGATTACCTCGTTATATTTTAATCCTAAACTGGTGTGGTCGATTACTGTCGCAACCATAACGTCACGATGAGTGCTATATAGAGGTCAAGGTCAGGGTATATTTCTATCAGAACTTGTCTTCACTTCGGACCTATCAATTGGCTGAGGGAGATGACTCCAATGAGCACAGCGAGTAATATATGTGTGGTAGAAAACTTGACTTATTTCCGAACTAGTTTTCAAAGGGTGATTAGAATTGGATTGTGTGACATTTTATTCACTTAGTCAGTTACAAGAGTGATGAATAATCAGCACTCTCAAATTGTAAAAAGTATGGCCTTTTCATTATTTTGTAAAGATTACCTTCGACATCACAAAAGTAACTAATCCAGCAACTATTATTCATTACAAATCGACACTCTCAACCCTGCGAATGACTAATAAATAACATACTGCCTGTTTTAGCCCGATGACCTTGTTTGTTATGGAGTGAAGTTGAACTCCTCTGCTCATCAATATATCCGTATGTAACCTCACAAATTTAAGATATTATGCCAAAAGGTAGCTTTCCTGTTTTAAATTATATAAAAATAAATCTCAGGTGTAGTCAAGTGCTGGGGTGGAGCCAATTGCCTATATAGCGAGCACAGTAACCTTGGAACGTGGGTTTCGTTTTGTACACTTTGCACCCGTTTACAGCAACACTGCATCATTTTTTTTATCATTTTAGTGAAATACGTACCTAGAGCTACCAGTAAAATTGCCCATCATATGATGATCTATGGATGCAAGAACCCAGGAGTGGTCAGTGACCAACCTTGGTAAGTGATGGGCTGAAGCCGTGGCTTAGTGAATAGCATTCTGGGCTTTGAATCAGGGGTCTCAGGTCAGAGCATGATGAACTTTGTGAGCTGGCAGCTCTAAAAACTACCATGCACAATTGAGGGTTACCTATAGAGTCATCTCTCTGGTATATAACTGTATATGTTACTGGGTTTACCTGGTTGTGTTGACACATCCAACTGAGTGAAATTGGCAGGCAATGCATCTCAGCACCTATAATCAATAAATGAAGTCGATTTCACAAACCCCATTCGTTTCGTAGGAAATGTGGTGGACCAGATCTAGGGGAGCCTGGTGTATGCTCAGGTGGTGGCTTTTCTATGGAGAAACGGCTTATATACGCATGGGCACTGGATGCTCCAGCCAAAACCCTGCCACCTGGTGTGGGTTTAAGAGTTGGTGGTGACACAGATATTCAGTATTTAATCCTGCAGCTTCACTATAAGATGGTGTTTCCCGGTACGTTTGCTGCTTGGGATGCAATAAAATACCTTTGCCATCATACAGGTCATTCATCTGTCATTTTAAACCCAGAGCCCTTCAGGGCTCTGGTTGAACCTACCATAGATAGGATAGTACACTACAGCGAGTTCTATGTTTACCTTTTTGTATAAAAAAACCAGGTGTAAAGTTTACCACAGTGTTCTAGGTTTTGCATGTGTTTTATAGTTTGGATTTAAACCATAAACTTGTTAATAATGCAGGCCTCTCTTCGAGATGCACTTAACTTGTTTTTTTACTTTTAATACTACGTATATATTTATTTGTTATGATCATTGCAGCTGGAGTACAGGATGACAGTGGTGTGGAGCTGACAATGACTTATAAAAGGTCAAGACCCCATACAAGGCTGGCCGATGGGTGTTCAATATAATTTATAGCTTCCGTTTCCTTGTGATATACTTTTCCCATTGTGTTGAAAAAACTAGTGTACTTGTTTGAGGATAGAAACAGTTTTGCATTCCCCTGGTTGAGAGATTGATCGCTTGCCTAGGCTTTCTAAAATGTTGTAGACAGCCGAAGCAGCTTGGATTTTATGTTCTGGGAAGTTGGGGTTATATTCCGCCACACAGACGAGGTACGTATGTTCCTAGACATGCAACTCCAAAATAAACATACATGAACTGTCATAAAATCTGGCGTTTTGGTAGTGGAGAAAAACAGTACTGGTGCCCTGCCCATATCCCTGGGCTCGCGGGCATATCAAGTCTCTTTTCTCTTCTCTCAACCCTGTCCTCAACAGCCAGCCAGTTTAACTGGCTATATGTGCATTATCGAAAACCTTTCAGAAGAGTTATCCTCCAGTGCTAGAAATTAAAGAGAGTAGATAACTACTAGAAGGCAGTATGGCTATATGTAGCCACATCACCTATCTGCTTGGCATGAGACGACAAGGGCGTGGGCCAGGAAAACAGTAAATATTTGGTCCCCTCGCTCCATACTCTCGCCAAAGAGTCAGGTTTCACATCACTCCGTTAGGTCAGATCACATCATAGGATCTACAATGCCTGCACTCTCCAGGCTGGACCATGCTCATTTGTTTTAGCTTTTCATATGGAGTCTGCCTGCTATTGGACAAGAAATGCTACCATTTACCCATTTGGGTACAGGACACATGCACATAACTTGGGTAGGTAAAGTATTAGAATGACTTCTCTCCCCCAGCCTCAGTACATATTTGCTGATTGCCTGAAGGTGTGAAAAGCCCTTTCGCGATTTTTATGCTGGTTGTAGACTCTTTGTTATAGTGTAGGTTGTTAACACATGCATATAATAGCTTAGATATGCATCTGAAACCATGCACCACTGTGGTGTCGATAGTATGGGCTCGGGAGTTAATTTGGCCCAAACTCTGTCATGCAGAATAACTTGTTTACTTTTTTGCGTCTTCACAGGCCGAGTGATTTCTGGGTATCGTATTCAGAATGGGACATGGTTGGAGCTTGGTAGAATGTCGCCTCAGCAGCCTGAAATGTTTTATAATATGACCCATCCAGGAATAGCTATTAGTAATGGTGATATTCTTGCTGCCAGATGCACGATGAACAGCCAAACCAGATCAACCATCACTAACATTGGGTGAGATACCATTTGACCGTTTTGAAAATCAGGCTTTTACCTTAATATAAGTACGCACGTACCATTAAATTAACCCCGCCTGACACCAGTTATATCCATGTTTTATCATCTATAGGTTTGACGTAAATCCTGTGTCATGCTATAAAGTCCATTCCAACGGAAAACCCTACCAGCAGTGGGAAGCGAACCCATTAACTGAAATTTCTTCTTAACTGAGGCTTTTAAGAGCTAGGAGATATTTTTGTTAGCCAGGCACCGAAAGCCTGGTCAGTGACATAACATTCCCCTCTGCATGTCGCTGGTTTCTGAGAGTTGATAGTTGATGTTTTGTCAGTGCTACTAACCATGATGAGATGTGCAACTTCTACATGATGTATTCTACTGAGGAGCAGAAAAATCTAATAGATGAATACTGCTTTAAGGATGCTCAAACCTTTCACTGGAGAAACTATTTCGCAGGTATACATCTGGTTTTGATGATGCGCATTGCAAGGTCAAATACACATTCGGAAATTATTTGCATGTATATCCTGCACCATGATACCGAAGGGTTTTTAAAAGATGGTTTTATCTATGGCATGTAGCCTTATACATATAGATCTAAAGATCTTGAATATTAATTAAAAGCCGAAGTGGATACAACGGCTGGCATCCAAAAATGTCCTGGTAGGACAAATGAAAACCAATACAGTCTTATTCCATCTATAATTCTAGTGCATAAATTCAGAGCTACAGGCCCCACTACTGCGCCTTTAGTTCATGTACATCAGCATACTACACAGACATGCTTGATCTATGAGTGAGGCTCCTTTATTTAACATCATGATCCAATGATTGACCATACTGACGCAGACTCATCCTTCATCCCTCTGTCTGTTGACTCCATGAACCATTGTCCTTTATACAGAGATACCAGTTGATGCCAGTAGCCTGAAGGGAGTGAAACTGGTTGAGCCAAGTTATGAGCCCAAAGACCATTACTACATGAAAAGGCAGGAGACCTGACCATAGAAGTATTATATTGTATGAGCATGAATATAGTAATGCATTGTTTACTTCAAATAAAATTGCTCATCAGTGGAAAAAGTACAACCGAGTATCGATATGACCGTATCACTGACCTTTTTTTTGCATTCTAAAATTAGGACCTATATGACCATGTGATCCACTGGCTGTCTTCACACAGTACTTCATGCAGACCGAGGAAACAAACTTAAATCAAAAGCAATCTTCATGAGCTTGCCTAGCTACATGCAAACCGCAGGCACACTGGAGTCTGTCAGTGCAGTGACATATATCACTGGACAGTGATATACATGCTCATCGCTAGGTTTGTGATGGAGTGTCTCCACTTTGAATTATATATTTTATCTTATCAATGTCAGCCTGTATCTGTTCATTTGTTGGGTCTATCTTCAGGGCAGCGTTGTAATCCTGTAAGCCTGTAAAGGAAGGTAAAATGATGAGCAATGGACATAAATTGTCCAAATAGTCCAAGAGGATATGAAAATATATAGCTGTCTTTATCCTGAACTCATCGAATGTATAGTGACATCCCGACCACCACGAGTTGTGCCTATGTGATGATTGATTGATTGATTGATTGATTGATTGATTGATTGATTGATTGATTGATTGATTGATTGATTGAGTTTAGGAAGAGGAACTGCATCGTGTGTCGTGATCAGGCTGCAGTTATTCAATATTGGAGCAATGTCCAGGGTTTGGTAATGATATTCGGGAGCAGTGTTTGAAGGTCTTGAACATATCCAACCCTTGCGAAACATTTTTGCGTGTGTCAGAAGATCGAATTTACCTTCCACGTAAAGCTCCAGTTCACAGAACGCTGTACCTCTTCTGACATGTGCTTTAAATCTACTTTGTGCATTCATCTCAACTGCAGGAGTCAGTAACTCCAATGCCTATGAAGCAAAAATATAAAATACTCATTAGGAGCATTCGCGTGCTCGGTTTTCTTGCGACTGAAATCCATTTCGGCCGGGAAATCTGCTAAACTGTTCAAGAGCGCGACCGAAAAGCGCGATCCAAAAAAGCATCTTTCACTTTCGGTCGCAATTTGCGACCGAAAGCACGTGAACAGAATTCCGCGACCGAAAGTAGGGGTTAGCCTAGTAGTTTAGGCAAATGTCAAGGATACCGCAAAATGACTTGATTACTACGTTGGGATAACGAATCACGAACGATTGTTCGGCTCTAACAGAGTTAAAGTTGAGAGAGGACAACTCTGATCCAATCAAAATCCATCCTGAACTCAACTGCGCTTCCTCACCGCGACCATGTGTTCGCGTGCTCACGAATGCAGCTATTGAATCAGACAAGTCAGTACTCAAATCATGAGAAAGTGTCATAACAGTAAGCCCTCCAGAATCAAAATCAGAACATACACTCCACAAGTAACTAATAACCCGCAACAAGTTTTGATACTGAAAATGCACACAAGACTACATTTAAAGTGTTTTCTAAATTGTGTCGCCCAAGGTGTGAAGCTCGGTGACTTAGTGGATAGTGCACTTGGGTCTGATTCCCAGTTCAGGTGCCATTTGAGAGGTTCACTGGTCGGATTTGATCACAAGGTTACATAAAGGACGTCTACTCGTGGAGTAATGCTCTGTATGGGGCAAACTATGAAGCATTCTAGAAGTTACAAGTTGTTGGCTTGTTGGTGCTATGCAAGAAAAACACAAATATTGATCTTGCCTACCTTTGAAGAGTCCTCTACAGATTTGATAAGGTTTCTCTTCATGAGATGACAGGCGGCTCTATTAGAATACACAGAAGGCATCTTTCCTTTAGACAGTCTTATGGCATGTGTGTAAGCATTTATAGCCGCCTGAAGATCTCCGTTGCGGAAGAAATGGCTGAAATAATATGAGAAAACCATGCGACATGAGGTTCAGCCTACACGGAGTCTTTTCTCGCTGTATATACATTATAGCATCATTTTTCTCTGAGTGGGACCAAGCAGCTTGCTCACTGCATGGCTAGCAGAGAGGCTTCAACCAGAACTCACCAATGAATGAGGGTTGAATGCTCTACCTCTCACAATGCACCCTTGATGTTACTTACCGGACATGGCTGGCGCGTTCGAACTTATATATGGATGCTATGAGTTGTGGACATTATTATTTGACTGGCCACAAAGTAAACTGTTTGTTTGGAGAACTTACTCTCCCTTTTCCTTCATAAACTGTGGGTTCCTTTCTTCTTCAGATAAATCCGAATCTTCTATCTCTGCTGTTCGCTGGGCTTCCGCTTGCTTTTTGAGCCACTGTGAAATCACAACAAATGCACTCTTGTCAGGTTTCCTCATTCAATTCCGCCCCCCCCCCTTTGGATAGTCCCTGGTGAGGGTTTTAGGCATCATGTTGAATTTGGCATAGTTTTCCATACAGGATTTTCTCACCCAGGGCTGACACTGATTTGTACTTGCTTCCACTCCTAGTGCCAGAAATGGCTAGGTTAATGGTGGTCACTACCAAATCGGAAAGTGGCTGTGCTGGGTATCGAACCCAAAACATGAAAACGTCAGGTTTACTGCCCCCTCCTCAGAATTTGGTTGATTGACATACACAAATTAATGCATTTCATATACCCTTGACAACTCAAACCTTTCTTAACTTGTAAATTCTCCGAGATGTATACTAGCATACTTGGGCTAAAAATTTCTTGGTATCTGGCTAATGTGAGTGATTTGCCATTGCTCAGTGTTGATAAGGCCTATGTAATTTAATTAGGATACAATATGGGCGCGCAATATAACCGATGCAATCAGCATTTTATCTTAATCACCATACCTCATCTTCGAGCTGTTTTGTTGATTCTCTCATGGCTGTAGGGAAAACCCTGGGTGTAAAGTTCACAGAGATTTTACCATTTTGCCTCACATTGTCCCCATCAGCTTGGTTTTCTTGTTGAAATATACTCGCTACAAAATCATAATCTAGGTTATTATATGGCGATGACTGTACAATGAATGAGAAAGCAAGGGGGGATGCAATACGAACCTATGGATTTGCCATCAACCTGCGGTTCGAAGGCAGACCCTGTGAGCAGTCTGATTAAGTTCAATTGCATCATCAAAACCAAAGTGATTCATTAGACTCCCTGTAAATTTTGTGGAAAAAGGGCAAAACATCGGATGTGTGCCTTGTCAAGCTATTGCACATCGCCATAAAGAAAAGACAACTCTTGATTGGAGCAATTGCTGTGTAGTTCACGTCTGTTCATGACGTACAAAGAGAGTCAATTTTTTGACCCTGTAATAAGTGATTATCTATATCTATATATTCATAGCAATGTGTATGACGTATTGGCTACCTCAATGAGAAGGTCCTTTAAATAAGATGACCAAATGCCCAGTAGAATATCAAGAAAAAGGCTCTCACAGACAGGGTTTCCAATTCGAGTCACACATCAGAATACCTTGAGTTTTGGAGATAAGTCAACTAATGCTGAAACAAAGGGAAAAAACTGACCAGCTCTTTTGGATTTTTCCTCTAGTTTCTTCCGTCGTCTTTCTGACTCGAAAAGTTCTTTTTGTTTTCTTGCCTCTTCTTCTAGCTGCTTCTTTTCCTGGAGAAAGCAGGTATACAGTTAATCGAGTCTCTGAAAGTCTCTGCGGTATATAGGCATCGTAACGGACGGGACACAACAAATAGTTATGAAGCAAAGAGTGTGAACCAATGACACCTGATCCCAACTCCAGGGTACCATTCACTTATCCTGGATGGCACCATGAAGTTACGACCTTGTGTCACTGGTTCGTCTGTATTTTTGTTCTTTTGCCTGCACCAAATTTGGATAGCAATATTCCCTTGGTGGCCAATGACTGATGTAACCACCATAAAAGCCTCAAAGTAATAATCACAATGGAACACTCAGTGCAAAAAACACCTGCATCTCGGTGTCTCAGTCACTGTTTACCTGTAGCGCTATCTGTCGTTGTTCTTCTTTCCATATCTCTAACTCACGAGTGGCCTGTTCTTTCTCTGCATTCTTTATGGCAGCTATCCTGTCCCTCTCTTCAGCATCCAGCTACAAGGCATGAAATGGGGCATAATATATTCGGTACAGGTTATGGTTCGGATTGTGATGGTTACTCTATTTTACATGGCTAAAATTTCAGTAGAAGATGACAAAACTCCTATGAAGCATAAACTAGATGGACAAAAGTTGTGACACAAAAGTCTTATTGACCATGGTCTAATAGACTGGGAACTACGTGTACAATCTAAGTCTTCAAAATTCATTCACTGAGGTAAAATGAGAGCTCCAGATTAAGAGCGTATTAGAGATACCCACATCCATGGCTTTTGTGAGAGCGTGCTTCTCAAACTCCCGTTTCTTTTCGGCTCTCTTTTTAGCCTCCTCTTCAGCTTTCTGCTGAGCCTTGATAAGGGCCGCTTCTTTCATTTCTCTTAACTTGACTTTGTCATCTAAGAATTCAATCATGAAACTCTGACAGCAGTGCACCAAACAGAAAATGCCAATAAATTATCTTATCTTCTCATCGAATATCCAGCCAGTGTCTGGAAATCAGTAAGACTTTTTTCTTAAGGTTTAAAGCCATGCAGGGCCTGTCTCAGACTTGGTACTCACCCATCACGTCAGAGCAAAGCTGTCCCCATATCTGTTCAGTTTGCTTAGCAAGTTGAAAAAGTAAGACACCATTTTCGATTCTAGCAACACTTTTGTCTTCGTCAACTGGGTGACGTAAAAACACTTCAAATAGGTATGGCGGGAAGCTAGCCTACAACATACCCATGATATTGATCACCCATGTCAATAACGCTGGACTATGGCTTTACATTCACAGTTGTGGCACATGACATGGTAATGACTGTTCCGGAACAAACGGGGTTGCTACCCATCACCATTGAGGAGCACTAACGACGAGATAAAACAGTAAATTATATGAAAATTTCATAGAACATTATCACGTTAGTGTTGGTTATGTGCGAGGTGATTAGGTTGTAGTGTACAAGTGATTCATTCATAGAGAGCAAAGAGTGCCTCCATAACTATGACTATGACTATGAGTATGACCTATGAGATGTCCACTGAAGGTGGTTAATCTTACTTTTATCAATTCATCTGTAGAGAATATGTCTACTTTATCCTTTTTTACGCCTTTGAGGGGTACAGTGATAGCTAGTGATTTCGGTGTCTCTTCCCAGTTGTAATCCTTGATGACTAGAGGCATGATTTGTGTCAAAAATTTCTGAAAGATATTGCACTGAGACGTTCACAGGAAAGTTGTTTAGACGCTGATGAGCAACTATGTCAAGGCCGAAGAATTCTCGCCCTGTTCCTAGGCAGTGCGAGAGGGTTTGCAAAGAGACTCTTTTTATGACTCGGACTAAGAAGGGGAATTATCTTGTGCATATGCGTAAACCCGCTAAAGTGTCGTTATAATTGCCGTTACAGCCTCTCGGGCTATAACCAGTGTTTACAAATGGCCGAGCACTTGCTGAGCGCTTAGTGCACCCAATCTCTGGCTCATTTGGGGGATATCAAGTTGCCGCGTTATTATGTAATGTTTGAAAAAACTTTTGGGTTTCGAAGATAAAAAAGAGGTCAGTTAAACTAGTGTGAACTGTTATCTATCTGTTTGGCCACTTAATCAGCTTCTTATCTTCAGCACAAACCTCTTCCTGATCTATTGTTACCTGTGTGCGTTGATTGAAAGGCTCTGTGTCTGATATACCATCACCAGTAATTACTGATTAGGTGGCATTGACTATCAACTCACTGGCTTTGTAGATATGGTAGGTACAGAGAATATGCCATTGTTACGAGGAGAAACTTACCAGTTGGAAGGTGCCAACAAAAAAGGGTAAGATTGACAGTTACACACACCATAGGAGTGTTCCTTGACTGGCACTTCAGGCACGGGTAATGAGAAACTATGTACCCCATACCCAGTATCCCAGTATCTTTGAAATCATGTACCATGTACTCTCGAAACAAGGTATCCCTACTCTCGAAACCATGTACCCCAAGCTCGAAACCATGTACCCAGTACCTTAGATACCATGTACTTCCATCATAGATTAGGGAAAAAGTAGAATAACCCAATAATATTTAAACATTAAGGTGATGGCCTTGTCTTTTCAGTATAACACAACATGAGAGAGACGAATAGAACACCTTTTGTGATTTTCTTTCCAATACTCCATTTAAGACCCTGTATCGGATCAATTTCACCACTTTGAATTTCACCAACCTCTTTTTATGTTAGAATACCATGTCTCAACCTGGGTATTGGAAGTGAAAACAATAAGCATATTTCTTATGCTGAAAATTCAAGGGTTTAACCTCAAATATCTGGTGGAAGTGCATGGTTTTGAGGGTACAGAGTACATGGTTTCGAGCTTGGGATACAGGGTGCATGGTTTCAAAGCTACGGGGTACATAGTTTCGAGGGTACAGGGTACGTAGTTTCCCACTAGCCCTTCCAGCACAGACCATTTGTTTGTTAGACGCTATGGCCGATGATTTCAAAGACTATGTTTGTGGATGATAGTTCATTGTTAAATTTGTTCAAATCTACGTCAAAGCAGAGCATTCTTCGGGTTTGGTAATTCATGTGTGCAGTGGTAAAGTTGCTTTTTGTGATCCAGTTTGACTTTGACCTTTTCCTCATACAACAATCAACACTAGCAATCCTATTTTTCTGTAAATACACTCAATCCTGCTTATCTCCCCACAAACTTGGTCTATGCTGATTGTAGGTATGTGAACCGTGGTATGGATCTAGAAGAAGTTGTGGCTCAAAAGGAATATTGGGAAGATGACTTTGACGAAGATGAGATTCTATTTGCCGATAATAAGAAACGAGGAACGCAGCTCATCTGGAATGATTTCCTCATTATGTCCCTGGAATTCCTGCAGTCATTTGCTCTGGTAAGTATGCCATTCGCTTAAACACTCACATTAGATTACTATAGCTATTCACTATAGGTAAATAACTATACTCTCAATCACTTACACTGATGTGTTCTCTGATTTCAAACTTTAATTTTTAATAGTTTACAAGTAGAAAGTAAAAAGGAGGACTTCAGTTCTCCATAAAGGGCAAGGGTTATTGGATTGAATTGTTCCTAGTCTTCTGATTGTACTAGCTAGACTCCCTATGTTATATATCTGCCAACCACAGACTTTTCCTTTGAAACTCCTTGGGATAGCAGGATAACCAAGGATCATTAGCTCCTGCTGCCACAGAACAAGCCTGGTGCTTAATTCCATCAGATGTGATATCCCGGCTCCTGGTAAAATAATAACAAAGAATGCTGTACGCTTTTGTGTTGATATAAATAATTCTGCTATAGAATTTACATCTGGCTTTCTTCCACAGATTCTGTCGTTGTCTTTACGATGGCCTTGGCCTGAAAATTGGGTCAGATACACTTCATGGACATTTGTATTTAATCTTGATGCTTGGGAGTTAGCAAAGTTCTGGAGTAACACCACATATAAGAGTGTGCAGGTATGAGTTCATGCTGTCGGTTAGTTTCATGGGTTATTTTGATTGTTAAAAGTGTTGAGACAGTGCTAGTGCTAGTTGTCCTCAAAGTTATACTGGGAGTTTAGAAACATTACTAAACAGTAATGTGCTACCATTTCAAACTTGGCCAATGCCACATTGTGTCGGTGGTGGTGGGCAGTTAAAAATGGAGTGCTTAGAATTTAAGGTTTTTCTCTGTCCCAAACAAAGTAGTTTTATTGAATGGTAACCTGCATGCTACCAAAAATTGTCTAAGCACACCTCGATCAGGCCGGGCAACGTATTATGGTGAGGATTCTAAATTAATCTTCTTGACTCCGCACTTTGTGGTTATGTTATTACAGCTATTATTTAAATCCCTTGTTTATAAACGAAGCGGAAGAATCCATCTCGATTTGTCTCATTGTAGCAATACTCCACCGATTCGAGCCTGATGCCGTTTGCATACTATCAGCTGCTGGCTGCTTGGGGAATCTTACTTTTGATTCTCACAGTGATATACGTGGTGGCATACTGTACACTCAGTAAACGCAATCATCCTTTTCTCATGGTTAAGATAGCTCATCTTCAGAGAGTCATCATAGTGCTGTTTCAGGTGAGTCATCATGGGTAACGAGACAAAAGTTTGTATCATCCATGTTCTGGGAGACTACAAAATTCTCTGTGGCCTATATACATATAATTATAAAATAAATCACTGAAAATATGTTTTGCTCTCTTGTGTTTTGATATTGCCGTCCAGTTTTTCCTTAAATCTGTATTTTTTTTATCTCATTGTGTCCATTCAAAAAGCACCAACAACCTCAATCACTCTACGATAGACTCTCTTCATTAGATTGTTTTATTCTTTAGTATCTTTATGTGGTAGAGGCATCGAATTCCCTATTGTAGATTTTGGCCTTACCAGTTGGTGGAGCGATTGGGAAAGTCTTCCATTGTGTACCCCATTCAGTTAAGGATGGTGTGAACCTTATGGATGTGGATAACTCCCACCTGTGCTTCACTGATGTTCAGTGGGCATACGCTGCCGCCGCTATTGCTTTGGCAGTACTGGTGTATATCATCTTCCCAACATGGCTGATTATCAAAACCAAGGTGGAACTCATCTTTGCCCATAACAATGGTGAGTAGTTTTTCGTCCTTTGTGATGATTGGAAAGCTCTGACATGTGACCATACATGCGTTAGAAGGTAATAGTGACCAGAATTGAAAACAGTAACGACTGCGATATCTGATTTTGGGCTGCTACCAATTGTTCAATGGGCTTTATAACACAGTTCTTGACTATAGCACAATAGGAGTACATTAGACCATTAGAGCCGTAAACATTGTGTATGTTATGGTGAAAATTCATTTCTTATTTCTACAAACAAATAGAACTTTGATGACCATGTAATTAAATCAGACAAGCTGGACATGTTTACTTCACTGACTTCTGTCATTTGCAATGACTACATAATGTTAAAGGGGTTATGCCACGGTCGATGGTGGATGCCTTTCCGGAGGTGTGTACCCCATTCTTAAAGGGAGGAATTCATCATTAATTGCAGCGATAGCGAGTGGTCTTTTTTCACAAAATCATTATCGGTCACTCTAATAACTACGACTGAAATAGCCCAAATAGAAATAAAATGGGATCTAATTACTCAAATTTAGTAACCTTATGATCTTCACTCCTTCATAACATCGAGTAGAACTCAAAATTGAACGTAATTTTGGAGAAAACTTAAGTTATAAGAAGTGCTTTGCCAGTTTTCCCTAGCCCTAAATAGAGGTCTATTTCTATATTTTTGTTGAACATTTTCTCTATTCAGACCTGTGTAACTACAGGTCTAGTTAGTATACACCTGCAAGAGGATTTCCCAAACATCAGCGCGTAAGCCGAGAAATTAATGCAAACACCAACAGCTCTGTGTTAATTTCCTATCTCGAGGCTAATTCTGTTGCATCAACGGTCTGGAAAGTGCGTCACCAAGGGCTCTAAGTATGCGCATTGGATAGGGCTATATCTAAGCTCCCATTTGAGCTGGGTATTGGTCCCATTTGTTCATGGTAGGGTTCAGAACTTGAAATCAAGTGAAGACACTTTTGGCCATGACATAACCCCTTTAATATGATATGCTAACTCCTCCCCACTCTTAGCAATCATTCACGCATACATATAAATAGGTTTTTTACTATTTAATGCTCTCTTGGAGCTCGGCTCTTAGCTCTTGTTACTCTCTTGTTATCCTGTCTTACGTGAGTTAAAGAACAGTCTAATAAATGTCTTGGTCAGCAACCCTATGCTGTTGATTGCCTAGCCTTGAGAGATTTCTCATAGCAGACAGACATTGAAAGCACAAATAACAGAGGACACAAAGAACATCTATAGATCTGTGACACCTTTCAAATTGTCTGTGCATTTTCCAGCAATTCCATGACCAGCTGGATTCCACGGTTGTCCGCTTATTCGTATTTCAAATTTATTGAAAGTCTTCCAAACTTTCAGGTCATGAAGCGTATCTCCAGTTAAAGGAGACGGAGTATGTTAGTGGCCTGGATGTTGTTTATATCGTCAGCGGCTTCCACATTTTCTCCTCGTTCCGACTTCGCGCTTCACACTTTCGAGCGGCGCATCATCTCCTGAAATTCATCTTATTGATTATCTATGCTGCTCTCTTTAGTAACAGCTACTATCAGGTAGGACAATGTGGCCCACCTCCTCCCTCCGGTGTAGCAGTGTAGCAGTGTTGACTGTGAAAAAATCATTTTAGGACTTTTTCTGATGTCAGTAAAAATATTCGATAATTATTTATTTGTCATTACTGGGTCAAAGGTCATTCTTTGCGGATTCATGCTGCGAGACTGTAGGTTAGCGAGGCATACATCCAGTCATTGCTGAATACGAGTGGTCCCCCATATATTCTATGTGTGTCGATCATCATTTGTTATCATCGACTGTCAACCCAGTATAAACCTATCAAATGAAACCTTGTCCAATTTCGAATTCTATATAATGATGGGTCTTACTTGATTAGTAACAAGCTGTCCTGTAAATTTAGAACTCATACTATATTTTATGTTGATTGTAGGCTGTCTTTCTGGCGGGAATCTTCTTCATATATTTTATCGCGTTCTCAATCCTACGTCCATTCAGAGTGAAGCTTTTCAACTGGTTGTTATCTATAAACTACTTGTGCCTGTTACTCAATGCTCTTACAGGCGCTATTCGCAGCTCATTCGATGCATACAGGCAAGTATATACACATACAAATAGGTAATCATACATACATATATTATATATACCTATATAGCATATTTCCAGGCCCCGGCGCACTAGCCCAGAAATACCAACACAAATTGCTCGGAGTAGTTCTAACATGTAAATCCAGCTAAGAACCTGAGTTCGCTGCATTCACTTGCTCAGCTAGTTTGATTTCCTTGTCGTCTGAGGCTGATCAATGATTTCGTATATTCATCAAATAGGAGGGGTAGGTTTTTCTGATAAAGACACAACTGACAGCTGCCACAATCAAATTGGTCCTAGATGTATAGAGATTTTCTTCCCTCTGCATCCAACCTTGGCATGCTTTTAGCAAACTTTCATATATAAAAAGGGATTCCGCAGTGTCCAGCAATCTACTTTCGGTTTACAATCTCTGAAGGTCTCTTACGTTCAATAAAGCACAACTTCATAATCTCCAGACTGCAAAAATTCAACAAACACGACTTCAAACAAGATCCGACTATAAATGCACTGTGCATGCCACACACTAATCTATGCTATGGGGCAGTAGGATGTATTACTGTTTTGTTCACCCCACAGTCATTGATTGTCTCCATTTCAGCATTCGGTCAGTCTGGTTCACTCCAGAGTACACCACAGCTACGTTGATTATCATTAACGGAGCCTGGGTGATTTTTACTCTTTCCTTCATGGTCTATCTACTGCTCAGTCATTTCGGTTGTGTTTCTGGCACTCTATGGCCATCCATGACATCAGATGGTGTGGAGAAGTTGGGGGATCAAACCAAGAAATACATGAGAGGGGTTCTCAGAGCCAGACATCTTGTAGGTAAGCTGATTTGATGTGCATATCAATAGAAAATGGTTTATTGTCTCGATATTTATACTTTATATTTATACTTTATATTTATACTTTATATTTATACTTTATATTTATACTTTATATTTATACTTTATATTTATACTTTATATTTATACTTTATATT
>Ga0224501_10000796_pt1 | contig 24451 bp, 23 predicted proteins | sample SF_Oct11_sed_USG_4_FD_169105 | JGI IMG/M metagenome (GOLD analysis project Ga0224501, IMG submission 169105) | Sediment microbial communities from San Francisco Bay, California, United States - SF_Oct11_sed_USGS_8_1 | ecosystem: Environmental > Aquatic > Marine > Sediment | place: USA... | reverse complement strand
AGTGTATCTATTGTTGGAGTATGGGTGAGAAAGGACTCGTGAAACGGTACAAGATGAAAAAATATGAGGGATCACCACGATTGATGGAGCAGGCGTTTAAAACATTCAAAGAAGGTGAATTTGTTTTTGTTCAAGACATGTCGGATTTGTTTGCAGAAATAGTTCCCCAAAAATATATCGAACGGATATTGGAGCATACGGAAAAATTCCCCAAAACCTGTTTCCTTCTACTAACGAAGAATCCTAGACGCTATTTAGAATTTGAAGACAGGATACCAAGCAATTGTATTTGTGGAGCCACCGTAGAAACGAACAGGGACAAAGAATACCGCAAAATCAGTTGGGCACCGTTACCAACAGACCGTCTAGTGGCAATGCGTCTTCTCAAAGATGATGTGAAAAAAATGATTTCTATTGAACCGATAATGGATTTCGACTTGGACGATTTTATAAAAGAAATAGAGTCAACGAAACCAAGTTTTGTTTATGTAGGCTACGACAACTACAATTATGGTCTTCCTGAACCTTTGTTACCCAAAACCAAAGCACTAATTACAAAGCTACAAAAGTTTACTGAGGTCAGAACCAAAAGCTACTCAAAAGCGACTTGTGAAAGCAATATGTATTTGAAAACACTATTACGTGGACGAGGAGTTTACGGCAGACAGTTCATTTTAAGCGCAGAGTGGCTCAAACAACAAAAATAGGTCTTCTTGAGATTTTTCCTTGTCACAACTCTAAGCCTTCTATCACACGCGCTACACGACGAAGGAGATGTTCTTTAGAGACGCGGCGCGATGGAGACTCAAATCTCTGGGCGACGAATACGAGTATGTAGAAGTGCGGAAAGAGGTGCATGAAAAGCTTGATTACGTGACAATAGAGATGGAGTTGCCCTTTTTCGGCGTAAGCGACTTCATCGACCAACGAATAAAAAGCGCGTTAGAAAAATACGCCGAATGGAAGGAACAAACAGAAGAAAACCCAAAAAGAAGCTAGCGCGCGCTCTTTTCACTTCTGCTCTTTCTATCACTATCATGCATGTGTACAGATGCTCTATAGGCATAAACTGCCGCCGTAAGTGCTGAGTGAAATGTGATTGCATAGAGGGAGAAAAGCGGCACGTCGAAAAGGACCCCGAAAAAGATGTAGATGTTGTATATGTTTCTTCTGCCAGCGATTCTTCTGAAAGTTCGCTCAAACGGTCCGTATATGTCTAAACTGACTTTCATGGTTCTTGAGAACTGGTCGTAACAGAACCTATAGAAGGCTACGAACACAAGCGAGAATATGCAAAGCTCCAGTGGTAGGAGACCTTGGGTTCTGCTCAAGAACAGGGCTAAAGCGACGAGCCAAGAAAATTCATACAGCATATCAAACGGATGTTCCATGCGGCCAAGCTTCGTTTCCTGTCCCCTTATCCTAGCCAATTTTCCGTCTAGTCCGTCTAAAATGCCCACTATGAAAGTCAAAATTGAGGCAAGCGCTAGATGTCCGGAAAAGAAAAGATATGTTACAAACCATGCAAGCACGTTTGTGGCAATGGTTAGGCGGTTGGGAGTTATGAACATCCAATCCGATATACGGTAGAGGACGGCGTTCTCTACTGGTCGATTAATGTAATGGGCAAAAAAATCTGAGGCTCCGCGCTTCTTCTGCGAGTGTTCAGCAAGTAATCTTCTGGCACGTGCAAGGTCTTGCCTGGTATCTATGTCCATCCACAAATGCCCGCTTACATCAACCACTTGCGTATCCCAATTCTGAGCTGCAATTCGAACACAGTCCGCTAGCTCTACTGCCCCTTGTTTTGCGGCCTCTTTGGCATACTCGAAAATCTCGGGTGAACAGAGAAAAAATCCTGTGTCAATGGCAACATTTGATTGGTTAATCTTTTTGCCTATGTCGAAGATTTTGCCTTTTCTCTCAAGCACTTTTGTGTCTTCTTCTGCCACTCTTTCGATGGCTAAAACAAGAGCCTTTTCAGACTTGTTGTTGATAAGGGTATTCGGGATTTCGTGGTCAAAAATGTGGTCACACATACAGAGTAGAAAATTTTCGTGAAAGATCCCTTGTGCAGCTAGAAGAGAGTAGAGGTTGCCTTTCTTCCATCGCTTAGCTTCTATAAATTGAATGTTCAGCCCTGCATAATTCTCGCCAATCTGTTCACGAATCATGTCTGCCTTGTATCCGACGACTACCCATATCTCTTGAACCCCCGCTTTCTTGAGACCGCGAAGAATCCTTCCTAAGAGTAAATTACCTGCGACGCGAAGAAGACCCTTCGGCTTTAGCCTGGTCAAATTTCCGAGTCTGCTACCTTGACCAGCAGCCAAAATTAAGGCTTTCACATGACCATCTTCAGTCAATCACTGATTAGAGAGGTGTTGAATATCCCATTTAAAGCTTGGGAGAATCTCCGCTTGATTTAAAGTGACCTAAAAATCCCATGCGCTGGCGAAAAACACTAAGCCTTGCAAAGAGGATTTTCGATTCCTACTCCGAGAATAGGTCATGAGGGTGTATTGCTCATCTCTTGAGTACCTTTTTTGGCAGAATAAACGAAAGGGATGGCGAAGTCCACCTTATCGTTCTTCGAAAAATCTTTGAATATCCTTTTCTCGATTTCATATTTTATCCGAGGTCTATCCGTAGCCAACGTCATGTACCTAAGCCTCAGGTAGACTCCGTAATCGTACATGTCTGACCTGATGTAGGGTTCCTTCCGTGTAGCTTTGATAACGTCTGCAGTTACGTTCCTAGCGGCATTGAGCAGGATGCTTTCAGCTACTTCCCAGTCCGTATCATAGGTTATCCTTACTACTACCTCGTCGAGAGTGTACACGGATTTCTCTGCTGGTTGTCTCAGGGGTCCTTTTTCCACTCGTGGAGTAAAGTTAACAGCTGGATGTCCGAAAAACATGTTATTTGGAATCAAAATATTCCGCCCTACAGCCTCCTCGCTTTCCACGGATCCGCCGACCTGGTTGAGAACAGTGTACATTGGCCCGACATCAAGTACATCACCTTTCAAGTTTAATGTTGGCAGGTGAATCCTGTCTCCGAGCCTGAAGGGTCTCTTAAGAGTGATCAACAACCAAGCTGCCAAGCCAGACACCACGGGTTGTAGGGCCCATCCCAGAAATAGGCCGCCAAAAGCTCCAAAGAATGTGGGGATAACCCAGAACTGAGGGAAGAATACTGCAACGATTAATAGAGGAGTTAGGAAGGCTATGAGAGCCCTCCACAAGTTGATAAGCATCTTGACATCCTCCTCTCTTCCTTTGGCCTTTAATATGGCGGTCCTTATCACCTTTGAAGATAATTTATAGAATACAAAAACTCCCGCGATCACCACAAGAATTCCGATAGAGGTTCGCACAGCCTCCCTGCCCAAAAACTCAAGAACTCCATCAAGACCCAATTGCACCACAAATCCAACAATAAGTGTCACGACTGACATAACAATAGTCTAAGACGCCAAAAGACTAATTAAACATAGCGTAGGTCGGTATTCTACCTGGACTTCTGCGCGCGCGCATGTGTTACATAAATCCAAAAAGAACAAAAAAAGTAGGGATAGAACTGAAGAGCTTGTGTTAGAAGCTTTGGCAGTCTTGTTCCTTTATCATCTGTTAGAGTTTCAGACCTTCGGCCACGGATTTACCCAACTCCGGGTCAGCCTTGGTTAGGTTCTCAATCACCCGCTGCTGGATCGGTTTGTCTATTTGCATAAGATCTGTGATGAGATTATCTATTAGATGTTCTTGGTTCATCTTGCTCAGGGAACGATATTTCTCCCCCGCTTGTTGAAAGTCTTTGGTCTTACTGATTTTCTTACGAGTAACTTCTCCCTCAACCCGATATACGTATGGGGTACCCGCTGGAGCCTCCACTGGAGAACCGCCAGCTAGACTACTGGGCTCGTAATTGACCGGCCCACTGAATTCTCCTAACTGCATGGCTCCATCGCGCTGGTTGTTGTTGACCTCCACTATGGGGCGGTTTATTGGTAGTTGTAAGTAATTCGGTCCCAAACGATGGCGCTGGGTATCCGCGTATGAGAACGTTCGACCCTGGAGCAGCTTGTCAGCGGAAAACTCTATACCTGGTATAATGCTGGCTGGACAGAAAGCTGCCTGCTCGACTTCAGCGAAGAAGTTATTAGGATTACGATTCAAAACCATCTTACCCACCACCATAAGTGGGAATTTGTCCTCAGGCCAAGTTTTTGTAGGATCAAGTGGATCAAAAACTTGTTTTAATTCATCCTCGATTTCCATCAACTGGACGCAGAGTTCATACTCAACCTCTCCGCCACTGGCAATCGTATTCCAGAGATCACGGGTAAGGTAGTCGGGGTCGACACCAGCCAGCCGAGTTGCTTCATGACGGTCAAGACTATGCACCCCCAATTTAGGTTTCCAATGGTATTTCACATAAACTCTCTTTCCCTCAGAATTCACCCATACATAGGTGTTAACACCGAAGCCCTCCATCATCCTGAAACTTTTCGGTGTCCCGCGGTCAGTAAAGAGCCAGATAATCATGTGGGTCGATTCCGGCGTTAAAGATATGAAATCCCAGAAGCGGTTATGAGCGGAGGAAGCCGATGGAATATTATTATCTGGTGCGCCTTTGAAGGCGTGAACCATATCTGGAAACTTGATCGCATCCCTGATGAAGAACACTGGAAGATTGTTACCGACGAGGTCATAATTACCTTCTTCGGTGTAGAACTTGACGGCAAAGCCTCGTGGATCCCTCACTGTATCGGCAGAACCACGTCCTCCTGTGACAGTGGAAAATCTTACGAATACGGGGGTTTTTTCCTTCGGATCTTGGAGGAATTTCGCTTTGGTATAAGGTGCCATGCTCTTGTAAACCTGAAAGAAACCGTGTGCTCCTGCCCCCTTAGCGTGGACAACTCTTTCAGGGATACGCTCTCTGTCAAAGTGAGCCATCTTCTCGACAAACTGGACGTCCTGTAACAAAACTGGACCACGTTCACCGACGGTTAACGAATTCTGGTTATCAGTGACCGGGACTCCTTGGTTCGTAGTCAAATGTTTCTTTTTTTCCATGACAGTATCCTCATATAAACTAACGATCTTTTCTTGTATATATAAGTGGTTTCGATCTGCACGCGCGCGCATAAAGGTGTTGTCGCAAAGATTTTAAAGTGACGTCCACAGCTTTACTTGTCGAGTTTTGTGCTTAGAAAAGGAGAGAAGAGAATGGGACTTGTACGTTCTTTGGATGAAATTTCTGCGAGGGAGGAACATTTTTCCAAGGGATTCGTATTGGGTGACGCCGTTATGGTTATGGTAATGTTTAGAACCAACGCAGAGGCAGTTAAAAGAGTGTTACCTCCGCCATTGGAGCCAGATCCTGCATCAATAGGCTCAGCCTACGTGGCTGAATTTCGTAGAACGAATTTTGGAGTGACTTATAACGAGGCAGCACTGTTCATCTCAGCACAATATGAAGGAGAAGTGGGAAACTATTGTCTCTCCATGCCAGTGACAAACGACATCGCTATGATTGGGGGAAGAGAAGTTTATGGCTTTCCTAAAAAAATTGCTGAAACGATACGTGTTAGAAGAGAAGGAAACAAAGTGACTGGGGTTTGCATCAGAAAAGGTATCCCTATTATCGAGATCAAAGTTAACCTCACTGGAGCTGCAGAACCCGAAGATATTCCACCCCAAGGACCCAATTACCTCTTCAAATATTTTGAAGACCCAAAAATAGGTGCATTTGATTATAATCCCCGTTTGGTCAAACAATACAACGAAATCGATTGGGGGAAGCCAGAATTAGGTGAAGGAGAACTTACGCTTGCAAAATCAAAATTTGACCCCATTCACGAGATACCGATCGAAGAAGTTTTGATGGCAGGCTATGCCAAAGGAATGGAAATTCGCATGCAACCAGGTGAAGTAATCGCGGAAGTTGATCCCTTAAAATTTAGGCCGTATTCCTTCATTAAACTCGATTGGGAACTGTAAAAGCGCGCGCGCGCATTATGTAGTCATACTGCAAGCTTCGGGTAAAGGATTAATCTAAAAAGCGTTATAGTGTGTAGATTGATGGACAAAACATGCCTTTTACGCCTTTTCATTTTGGTCCAGCCCTAGGTTTGGGGCTTCCCTTCAGGAAATACTTTCATGCACCTACGTTCATAGTTGCTAACGTAATAGTTGATGTTGAGCCTTTCTTAGTTCTTCTTTTGGGATTAAGATATCCTTTGCATGGGTATTTGCATACTTTCCTTTCGGCTTTCCTCGTGGGGCTGGCTCTTGGTTATGTCATGTTTCTTCTTGAAAGAGTTTTGCATCCGCTATACAAAGTGTTCCTGTTAGAGGCCGATAATGGTTTGAGTCTGAATTCTTTCGTGGTCGCAGGCGTCTTCGGCACCTGTCTCCATGTTTTATTGGATTCTCCATTATATGCTGACATACGTCCATTTTATCCAATAACAGCAAATCCGCTGCTTAACCCTGCTCTAACACTAGGAGTCTATAGTCTTTGCGTGTGGATGGGAGTTTTAGGAATAATATATTACGTAGGCCTACTGACCTTCTTGGGTTATGGAAAACTGCGACGGAAACGAGATGCGCGCGCGCTTTTGTTTTTGCTTCTTACCTTTTTCGCCTTATATACTGATAGACTTTGAGAACATGCCCGTTTCCTCCCTCAAAATATATAAGAATCTGAAGGAAGACGGTTTGTGGTGTTGAGGAACAGTGGTTTCGTACGTGGTCTATAGGGTTTCTAAAGAATTCAATGACAGGAGCGCCCTTCCCCGTCGTTTGAAAGCATTGGGATGTAAACGGGTCCATACGGCTTTCTGGAAAATCGACGAAGAGAAGGTCTACAAGGTTCTGAAGGTGCTTGAGAAGAATCAGCCAATACTTCTAAAGAGGATAAGGGAGGTTAAGAAACCTCAATTTGTGAAAAATAGTGGGCTCTCTAAGCTTGGAAGCCTCGTTATCGTTATGTATGCAGCTCCAAAAGAAGTTAAAAGGGAAAGGATAAAAAACGTCCTCAAAAGGGCACCTTGCATTCGTCTGCGTCGTTCCATTTATGCCTTCTCTCAAAAACATTCATTTTTTGACAAAGACCGCCAACTGGTCGATGCTCGGAAATTCGCAGTTTTCATTAAAGGGATCCACGGAGATGTCAAGGTTATTCCAAGGGTTCTCATTGCAAATAGAGATTCTATTGAAAGACTTCTACAAGAAACTAGAGAACGCGTTGAAAGAGAAAATTCTGACATTGTTAGATTCTGCAAAGAACTCTACGGAAAGGCTCTCGGAGGAGATGACGTTCGGCTGACAAAAGATTCGCTTTCAAAGTGCAAAAGAAGGTACCTAACAGTAAAGAAGGTAGCTGCTTTTTATGAAAAGTGGTTAAACATGGACTTCTCAAGGAGCTTGATGAAGTCATATAAAGCCGTTAAAAAAGTTAATTCTGTTGTTAACAGAAAATAGAAGATGAAGACAATGTTAGAGAACTGACAAGGAAATATTTCAACATCAAAACACACAAAACTCGAATGCTCGTAGCACCCTAAAAATATTATTCCAGAATTAGAGAAACTTCACAAGTAACTCGTTTCATCACCCAATTTTAGCTCTCTTTTGACAAATAGAGGAACTAGAGTGCCTTATATTAATCTAAGACACAGAATATTTCCCTCTTTGTCAAAATAAGGTCTCTATCATTCATTTTCTCGAAAAAATCGATTTTCTGATCGGTTTTTCCTATACACAATCCTTATTTGAATACTGCGAAGCTACAGCCTTTGCGAGGATGCCAAGCAAGAAAGCAAAAAGAGGTGAAAAACATGTTTGAGGAAGAAGAATGGGAAGAAGAGGAAGAAGAGGAAGAAGAGGAAGAAGAGTGGTGAAATAGAAGTTTTTCGTTTACTCCCATTTTTTTCATTTTCAAAATGCGCGCAGATGATTCTTGAACTTCTCTGCGTTTAGGGCAACAGCGCGCGTATTCCTTTTTCTTTAAGGTTTCTTTGTTTTCTTCCAAGTCTTTTTTCTTGACAGTCTTTTGTTCTCAAGTGGGCCTAGTTGATTTGCCTCGTCAAGAGGCTTAACTTGAACTCTTTTCGGTATGAAAGACAGCTTTTTGCCGCAATTCGGGCATTTGCCATCGTAACTCTGAACGATCTCATCGGGCGGCTTCAATTCTATATTATCATAAAGAACGGCGCCACACTTATGGCAGACAACCAGTTGAGGCACAACATCACGGCCTTGCGCTTGCATTTTGAAAGTGAAAAATGGGGGTAAAAGAAAAAACTTTAGTTAATTTGTTTATTCTCCTTTCTTCTTTCCCTTCTTCTGAGTAGCTGCGCATTTTTTTCCTCCAAAAATCTCTAAGCGCACTGCGACGTGTATATATGCGTATCGTCCAAAAAAAGAGGGTCAAAAAATCCTTTTTTAAAGATAATGAGCTTTAATCGTTCTCTTTTTTTGCCTTATATACCAGAAACGAGGTGGAATTTGCGTGCCTTACAAGACAGAAAAGGGACGTAATCACTGGTTTGTTGGCGCTTGGTGGGGGCACCATCATGAATTTTGTCGCAATTAGCGCTGTCGGCAATGCGATAGAAAGCTAATTGTCGGTTTTCTCTTTCCATTTTTCTATGGTTAGTTTTTTGTCTCCGATTTTGAAGCTGATGTTGACCTTGACCGCTGGGTCTGGTTTGAAGGGGAACATGCTGTCCTCAGCCAGGTCTTTCGGAATGTACAATAGATACTTGCCGTCCTTTCTTCGGAACAGTCTTCCTTTCGCTTCACTGACCATAACTGAATAGCCACCTAAATTGTTTGGAACTCAGGATGTTATTTAAAGTTTTCTCAGCGGTGTGTCGTTTTTGAATCATTGACAATTTTTCTGACGGAGTCAACGTCAAGGTTGTTTCGATTGTTGATAGACTTGATCAAAAGTGTTTTGCTTGGTGTTCTATTAATACAAAGATGTCGTAGTAGGGAATAGCATGCGAAAGGAAAATTAGTGTGATGAAAAGACATAAATATGAATTAATTTAAATCAAAACACAAACCATTTGAAGAGGTTGTTGTGATTGAAGAAGAGAATGATGCGCCTTCTTCTAGAATTGTTGAAGGATTCTAAGAGAAGTGACAGGGAATTAGCCAAGGTTTTGGATGTGTCACAGCCAACTGTGAGCAGGATGAGAAGTAGACTTGTGAAGGAAGGAATCATACGTGATTTCACTGTAATGCCAGACTTCGTGAAAATGGGATACGAGATCATGGCGATCAATTGCTTTAAGTCAAAAACCTCGGAGGAGATAGCTGAGAGAGCCAAAAAATGGGTAATGTCAAAACCAAACATCATATTTGCAGCTGCGGCTCAGGGCATGGGAAAGAATGCGGTAATGATTTCTCTGCATAGAAACTACACAGATTTTTCCAATTTCCTCGGAGAAGTCCTGGCTGAAGATGAAAATGTCATGGAAGACTACGACACAATGCTCATAAGCCTAGAAGGAAGAATTGTTAAACCCTTGTCCCTAAAATATCTGGCAGAACAAGAAACATAGAAAGTTATCTCTTAATAACAAACAACCAAAGAACCAGTTAAATGCATGTAGAGTAAGTTAGACTTGTTAAATGGGAAAGATAAGACCAACCAATTCTCCGAATAATATGTAGCTCGATACAATGTAACCTAGTATAGCGCCACTGCAAAGATATGGCAGTCCTGCTTGCGGTTTTCCTCTAATGACAACTGCCATAAGCACTGTAAAACCAAGAAGTGTGCCGAGCATTACTGATAAGGCTATGAGGAGACCGTTACTGGTGACATTATGAAAGGCGGAAGCAACTAAAACCCCGGGCATTACAACGTCTCCCAATCCCAGAAAAAACGCATCCCGTTTTTCGCCATTTTCGAGTTTTTCTTTCAAACTCTTTGTTTCTTTAATTAGCGAATACTTGCTGATTTTTGGTATCACCAGTATAACAGGTAATTTGAGATCCATAACAGTGTCTGCGAGGTCAATCATATGTTTGGTTTTGTATACCGATATCGCATCGTATATTGCTAGTCCGATGAGTAATACAATCGCCAAAAAGACACCCAATGAAATACCAAGTATCGCGATAGCACCTGTTCCTATTATGATCCCGCATACGTCTATTACATACCATTCAGGATACTTGAGAAGCGTTATAACCAGAGTAGCTGCGGCTGTTGCGGAGAGAAATAAAGACCACACCTCTGGAACCGCGAAAGACAGCAAAGGATAAAACACATAGAAGGCGGTAAACCCTGTTGCCCAAAGAACAATACCCTGTATCAGCTGTTTCTTCCAGAATTTCGCAATCAACAATATTGCAACCGTAAACAATAACATTATCAGAAAGAAAAACACTATGTTCATTGGGTCATTTGGGTTCTCAAACGCCACCATGTCAGCGGCTTCAAACGGTCTTACCACCAACAAAGCCAGACTGTGAATTAGAACAAATAGGCCCGCCATCAGAAAACCGGGAAAAATATCCTTCATTTCTCTCTTCTTATTCTTGTCCATGGTTTTTCAAGAATAGCACTTACCTATTTATAGGATTTGATCGCTTGGAAAATTGAATGCCCCTTATTATCGCACTCGTATCAAATAGTAGACCACGCTAACTTCGCGCGCGCATGCAGAATTGATAAAAACGATATTTGGGGAAGAAAACGTATTGCCACCAATCCCCGGATCTAGGAGGAGCAGCTTTCTGGAGGGCAAAAGGTAAAGGTGAGTGTGAAAAAGATCGAAAAATTACAAGGAAGCTGGAAATTTTCTGGAGGCGTTTGACGAATCTAATGGGCGCGACCATTTCGAGCCAGTTTCTTTTGGAACAAGTTTGGTGGTGGTTCAGTCTTGGATTTGTCGGAGCAGTAACGGCGTGCTTATGTCTATTTTGTGTCTTTTGCAAGTTTCAAAGACTGTTCTGTGTAGTTCCGCATCTATTTCCGGCAGTCCTTTTATGTCGTTTACGAACGCATAAAGGGTGTATTCAACGGCATAGTTCTGAAACTTTGTTATCCAGACGTATGGTTTGGGTTCCTTCAAGACTCTAGGAGTCTTTTCCGCAGCCTCTAGCAAGGCTTTTTCCACATCCCTGTTGTCGTACTCAAATCCGGGAGTAACCGTCACGTGTCTTCTAATTACTCTCTTTTTTCCAAAATTGTCAATCTCTGCCTTAAGTAACTCTTGATTTGGAACCGAAACTAAAACATTGTCAAGAGTCAGCATCTTGGTGTAGATTAATTCAATGGCTACGATATCCGCGAATTGACTGTTAAAGAATATTCTGTCTCCAACCCTGAAGGGTCTGCTGGTCATCACAATCAAGCCGGCGATTGCGTTTCCAATGGTGTTTATGGCCGCAAAACCTATGATAGTGCCGCCGAGAAGAGCCAAAAGTCCAGATATCACACCTAAGGTCACTCCAAACGTCGCCAAAATGATTGACAGAACTGCAAGACCGGCGACCCATTTGACGACTCTGGTCAGAGTGTAAGCAAGGTGCTCCTCGAGTCTCTTCTGATTCTTCAGAGTTCTGATTTCTCTGGCAATAACCTTGTAGAGAGCATACCCTACAATGACGGCAATGACCGAAAACAAGACTTTGTCAAAGTTGGATAAGATCCACTCGCCTATATCGTTGAGAAAATCTACTACGCTCATAGAAGGGAACCCGCTTCTGGTTTTATGTATCTGCTGTCTTTTAAGTTATGTTGCGGTCTATGCTCGGATGCCCATGCATAGTGAATGAGGCTGTTTTAGACGACATCCATCTTAGAAGAGGCTACGGAAAAAAGGGCAAGTTTGCGGGAGATATCTCCACCATCTTGTGTATAGAAAACCACACTCCATCCCTTCAACATTCTGTAGAATGCGACGGTTCAGATAGCACTGTAGAACATGGTTTCCGCATGTATGTTTTTTCTCACCTGGCCTTGTTTTTCTAGAAACTTAAGGTGCGCTAAAGTTTCACCGACGGCTAGGAATTTTTGAAAGAAGGGAAATCGGTCCCAAGAGGCATATTCTATATCCCAGTGAATCCTGGAAGCTATCTGATATGGTGTCAGCTCGCGCCTCTGAATTTCAGAGAGCATCTCCTTCGCCCGCAATTTATGATGTTCCTGTAACTCGCTTATTCGTTTGCGGTGATTTTTGAAGAGATCCTCATGAGCTGGAAGGACCACATCCACATCTAACTTCCCAACCTTCTCCAAGCTATCCAGGTAATCAGATAGAGCATCACTTTCTTCGCCCCACTGAGTAACATGAGGAGTGATAGTGGGCAAAAGATGATCACCAGCCATCAGAAGTCGCCGTTTAGGCTCATAAAGACAGATGTGTCCCGGAGAATGACCCGGCGTCCAGACGGCTTGAAAACCATACCCACCCATCGATATTTTCTCCCCATCCTCTAAAGCCTTCGACGGCCTCGCCAACTCCTCATAGACAGCTTGATACAAATAGCCTGGAGTTGCCTTGAGCATTCGCTCCACGAGTTCTGCGGGAACCCCAGCGCCCCTGTACATATTCATCATATTCTTCCAGTGACTTTCGTAAGTCTGCCTAACCAGCTGCACTGCTTCAGCGGTCTTTGCCGAGACGATGAGTCGCGCTCCAGAAAGCCCTCTCAAGCGTGGAACTAAGCCCACATGATCTATGTGAAAGTGCGTTACTAAAATCTCTGTTAGACTTTCCGGCTTAACTCCGATCTCAGCTAGCTGACGACACAACTCCCCAAACGCTTCATCGCTGTCCATTCCCGTATCTATGAGAAGGTATCGGTCTTCGGCTCGAATCAGGTAGACGTTTAAATGTTTTAGAGCGGGAATAGGCAGTGGGATCCTCAATTGAAAGAAATCAGGAAAAACTTCTTTCACTTTGTAAAGTTTCTTTTCAGGCTTGGGCAGTTGTGTTTCCCTCATTGTCAAATTGGAAGCAGTAGAATAAGAAGGACTCTAGAAATATACTTTTCCACCCAAGAGCCTGCAAATCTATTTGGAACGCTAGAATCTCTGTGATTATTACTACTTCAAGTATGCACGCGATCAACAGCGAGTGGATGTTAACGAGACTTGAAGAGTGGACTATCTTGAATGTACTCCTTCCCTATCTTCAATGCGATTTCAGCCTTTGCCAATTCGCTTCCCAAATAAGCTGCGTGGTCAAGCCTTGTTACCAAGCTCATTTCCACAATTTTAGCGTATACCTCTTCGGCAGTTTTTCCTTTAATTATCACGGTTGGCTTGTGTCGTTTGGAAGTTGAAAAATGAAGAGCAACAATGACATCGTTGGCTCGGTCTGTCATAATTTTGAAGCATCCTTTTGGATCAAACAAGAGAGATTTGCGTTTTTCAGTTGCTGTTATGATCTGCATTTCTGCTTCTATTTCTCTATGGTACGGCTCTTCTCGTATTCGTTTGTCTTTAAGTGTCAGAAGGTCAAAACCAAGATCTTTGGGAGCAGAGCCTCTTTTCTTAGCCAAAAACATCATTTTGGAGGCGATAGCTAGTTCTCTTATGCTGCCCTTTGCCTTGTTGCTTTTCTCTGTTGTTAACAAGATGTTTACACCTATTTCAGAGGCTATGCCAGCGAGTAGGGCGTTTATTCCTATAGAATCAGCATCCATTAATTCCATTACATTTCCCACACCAAAAAGAAGTGAAACATCAGGGTTTCTTTTTGCAAACTCGTGGAAGGCAACCAATGACTCTACTATGCCTGGCACGTTTACTGGGTCCAGAATTAAATCACCTATGATCCTCGTTATTCCCAGTTTTCTCGCCTTTCTAATGTTCTCTTCTAGTAGGCTTACTCGTTCTTCGGCTTTTTTAGGGAAATACCCTTCGCGATGATTTGTTGGAATAATTACAACAGCAACAGTGGAGGCAAAAGTTGCTATATCTTCAATGTTACCCGCATCCGCACTTAATAGTATGTCTGTGCCTGCGGAAACAGCCGCTCTGGCTTCATCTAGGTCAAGTGTGTCAATGCTTACTGGCACGTTTACAACGCTTTTAACTGCCTTAACAGCACGCTTCGCATCTGATGGGTTTGATTCACCCGCAACCATGCCAATATCAATAATCTCGGCTCCAAGTTTCACGTAACGTCGCGCCATTGCTTGAACCTCATCATTCAACAATAAAGGCGCATCAACGATTTCGGCCATAACCCGCATGGGAAAATCTCTGCCTATGGCTAACTCTCTGATAAGCATGTTGCCAGGGGTTTTCAGCAAAATATCTCGGTTTTTCTCAGCGATATGCATCTCTTGCAGAGCTTTGCGTTGGAGTTCATCTTTAAGCAGGTCGCATGCGGGTGTTACTTTGGAAAGCTTTACTTGACTCAGAAGGTCTAGCACGGTTGGCAAGTCAGCGGCATATCTTGGACCTTTAAAAGTTGGAATCCCTGTAGTGTCTTCTATAATTGATGTGTCGCCTCTGATTAATCCCGGAACCAAAATCATGTCAAAATCATGAAGATTTAGTTTTTCAGTTTCTTTCGCAATGTATTTGGGAGTTAACAACGCAGCAACTGGAACTCTTAAGGCAAGAACTTTCGTTTTCACATTGCTTTTTTGAGTATAATGTGTTACCATGTCTTCTGCGAGCAGTCCAGTGATTAAAAGCACTTTCATAATTAGCACCATTTAAGCAGTTAACAATTTTTTGATGATGTCTTCTATTTGTTTGGGTTGTTCCAGAACCGTTATGCCATCCATTCGTTTAAGTTTCTCAACGTTTTCAAAGTCAACCGCTCTGACTCGCAGTTTAATTTTCTCTCCATATTTGACAGCGCTGAAAGGACATGCAGTTATGCACAATCCACAATTTTGGCAGAGTGCCAAGTTTATGTTGGGAATGCCGTTTCGAATTTGTATTGCAGAATGGGGACATATGGCCACAATTGGACATGGCTCGCATAGTTTGCATTCACTTCTTTCAATACGATGAAGTAGGGTGGTTTCAATGAAGCCCGCTTTCTGGTCTGTAGGCACTATGAAAACGGGAACAATGCCCTTCTGCGCTTGAGCGATGGCGTTTGTTACCAGCGTGTCGGCTATACCATACGCAACTTTGGCAACTGTGTTTCCGCTGGCTGGAGAAACAATGAGCGCTTTATAGATTCCTCTAAGAAGTCTTCCAGCGCGTGGAGAACCTGCGCCTTCTTCTGTTTCGGTTAGGATTTCCTGAAGATAGTTTCCATTAGAGATTTGCTCAAGCTGGTTCCAAAGTCCATACGTCCGTACTACTCGGGTTCCAGCCGAAGACAGGTAGGTTGTGACCCTAACCTTGTTGGTTTTGACTACTTTATGCATGATTTCGAAGGTTTCTTTTAGGAAATGGCCTGCACCTGTTATTCCCCATGCGATTGGCACAGACATTTTTGATCCTCCGTTTTGAAGATAAATTAAAGACTTAGTAACTTTTAAACACAACAATTACAAGCCAGCAAAACTCGTAAGCGCACTCCTTTTAAAGGAGCTATTCGTATTCTACTACCTCTGCCAGAAAAAAAATGGTGGATTAACGTGAGTTTTCCAATAGACCTTTTGAGTCGAATCACCGACCTCCAGACTACAAGACCGAATGTTCAACTCAGGCTAACCCGTGTTGGCGTCAAAAACCTAAAGTTAAGTCTACGCATGATTGGAGAAGGCGGTTCGCTTTCGCTTGTGCCAACCGTAGACTTGTTTGTGGATTTGCCAAGCGACAAAAGAGGCGTTCATCTGTCAAGGGACCCAGAGTTGTTACATGAAGTTATTCAAGAACAAGACACCTTCAAAGCAACCACTATCGAAGAATTCTGCGAAACAATTGCACGCCGATTGTTGGACAAACATAAATATGCAAACAGAGCTGAAGTTCGTCTCAAAAGTGACTATATCGTAATTCGAAAACCACCCAGCATTGGCAAGCGCACTCAAGAACCATGCAAAATTTTCGCCACAGTCGTAGCCACCAAAAAAGATGGCCCCATAACCGTGAATAAGATGGTCGGAGTGAGTGTTGTCGGCTTTACAACATGCCCTTGCACTCAAGGGCTTATGAAGGCGTTAACCGAAGAGAAGCTCGGTCAAATAGGTTATGGAAAGAAAGATATCAAGAAAATTATGGAAAACGTGCCACTTGCGACACACACTCAGAGATCACAGGGTATAATTCTCGTACAGGTTCCAGAGAAATTTTCAATTAATATTGAAGACCTCGTTAGAATTGTTGAGAATTCAATGAGTGGACAAACCTATGCTGTGCTGAAGCGTCCCGCTGAGGCTTCTGTAGTTGTAGAGTCTCATGGCAAGGCTCGATTTACCGAAGACGTTGTTCGAGAAATCCTTGGAGCCATCGTGAGAAAATATGCAAACTTTCCAGATGAAACCCGTGTTTTCGCTCAGGTTTATAGCCAGGAAAGCGTTCACAAGCATGACGTCGTCGCTGAAAGAATGGCAACTTTAGGAGAAATCAGACGTGAAATGGCACCAAATGATGCCTAGCCCTATTGTACTATTTTTGTCAACTCAGAAGATGTAACCTTAATGAAGCCCTCGATCCTTTCTCCTCGTCTGGTAATGTTGTAGAGCGGAATATCAACCCTAGAAGCCAACCATTCTAACAACTCCTTACAAATCTTGAGTTTCAAAATTTTCACCTCAACCGACCTAACTTGTTTCTTTGAGTACCTACCCACAACTCGACCTAAATCCATTCCAGCCAACGCTACAAGTTTGGCTCCCATGACTACCGCCAAGAAAACTGCTCTATCACCATCGGTAAAGCCGCCAAAATTGTACACGTTAGGTTTAGGCTCAACCTGTGTAGTTCCGACGACGCTTTTAAACTTAGGAACATACGCCTGAAGTCTGTCGATATTGTCGCCGTGTCCATGAATCACAATAACAGAGCCAAGCCTATCAGCGCGAAACAAATCATTAATGTTGCCATCCAAGTCGGTTACAACCACGCTGGGAACAACTTTAGCCACCTTCAAAAGCGCCGTGGTTGCGCCATCAGCAGATATAATTACACACTTCTTCAATAAGTTCTCCTTTGCTATCTGCTGCAAATCTTCTTCTAAAGATGGACCTGCACCAAAAACCAAAACCGACTGACCAGAAATTAAAACCTTCAATTGCTGCAAGTCAATTGCTCTACTAGATACAAGGCGGCTTAAGACGTCTGTTGCAAGTTGGTCTTTTGAACGGTCATATTCAAAAGTTTTAATAATTTTGTCGTACCATGGCCACCATTCTTTGAGACTTATTCCTGCGTTCATGGGAGCTTAGTCCTTTGTTTTATTGTTATAAGACATGACGTGTGGAAAGTTTTAATTACTTTCCGTTGGTTTTTATGTGCTAAGGTGTTTATATTGAGGGCTTTAGGTATCGACCCTGGTACAAAAAGTTATGATCTCCTCTGTATAGAGGATGATGTAGACAATGTGGTTCTCGACGAGTCCATTTCCAGTGAGGTTGTCGCTAGTGAGCCGTCGCAAGTTTTTGAAATGATTAAGGATGCTGAAGCCGATGTTATTGTAGGCCCATCAGGGTATGGGCTTGAATTTAAACATATATCACAATTCACAAAAGAGGACGTGGCTTTAACAACTCTTGACAAGGTTGGCGACGTCGATATTCCAGTTCTTTCAGGTTTAAGAAAGCTGTTATGGATGATGAAAGAGGCTGGTTTAAACGCTTATTCTGTGCCTGGAGTTGTTCTTTTGCCAACCATACCTTTGCATAGGAAAGTGAACAAGATAGATATGGGAACAGCAGACAAAACCTGCGTTGCAGCCTTCGCCATCTGGGACCAAGCCAAAGAACACGGGATTAACTATGATAAGACAAGTTTAATCTGCGTTGAAATGGGGTTCGGCTACAACGCAGCGATGGCTGTGGAAAACGGACAAATCATCGACGCAGTCGGAGGCACAATTTTCCCTGGTCCGGGCTATCTTACTCTAAGCCAAATGGACGGAGAACTAGCCTACCTTCTAGGCAAGTTCAGTAAGCTAAAACTTTTCGAAGCAGGAGCTTCGTTCATTGCCGCACACAAAATACTAGAAGTCGAAGACTTTGCTGCAAACTTAAATAAAGATGAATACCAGTTGGCTTGGCAAAGCATGACGGAAGGAATCGTTAAAGCCATAGCTATACTGCGTACATCTTTCGAGAAACAACCGATAGAAATCATAGTTACTGGAAGATTATCTCGAGTGGAAAGGCTTCGTAACGACTTAGAGAGAATACTAAGCGAGAAGTTCGGCGTTTCGGTGCGTCGACCACTCCATATTTTCGCGAAGGAAGCTAAGGATGTGGCTCACGGCACAACCCTAATCGCTAACGGAATTGCTGGCGGTAAATACAGCGAATTAGTAGAAGTTATGAAGATTAAAGACGTGAAAGGCACAGTTCTTGATTACATTTTCTTTCCAGACTTTGACAAAAAGGCTGTAATAGAAAACCTGAGAAGTGCCTAAAAAAAAGACAATTCGCTGTCTAATCTACAAGCTTAATATCGGCGCCTCTATTGTTTGCTTTTACATAGAAAACCTTTCCGCCAACCCCTTTATCCAGAAAGGCTTGAACATACGATTGAAGTTTTCGTGCTTGTTTTTCGCCTTGAACAAGCCCATAGAAGGTAGGTCCCCATGAACTTTGTCCCACCGCGTAAGCTCCAAGTTTCAGCATGTGTTCAATGCATTCTTTGGCTACTGGACTGGAGTATTTTCCTCCCTGAACCTCAGCGAAGTATTCTCCGACAATGATTTGAATCTGTGTAAGCGCCTCTCCAAAATTTTCGATGTCATGTTCAATTAGCGAAGGAAGAAGCTTCATCATTGTTAGGCGGCATATCTTGCCCACATCTTGAGCAGGCATTGGAGGCAACCGTCTAAACGCTGGCAATTCTTCTTCGTCGGTGAAACCCCGTTTAACACTTGGAACAGCTACAACAAAAAGCCAGTCTTCTGGAAATGGTTGATGAAAAATTACTGGCGGAAAGCTTTGTGGAATTGGAAAGCGTTTGTTTTTTTCAGTTTTTAATCCGCCTTCAACTATGAATCCGCCTTGTTCAAAAACTGCTGTGCCGACGCCCGAGATAGTTCCTCTTCTCATAGCAAGGGCGAGGTCTCGAATTGAAGCTTCTACATGAAACAGTTTGGCGAGAGCGGTGGCAACAGCTAAAACCAGCTGAGTTCCAGAGCCTAATCCCATATGTTTAGGAATGGTTTGCTTAACATTAATGGTAACTTTAGATTCTATGTGATATTTTTTGAGAAAATGCTCAGCCAGCAACTTTACAGTGTCGCTTTTCTCTCCCTCAACGATAATACTTTGGGATAGTTGAGCCTCAAGAATCACGTTTGGGTAGTTTATGGCTACTCCTATTCCCCCAAAAATTCGTCCCAGATCGCCTCCCAAGTCTATGATCCCCAAATGAAGCCTAGCTGGAGTCTTAACGTAGACTTTCAACTTTCATCCTTCCATGAATTGATTCTCTGAGTTAAATCAGCCATGATTGCAGAGTAGCGCGAATTTGGAGCTATACGATTCACAATAGCGTTGTAATGTTCAATTAACTCTATCAGCCTACGCGCTTGCTCTTGCTTTTGTCTATCGCCAGCTAAGAAAAGCTTGACCCGTGTTGCATGTATAATGGATTCAATTGTTGCAAATGTTGCCCGACAATAGACTTTAGGCAAAAAGCTTGACGTCTTGATAAGTTGGACATCGCATGAAACTTCAGCTCTCTCAGCCCCCAACGATTTTATATCTAAAACAGAAACCTCAACGAAGGCATCCGCCATCCGCAGTCCTGGAGCATCCACGGTTTCCACTTTTTCAAACCATTCAAGTGGTGTTCTTCCCCCTGGGTTTGCTTCTTTGAAGGCTGTACGGTAATATAATTCTGGGTTAGAAGTCACATTAATGACTGCGCATCTTTTCGATTGCAGATTTGCATAAGTCATGGAAGAAGTGTATGGTTGAATAACTATGTGTTTCATGTCTTCTGTTTTTATACCCATAGGCGCAGCGTTAGGCTGTTCGTTCGCATTGTAAGTAGAAACTATCGTCTCCATGATTGCTCCTTTTAAGAAACCTAGATTTGTTAAGTTAGTCATCAAGTCAACTCCAATGTAATATTGCTAATTTAAGGTTACAATAAGTGTAAGAGAACTTTTAGGTATGTCTCTTTTGGTTGAAAAACGAACTAATTATTGGGAATGTTGTCTCAATTAGTTTTACCGCTTAAGAGAAAAATAATAAGCATCCCCTCAAACCAATGCTATTGACACACTCGAAACCGCTTGCTTGTGAATGGTATGAAGGCGAGAGAGGGCGACTTCATCGAAACCTTTGAAGATAGCATATTCGACGTTAAAGGATTGGTTCATCCTCCGAGTAGAGTTGTAGCCTTCCTCCGTTATGTTCCTGATCCAGCTGGTGACCGAAGAAAAGATGGAACAACCTACCGAAAAGTTTACGCCCTTTCTGATCGTTACGCCTTGCTAAAACAGAGTTTTCCAAGATACTTAGTGTACGATCAGGTTTTCAACGAGCATCTTTGCGAGGTCCCTCTTGAAGCTGTGAAATATAATTATCAGCCCACTCGTCGTTTGCGAGATCTCCGCTATGAAGATGAGTTGGATGAGGTGGAGAGAACAGCGTTATGGTTTTTGGAACTTCTGAAGGAGAATGCGGAGGTTCCGTGGAGCAAGCTAGGTATCTCAGGTTCCATCTTAGTGAAGCTTCACACTTCAACTTCTGACATAGATCCTGTTGTTTATGGATCTGAAACATGTTACAAGGTTTATTCAGCTTTGAGGCGGATGATAGAAGATAGGAAAAGCCCTGTCAAGCCCTACAGCCTAAAAGAGTTGAAAGGGCTGTTCGATTTTCGTTCGAAAGATACGGTTACATCCTTCGAAGATTTTGTTCGAACTGATTCTCGAAAGGTTTTGCAGGGCAAATTTATGGATAGAGACTATTTCATTCGTTTCGTGAAGGATTGGAACGAAGTTAAGGAACAGTATGGCACAGTTCTTTACAAGCCTGAAGGCTACGCTAAGATTAAAGCCAAGGTTGTGGACGATTCGGAGGCAATTTTCACTCCGTGTTGCTATAAAATCGAAAACGTGGAATTTCTTGAAGGGCTTCATGTTGAGCCGGTTGAGGAGATCGTGTCTTTTCGAGGAAGATTTTGTGAACAGGCCAAGAGTGGCGAGGTTGTGATTGCCCAGGGCAAAGTTGAAAGGATGCAAAGAGAGGGAGACCGTGAACACTTCAGATTGCTCTTGGGAAACAAGATTTCGGATCATATGATACTTGCATAATTATGCAAATATGCGTGCAATAACGGGAAGCAAACAGACATGGACAAAACAGCAAACAGAAGAAGAAACAAACAAAAGTGACTTTTATTTATTCTTGTTTAGACGGAGGGCTCTTTATGAAAGCGTTGAGAAAAAAGAATATTAAAAAGAAAAAGAAACACCAGGAGAAAATTGGAAAATAGATAAAAAGAATAGCCCGCCATGTAGTGAAGAAATTGAGGTTAGAAATGTTTGGGTTTGGACGCGCGCTATTCTGAAGTTGCGACGTATCTACTGTATGCGCGCGCATAAAACGAATACTTGGAAAAAGGAGGGAAGGTTGAGTTCTTACTTTCATTCTTTGCATCTTGATTCTATGATGTTAAGTATTATTGCTATCGCTAATGCAGTGACTCCCATGAATTGGAGAGTTGGAGATATTTCCTCTACGCGCAAGCTGGATGGTACTGACATTGCAATTAAGAGGAACAAGAAATGGACGAAAGCCACAATCATCAGAATCCAACTAATCACTAATCCTGCCCTCAACTCTACTTTCACCTCAATCCTCTGCAATATTCTCTCCAAAAGTTGAATTGTCTGTTCTATTTGGCTTTAATTATTCGGTTCGCGCGCGCAAGTCGGTGTAATGTCTAGCCAGAACCGATTTGGGCACTCTGCCACAGAAGGCATCCATACGCGCGATGCTTTAGATCTAGAACATTTTTCACAAGCGATATGTCAACAGGCTACGCAATGCCCGCGTAGGATATGGAAACCAATTAGACGAATTTGGCTTGCACACTTGTTGCATTGAACTATCAATTCCTCCAAAGCTTGGCCGTCAACCTTCGTCTCCAGAATGCAGTAAACATCCTCTGTTTCATCTTCAGGAGATATGGTAACACCGCAATTTGGGCAGGGAAACTCTCCGTCCCCTTGAATTCTGGTTAAATCCAGTTTGTATACCAGAGGTTGCTTCTTTTCCTTCTCCCCATTTTTGAGAAAGCTTGGCATTTTTGACCCCTCACAAAAGAGGAAGTGAAAAACATATTACTACATTATTAACACGCAGAAAACACACCTGTATATCCCTAACAGCGCATCTCTGTTTTGAAATCGTTTTGAGTTTTAAATTCCAAATGGAAAGAGAGATGAGGCGTAGTTCCCTAATAAACAGTTTCTTGTAAGTCATATTCAAAAGCACGAACGCGCTGTGCACATATGCATAAATCGATGAAAAACGATGCAGGCTATCGGAGTCAAAGGCGCAAAGTGGGAATTTTCAGAAACTACTCTTAGAAAGGTTTAAGTGAAGTGGCTCGTTTGAACCTTAGGTTTTGTGAGCGCGGGACGCGCGTCTAGTTCTTTAATTCGTCCCCTCCGAACCTGAAAGGAAAGAGAAGAAGAGAGAAAGATGAAGGAAGAATCCCCTCCGCAACCGTTGAAGGTTCAGCAGTGTCCAGAATGCGGGAGCACTCGGCTCATGCGAGATTACGAGTGCGCCGAGATTGTGTGCATGAACTGCGGGTTTGTCGTCGCCACTGAACCTGCGGACCAGGGACCAGAATGGCGTTCTTTTGACAACGAGCAGCATGAAAAGCGAGCTCGAGTTGGAGCCCCTCCCACATTCACCATTCACGATAAAGGCCTTTCCACCATGATCGACTGGCAAGACCGCGACATTTATGGCAAGAGTTTACCTTCCGGGGAGAAGGCTCAGATCTACCGGCTTCGTAAGTGGCAACGTCGCATCAGAGTTTCTGACGCTTCGGAGAGAAACCTTGCCTTCGCCCTTTCTGAAATCTCCAAGATATCTGACAGTCTTAACCTACCCAAAAACATCCTTGAAACCGCGTCCATCATCTATCGTAAAGCAGTTAAGGAGCGTCTCATTCGCGGAAGGTCTATTCAAGGCATGACAGCCGCCGCCATATACGTGGCTACTAGACAATGCGGATTGGCTCGAACCCTCGAGGAGATCGCCCAAGCCTCGAACATGCATAAGAAGGAAGTTGGAAACAGCTACCGGTTTCTCGCAAAACAACTTGACTATTTCATACCACCCTTAAAACCCAGCCAGTACGTAACCAAGATTTCCAACCAGCTAACCATGCAGGGAAATGTTGAAGAAATCGCCCACAAAATCCTCACCTCTGCAAAGGAACTAAAACTCACGTCAGGGAGGGGCCCCACCGGCATAGCCGCAGCCGCCAGCTACATTGCGTCGGTCTTGGCTGGAGAAAGAAAAACCCAGAGGGAAATCGCTGAAATTGCTCAGGTGACGGAAGTCACGATAAGGAACCGCTACAAGGAGTTGGTCGAGCGACTCCTGTTCGTTATATCCATCTAATCTTCCGACTTTTGTAAGCTCCAGCGTCTTCGTTGTGATTATCATTCTTAGTGTAAAAAGATGCCTGTCAACGCTTTCGCGCGCGAAACTACCTTCTAACATTTTAAGTGTGGAAAAAAAAGATGTGCGCGCGCAGATAGACCTCTCCAAAATGTGACTGTTATCTAACAGCCACATATATTTAAAAAGTTTAAATTCTATTGGAATCTCGAAATCTAACTGGATGTGATAGGCGTGGAAAAGGGCAAGTTTTACGTTTTGCCAAAACTACCTTACGGCTACAAGGATCTAGAGCCATATATATCCGAGGAACAATTGAAGATACATCATGAAAAACATCATCAGGGATATGTCAATGGTGCGAATGCGATTTTTGAGCAGCTCGAAAAAGCACGAAAAGAAAACATCGATCTCGATATCAAATCCACATTAAAGACGTTGTCTTTCAACATAGGAGGTCATATACTCCATTCAGTGTTCTGGCCTTCCTTAGCGCCAAGTGGCAAAGGTGGTGGCGAACCAAGCGGAGTCTTAGGCAACGTCCTGAAGAAAGAGTTTGGAAGTTTTGAAAGGTTCAGAAAGGAATTCTCTCAAGCTGCTGCTAGTGTAGAGGGCTCCGGATGGGCAGCACTATCTTTCTGTAGGCAAACCAATAGACCAATCATAATGCAGATAGAGAAGCACAACACCAACATCTACCCAATGTTCAGAATTCTCATGGTTCTTGA